>Ga0209673_1002874_pt1 | contig 10952 bp, 10 predicted proteins | sample AraplaCol_mMS_r2_2_FD_184274 | JGI IMG/M metagenome (GOLD analysis project Ga0209673, IMG submission 184274) | Arabidopsis root microbial communities from North Carolina, USA - plate scrape MF_Col_mMS_r2 (SPAdes) (version 3) | ecosystem: Host-associated > Plants > Roots > Endosphere | place... | reverse complement strand
CCGCCGAAGTCATCCGCCGCCACGAGCAGCAGCTGCACGCCACGCTCAACAAGAGCGTGACCGTCACCGCGCGCGACGACCGGCGCGTGCGCGTGGCGCTTTGCATCGTGCCCGACGAGGACAACCCCACGGCCACGCTCACGGCCCATGACGACGCAGACGACAGCGAACTCGCCAGCGTGGGCGTGTCGCCCGCGTTCAGGCTCACGGCGAGCAGCGCGAGCGCCTGGATCGAGTCGGGCTACGCGCGCCCGCGCTGAGCGCGAATAACACAGGCGCCGCGTTTTCGCCAATTAGCGAAACAGCGTATGTTCATGCCGGGGTGAGTTGAGAAGAATCCGCCCCAACGAGCAATCGTTACCAGTCAAGTCATACGACACCCGCTGCCAGTGCTGCCAGCGAGGCGTCGGGCAATAAAGCCCGAATCGGTTTAACCACCGGTTCGGGCTTTTTTGTTTTCTCGGCCGCAAGAGTGCTTTTTCGAAACGGATGCGCCGCATCCGGTGGCGGAGCCTTGCCCGGAGAAAACGCACTGGCAGCAGAGCGCCCGTTTGCAGGGCCGCGCCGCGGGAGGAGACACCCAACGCGCGGTTCCGAAGGTCGGATCTTCCTCATGACTCGCACAACCACAAAGGAATTTGACATGACGAACGCTTTCACCCGCCGCCAGATCGTGAAGACAGGCGGCTCGATGATCGTGCTGGGCGCAGTCGGCGGCGCGGCCGGCATCGCCTCGGCGCAGGATGGCGGCAGCGTGAAGCTCGGGCTGCTGCATTCGCTCTCGGGCACCATCGCAATCGCCGAGGCTTCGCTGGTCGACGCCGAGAAGCTGGCCATCGAGGAGATCAACGCGGCGGGCGGCGTGATGGGCAAGAAGATCGAAGCCGTTGTGGAAGACGGCGCGAGCGAGAACCCGGTGTTCGCCGAGAAGGCGCGCAAGCTGCTGGAGCGCGACAAGGTCGCGGCCATCATCGGCTGCTACACCTCGGCCTCGCGCAAGGCGCTGCTGCCGGTGCTCAACCAGGTCAAGGGGCTGCTGTTCTACCCGACCTACTACGAGGGCCAGGAGCAGGACAAGCGCGTGTTCTACCCCTCGCAGGAAGCCACGCAGTCGGTGATCGCGGCGGTCGAGTGGATGGCGCGCGAGAAGGGCAAGAGCTTCTTCCTCGTGGGCTCCGACTACATCTACCCGCGCACCTGCAACAAGATCGCCAAGCCCGCCATCGCCAAGGCCGGCGGCAAGGTGCTCGGCGAGGAGTACGCGCCGCTGGGCCACACCGAGTTCTCCTCGATCATCAACAAGATCAAGGCCGCCAAGCCCGACTGCATCTACAGCACCGTGGTGGGCGGCTCCAACGTGGCGTTCTACAAGCAGCTGCGCGCGGCGGGGCTCGATGGCGCCAAGCAGGTGCTGCTGTCGACCGTGGTGTCGGAGAACGAGATCGACGGCATCGGCAAGGACAACGCCGCGGGCTACTACGCCTGCATGGGCTACTTCCAGAGCATCAAGTCGCCGGCCAACGAGAAGTTCGTGAAGGCCTTCAAGGCGAAGTACGGACAGGACCGCGTGATCGGCGACCCGATGGAGGTGGCCTACAACAGCGTGTACCTCTGGAAGCTGGCGGTGGAGAAGGCCAAGTCCTTCGACGTCGACAAGGTCACTGCCGCCGCCGCCGGCGTGGAGATCGAGGCTCCCGAAGGCACGGTGCGCGTGCACGCCACCAACCACCATGTGTGGAAGAAGGTGCGCGTGGGCCGCGCGCGGCCCGACGGGCAGTTCGACATCGTGTGGGAATCGCCCCAGCTCGTCGAGCCCAACCCCTTCCCGAAGGTCTGAGCGCGATGAACTTCGACATCGCGGTGATGCAGGTGTTCAACGGCGTGAGCCTGTTCACCATCCTGCTGCTGATGGCGATCGGGCTGGCCATCGTGTTCGGCCTGATGGGCGTCATCAACATGGCGCACGGCGAACTCATGGCCCTCGGCGCCTACATGACCTACCTGGCGGCGCGTTTCTTCGAGCACTTCGCGCCGGGCCTCATGAACCTGTACCTGTTCGCCGCGATTCCATTCGCGTTCGCCGTGACCTTCGCGTTCGGCTACCTGCTGGAGCGCGGCTTCATCCGCTTCTTCTACGACCGGCCGCTGGACACCCTGCTCGCCACCTGGGGCCTGAGCCTGATGCTGCAGCAGGCCTACCGCTCGATCTTCGGCGCGCAGGAGGTGAGCGTGCCGCTGGCCTCCTGGCTCGCAGGAGCGTGGGAGCCGACGGCGGGCATCCAGCTGCCGCTGAACCGCATCTTCATCGTGGGGCTCACCGCGCTGGTGGCGACCGGCGTGTACCTGCTGCTGTACCGCACGCCCTGGGGACTCAAGGTGCGCGCGGTGACGCAGAACCGCGCCATCGCCGGCGCGGTGGGCATCGACACGCACCGCGTCGACGCGATGACCTTCGCGCTGGGCTCCGGCCTCGCGGGCATCGCGGGCTCGGTGTTCACCATGATCGGCTCGACCAACCCGGGCACGGGGCAGCTCTACATCGTCGACTCGTTCATCGTGGTGGTGTTCGGCGGCGTGCAGAGCCTGGTGGGCACCGCGCTCTCGGGCTTCTCGATCGCGCAGTCTCAGACCTGGCTCGAGTACCTGATGAGCGGCTCGATGGCCAAGGCGACCATCCTGCTGCTGGTGATCGTGGTGCTGTACTTCCGCCCCAACGGGCTGTTCGCGATCCGTTCGAGGAGCTGAGCATGCTGTCCAAGCTCTCTCCCCAACGCAGGAGCGACATCGGCTCGATGGCCGCCGTCCTCGTTCTGCTGGCCCTGGTGCTGCCGCTCGCGCTCGACGCCTTCCGCCTGAACCTCGTGGGCAAGTACCTGGCCTTCGCTTTCGTCGCCATTGGCGTGGTGCTCACCTGGGGCTACGGCGGCGTGCTGAGCCTGGGCCAGGGCATGTTCTTCGGCCTGGGCGGCTACATGATGGCCATGTTCCTCAAGCTCGAAGCCTCGGCGCCCGAGCTGCCGGACTTCATGGTGTGGAGCAGCGTGGACCAGCTGCCTTCGTGGTGGATTCCCTTCCACTCGCTGGGCTGGACCGTGGCGGGCATCCTCGTGGTGCCGGCGGTGCTGGCCTACGTGTTCTCGTACGCGATCTTCAAGCGGCGCGTGAGCGGCGTGTATTTCGCGATCGTCACGCTGTCGCTGGCGCTCACGCTCACCGTGGTGGTCATCGGCCAGCAGGGCGACACCGGCGGCGCCAACGGCATCACCGACTTCCGCACGCTGCTGGGCCTGGACATCGCAAGCGACGAGGCCAAGCGCACGATCTATTTCGTGGAAGTGCTGGCCATCGCGCTGGTGATGGCGCTGTCGCTGCTCGTCGTGCGCAGCCGCTTCGGCAAGATCCTCATCGCCATCCGCGACCGCGAAGACCGCGTGCGCTTCAGCGGCTACAACACGGCGCACATGAAGGCCTTCGTCTTCGCGGTGGCCGCGGTGCTGTCGTCGATCGGCGGGGCCTTCTACAGCCTGCAGGTGGGCCTGATCGCGCCGGGCGTGATCGGCGTGGTGGCATCGGTGGAGATGGTGATCTACGCGGCAGTCGGCGGGCGGCTGTCGATTCCGGGCGCGGTCGTCGGCGCACTGCTGATCGGCTTTCTCAAGTCGTACCTGTCCGAGACCTTTCCCGAGGGCTGGCTGTACTTCCTCGGTGCCGTGTTCATCCTCGTGGTCTGGGCCATGCCCAACGGCCTCGCGGGGCTGGGCGGGAAGCTGCTGCGCCGTCGCGGCGCGGAGGCGGCGCCATGAACGCGACGATGACGATGCCCAATGCCAACTCCAACGGCGGCCTGCCGCGCGCCGCTTCGGCGGTGCCGCCTTCCAACGAGCAGATCCTGCGCGTGGAAGACCTCACCGTGTCCTTCGACGGCTTCAAGGCGGTGGACGGCCTGAGCCTCGCGGTGGAGCGCAACGAGCTGCGCGTGATCATCGGCCCCAACGGCGCGGGCAAGACCACGCTGCTGGACATGGTGTGCGGCAAGACCAAGCCGAGCTCGGGCCGCGTGCTCTTCAACGGCGCCGACCTCGGGCGCATGAACGAGCACGAGATCGTGCGCGCCGGCGTGGGCCGCAAGTTCCAGACGCCCTCGGTCTACGAAGACCTCACGGTACTGGAGAACTTCGAGATCTCGCTGCCGCGCATGCACGGCCTGCTGCAGTCGCTGACATTCCGCCGCACGGCCGCGCTGCGCGAGCGCATCGATGCGATGGCGGCCGACGTGTTCCTGCTCGACCAGCTCGACCGCCGCGCGGGCCAGCTCAGCCACGGCCAGAAGCAGTGGCTGGAGATCGGCATGCTGCTGATGCAGGAGCCCGAGCTGCTCCTGCTGGACGAACCGGTGGCCGGCATGAGCCCGCGCGAGCGCGAGCAGACCGGCGACCTGCTGCGGCGCATCGCCTCGGGCAAGTCGCTGGTGGTGATCGAGCACGACATGGATTTCGTCAAGCGCATCGCGCACCGCGTGACCGTGCTGCACCAGGGCCGCCTGCTGAGCGAAGGCACGGCCGCCGAGGTGCAGGCCGACCCGCGCGTGATCGACGTGTACCTCGGCCACTGAGCACGTAAGGAAGAACGCAGATGCTCGAAGTTTCCGGACTCAACGTGGCGTACGGCGAATCGCACGTCATCCGCGACGTGTCGCTGCATGTCGCGCCCGACGAGGCGGTCGCCGTCATGGGCCGCAACGGCATGGGCAAGACCACACTGCTGAAGTCGCTCATCGGCCTGCTGCCCGCGCGCAGCGGCCACATCCGCCTGGGCGGCGCGGACATCACGGCGCTGCCCAGCTACCGGCGCGTGGCGCAGGGCCTGGCCTTCGTGCCGCAGGGGCGCATGGTGTTCCCCTTCCTCACGGTGGAGCAGAACATCCTCTCGGGCGCCGCGAGGTCGGGCCATCGCACGGTGCCCGAGTACCTCTACCGGTTCTTCCCGGTGCTCAAGGACATGCGGCAGCGCAAGGCCGGCAACCTCTCGGGCGGCCAGCAGCAGATGCTGGCGATCGCGCGCGCGCTGATCTCCGAGCCGAAGGTGCTGATCCTCGACGAGCCGACCGAGGGCATCCAGCCTTCGATCATCAAGGAGATCGCGCAGACGCTGAACGTGCTGCGCGCCGAGCGCGGCTTCGCGGTCGTGGTGTCGGAGCAGGTGCTGAGCTTCGCGCTCGACCTAGCCGACCGCTTTCTCGTCATCGACCGCGGCCGGCTCGTGCACGACGAGGCCCGCGCCAGCCTCGACCAGGACAAGGTCAGGTCCTTCCTGACCGTGTAGCCCTCTTTTTTCCTCAACCCCTCTTTCAGGAGTAGTCCCATGAGACACGGTGATATTTCGAGCAGCAACGATTGCGTGGGCGTCGCGGTCGTCAACTACAAGATGCCCCGCCTGCACACCAAGGCCGAGGTGCTGGACAACGCGCGCAAGATCGGCGAGATGCTGGTCGGCATGAAGAAGGGCCTGCCGGGCATGGACTTGGTGGTGTTCCCCGAGTACTCCACGCACGGGATCATGTACGACGCCAAGGAGATGTACGACACCGCCGCCACCGTGCCCGGCGAGGAGACGGCCATCTTCGCCGACGCCTGCCGCCGCGCGAACGTGTGGGGCGTGTTCTCGCTGACAGGCGAGCGCCACGAGGAGCACCCGAACAAGGCGCCCTACAACACCCTGATCCTCATGAACAACAAGGGCGAGATCGTCCAGAAGTACCGCAAGATCATGCCGTGGGTGCCGATCGAGGGCTGGTATCCGGGCGACTGCACCTACGTGAGCGAAGGCCCCAAGGGCATGAAGATCAGCCTGATCATCTGCGACGACGGCAACTACCCCGAGATCTGGCGCGACTGCGCGATGCGCGGCGCCGAACTCATCATCCGCTGCCAGGGCTACATGTACCCGGCCAAGGAGCAGCAGATCATGGTGTCGAAGGCCATGGCCTTCATGAACAACACCTACGTGGCGGTGGCCAACGCGGCCGGCTTCGACGGCGTCTACTCGTACTTCGGCCATTCGGCACTCATCGGCTTCGACGGCCGCACGCTGGGCGAATGCGGCGAGGAGGAGATGGGCATCAACTACGCCGAGCTCTCGATGGGCCTGATCCGCGACGCGCGCCGCAACGGCCAGTCGCAGAACCATTTGTTCAAGCTGGTGCACCGCGGCTACACCGGCACCATCAACTCCGGCGACGGCGACAAAGGCGTGGCGGCCTGCCCCTACAACTTCTACACGAAGTGGATCAACGACCCCGAGGGCACGCGCGAGATGGTGGAGTCGTTCACGCGCAGCACGGTGGGCACGCCCGAGTGCCCGATCGAGGGCATTCCGAACGAACCGGCCAAGCACCGCTGAGAGAGCCGCGACGCACGATGAACGCACCCATCCACGATCCGCTGGCCAGCTACCGCATCGAGACCGAGCCCTTCTACCGGCCCGCCGGCAACGAGGTGGCGCTCTACCGGCAGGCGTACCGCCACCGCATGCCGCTGATCCTGAAGGGGCCGACCGGCTGCGGCAAGACGCGCTTCGTGGAGCACATGGCCTGGTCGCTGGGCCGGCCGCTGGTGACGCTGGCCTGCAACGAGGACATGACGGCCTCGGACCTCGTCGGGCGCTACCTGCTCGACGCCAACGGCACCGCCTGGCACGACGGGCCGCTCACGCTCGCGGTGCGGCATGGCGGCATCTGCTACCTCGATGAGGTGGTGGAGGCGCGGCAGGACACGACGGTGGTGATCCACCCGCTGACGGATGCGCGGCGCATCCTGCCGCTCGACAAGAAAGGCGAGCTGGTGCACGCGCACCCTGATTTCCAGCTCGTGGTGTCGTACAACCCCGGCTACCAGAGCAGCGCGAAGGACATGAAGCCGTCGACGCGCCAGCGCTTCGCGGCGCTGGAGTTCGACTACCCGGCGAGCACGCTGGAGGCGGAGATCGTCGCGCACGAGGCCGGGGTCGGGCTCGACCTGGCCTCGAAGCTGGTGGCCATCGCGCACTGCTCGCGGGAGCTCAAGCATCGCGGGCTCGACGAGGGCGTGTCGACACGCATGCTGATCTATGCGGGCGTGCTGATCCGCGACGGCGTGACGCCGCGCGAGAGCTGCGAGATGACGATGACGCGGGCGCTGACCGATGACCCCGACATGGCGAGCGCGCTGCAGGGCTTCGTCGAGGCGCAGTTCGGATGAAGGATGGACTCGCCGCGCTGGCGCTGCTGGCGCGCGGACTGGCCGGCATCGACGTGGAAGTGCAGACGCTGCCGGGCGCGCGCGCCGTGCTCACCGGTCGCAAGCTGCTCTTGCCGGAAAGCGCTGGCGGGCCCGGACTTCGCCGCGCCATGGTCGCGCATGCGGTCGCGCACCTGCGCCATTCGCGGGCCGCGCGGCCGGCGCACACGCTCGGGCCCATGGGCATCGCCATCGTCTCGGCCATCGAAGATGCGCGCGTCGAGCGGCTGTTGTGCCGCGACTTTCCCGGCCTGCACGGCTGGTTCGCCGCGTCGCTGCCGCCAGCACCCGATCTGCTCGACCTGGGCTTCGCGGCACTCGTCTCGCGCATGGACCGCCTGCTTCTTCTGCCCGCGTCGCAGGACGACAACCACTGGGTGAACAAGGCATGCCGCCTGTTCGATGAGACCGCAGCCAACGCAGGGCTGGAGGACTACGACGCCTTCCGCGCCATCGCCTCGGTTCTCGCAAACGACCTCGGCCAGATGCGCGTGCGCTTCGAGCCCCGCGACTACACCGTGCCCGCACCCTGGCGCGACGACAACAGCTACCTGTGGGATTTCGGCGAGGCCGACGTGCCGCCCGACGAGGCCATCGCTTTGCAGCAGGCAGGCGCGCGCCCGCCCCCTCCGTCCGATGCGGGCGATGCACCGCCCCTCGAAGCCGGGAGCGACATGGAACTCGGCCGCTACACCTATCCCGAGTGGGACCGCAAGCTCGAACGCCTTCGCCCCGACTGGTGCACGGTGATCGAGAAGCTGCCGACATGGCAGGGGCTCTCGCCCGCACGCGAAGAGGCCGCGCTCAACGGCGAGCGCATCCAGCCGCTCGCCCTGCCCCGCGCGCGCCATCTCGACCGCACGCATCGCCTGCGCCGCCAGTGGGAAGGCGACGACATCGACCTGAACGCCGCCATCGAGGTGCTGGTCGACCGGCGACTGCGGCTGCGGCCCGACGCGCGGCTCTTCATGCGCGCGGGCAAGGGGCCACGCCCGTCGAGCGTGCTGGTGCTGCTCGACCTCTCGGCCTCGGCCAACGACCCCGGCGCGAATGCCACCTCGCTGCTGGACATCGAGAAGCAGGCAGCGCTGCTGCTGGCCGCGTCGAACGCACGCGGCACCGACCGGCTCGCGATCCACGGCTTCTCGTCGAACACGCGCGCCGAGGTGTACTACTACCGCCTGCTCGAATCGGGCCGGCCGCTGGACGCGCCCGCGCGCGCCATGATCGGCGCGGTGCGAGGGCGCTACTCGACCCGCATGGGCGCCGCGCTGCGCCATGCAGCCGCGCTGATGCGCGACGAGCCGCCGGGCCAGCGCGCGGTGCTGCTGGTGACCGACGGTGCGCCTTCGGACATCGACGTGCACGACCCGCGCTACCTGATCGAGGACGCCCGCCAGGCCGTGGCCGAGGCGCGAGAGGCCGGCGTGCGCGCGGCCTGCATCGCGGTGGACGGCGCGGCCGACGCCTATGTGCGGCGCATCTTCGGCTGGCGCAACTATTGCATCGCCGACGATGCGCGCAGCCTGCCGGCGCGGCTGGCGCGTATGAGCGCGCGGCTCGCGGCGGCGCACTGAAGCCCACTGCAGAGCACCGAGCTAAGACTATGATGATCCGACACCCCAGGAGACTTCAGCGTGGCTGACAAGGACCCCATTCGCGTCGGCATCCTCTATTCGGAAACCGGCGTCACATCGACCATCGGACTCTCGCAGCTGCAGGGCGCGCTGCTCGGCATCGAGGAGATCAACGCGGCCGGCGGCGTGGACGGCCGCGAGGTCGTGGCCGTGCGCTACGACCCGCAGTCCAACCCCGCGCGCTACGCCCAGCTGGCCGAGAAGCTGATCGTGCAGGACCGGGTGAACGTGATCTTCGGCTGCTACATGTCGAGCAGCCGCAAGGCCGTGATCCCGGTGATCGAGAAGTGGAACAAGCTGCTCTTCTACCCGACGCTCTACGAGGGCTTCGAGTACTCGGGCAACGTGATCTACACCGGCGCGGCGCCCAACCAGAACAGCGTGCAGCTGGCCGAGTTCATGACCACGAACTTCGGCGCGCGCGTGTACCTGATCGGCTCCGACTACATCTACCCCTACGAGTCGAACCGCATCATGGGCGAGCTGGTGATGCAGCGCCCCGGCAGCGAAAAGCTCGGCGAGCGCTATGTGGCACTGGACGCGGACGAGCGCGACTACCGGGCCATCATGGACGACATCCGCGACAAGCGGCCCGACTTCATCTTCTCGACCGTGGTGGGCGATTCCACCGCGAGCCTGTACCGCGCCTACGCCGAGGCCGGCTTCGACCCGAAGACCATGCCCATCGCCAGCCTCACGACCTCGGAGGCCGAGATCTCGCAGATGGGCCACGGCGTGGCGACAGGGCACTTCACGGCGGCGCCGTATTTCCAGTCGATCGACTCGGCCGCCAACCGGCGCTGCCTGGCGATGCTGCGCGCGCGCTTCGGCGACGGCTGCGTGCCCAACCTGTGCTGGGAAGCGTCCTACTTCCAGATGCACATCTTCGCCAACGCCTACCGGCAGGCGGGCAGCGACGGCATCGCGGAGATCCTGCCGCACATCCTGGGCAGCGAGTTCGACGCGCCGCAGGGGCTGGTGAAGATCGACCCGACCAACCACCACACCTGCCTGTATCCGCGCATCGGCCGGGTCGATGCGCACGGCCGCTTCACCATCGTGCGACAGGCGACGCGGGCGGTGTATCCGGACCCTTATCTGGTCACCCACTCGCTGGGCGACTGGACCGCCAGGCTCGACACGCTGGAGACCTGAAATGTGCCCCCACGCTCATCACTGCGTGTATTCGCTGCCCCCCGAGGGGGTGCCGGCCTCCCTTGGGGCGGCCCGGCGGGAGGCCTGAGTGGACAGCCCCGCCCCGAAACGGCACACCCTGCGCGTGACCCCGCCGCAGCTCAAGGAGCTGCGGCTGCTGAAGATCGCGGTGATCCACCCCGACGACAGCGACGGCCGCCAGCTCACGCAGCAGCTGCAGCGCATCGGCTGCCAGGTGCAGGCCTTCTGGCCGCCGGTGCAGGTGCTGCCCGAGGGCATCGACGTGGCCTTCATGGCGGTGCGGCCGGACTTCATCAACCTGCGCTTCGAGTGGACGAAGAGCGAGGACGCGCCGGCCATCATCGCCGTCGTGACCTACGAGAACCCGACCATCATCGAAGCCGTGCTGGAGATCGGCGCCAAGGCGGTGCTGCCCTCCCCCGTGCGCTCCTTCGGGCTGTTCTCGGCGCTGGTGGTGGCGCGCGAGGCGCACAAGGAGGCGCGCTCGCTGGCCAAGCGGCTGCGCAAGGTGGAGGCCAAGCTGCTGGGCCAGCGCCGCATCACGGAGGCCAAGGCGATCCTGATGAAGACGCACGACGTGTCGGAGGGCCAGGCCTACGACCTGATCCGCGACCAGGCCATGAGCAAGCGCACCACCACCGAGGAGATAGCGACGGCCATCGTGAACGCCAACGAGATCCTCTCGCTGGGCATGCGCAAGCCCGACGCGGCTTGAGCCGGGGCGGCGCGTTCTTTCAGGCCTGGCTGAAGGTCTTCAGCACCTCGAGCACGCTCAGCGTCGCGCCGTCGAGCAGCGCATGCTGGCGGTGCGCGATGCCCACGCGGCGCGTGAGCTTCGGGCTCACCGGCAGGATCTGCATGCGGT
>Ga0209673_1002872_pt1 | contig 10962 bp, 8 predicted proteins | sample AraplaCol_mMS_r2_2_FD_184274 | JGI IMG/M metagenome (GOLD analysis project Ga0209673, IMG submission 184274) | Arabidopsis root microbial communities from North Carolina, USA - plate scrape MF_Col_mMS_r2 (SPAdes) (version 3) | ecosystem: Host-associated > Plants > Roots > Endosphere | place: USA... | reverse complement strand
GGCGCCCAAGGACCTGTTCGAAGAATTCGAAGGCAAGCACGCCGACGACCTGCCGGCCGGCGACGTGAAATACCACCAGGGCTTCTCGTCCGACATCTCCACCGCAGGCGGCCCTGTGCACCTGTCGCTGGCGTTCAACCCGTCCCACCTGGAAATCGTCAACCCGGTGGTTGAAGGTTCCGTGAAGGCCCGCATGGACCGCCGCGGCGACGCGCACGGCGCGCAAGTGCTGCCGATCCTGGTGCACGGCGACGCGGCATTCGCCGGCCAGGGCGTCGTGATGGAAACCCTGAACCTGGCGCAGACCCGCGGCTACGGCACCGGCGGCACCGTGCACATCGTGATCAACAACCAGATCGGCTTCACCACTTCCGATCCGCGCGATGCACGTTCCACCATCTACTGCTCCGACGTCGTGAAGATGATCGAAGCGCCTGTGCTGCACGTGAACGCCGACGATCCTGAAGCCGTGGTCCTGGCTTCCCAGATCGCCCTGGACTACCGCCTGCAGTTCAAGAAAGACATCGTTGTCGACATCATCTGCTACCGCAAACTGGGCCACAACGAGCAGGACACCCCGGCGCTGACCCAGCCGCTGATGTACAAGAAGATCGCCAAGCACCCGGGCACCCGCAAGCTGTACGCGGACAAGCTGGCAACCCAGGGCGTGATCCCGGCCGACGGCGGCGACGCCATGGTGGCCGAGTACCGCGCTGCGATGGACCAGGGCAAGCACACCGTCGATCCAGTGATCTCCAACTTCAAGAACAAGTACGCCGTTGACTGGCTGCCGTTCCTGAACCGCAAGTGGACCGACGCGGCCGATACCGCCGTGCCGATGACTGAGCTGAAGCGCCTGGCGACCGCCATCACCACCGTGCCTGAATCGTTCAAGGTGCACTCGCTGGTCGAGAAAGTGCTGGCTGACCGCGCTGCCATGGGCAAGGGCGAGATGAACCTGGACTGGGGCATGGGCGAACACCTGGCCTTCGCGTCCCTGGTTTCCTCCGGCTACGCAGTGCGCCTGACCGGCCAGGACGCCGGCCGCGGCACCTTCACCCATCGTCACGCCGTGCTGCACGACCAGAACCGCGAGCGTTGGGACGCTGGCACCTACATCCCGCTGCAGAACATCGCAGAAGGCCAGGCACCGTTCACCGTGATCGACTCCGTGCTGTCCGAAGAGGCAGTGCTGGGCTTCGAATACGGCTACTCGACCGCCGAGCCTAACACCCTGACCATCTGGGAAGCCCAGTTCGGCGACTTCGTCAACGGCGCCCAGGTTGTGATCGACCAGTTCATCAGCTCCGGCGAAGTGAAGTGGGGCCGTGCTTCCGGCCTGGTCATGATGCTGCCGCACGGCTACGAAGGCCAGGGCCCAGAGCACTCGTCGTGCCGCCCAGAGCGTTTCCTGCAGCTGTGCGCCGACAACAATATGCAAGTTGTGCAGCCGACCACCGCATCGCAGATCTTCCACGTGCTGCGCCGCCAGATGGTGCGCCAGTTCCGCAAGCCGCTGGTGATCCTGACTCCTAAGTCGCTGCTGCGTAACAAGGATGCAGGTTCCCCGCTGGAGCAACTGGCCAAGGGCGCGTTCCAGACCGTGATCGGCGAAGTGGACGAGTCCATCGACGCCAAGAAGGTCAAACGCGTGATCGCCTGCTCCGGCAAGGTGTACTACGACATCGTGAACACCCGCAAGACCCGCGGCGTGACCGATACCGCCATCGTGCGTATCGAGCAGCTGTATCCATTCCCGCACAAGGCGTTCGCTGCTGAACTGAAGAAGTTCCCGAACCTGACCGAAGTGGTGTGGGCGCAGGACGAGCCGCAGAACCAGGGTCCTTGGTTCCAGATCCAGCACAACATCTTCGAGGCCATGGAATCGGGCCAGAAGCTGGCATACGCCGGCCGTCCTGCTTCCGCTTCGCCTGCCGTGGGTTACTACGACAAGCACTACGCGCAGCAGAAAGACCTGCTGGAAACCGCGTTCTCGAAGCTGAAGGGCTTCATCCTGACCAAGTAATTCACGCATTAGCGGGTGAGCCGCCCGCGTCATGCGGGCGGCGCGAAAAATACACAAAATTCGGAGTAAAAAACAAATGGCACAAATCGAAGTCAAAGTTCCTCAACTGTCGGAATCCGTCGCTGAAGCGACCCTGCTGTCCTGGCACAAGAAAGTCGGCGAGGCAGTGGCCCGCGACGAAAACATGATCGACATCGAGACCGACAAGGTTGTCCTGGAACTGCCAGCACCAGCCGCAGGCGTGGTTGTGCAAGTGATCAAGGCCGACGGCGCCACCGTGGTTGCCGGCGAAGTGATCGCCATCATCGATACCGAAGCTGCCGCCGGCGCGACCCCATCGGCTCCTGCCGCTGCCGCCGCTCCTGCTGCCCCAGCTGCTGCCGCTTCCGCCGACAAGTCCGGCGTTGCCATGCCGGCCGCTGCCAAGATCCTGTCCGAAGCCGGCATCGCCGCTTCCGACGTTGCCGGTTCCGGCAAAGACGGCCGCGTGACCAAGGGCGACGCCCTGGCTGCCGCTGCCGCACCGAAACCAGCCGCTCCAGCACCGCTGGCGCCAGCCGCTCCTAAAGCGCAACTGCAGAAGGTTGCTGCTCCAGCCGTTGCCAACCTGGGCGACCGTCCGGAAGAGCGCGTGCCAATGAGCCGCCTGCGCGCACGTATCGCCGAGCGCCTGGTCGAGTCCCAGTCCACCAACGCGATCCTGACCACCTTCAATGAAGTGGACATGAAGCCGGTCATGGACCTGCGCAACAAGTACAAGGACAAGTTCGAGAAAGAGCATGGCGTGAAGCTGGGCTTCATGTCCTTCTTCGTGAAGGCCGCTGTGCACGCACTGAAGAAGTACCCGATCCTGAACGCTTCGGTTGACGGCAACGACATCGTCTACCACGGCTACTTCGACATCGGTATCGCTGTGGGCTCCCCACGCGGCCTGGTGGTGCCTATCCTGCGCAACGCAGACCAGATGAGCATCGCCGAGATCGAGAAGAAGATCGGCGAGTTCGGCGCGAAAGCCAAGGAAGGCAAACTGACCCTGGAAGACCTGACCGGCGGCACCTTCTCCATCTCGAACGGCGGTACCTTCGGCTCCATGCTGTCGACCCCGATCATCAATCCACCACAATCGGCAATCCTGGGCGTGCACGCCACCAAGGACCGCGCTGTTGTCGTTGACGGCCAGATCGTGATTCGCCCGATGAACTACCTGGCGATGTCCTACGACCACCGTATCATCGACGGCCGCGAAGCTGTCCTGGGCCTGGTGGCAATGAAGGAAGCGCTGGAAGATCCTGCGCGCCTGCTGCTGGACCTGTAAAAACCGGTAAAGCGGCGGGGACTGGCCCTAGGTCCAGCCCCCGTCCCTCACTGCAAGTCAGCGACTGCTACCGGCTAGTGTCAGACCCTGCGGGTCTGACACCGGTTTACCGGTTTAAAAATTTGAAGGGAGTCACATGAGCGTCTCCGAAGAACTGAAGCGCCTGCACGAACTGCACCAGGCCGGTGCCCTGAGCGATGAAGAATTCGCCCGTGCCAAGGAAAAGCTGCTGCAAAGCGGCGGTACCAGCCAGCAGCCCGGCGGCGATTTCGCCACCGAAGTCGGCAAGCTGCGCCGCTCCACTACCGACCGCTGGCTAGGCGGCGTGTGCGGCGGCATCGCCAAGCAATCCGGCATCGAGTCCTGGATCTGGCGCCTGATCTTCGTTCTGGTCGCAACATGCCTCGGCTTCGGCGGGCTGATTTACATCCTTATGTGGATTTTCGTCCCCACGGACGACCAATGATTTGGGAAAAGACATGAGCAACAAACAATTTGACGTAGTAGTTATCGGCGCCGGTCCTGGCGGTTACATCGCCGCCATCCGCGCAGCGCAGCTGGGCTTCTCCGTAGCCTGTATCGATGAGTGGAGCAACGACGCCGGCAAGCCGGCCCCAGGCGGCACCTGCACCAACGTAGGCTGCATTCCATCCAAAGCGCTGCTGCAATCGTCCGAACACTTCGAACACGCATCGCACGGCTTCAAAGAGCACGGCATCAACGTGGAAGGCCTGTCCTTCGACGTGGCGCAAATGCTGAAGCGCAAGAACACCGTGGTTAAGCAAAACAACGACGGCATCCTGTTCCTGTTCAAGAAGAACAAGGTGACCTTCTTCCACGGCCGCGGCGCATTCGCCGGCGCCGCTGGCGCCGAAGGCTACCCGATCGCCATCTCCGGTCCAACCACCGAGACCATCACCGGCAAGCAGATCATCGTTGCTACCGGTTCCAATCCACGTGCACTGCCAGGCGCGCCATTCGACGAGAAACTGATCCTGTCGAACACCGGCGCTCTGAACATCGAAACCGTACCAGCCAAGCTGGGCGTGATCGGCGCCGGCGTGATCGGCCTGGAACTGGGCTCCGTATGGCGCCGCCTGGGCTCCGAAGTGACCGTGCTGGAAGGCCTGCCGACCTTCCTGGGCGCAGTCGACGAGCAGATCGCCAAGGAAGCACAGAAGCTGCTGACCAAGCAGGGCCTCTCGATTAACCTGTCCTGCAAGATCACCAAGGTCGAAGCCGGCAAGAACAACGTTACCGTTGAATACACCGATGCCAAGGGTGAAGCGCAGAAGGCCACCTTCGACAAGCTGATCGTGTCGATCGGCCGTACCGCCAACACCATCGGCCTGGGCGCCGACAAAGTGGGCCTGGCTGTCGACGAACGCGGCATGATCACCGTGGACGAAGACTGCAAGACCAACCTGCCGAACGTCTGGGCGATCGGCGACGTGGTACGCGGCCCGATGCTGGCGCACAAGGCTGAAGAAGAAGCGGTTGCCGTGGCCGAGCGCATCGCCGGCCAGCATGGCCACACCAACTTCAACACCCTGCCATCGGTCATCTACACCCATCCGGAAATCGCGTCCGTGGGCAAGACCGAGCAGCAACTGAAGGCCGAAGGCGTGGCGTACAAGGCCGGCACCTTCCCGTTCCTGGCAAACGGCCGCGCACGCGCGCTGGGCGATACCAACGGCATGGTGAAGTTCCTGGCCGATGCGACCACCGACGAGATCCTGGGCGTGCACATCGTGGGCCCAATGGCTTCCGAGCTGATCTCCGAAGCTGTGGTGGCGATGGAGTTCAAGGCTTCGGCCGAAGACATCGCGCGCATCTGCCACGCACACCCATCGCTGTCGGAAGCGACCAAGGAAGCGGCGCTGGCTGTTGATAAGCGTACGCTGAACTTCTAAAACCGGTATCCCGCCGGGGCGGGGACTGGCCCTAGGTCCAGCCCCCGTCCTTCACTGCAGAAATGCCGGTTTTAAAAATAATGAACGTCCAAGAGTTTTACCAGCACGCGCTCGAACAGCGCGACTTCAAACCCGACGCCGCCCAACAGCGCGCCGTCGACCGCCTGCAGCAGTGCTACGATGAATGGGTCGCCTACAAGGCCCAGCGCTCGAATTCCTTCAAACGCCTGATCAACCGCCCGACGCCTCCGCGCGGCGTGTACATGTGGGGCGGGGTAGGGCGCGGCAAGTCCTTCCTGATGGATTCGTTCTATTCGGTGATCCCGCTGGTGCGCAAGACGCGCCTGCACTTCCACGAATTCATGCGCGACGTCCACATGCAGCTCGACGAACTGCGCGGCGTGGAAGACCCGTTGGACGAAGTAGCCAAGCGGATCGCCAAGAAATACCGCCTGATCTGCTTCGATGAATTCCACGTATCGGACGTGGCCGATGCCATGATCCTGTACAACCTGATGAAGGCGCTGTACGACAACGGCGTCTCCTTCATCATGACCTCGAACTACGAGCCGTCCACCCTGTACCCGGACGGCCTGCACCGCGACCGCATCCTGCCCACCATCGCCCTGCTGAAGGAGAAGATGGACGTGCTGAACGTCGACGCCGGCGTCGACTACCGCGGCCGCGCGCTGGAGCAGGTGGATGCCTATTACACGCCGCTCAACGCCAGCACCGACCACCAGTTGCGCGAAGCCTTCGCCCGCATCGCCGAAACGGCCGACGAAGATCCGCGCATCCACGTCGAAGGCCGCGAGCTGAAGGCCCTGCGCCGCGCCGGCACCATCATCTGGTTCGATTTCGCCACCCTGTGCGGCGGCCCGCGTTCGCAGAATGACTACCTGGAAATCGCCAGCCGCTTCCATACCGTGATATTGTCCGGTATTCCGATGATGTCGGCCGGACAATCGTCCGAAGCACGCCGCTTCACCTGGCTGATCGACGTATTCTATGACCAGAAGGTCAAGCTGATCATGTCGGCCGAGGTGGAGCCGGAAGAGCTGTACACGTCCGGTGTGTTGTCCAACGAATTCCACCGTACCGTGTCGCGCATCGTCGAGATGCAATCGCGCGAGTATATGGAAAAGGAACAGCGCGGCGCCGCCGAAAAGCTGTCCTGACAAGGAGAAAAATTTGAAGAACTGGATCTGGCTGGCCATGCTGCTGCCAAGCGCCGTACTGGCGCAGGACATTGGCCGCCCGGCTACCACCGGCGCCCCGCGCATCCCTGAAACTCACTCGGTCGAGCAGGCCGACGCGCGCCTGGCGCAGGTGAAGAAGGATCGCGACGTGGTGGAGGCGGAATTCGCCGCCCGTGAACAGCTTTGCTACGAAAAGTTCTTCGTCAACTCCTGCATCGACAAGGCCAAGGAGCAGCGCCGCCTGCGCCTGGCCGAACTGCGTGCCGTGGAAGTGGAAGCGAATTACTTCAAGCGCCGCAATGCGGTGGAAGTGCGCGACCGCGAACTGGAAGACCGGGCGCAGAAGGATGCAGCGGAAGCGGCTTATAACGCCGCCCATCCGAAGCCGGCGAAGCAAGATCCCGCGCTGAAGCCGGCGCCGAAACCGGCTGCCGAGTCGGTGCAGCAGCGCCAGGCAGAGCATGACGCCCGCGAGCGCGCCCGCGCCGCCCAGGAAGCCGCCGCCGCGCCGGAACGCGCGAAGAAAGCCGCGCAATTCGAACGCAAGAAAGCCGAGTCGGAAAAGCGCCAGGCGCAAGTGAAGGCCAAGCTGGCCGAGAAGGAAGAGAAGAAGCGCCGCGCCGCGGAGGCGCAGAAGGCCGAGGCTGCGAAAGCCGAAGCTGCAGCCAAGGCCGAAGCCGCGAAAAAGCCTTAAACGGCTTTACGCAGCTTCTGCACGGTGTAATTGACTGGTTCCTTCGGCGGGGCGACCAGCTTGATGATCGCCATCGAGCAGTTGTCGCCTTTGCCCTGCGCCCGTTCGCGCGCCTTGTTGATCAGCAGTTCGGCCGCCTCGCGCGGCGATTTCTTGGCGATCGCGCTCGCCAGTTCCACATCCGCGAAATAAGACCACAGGCCGTCCGAACAAAGCAGGAAGGCATTGCCGGGCTTGAGGTCTTCCTGCACGCCAAAGGTGACGAAGGGCTCGCGGTGCTTGTTCCCCAGCGCGTTGCTGAGCAGTTTTGCCTGGCGGTGCTTGCGCGCTGCTTCCTCCGGCAAGCTTTCCTTCTCCATCAGGTGGGTGACATATTCGGCATCGCTGCTGCGGGCCAGGCATTCCTTGTTGTCAAAACGATACAGGCGGGAATCGCCGACGATGGCCCAGACCGCCTGGCGTTCCGGCGTCAGCACCAGCAGCACCATGCTCGATTGCGGTTCGCTGGCGCCGGTACGCGGGTCCATCACCAGGATCTGGTGCACGTCGTGCGCGATTTCGCGCAGCAATTCTTCCAGCCGCGGCAAGTGGACGGCCTCCGACGCCCGGTATTCGTCAAACAATTGTTTGGCCGTATGCAGCACCTGTTCAGCGCCTGTGGCGCCGCCGCTGATGCCATCGGCCAGCACGGCCAGCACATAGCCGGGCGCTTTCTGCGCGGTAAACAACGCGACACGGTCATTTTGTTGGGGCCGGCTACCGATATGTTGGGCGGTTCCAGCCTCGATCTTGTACGTGCTCATAGGGACTTGACAGCTTCTTTCCAATGACTACCTGAGTTAAACTATGCACCTGTATGCAGTTTTGTTGCAAGTATAGCCTGTTGTCCCAACGAAACTGTAAGCAAACGTTAATCGAAATCGTGCAGACTTTCCATTTATGATCAACAAAGAAGAAATCCAGCGCCGCATCGTTGAACTCGATGTCGAGCACCGCGACCTGGATGCAGTCATTGAAATGTTGACCCTGGATGGTCACCACGATCAACTTCAATTGCGCCGCCTCAAGAAGCGTAAGTTGCAATTGAAAGACTATATCACCCTGCTGAAAATGCAATTGGTGCCCGACGTACCGGCCTGAGCAGGGCCACTCATTCTTCGACTAACTTGACAGATCCACAACAGCCGACCGCCGCTCCCGGCGCGCCGAACGATCCGGTTTTTCCTCCGGGGGCGCACGACGCCGATATTGAGCGCCTGTTTGGACCCGGCGGCCCCCTGGGCCCGGCGGTGGGCGGTTTTCGCCCGCGCAAATCGCAGACCGAGATGGCCAAGGCGATTGCCGATGCCATCGCCAAGCAGCAGACCCTGATCGCTGAAGCCGGTACCGGCACCGGCAAGACTTTTGCCTACCTGGTGCCTGCCTTGCTGTGGGGCGGCAAAACCATCGTCTCCACCGGCACCAAAAACCTGCAGGACCAGTTGTTCCTGCGCGATATCCCGACCATCCGCGCAGCGCTGCAGGCGCCGGTTTCGGTCGCGCTGCTGAAAGGGCGTTCCAACTACCTGTGCCACTACCACCTGGAGCGCACGCTGCAGAACGGCCGCATGACTTCGCGCGAAGACGTCGGCTACCTGCGCGAGATTTCGCGCTTCCTGAAAATGACCAGTACCGGCGACAAGGCCGAACTGGCGCGCGTGCCGGAAAACGCCCTGGTGTGGAACCTGGTGACGTCGACCCGCGAAAACTGCATGGGGCAGGAGTGCCAGTACTACCAGGACTGCTTCGTGATGAAGGCGCGCCGCGAGGCGCAGCAGGCCGACGTGGTGGTGGTCAACCATCACCTGTTCTTTGCCGACGTGGCGCTGAAGGATACCGGCGTGGCCGAACTGCTGCCCTCCGCGAACACCGTGATCTTCGACGAGGCGCACCAATTGCCCGATACCGCCACGTTGTTCTTCGGCGACAGCGTTTCCACCTCGCAGATCCTGGAACTGTGCCGCGACGTGCTGGCCGAGGGCCTGGCCCATGCGCGCGACGGCGCCGAATGGGCCAAGGTCGTAACGCCCGTGGAAAAGGCAACGCGCGACCTGCGCCTGACCTTCTCGCAGGACATCGTGCGCATGTCGCTGCCGCAGATCGCGCCGTCCAGCGACTTCTTCCCGGCGCTGCAGACCCTGAAGGATGAACTGGTCGACATGGTGGCCGTGCTGGAAAAAAATGCCGAGCGCGCCGAGACCATCGAGCAATGCCGCGTGCGCGGCAACGAACTGTCGGCCAAGCTGGAGGCCTGGAAATTCGACCCGAAGGCCAAGGTAGCTGCCGGCGAAGAAGCCGTGTTCTGGGTCGAGGCCTTCCAAAGCTCGCTGCAACTGCACAAGACTCCGCTGTCGATCGCACCGATCTTCAACGGCCAGCGCGAAGGAGTGCCGCGCAGCTGGATCTTCACTTCCGCCACGCTGGCAGTGAAAAACGACTTCACGCACTTCGCCCAGCAACTGGGCCTGGAAAACGAAGTCGCGCGCAACTGGCCAAGCCCGTTCAATTATGAGGAACAGGGCATCCTGTACGTGCCGCAAGGCCTGCCGGACCCCAATTCGATGGGCTACACCGACGCCGTGCTGGATGCGGCGCTGCCGATCATCGAAGCGGCCGGCGGCCGCACCTTCCTGCTGTGCACCACGCTGCGCGCCGTCAAGCGCGCGGCCGACCGCCTGCGCGACGAATTCGACAAGCGCGGCCTGAAGTTCCCTTTGTTCGTGCAGGGCGACCGTGGACGTACCGAGCTGCTGGACCAGTTCCGCAAGGCCGGCAACGGCGTGCTGATCGGCTCCCAGAGCTTCTGGGAAGGCGTGGACGTGCGCGGCGAAGCGCTGTCGCTGGTGATCATCGACAAGCTGCCATTCGCGCCCCCGGACGATCCAGTGCTGGCCGCCCGCATCGAAGTCATGGAGCGCCAGGGCCTGAATGGCTTCATGGGCCATACCTTGCCGGAAGCGATCATCAACCTGAAGCAGGGCGCCGGCCGCCTGATTCGCGACGAAGGTGACCGCGGGGTGCTGATGCTGTGCGACCCGCGCGTGATTTCCAAGCCCTACGGCCGGCGCATCTGGCAAAGCCTGCCGCCGTTCAAGCGTACGCGCGAAGCGGCGGATGTCATAGAATTCTTCAAAGGCCATTAACCACCGGGAGACGCAATGAAGCTGACACGCGCGATGTTGGACGAAGCAGCAGGCCAGGGCCTGCTGGATGAAGGCCAGGCGGGGCGCTTGTGGCAGTTCCTGGTGGAGCGCGAACAGCACACGCCCGGCTTCAAGCCGGCGCACATCCTGTACTACCTGGGCGGCCTGATCGCCATCGGCGCCATGTCGCTGTTCATGACGCTGGGCTGGGAGTCGTTCGGCGGCACCGGCCTGCTGTTCATATCCATTTGCTATATGGCGGCCGCGCTCGGTGCGGTCGAGTGGCTGCGCGCGCGCGGCATGATGCTGCCGGCTGGCGTACTGGCCGCCTTTGCGGTGGTGCTGGTGCCGTTGGCGGTTTACGGCCTGCAGCATATGCTCGGCCTGTGGGCGGAAGGCGGCGCCGGCAGCTCGTATCGCAACTACCACTACTACATCGACTGGCGCTGGGTCCTGATGGAGCTGGCCACGCTGGCTGCCGGCGCCGTAGTGCTGTGGCGCTACCGCATGCCTTTCACTGTGATGCCACTGGCCGTCACGCTCTGGTACATGAGCATGGACGTCACCGAAATGCTGCTTGGCCATTACAGCCTGTTTTCCCACGAAGGCAAGGTTATTTCGGCAGTATTTGGC
>Ga0209673_1002871_pt1 | contig 10968 bp, 8 predicted proteins | sample AraplaCol_mMS_r2_2_FD_184274 | JGI IMG/M metagenome (GOLD analysis project Ga0209673, IMG submission 184274) | Arabidopsis root microbial communities from North Carolina, USA - plate scrape MF_Col_mMS_r2 (SPAdes) (version 3) | ecosystem: Host-associated > Plants > Roots > Endosphere | place: USA... | reverse complement strand
ATCTGGGACGTGTGGAACGATGTCGGCTACGAGGTCTACCGCAATTACATCCCGCGTTTCTGCTCCGAATTCGGCTGGCAGGCGCCGGCCGCCTGGGCGACGATCGAAGAGAGCGTGCACGACCAGCCGCTGACGCCGCAATCGAACGGCGTCTTCCACCATCAGAAGGCGACCGAGGGTAATGACAAGCTGATCCGCGGCCTTGCCGGCCATCTGCCGGAGCCGCAGACAATGGACGACTGGCATTTCGCCACCCAGCTCAACCAGGCGCGCGCCATCCGCTTCGGCGTCGAGCACATGCGCTCGCACCGGAATGTCTGCAAGGGCGCGGTGGTCTGGCAGTTCAACGATTGCTGGCCGGTGACCTCATGGGCGGCGCTCGATTCGGCCGGCCGCCGCAAGCCGCTCTGGTATGCGCTGAAGGCAGCCTATGATCCGCGCCTGCTGACGATCCAGCCGCGCGGCGGCGGACTTGCGGCGGTGGCGGTCAACGAACGCACCCTGTTCTGGCGGGCGAAAATCAGCGGCAAACGCCTGAAGCTCGATGGCACCGTGCTTGCCGAATTCGAATTCTGGCGCCTGCTCTGCGACCGCTTCGAGGCCAGGGAATTTCCGCTGCCCGAGGATATCGTCACTCCCGGCTTACCGAAGGACGAGCTCATCGTCGTGCAGATGCTGGACAGGCGCGCCTTCCATTATTTCGTCGAGGATATCGAGCTTGCCTTGCCGGCACCGCGGCTGGCGGCCGATGTCACCAGCATTGAGGGCGGGTATCAGGTCAAGGTGACGGCGCAAAATTTCCTCAAGGATCTCTGCCTGATGGCGGATCGGCTGGATCCGGATGCCGTCGTCGATTCGATGCTGGTGACGCTGTTGCCGGGCGAGAGCCATGTCTTTGCGGTCAAGACGGCGAAGGCGATCAGGGCAGAGGATATTGTCATCGGCACCGTGCTGCGATCGGCCAATGATCTTGTTGTCGGTTCGCGCTAGCTGCCCCTCACCCTAACCCTCTGCCCGTAAACGGGTAGAGGGACGAGCCCTGCGAGAGCGATGTGGGAACGGAGAGGTCGCGGTACATCCCCATCGCCCCGTTTACGGGGAGAAGGTAGCGGCAGCCGGATGAGGGGCTGCCGAGCCATGACATTTGTCACCAAACACCAAAAAGGCCCCGCATGCCGCGGGGCCCTTCCAGCTCGGCCTATCGGACGACGTTACATCCAGTAGGGCGGCACGCCGTAGTAATCATAGACCCGGCGGCCATTATCGTTGTACCAGGTGTCGTCATCGTCCGAATAGCTCGGGGCGCCTTCGATCTGCTCCTTGGTCAGGTCGATGCGATAGCCGTCCAGCTGGGTGTCGTAGTTCAGCTTTTCCCAGGGAAGCGGATAGTGATCGTGGCCGATGCCCAGGAAGCCGCCGAAACTCAGCACGGCATAGGCGACGCGGCCGTCGAGTTTTCCGATAATCAGGCGTTCGATCGAGCCGATATGCCTGCCATCCGAACCATAAACACGGGTGCCTTCGACACGGTCGCTGGCGATCATCGCATGCGTGCCCTCGACGTTCGGGTCGCGGCGGGTGGCGTCAGTATCCTGGTTCAACATTGTGCACCTCCTTTTGGTGTTTCCTCATAGTGAGTCTGCAGGATCAACGTCATGGCCGACTCAAAGTTCCCCAGCCTTCCCACGATCCGGCGATGGCCGAATGTTGACGTTTACGTCAAGGTTAGTATAGCTTCATTCGGCTTGAACCGTTCAGGCAATGGCATAAGCTGCCGGACTGGAAGACGGAGGATCTTTCCGGTCAATATGGGCCAGACGATTGCTGGCTCAGCGGCGGCCGCAAGGGAGAGAGGATACGATGAACAGCATTTCCGTCCATCCGAACGGAGCCAAACCCGACAAGCCCTGGCTTGCCAGCTATCCCGATGTCGTTCCGGCCGAACTCCCACCTCTGGAATATGCCTCGCTTGCCGAAATGCTGGAAAAATCCTGCGCCCGTTACGCCGACCGGACGGTGTTTTCCAGCATGGGCAAGGCGATGCGCTATCGTGAACTGGAGAGCAAGACGCGCAAACTCGCCGCCTGGCTGCAGAGCATCGGCCTCGAGAAGGGCGATCGCGTCGCCGTGATGATGCCGAACGTGCTGCAGAACCCGATCGCCACCTACGCCATCCTGCGCGCCGGCCTCGTCGTGGTGAACGTCAACCCGCTCTATACGCCGCGCGAACTCGAACATCAGCTGCGGGATTCCGGCGCCAAGGCGATCTTCGTGCTGGAGAATTTCGCCCGCACGGTGGAGCAGGTGCTCAACAAGACGGATCTGCGCCATGTCGTCGTCACCTCGCTCGGCGAAATGCTGGGACCCAAGGGGCTGATCGTCAATTTCGTCGTGCGCAAGGTGAAGAAGCTCGTTCCCTCCTGGTCGATCCCGCAGCACAAGAGCTTCGGCCAGGTGCTGCGCGAAGGGGCGGGAAAGAAGCTTGCGCCGGTGACGCTTGCCGGCGGCGATATCGCCTTCCTGCAATATACCGGCGGCACCACGGGCGTTGCCAAGGGCGCGGTGCTGACGCATGCGAACCTGCTCGCCAACAAGCAGCAGCTGTCGCTCTGGCTCCGCTCGGCCTTCGAGCGCAAGAAGCAGCCCGAGGTGCTGAATTTCCTCTGCGCCCTGCCGCTCTACCATATCTTTGCGCTGACGGTGAATTCGCTGATGGGCATGTCGCTCGGCGCCCACAATATCCTGATCGCCAATCCGCGCGACATTCCCGGTCTCGTCAAGGAATTCGGCAAATCCGACGTGCATATCTTCCCCGGCCTCAACACGCTGTTCAATGCGCTGATGAACAATGCCGATTTCGCCAAGCTCGACTTCTCCCCGCTGATCATGTCGCTCGGCGGCGGCATGGCCGTCCAGCGGCCGGTCGCCGACCGCTGGCTCAAGATGACGGGCACGCCGGTGACGGAGGGCTACGGCCTTTCCGAAACCTCGCCGGTCGCCACCGCCAACCGTTTCGATTCGGCCGAGTTCACCGGTACGATCGGCCTGCCGCTGCCCTCCACCGACCTCGATATTCGCGACGAGGAAGGCAATTCGTTACCGCTCGGCCAGGTCGGCGAGATCTGCATCCGCGGGCCGCAGGTGATGGCCGGCTACTGGCAGAAGCCGGAGGAGACGGCGCGGGTGATGACCGATGACGGCTATTTCCGCTCGGGCGACATGGGTTTCATGGACGAACGCGGCTATACCAAGATCGTCGACCGCAAGAAGGACATGATCCTGGTCTCCGGCTTCAACGTCTATCCGAACGAGATCGAGGAGGTCGCCGCCATGCATGCCGGCATTCTCGAGGCCGCGGCCATCGGCGTGCCGGACGGACATTCGGGCGAGGCGGTCAAACTCTTCGTCGTCAGGAAGGATCCGAACCTGACCGAGGCGGAGGTGAAAGCCCATTGCACCGCCAATCTCACCAACTACAAACGGCCGCGCTTCATCGAGTTCCGCACCGAACTGCCGAAGTCGCCGGTTGGCAAGATCCTGCGCAAGGACCTGCGCGGCTGAATTTGACGAATTCAAAGTGTTACAGCGTCCTTTGCACGTCTTTGGGACGCGCGGCGCTCTAATGAAATTGAGGGCCATCCGCTCGCCGCGGGTGGCTTTTTTCTATTTCGGCAGGTGGCTGAACTTGATTTGCGGGTGATAAAGCGAATAGTTTCCGCAACCCTTTCCGCCTCCAAAGGAGCCTCCCATGAACGCCATCGTCGAACAGCTGAAAAGCACCGCTGACGCCACCAAGGCGACCGATATCCGTGCCGCCTTCGCCGCCGATCAGCAGCGCTTTTCGCGTTTTTCCGTTTCGCTTGACGACCTGCTGATGGATTTTTCCAAGACGGCGGTGAATGACGATATCCTCAAGCTGCTGGTGAAGCTTGCCGAAGACGGCGGCGTCGAGAAGAAGCGCGAGGAAATGTTCTCGGGCAAGGCGATCAATTTCACCGAGGACCGCGCCGTTCTGCACACCGCGCTGCGCAACCGCTCCAACACGCCGGTGCTGGTCGACGGCAAGGACGTCATGCCCGACGTCGATGCCGTGCTTGCCGCCATGGGCAAGTTCGCCGACGAGATCCGCTCCGGCGCGCTGAAGGGCGCCACCGGCAAGGCGATCACCGATGTCATCAATATCGGCATCGGCGGCTCGGACCTCGGCCCTGTCATGGCGACGCTGGCGCTTGCCCCCTTTCATGACGGCCCGCGCGCCCATTTCGTCTCCAACATCGACGGCGCCCATATCGCCGATATCCTGAAGCTGGTGCAGCCGGAAACGACGCTGTTCATCGTCGCTTCGAAGACCTTCACTACCGTCGAGACGATGACCAATGCGCAGACGGCGCGCAATTTCATCGCCAGGGCGCTCGGCGAAGCGGCCGTGCAGCACCATTTCGCCGCCGTCTCGACGGCGCTCGACAAGGTCGCTGCCTTCGGCATCGACAGCGCCCGCGTCTTCGGCTTCTGGGACTGGGTCGGCGGCCGCTACTCCATCTGGTCGGCGATCGGCCTGCCGCTGATGATCGCCGTCGGGCCGGAGAATTTCGGCAAATTCCTCGATGGCGCCCATGCCGTCGACAATCACTTCCGTAAGGCGCCGATTACCGAAAACCTGCCGATGCTGCTCGGCCTGATCGGCTTCTACCACCGCAATGTGCTGGGCTACCCCACCCGCGCCATCCTGCCCTACGACCAGCGCCTGTCGCGCTTCCCGGCCTATCTGCAGCAGCTCGACATGGAATCGAACGGCAAGGGTGTCACCATCGACGGCACGCCGGTCGAGGGCAATTCCGGCCCGGTCGTCTGGGGCGAACCCGGCACCAACGGCCAGCACGCCTTCTACCAGCTCATCCACCAGGGCACGAGCATCATCCCGGCCGAATTCATGATCGCCGCCAATGCCTTCGAGCCGGAGCTGCGTCACCAGCACCAGCTGCTCATCTCCAACGTTCTCGCCCAGTCGGAAGCCCTGATGAAGGGCCGCACCTTCGCGGAAGCCAAGAAGCAGCTGACCGACAAGGGCATGGACGACAAGAAGGCCGATTTCATCGCCCCGCACCGCGTCTTTACCGGCAACCGCCCATCGATCACCTTCGTCTACGACAAGCTGACCCCCTACGCCCTCGGCCGCCTGATCGCGCTTTACGAACACCGCGTCTTCGTCGAAGGCGTGCTCTTCCGCATCAACTCCTTCGACCAGTGGGGCGTCGAGCTCGGCAAGGAACTGGCAACCGGCCTGCTGCCGGTCGTCGAAGGCAAGGAAAGTGCGGCAGGCCATGATTCCTCGACGCAGGGCCTGGTTGCGGCGCTGGCGAAGCTGGCGAAGTAAGCGGGCGAGATTACCCCTCACCCTGACCCTCTCCCCGTTCTGACGGGGCGAGGGGACCTGCCAAACGCAGCGTCAATGGGGATGGGGAGGTGGCCGCAGCCGGATGAGGGGCGAAGCGGGCTTTAACCTTACATACCAATCTCATGCACCCAGAGCGGATTGGCGCCAGCATGGTCATTGCGGCCCGCAAATGGTGAATTGATGACGGCCTGCCTGAAGCATCCCTGTCGATGGGGCCTGTGGCGCAAAACCGGATTGAACTTTCTTCTAATAGAAAATTTTAGAAAGAATTCTTTCAATCTGCCGCCATCGCCCTAGATTCAAGCAAAATATGTGCGCAGGGTACTTCCGACGACATGGCCTACAAGCCGGGGGCGATGCCCCGTTTCATTGTTTCCGCTGGCGTATGCACCGGGCCACTTTCGTCCGGATCCGCTCTTTCGCGCCCAGTTCGGGAGATTGCCCGAGACGCTCACCATAGAGCGTTTTCACGATCCATCTTCACCAAAGGAAATTCATGAGCCGTCTTATCGTCGTTTCCAATCGTGTTCCCATGCCGGCCAAGGATGGGAGCGCCGCGGCCGGCGGCCTGGCGGTCGCGCTGCAGGCAGCCCTGCAGGCGCGCGGCGGCATCTGGATGGGATGGTCGGGAGAGTCGAGCGGAGACAGGGAGCCTGGCCCGCTGTCGCAACTGCAGAAGGGTAACATTACCTATGCGCTGACCGATCTCACCGACACCGACGTCGAGGAATATTATCGCGGATTTGCAAACCGTGTTCTCTGGCCCATCTGTCACTACCGCCTCGACCTCGCCGAATATGGCCGAAAGGAAATGGCCGGTTATTTCCGCGTCAACCGGTTTTTCGCGCACCGGCTGGCGCCGATGATCGAGCCGGACGACATCATCTGGGTTCATGACTACCACCTCATTCCGCTGGCCGCCGAACTGCGCCAAATGGGGCTGAAGAACCGGATCGGCTTCTTCCTGCACATTCCCTGGCCGCCGGCCGACATTCTCGTCACGATGCCGGTCCATGAAGAAATCATGCGCGGGCTCTCGCATTACGATCTCGTCGGCTTCCAGACGGACTACGACCTCCAGAACTTCGCCGGGTATCTCAGAAGGGAAGGCATTGGCGACGACCTCGGAAATGGATCGTTCGATTCACATGGGCGGATATTCAAGGCGGGCGCCTATCCGATCGGTATCGAAACCGCGGGCTTCGCCGACTTCGCCGAGAGCGCCGCAAACAATGTCATGGTGCAAAAGACCCGGCGCAGCATCGAGGGCCGCGACATGATCATCGGGGTCGATCGGCTCGATTATTCCAAGGGCATCATTCAGCGGCTGGAAGCGTTCGAACGCTTCCTCACCGGCAATCCCGCCTATCAGAACAAGGTCACCTATCTGCAGATCACGCCGAAGTCGCGATCGGAAGTTCCCGAATACGAGCATATGCAGAAGATGGTCGCCGAGCAGGCCGGCCGCGTCAACGGCGCCATCGGGACGGTCGACTGGGTGCCTATCCGCTATGTCAACCGTTCGATCAACCGCACCGTGCTCGCCGGCCTCTACCGCCTGGCGACGATCGGGCTGGTCACGCCGTTGCGCGACGGCATGAATCTCGTCGCCAAGGAATATGTCGCCGCCCAGAATCCGGATCGCCCGGGCGTTCTGGTGTTATCGCGCTTCGCCGGCGCGGCTCGGGAGCTGAAGGGTGCGCTGCTGGTCAATCCCTACGATGTCGAAGGCACTGCCAATGCGATTGCCAGGGGCCTTGCCATGTCGCTTGGGGAGCGCCGCGAACGCTGGAGCATGATGATGGAGCATCTGCTCTCTCACGATGTCTCGCTTTGGTGCGAAAACTTCTTGCGGGACCTGGTGACCGCTCCCGAACTTCCCCGGACAATCGCCTGATCGATCAGCGTCCAGCCGTCATCGCAAAAAGCCTCGCACCGTCCCCGGCGCGAGGGTTAAAGCCCGATCTCGTGCGTCCAGGGCGGATTGGCGCCGGCGCGGGAGACCGTGACGGCGGCGGCTTTGGCGCCGAGGGCCAGGGCGTTGTGGAGTGCCTTTTCGTCGAGCGAGGCGACCTGAGGCTTGGTCAGCAGACCATCCATCTTCAAGGAAGCCAGGATTCCGGCATCGAAGGTGTCGCCGGCGCCGACCGTGTCGACGACGGTGACGCGTTGGCTCGGGACCGTGACTTTACGCTCCTTGGTATAGCCGGAAGCACCTTCCGCACCCTTGGTGATGACGACGAGCTTGGCGCCGTGGGCAAGCCAGTGGGCGGCGAGCGTATCGTGGTCGCCTTCCAAGCCGAACCATTCGAGGTCCTCGTCGGAGAATTTGACGATGTCTGATTTGGCGGCCATGCGCTTGATGCGGGCCATATGCGACGGCTTGTCCTTGATGAAACCGGGACGGATATTCGGATCGAGCGAGATGACGCGGCTTGCGGCTTCGCGGTCGAGAAGCGCCTCGTAGGTTTCGCCGCAGGGGCTGGGGATCAAGCTGATGGCGCCGAAATGCAAGGCTTCGCAATCATCGCCCAGAACAGGCAGGTCGGCCGTGGTGATCATCCGGCCGGCCGTGCCCTCGTCGTAAAAGGCATAGGTCGCCTGGCCATTGACCAGCTTGACGAAGGCGATGGTCGAGGGACGCGGCGTGATGGCGCACGGGCTGTAATCGACATTGCTCGCCTTCAACGTCGCGAGCAGGATTTCGCCCATCATGTCATCGGCAATGCCGGTGAAGAAGGCGGTGGGGATGCCGAGGCGGCCGAGCGCGATCGCGGTGTTGAAAATCGCGCCGCCGGCATAGGGCGCAAAGCCCTTTTCGCCGAGCGTCGTGTCCCTCGGCAGCATGTCGATCAAGGCTTCGCCGCAGCACAAAATCATCGTATTCCTCCCAACAGCACTGATATGTCCATCAATCGATTAAGTGAGCTTTTGTCAACTGGCTAGAGCGAAAGCTCACTAACCCCACCATTCCTGCCCGACCAGGCCAGCGGCGCATCAAGGAAGGCCTCGACCTCCGTCAGCGTCTTGTCGTCAAAGAGCTTCTGCGCCTTGGCGACGGCCAGAACATTGCGCCAGGTGGCGATGTGATGCAGCCGGACCTTGCCGTCGGTAAAGCGCTGTTCGCCGAAGATACCGTAGAAGAACAGCGCAATGCCATGATCGACTATGCCGCCGGCGGCACGAACCGCGTCGATGAACTTGAACATGCTGCCGCCGGCTGTCGTCAGGTCTTCGATGACGAGAACGCGCGAGCCTTCCGGCATGTTGCCTTCGATCTGGGCATTGCGGCCATGGCCCTTCGGCTGCTTGCGGACATAGATCATCGGCAGGCCGAGGCGGTCAGCCAGCAGCGCGGCAAAGGGGATGCCGGCGGTCTCGCCGCCGGCGATACAATCGAACTGCTCGAAGCCGGCATCGCGCAGCAGGGTGCTGGCAGCGAAATCCATCACCGTCGAGCGGATGCGCGGGAAGGAAAGCAGCTTGCGGCAATCGATATAGACCGGGCTCGCCATGCCGGAGGCGAGTTTGTAAGGCTGGGCGGCATTGAAATGCACCGCCTTGATTTCCCAGAGCATCTTGGCCACCAGTTCGGCCATCACGGCGCGGTCGGGAAATGTGGTCTGGATCATGCGGCTCTCCTTCGGCTTGGGTCCTTGGGGGAATAGCAGCAAGAGCCCGACGTTTCCAGACGAAAGGCGAGCCAATTACCGCAGCAGACGACCGATATCGGCGATCTGCATCTTCTTGAACAGGGCGATCGCCTGGGCGCCCTCCTCCGCATCGAGCGAAACCGCATATCGCACGCCGGCGGCAAGCAGTTGCATCGTCAGCCGGGCGATCGCCAGCAGTTCCTTGCGGTCGCGATGCGGCCATAGGCGGACGAGCACGGCGAGAAATGCCTGGGCATGAAATTCCATGTCCTTGGCATCGACCTGCTGCAGCAGCTTGTCGGTATGGGTCGCATGCCAGATGTCGCGCATGACGGGCTCGCGGCGGAAGAAGCCGTAATATTCGTCAACGATCGTGGCGAGCGCGCCTTGCAGCCCCGCAGCATCGGTGACCTTCGCCAGCTCCGCCTCGACGCATCGCCTGCCCTCTTCGTTGAAACGCTCGGCCAATGTCCGGATGATCGAGCTCTTATCGGGGAAATATTGGTAGAGGGCGCCGAAGGAAAGGCCGGCCTTTTCGACGATCTCGCTCATTTTCAAGCCGTCGCTGCCATGGCTTTCGATCAGCTCGGAGGCGACGGCGAGGATCTTTTCGAAGCGCTCACGGCCGCGCTGCTGGCTGGGGATCCGGCGCAGCTGGCCGCTATGCTCCTGCTGGCGCCTGCGCGTTGCGACCGGCTGCTCCGACATCGTCTGCTCCTTTTCCAAGTTGACAAAGAAAATAAGAGAGTTTATCTCATTTTGCAAATGAGAGAGTTTCTCTTGTTTTGATCAAGGAAGGAGCTTCGACATGCAGAATTCCGAAATCGTCCTCGTCGGTGGATCGGGAAAGACCGGCGGCCGCATCACCAAGCGCCTGGAAGCGCGCGGGCTCAACGTTCGCGCGGCGTCACGCTCCAGCGCCCGTCTCTTCGACTGGGAGGACAGGTCGACCTGGCGCGAGGCACTTGAGGGCGCATCGAGCGCCTATGTCGCCTTCCAGCCGGATCTTTCCGTCGCCTGGGCGGCAGAGGCGATCGGCGCACTCGCCAAGGTCGCGGTAGACTGTGGCCTTGCGCATATCGTGCTGCTTTCCGGCCGCGGCGAAGAGGGCGCGCAACGCAGCGAGGCAGCGCTGAAGGCGTCCGGCATTGACACCACCATCCTGCGCGCCTCCTGGTTCTGCCAGAACTTCAGTGAGGGCGCCTTTGTCGAGCAGATCATCGGCGGCCGGCTGCAATTGCCGGCAGGCGAGATCAGCGAACCGTTCATCGATGCCGACGACATCGCCGATGCCGCCGTCGCCGCCTTGACCGATCCCCGCCATCGCAACAAGGTTTACGAACTGACCGGCCCGCGGGCACTGACCTTCCGACAGGCGGTCGCCGAGATCGCCGCGGCCACTGGGCGGCCGATCGAATATGAGCAGGTGTCGATGGCGGATTTCACCGGCGCGCTTGCTGCAGCCGGCCTGCCCCAAGGCCTGATCGATCTTCTGGAGGAACTGTTCGGCCAGGTGCTCGACGGGCGCAATTCCAGGGTGATGGGCGGTGTCGCCGAAATCCTCGGCCGCCCCGCCACCGATTTTGGCCAATATGCCCGCCGAACCGCGACAAGCGGAATATGGAGCGCCTGACCATGCAGATCGTTCTCACCCTCTCCCTCGCCGCCGCGGCGATCGGCAGCGGACTCGTCGCCGGCATCTTCTTCGCCTTCTCGACCTTCATCATGACCGCCTTCTCGCGCATCCCGGCGGAACAGGGCATCGCGGCGATGAACTCGATCAACGCCACGATCGTCCGCTCGCCCTTCATGGGCCTTTTCGTGCCGACGGCAATCCTCTGCATCGTCATCGCGGTGCTGGCGGTGATCGACTGGCGCGGCGGGGCATCCGTGTTGATGCTCGCAGGTGCGACCCTCTAT
>Ga0209673_1002870_pt1 | contig 10968 bp, 9 predicted proteins | sample AraplaCol_mMS_r2_2_FD_184274 | JGI IMG/M metagenome (GOLD analysis project Ga0209673, IMG submission 184274) | Arabidopsis root microbial communities from North Carolina, USA - plate scrape MF_Col_mMS_r2 (SPAdes) (version 3) | ecosystem: Host-associated > Plants > Roots > Endosphere | place: USA... | reverse complement strand
CGCCCCGGCCGTGTCGGTTTTCTACAAGACCGGCGCGGCGCGTTGGCCGACAGTCCGCTCATTCCCACTCGCCAGGAGCTTCGCCATGAACACCGACATCCGCCCCTTCCGCCTCGAGATCCCGCAGGACCGGATCGACGACCTGCGCGCCCGCCTGGCCGCCACGCGCTGGCCGCGGCCGGTTGTCGAGGACTTCAGCCATGGTCAGTCGGTATCGCTGGTGCGCGAGCTGGCCGGGTACTGGCGCGACGGCTTCGACTGGCGCGCGCAGGAGGCGCGTCTCAACGCGCTGCCGCAGTTCACGACCCAGATCGACGGCCAGACCATCCACTTCATCCACGTGAAGTCGCCCGAGGCGAACGCGTTCCCGCTGGTCCTGACGCATGGCTGGCCGAGTTCGCCGGCGGAGTATCTCGATCTCATCGGCCCGCTGACCGATCCGCGCGCCCACGGGCAGGCGGATGCGCCGGCCTTCGACGTGGTCATCCCGTCGGTGCCGGGGATGGGCTTGTCCTCGCCGCTCGCCGCGGCGGGCTGGGACGCGGCCCGCACGGCGGCGGCCTGGGACACGCTGATGAAGCGCCTGGGCTACGAGCGCTATGGCGCGCAGGGCGGCGACGTCGGCGCGCTGGTTTCGCGGGAGCTGGGCGTACTCGCGCCGAAGGGACTGGCGGGCGTGCATGTCCTGCAGATCTTCGCGTTCCCTCAAGGCGAGCCGGGTGAGATGGATGGGCTGACTCCCTTCGAGATGGCCGGCTTCAAGCGGCTGGACGACTTCCGCAAGTACGCCGGCTATGTCGACATCCAGTCCAAGCGTCCCGGCACGCTGGCTTTCGGGCTGGTGGACTCGCCGGCCGCGCTGCTGGCCTGGAACGCCGAGCTGTTCTTCGGCTTCGAGGGCGAGCACGCCGGCAAGGTCGATCGCGACCGCTTCCTGACGCATGTGTCGCTCTACTGGTTCACCGGCACGGGCGGCCAGGCGGCGGAGATGTACCTGGCCAACGCGGCCACCGGCGCGGGTTATCGCGACCTGCCCAACCACACGCCGACGGCGGTGGCGGTGTTCCCGGATGATTTCCGGTCGGTCCGCAAGTTCGCGCAGCGCTCGCATACCCGGCTGCTACAGTGGACCGAGATGCCGCGCGGCGGTCATTTCGCCAATGAAACGGACCCGCAGCTCGTCATCGACGACCTGCGCCGGTTCTTCGGCGCGTTGCGGGCGCAAGAGGCCTCCCCCGATGGAAGGAACGATCGCTGAGGACGAACGGCTGGCGGACTCGCCCCTGGTGGCGAAGATCCGCCGCGTGCGCTTCCATGCGGACACGCGCGAGATGGCGCTGCCCGATGGCTCGTGGGACCTGCTCTTCGTGCGGCGCGGCGATGGGCCGGTGACCGTCATCCAGACGGGCCAGATCAGCGCGCCGCTCGCGGTCGACAACCGGGCCGGTGACGAAGTCCTGTCCATCGCCTTCAAGCCCGAGGTCTATCTCCCTGGCCTGCCCGGCCGGCTGATGCTCGGTCAGGGCGTGGTGTGCCCGGTCGGGCGCGATGGCCGGTTCCTGATCGGCGGCGAGCGCTTCGAGATCCCTCGTTTCGACAACGCCGAGCAGTTGGTCGCGGCGCTGGCGCGGCAAGGCGTGCTGGAACGCGATCCGGTGGTGCTGCGCGCGCTGCAGGGCGCGCGACAGCGGCTCGATGAGCGCAGCATCCAGCGGCACTTCGCGGAGGTGGCGGGGCTGGGGCTCAAGGCCTTCCAGCAGATTGCCCGGGCGCATGAGGCGGCCGCGCTGCTGCGCCTGGGAAGGCCGGCATCGCAGGTGGCTGCGGAACTGGGCTTCTCCGACCAGGCGCACTTGAGCCACTCGCTGAAGCGGCTGCTGGGGCAGACGCCCAAGGCGATCGCGAAGGCCACGCCACCCGCGCCGACCTGAGCGCTGGAGGCCGTCCCGATCACGGGGCAGTCAGCCTTCTACTTGAATTGCTGGAAGGCGTTCACGTCTCGCCATGGGTTGAGTCATGGCCGTCGAACCGGTCCGCAAGTACGGTCACAGGCATCGCAATGCCCGCTCTGGGATGTTGCATTTCCTAGGTACTTGTAGACTTATGCATCGCTTTTCCAACACGCTCCACTGGATGCCCCGCCGTCCGCCACCACACCCTCCCTCGTATGAACAGGCCGTGCTCGACCTCGCGCGGCGGCGGTCGCTGCTGCGCGCGAGGGATGTCGTCGGGGAAGGGATTCCGTCGATGGTGCTGAGCAGGATGGTGCGGAGTGCCAAGCTTGAGCGGGTCAGCCACGGCGTTTACGCGCTCCCGGATCGAGACATCACCGAGCACGCCTCCCTGGCCGAGGTCTGCATCCGGGTGCCCCAAGCGGTGGTCTGCCTGGTCTCGGCGCTTCGGTTTCATGAGATTGGCTCCCAACAGCCGTTCGAGGTCTGGATCGCGCTCCCACCCAATGCGCCTGCGCCTCGGATCTGGACGCCTGGAGTCCGTGTGACGCGCATGTCCGGCGACGCCCTGACGGAAGGCGTCGTCGAGCATGACATCGACGGCGTGCCTGTCCCCGTCTTCTCTGTGGCGAAAACGATCGCTGACTGCTTCAAATTCCGGAGCAAGGTGGGGATCGATGTCGGCATCGAGGCTCTGCGCGACGGATGGCTTCAAAAAGCCTTCACGGCCGACGACCTCTGGCGTTGTGCACTCGTCGACCGGGTGAGCAACGTGATGCACCCTTACATGGAGAGCTTGATCGTATGAGCCGCAACGTCGCCGCCTCCGTGCGCGCGCGGCTCAAGAACCTCAGCAGCCCCGCCGCCGACTTCAATCTGCTCACGACCCGCTTCGGGCTTGAGCGCCTGCTGTATCGCCTCTCGATCTCCAGGCACAGTCACTCTTTCCTTCTGAAGGGAGCGTTGCTCTTCACCCTCTGGTATCAAGACCGCCAACGTCCCACACGCGATGCCGACCTGCTCGCGTGCGGCCCGGCCGACGTGGATCATTTGGTCGCCCTGTTCCGGGAAGTCTGCGAGCTTCCGGTTGATGATGGCGTGTCGTTCGACCCGGACTCCGTTCGAGGTGTCGGACTCAACACCGCGAAGGCCGGCGTTGTGCGGATCACCTTGCTTGGCGACCTTGCACGGGCTCGCCTGCCGATCCAGATCGACATCGGTCATGGCGATGCGGTGACACCTGGCCCTACGCTGGTGACCTTTCCTGCGCTGCTTGAGGATCTGCCGTCACCGAAACTGCTCGCCTATCCCAAGCCGACGGCGATCGCGGAAAAACTCCATGCGATCTGGTCTCACGGCATCACCAACACGCGCATGAAAGACTACTACGACCTGGACATCCTCCTCCACGATCAGGAGATCGACGTCGCGGAACTCCATCCCGCCATCGAAGCCACCTTCGCCAACCGCGGGACGCCTTCGCCAAAGTCCCTGAACGGCGCGCTCCCGGTGGGCCTCACCGATGATTTTGGGCGTCACCCAATCAAGGCATCGATGTGGATGGCATTCCTCAAGAAGAATCGCTTTCCGGCCACTCCCCTCGTCGAGATCATCGGCCGATTGGTGGTCTCGCTACGACGGCTGTCAGTCCTGTGAAGCATGCGCGCGCCTCACCGGCGTGCGCCGATTGAGACGCGCCTCAACGCAGCTCCACCACCCGCAGCACGCCCTGCATCGGCGGCAGCTGCGCCACCATCGCGACCAGATCCCGGATGCTTTCGGTGGCGGTCTTCGCGCGCACGCTCGCGATCTGCGTGCGCACCGTCGAGATCGCGACCCCGTGGCGCTGCGCGATCTCCTGCGGCTGCAGTCCGGCGCACAGCGACTGCAGCACCTGCTGCTCCGCAGCGGTCAACTGGTGCTCGCGCGCGAAAGCCAGCATCGGCAGCTCGCCGCACAGGTTGCGCTTGCCGAGCACCAGCAGCGCCTGCGTCGCGCGCCCCTGCCCGTCCTGCAGCGGCAGCACCGACAGCGAGAGCCGGCCCGCGCCGCGTCCCAGGCAGATCAGGTGACGCAGCCCGCGCTGCACGTCGGCGAGCGCGCTCTCGAGCCGCAACTGGTCGTCGCGCTGCCGCGCCAGCAATTGGCCGTCGGCCAACTGCAGCGGCGAACTGTCGTCGAGCTGCCGCCGCGCGGTGCTGTTGGCATAGAGCAGCCGCCCGTCGCCCGCGACCAGGCAGACACCGAGATCGATCTCCTCCAGCGCGTGGCGCCACCACCGGTCCGGCGAGCCTCGCCGCCGCTCCGGTCCGCGATAGCTCACGAACCGCCCCAACTCCGGGGCCCTCCCCAGCAATCCGTCCATCTCGGCCTCCCTGATCGGCGTGCGTGGAACGCGACCCGCGGGGCTCGCACGGTCTTCACGCCGTTGGAGATGCCTGGGGCCTGTCGACGATGTTAGGAGAAGGCCGCGCACTTGCGTAGCGGAACATGGCGCGCCGCGCCCCCCAGCCCTAGGGGGCGCCGCATGTCGGGTTGCGCGCCGATATACCGGGAGCGGTGCCGGCGGCCCGGATCGCCGCCCTCATCGCATGAATCCGAGATCGGACGCCGCGAAGTTGCCAATGTTGGGCAGCACCGTGCGCAGGTCCGCACCCGACACTCCCATCCACAGCGCAAGCGTGGCCGCCAGCTGGTCCACCGAGGTCGTCGGCAACAGCCGCCCCTGGCCGACGTCGTCCGGCCCGTTCACGCTCACCGACGGCGCCGTGCCGTAGAAGCGGCCGCCACGCACCGCGCCGCCCATCACGAAGTGATGCGAGCCCCAGCCGTGATCGGCGCCATCGCCATTGCTGCTCAGCGTGCGGCCGAAGTCCGACGCGGTGAAGGTCGTGACCTGGTCCGCCACGCCGAGCTCCTGGAGCGCCGCATCGAAGCTCGCCAGCGCGCCGCCCACCTGCTGCATCAGCGCCGGATGCCGCGTGCTCAGCGCGTCGTGCAGGTCGAAGCCGCCCATCGCCACGAAGTAGACCTGCCGCGTCATGCCCAGCGTCGAGCGCGCCGCGATCAGGCTCGCGACCATCTTCAGCTGCCGCGCCAGCGAATCGGCCGCGAAGGCGGTCGACAGCGTCGCGCCGCCCGCCAGCGCGGTGCTCAGCGTCGACTGCAGGTCGATCGAGCGCGCCGTCACGCGGTTGAGCTCCGCCTCCATCGCATGGGTGCGTTCCTCGGTGATCAGCGCCTTCAGCAGCTTCGCGCAGGAGCTGGAGCCGAACATCTGGCTGCCGATGCCGGTGATCGGCTTCTTGCCGCCCGGCCCGGTGAGGTACTGGAAGGCCGCGTCGCCGGCCTGGAAGATCGCATTGCCCGAGACATTGATGCAGGTCAGCCCCGCGCGGCCATTGGCTGACAGCATCAGGTCGGCCATGCGGCCGCCCCAGCCGGTGCGCGCGCCCTCGACGTTGGAGGACTGCCAGAGGCTGGACTGGTCGTTGTGCGAGAACAGCTTGGGCGGCGCCGGCACCGCGCCGGACTTGTACTGCGCCAGCGTCATCGGCGCCATCAACGTGCCGATGTTCAGCATCACGCCCAGGCGTCCGGCGTCGAATACCGGCTTGATCGCCGACAGACCCGGCGCCAGCGCCATCTGCCGGCCGTCAGGCAGCGCCACCGTCGGAGACAGCGCCGTCGCCGCGAGCGCGTCGCGGCTGATCGCCAGCGTCGGGCGGATCGCCGTGTAGGCCTGGTGATGGGCGGCGTCGTAGGGGATGACCGTGTTGGCGTAGTCGTTGCCGCCATGGAGGAACACGCACACCAGGGCCTTGTAGTCGCCGCCGGCCGTCGCGGCGGCCGCGTCGCCGATGGCGGCGAGCTGCAGCGCCCAGGGCGCGGCGGCGCCGGCCACGGACACGGCCGAGGCGCGCTTGAGGAACTCGCGGCGATGCAGCGAGGGCAGCTTGGACACATGGGCCACGGGGAGGTCTCCGGTGATGGTCGCGCGAGGCGACCGCGTCATTTCTGGATCTGGTATTCAGGGCAGGCGAGCAGCAGCATCCAGCCGGCGCGAGCCCGGTTGATGCGGCCATCGTCGGTGGCGCCGCCGATCGTGGCGGCCGCGGCGGCGATGCGCTGCTGCGTCGCGTCGGAGATCGAGCCGCCACCCAGCAGCAGCGCCTGCCGCGCCACCATCGCGCGCGTATCGGCCGAGAGCGCCATGTCCGCCGACAGGTCCGGCTTGGCATCGCCCTGCCCCGTCGTCAGCAGCGTCTGCATGAAGTTCAGGTAGCCGGTGACCGTCACCTCGTTGAGCAGTTGGAACTCCGGCGCGGTGACGCTGGCTGCCGTCATCGACGAGTTCGGCGGCACGTAACCCGGCCGGTAGAAGTTGAAGACCGACGGGCTGTAGAACGGGCTCTGGCCGAGACGGGTCTCCGCGTCGCTGGTCTCGGGAATGGTCCATTGGCCGGCCGAGCTCAGGCGGATCGCGCGCGCCACCTGCACGAAGCGCAGCACCGGCTCGCGCAGCTTGCCGGAGTTGCTCACGCCCGCATCGATCAGGCGTGCCTCCGGATCCAGCAGCACCGCGCGCAGCACCGCCTTCAGATCGCCACGCACCCCCAGCCCGTTGTTGTTGAAGGCCTGCGCGACCCGCTGCACGTAGGCCGCGCTCGGATTCGAGCAGACGAAGCGCTGGATCAGTTGCCGGCCGAAGAACGGCCCGACGTTCGGGTGGTTCGCGAGGATGTCCAGCGCCTGGCGCAGCGCGGCCGGGCCGCCGGCGCTGGCCGGAATGGTCGCGCCGAGGACCGTCTTCGCGCCGCCGGCGAAGTCCGCCGCGTTGTGCTTCATCGGGCGGCGCATGAAGGCAGGATCGGAGCCGTTCGGAGCCGCCGTGTCGAAGTCCCAGCCCGTGAAGGCGCGCGCCAGCTGCGTCACCGTCGTCAGGTCATAGGTCTCGACCGGGCGGCCGCCCGCCGTCTGCACGCTGCCGTCCTGGTTCAGCTGCACCAGGCCGATGGTGAAGAGCTGCATCACCTCGCGGGCGAAGTTCTCGTCGGGCTGACGGCCTTGGCCATCCTCCTTCTTGCTCCCACGCATCGCGAGGAAGGACCCCATCGCCGGCGACAGCGCCACCGCCTCGAGCAGGCCGCGGAAGGTGCCGAAAGCGTTCTCCTCGAGCAGATCGGCGTAGCCGGCCATCATCATCGTGCGCCAAGGCAGCGTCGCGCCCACCGCGGACACGACGAAGATCTCCGACAGCGCCAGCACCATGCGTTGGCGCAGCTGGTCCGGCGAGGTGATGAACTTGCACCACACGCTGTTCGGGAAGCCGTCGAAGTTGGACGTCTTCTTCGCCTCGGCCGCATAGCCGTTGCGCGTCAGCCAGTCCCAGTGCGACTCGGTGCGCGGCGCCAGGAACTGCAGGTCCAGCCAGGACGAATAGCCGATGGACTTGAGCGTGGCGATGTCGGCCTCGGTCGCGCCAAAGCCGGCCTGCGCGAGGAAACGCGCGGCCTGGGCGTCGCCGGGCAGCGGCAAGGGCGCGGCGGCTGCGGGAGCCGGCGCCGGTTCAGGCGCGGGGGCGGGAGCAGGCGCGGGAGCCGGACTCTCGGCCGGCGCAGGGCTCGGAGCGGGTGCCGCACCGCCCGTGCCGTCCGGCGCGGGCGCGGCGCCCGACGGCGCGGCGGACGAATCGCCGCCGCCGCCACCGCCGCCACAAGCGCTCAGCGCTGCTGCTGCGGCGGCCGTCACGGCGGCGGAAGACCAGGGGAATCGGAACATGGCGGAGGGCGTCGGTACTGCTGACGCCCGGCACTCTAGGGAGTTCCGCTTCCGCTTTCAGCATCGCAAGCGCAACAGCGGAAAGCCTCGGAAACGCATTCGGTTACCGTGGCTTTCGACCTCGACGCAGACGCGTTTGACCCGTGTTCATCGGGGTTATCGCCCATCGAACGGTACTTCTGCGCGTCGCGCCACCCGCCTCGTGAGGGTTTTCACGGCACGCCGCCCTGGCGGGTTTCAGCGTGGACGCCGAGCACCGCCGCGCCGGGCATGCGCGCCTCCGTGCCGGTGTAATTGGCGGGAACAAGCCCGCCAATCCCGGCGATCAAGCCCGGCATCAGCCCGTGAAGAGACCGAGGTCTTTCTGGCTGAAGTTCACGATCCCCGGAAGGACCGCCGGCAGGTCGGTCGGCGACACGCCCATCCAGGTCGCCAGCGTCGCCGCCAGTTGATCGACCGAAGTGGTCGGCAGCAGCCGGCCCTGGCCGACGTCGTCGGGGCCGTTGACGCTCACCGACGGCAGCTGACCGTAGAAGCGGCCGCCCTTGACCGCGCCGCCCATGACCAGGTGATGGCTGCCCCAGCCGTGATCGGAGCCGTCGCCGTTGGAGCTCAGCGTGCGGCCGAAGTCCGAGGCGGTGAAGGTCGTGACGTTCTGAGACACGCCCAGCTCGGCGAGCGCCGCGTCGAAGCTGGCCATCGCGTTCGCGACGGTGCCGAGCAGGCCGGGGTGATCGGCCATCAGGTTGTCGTGCAGATCGAAGCCACCGATGGACACGAAGTACACCTGCCGCTGCGCGCCCAGCGCCGAGCGCGCGCCAATCAGCCGCGCCACCATCTGCAGCTGCGCGGCCAGGCCATTGGTCTCGAACGGCGTCTGCAGCGTCATGTTGGCCAGCGCCGCCGACACCGTGCCCTGCGCGTTGATCGAGCGCGCGGTGACACGGTTCAGCTCCTGCTCCATCCAGTGCTGGCGGTCGCCGGTGATCAGGCCCTTGAGCGCGTCCGCGCAGGCGGCGGAGCCGAACAGCGGCTTGGTCGCGCCGTTGACGGCCACCGCGCCGCTGCTGCTCATCTGGTACTGCACCGCCTGGCCGCCCGACATGAACACCGCGTTGCCGGAGACGTTGATGCAGCTGAAGGTCGCGTTGCCGTTGCTGGACAGGAACTGATCGGCCAGACGGCCGCCCCAGCCGGAGGTCGCGCCCTCGGGGCGGGACGACTGCCAGAGGCTGGACTGGTCGTTGTGCGAGAACAGCTTGGGCGGCAGCGGCACGTTGCCGGCCTTGTACTGCGCCAGCGTGGTCGGCTGGATCAGCGGTCCGATGTTCAGCATCACCGCGAGACGGCCGGCGTCGAACACCGGCTTGAGCTTGAGCATCGTCGGCGCCAGCGCCATCTGACGGCCGCCCGGCAGCGCGGCGGCCGGCGTCAGCGCCGTCGCGGCAAGCTGGTCGCGCGGCGTCGCCAGCGCCTGGCGGATCGTCGCGTAGGCCTGGTAGCTGGCGGCGTCATAGGGCACCAGCGTGTTGCCGTAGTCGTTGCCGCCGTACATGAACAGGCAGACGATGGCCTTGTAGTCGCCGGGATTCGCGGCGGCGGCGGCCTCGTTGATCGCGGCCAACTGCAGCGCCCAGGGCGCGGCGGTGCCGGCCACGGACAGCGCCGAGGCGCGCTTGAGGAATTCGCGGCGGCGCAGCGACGCGAGGCGGGAGATATGGGGCATGGTCGGCACTCCGCTCACGGCTGTCATTTCTGCACCTGGTAGTCGGGCGCGGCCATCACCATCAGCCACGAGGCCTTGACGCGGTTGAGCTTGCCCGCGTCGGTCTCGGCCTTGATGGTGGCGACGGCGGTCGCGATGGTGGTCACGGTCGCCTCCGACAGCGTGCCGCCGGCCATCAGCAGCGCCTGGCGCCGGACCAGCGCGGTGGCGTCCGCGGCCACGGCGAGATCGGCGGTGTAGTCCGGTTTCATGTCGCCAATGCCGTTGCCGATCAGGCTCTGCATGAAGTTCAGATAGCCGGCCACGGTGCTCTCGTTGCAGAGCTGGAACTCCGGCGCGGTCACGCCATTGGTCCCGAGCTGTGAATTGGGCGGCACGTAACCGGGCCGGAAGAAGTTGAACACCGAGCCGCTGCGCATCGGGCTCTGGCCCAGGCGCGAGGCGGGGTTGCTGGTGTCGCCGATGCCCCAGAGGTCGCCCGGCGAGCTCAGGCCCACGGTGCGCGCCCACTGGACCAGGCGCTGGATGGGCTCGCGCAGCTTGCCGGCGTCCGGCGAGGCGGCGGGCTGGCGCGCCTCGGCGTCGAGCAGGATGGCGCGGATGACGGCACGCAGGTCGCCACGCTCGCCCTTGCCGTTGTTATCGAAGACCGCGGCGACGCGCTGCACGTAGGCCGGGCTCGGATTCGAGGCGACCAGGCGCTGGATCAACTGACGGCCGATGAACGGACCCACGTTGGGATGCGCCGCCAGCGTGTCCAGCGCCATCTTCATCGCGGTGGGGCCGTCAGCGGTCTCGGGGATGGTGACGTCCAGCACCTTCTTCGCGCCGGCCGAGAAGCGCGCGGCGTTGTGCGTCATGGGCCGCTGCATGTAGCTGGGACCGGCGCCGCCGGGCGTGGTGGTGTCGAAGTCCCAGCCGGTGAACACGCGCGCCAGGTCGGTGATCTGCTGCAGCGTGTAGGTGTCGATGGTCTTGCCGCCGCTGGTCTTGGGCGTGCCGTCGGGGTTGAGCTGGCTCAGGCCGATGGAGAACAGCTGCATCACCTCGCGGGCGTAGTTCTCGTCGGGCTGGCGGCCGGTCTTGGGGTCTTCCTTGCGGTTGCCGCGCATGGCCAGGTACACGCCCATCGCCGGCGAGAGCGTCACGCCTTCGAGCAACGCTCGGAAGCTGCCGAAGCAGCGCGCCTCCAGCATGTCGACATAGGCGGCGGTGGCCATGCCGGGCCAGCTCACCGGCAGTCCGTTCATCGACACCACGAAGATTTCCGACAGCGCCAGCACCACGCGCTGGCGCAACTGGTCGGGTGAGCCGATCAGCTTGCGCCACAGCATCGCGTCGACGCCGGCCAGGCTGTTGCGGTAGCTCTCGGCGCCATAGCCTTTGGCGACGAGCCAGTCGTAATGGCTCTGCGTGCGCGGCGCGGCGAACTGCTGGTCGAGCCAGCGCGCGTAGCCGGCGCTCTTCACGGCGGCGAGGTCGGCGGCGCTTGCCGCGAAGCCCGCCTGG
>Ga0209673_1002868_pt1 | contig 10975 bp, 12 predicted proteins | sample AraplaCol_mMS_r2_2_FD_184274 | JGI IMG/M metagenome (GOLD analysis project Ga0209673, IMG submission 184274) | Arabidopsis root microbial communities from North Carolina, USA - plate scrape MF_Col_mMS_r2 (SPAdes) (version 3) | ecosystem: Host-associated > Plants > Roots > Endosphere | place... | reverse complement strand
GCTGGTCGTGATGTTTCGATTGCGACCGTGATCGAAACCTGGGGTTCGGCGCCGTGTTTGGCGGGCAGCCATCTGGTGGTCGACGCTGATGGCAATTTCGAAGGCTCGGTCTCCGGCGGCTGCATCGAAGCTGCGGTGATCACGGCGGCCATCGATGTGATTGCCGACGGCAAGGCGCAGATGCTGGAATTCGGTGTCGCGGACGAAACTGCCTGGCGAGTCGGCTTGTCCTGCGGCGGGCGCATCCGCGTCTATGTCGAAAGGATCGGCTGATGCGCCTCAACAGTCTGCAAAGCCTGAACGCCGCGCGTCGAAAACGTGTTGCCGCAGTGCTTCTGACCGATCATCATGCCGACGAGGAGCATGTCATCCTGGAAGGTGACCCGATCGAGGAACCGTTTGTCGCACTCGTCGAACGTGCCTTTCGGTCCGGCCGCTCTATAGCCTTCGACAGCGCTTCCGCAAGCGGCTTCGTCAACGTTTACATGCCCGCCCCGCGTATTGCCATCATCGGCGCCGTCCATATCAGCCAATGTCTGGCGCAGATGGCAAGGCTCGCTGGATTCGATGTGCGGGTCATAGATCCGCGCACGGCCTTTGCGACGCGGGATCGCTTTCCTGACGTGCTGCTGTCCGCCGATTGGCCTGCCGATGCGCTTACGGCCGATCCGCTCGACCGTTACACCGCCTTGGTCGCGCTCACCCACGATCCGAAGATCGATGATTTTCCCCTGGCCGCGGCATTGCGCACCGGCTGCTTCTACATTGGCGCACTCGGCAGTCAAAAGACCCACGCCGCGCGGACCGAACGCCTTGCCGCGGACGGCTTTGGCGCCGATGCACTTTCAACCATCCACGCTCCGATCGGGCTTGATATAGGTGCGTCCAACCCCGCCGAGATCGCCGTGGCCATATTGGCTCAGGTCATCCAGGCGCTTCACTCGCGCCGCCCTTCGCTCTCCTGGGATGGGCCGCAATGAAACGCCCTCAGTTCTTGCCGACGACGCTGGCTGGTCGCCTCATGCGCTACGACCTACGGAAGAAGCCCGTTCGAAGCGGCATGTACTATGCCAAGGCGACCTTGTGTAGCTGGAGCGGGCAGGCCTTCGTCAAGGTGACGGCAGCCCGCATCGGCGATACCATTCGGAGAGATGCCGCCGCCCATTGCCGATGAAGCCCGCGACTGATCATCGTCGTCGGTGCATGGCGATTTCATTCCCGCAGTCCTGCGCGTCGACATCCCGATGGATCCGGGAAACCTCATGGTTTTTCGGCGAGATCGGTACCTGTTATGCCGTCGGGGATCCGGGGTTACGCCCGCGGCCCAAAACGGAATGGCTTCGATCGACTGCCGGAGCGGATTCTAGCAGGGGAACATCCCAACGGGTACGATATTGGTCGCATGGGCGTGGGTGGACTGCTAATGGAAATCCAGACAGGGTCGATGCCGCGTGAGACCTTGAAGGAGACGTCATTGCAGCCAAAGGTCGCAATCGTCCTGCTGGCGGCAGGAATGGCAACGCGCATGGGCCCGAATGGTGGTCACAAGCTGCTGGCTGCTTTTGACGGCATGCCGCTTGTTCGCCGGTCAGCCCTGATCGCGATGGGTAGCGATGCCGCATCGGTCACGGTTGTCGTCGGCCATCGTCAAGATGACATCCGCAAGGTCCTGGTCGATCTCCCGGTGACGATCATCGCAAATCCGGCCTACCCGGCGGGCATGGCAAGTTCGCTTACGACGGGCTTTGCCGCTGCCGCGGCCGACGACACGGAGGGCGTTCTCGTCATGCTCGCTGACATGCCGGGCGTGACCACAGACGATTTGAACAGAATGATCACCGCGTTTCGAGACGCCAATGGCGCATCTATTGTTCGCGCCGTGTCGCAAGGCAAGCGCGGAAATCCGGTCATCCTGCCGCGGTCGCTGAACGATGCCGTTCTCCGCCTGGAGGGAGATGTGGGCGCCCGCCATCTGATCGAAACCTCCGGGCTGGCGGTGACAGACGTCGAGATTGGTGATGCAGCGCAGATCGACGTCGACACGCCGGAGGCGATCATTGCGGCCGGCGGGACACCTGCTGGAACAGTCTGAAGGCTTATAATGTTGACTGAGCCAACCTCGGCGAGCCGTGATCTCGTCGTACGGCTGTCACTGACGGCTATCTGCCCGACAAGCTAGCCAGGGACGGCGCCTGTGTTCGAAGGGCTATGTCACGTTGTTCGCTTAATCGCCGACGCAGTTGCGCCGGTCACGACTTTCCAATGCGCTGATGCGATGACTATGGGTGCCAAGGGCTGAGCGTTTCTGGTGAGACGGGACGAAATAGTTCTGGTTGCTGAAAAGACCGAGATGAAACGTTGAAAGCCGCCGGCAGATCGAAATCCATGCATCATCCGTTCTCGTTTTCGAGGTGGCACATGAGAATTCTCAGCGCGATTGTTCAGGCCCATATTGCGAAGCAGGTAATAGTGCAGTGCGTCCTTGGTCTGATAGTACTCCACGAGGCCCATCGATGCCGTTGCCCGCCGATTTTCCGATCTTTCGCCGTCTACCGTTAGGTAGCCATGAACGAAGATCGATGACGGGAGCAGCACTTCGGCAGACAGGAGTATCGCTGGCCATTAAATCGCGTGAAACTTGGAAATTTCCTTGCCGACAAAGTGGGAGGGCTCGCCTTGCTGTGCCCAGTTTCGCCAGAACAGGGTTTCGTCGGAACCGTAATCGAGCCTTCTGAGATAGTTCGCCAGAGCATCGAACCAGACATAGATAACGTCGTTGCTCCCAGGCACGGGCACGCCCCAGCCGCGTGCTCGTTCAGCACTACGCGAAGGCGCGCAAATTCATCGCAAAATTCTCGAGCAGCTCTGACACGTATAGCGTGGTGAAGGGCGAATACATTGCCATGCGCCTGGCCGCGCTTTCAGGTCTGAATGTATCGCCTGTAAAGATCGTCCGAGCGTCGGGGAAGGACGTATTGCTTGTCCAGCGCTTTGACCGCATTCGCGCTGGCAACGCTTGGTATCGCCGGTCGATGGTATCCGCCTTGACCATGCTCGAGCTCGACGAAATGCACGCGCGATATGCAAGCTATCAGGATCTGGCTGAAAGCGTACGCGTTTTACCTCCGTTCCTGAAACATTGAGAGAGCTGTTTACTCGCCTTTGCTTTAATGTCCTCGTTGGTTGGCAGACGGGTTGCCGACACTGGCTATTGCGCCTTGAAACGTTGGCGGTAGAGTGGGCGGCCAAGTTGCCGACGACGCTATCCTCGAACGGCCGCTTCAATTGCCGCGACGTCGATCTTCTGCATCTTCATCATCGCGTCGAAGGCTCTTTTTGCTTCAATCCCACCAGTTCTCATGGCATCCATCAAAACGCGCGGCGTGATCTGCCACGAGATTCCCCAACGGTCCTTGCACCACCCGCATTCGCTTTCCCGTCCGCCATTTCCAACGATGGCGTTCCAATATCGGTCGGTTTCCTCCTGGTTTTCTGTCGAAATCTGGAATGAGAATGCTTCACTGTGTTTGAAGGTTGAGCCGCCGTTCAATCCGACGCAAGAGACACCGGCAACCGTAAATTCGACCACCAAAACGTTGCCGACTTTTCCATCCGGATAATCGCCGGGTGCTCGAATAATGGCTCCGACAGCGCTATCAGGGAAAGTCTGCGCATAAAAGTTTGCAGCTTCCTCGTAAGCATACGGTGAAGGCCGCTGGTCACGCCGCTTGAGCGTCGATGGTCGGCGGTGTCCAGTTCCATGGAAGCAGTTGCTCCAACCTGGTGATCGGAGTGTCGGCTATGCGGGCGAGGATGTCGGCAAGCCACGCCTGCGGATCAATGTCGTTGAGCTTTGCCGTCATGATCAGCGTAGCCATGAAGGCGGCACGGTCAGCGCCACGATCCGATCCGGCGAATAGCCATGATTTCCTGCCAAGTGCGAAGCCTCTGAGCGCGCGCTCGGCGGCATTGTTGGTCAGGCAAATCCTGCCGTCGTCCAGGAATGACGTGAAGCCATCCCAACGCTTGAGCATGTAGTCGATCGCCTCTGCGACCGGAGAACTGCGCGACAGTTTTGCACGCTCGGTTTGAAGCCAAGCCTGCAGATCGTCGACGAGCGGCAGGCTGTCTCTGCGGCGTCGGTCCAGGCGTTGACCGGCGGCAAGCCCGTTTCAAGCGTTCCACCTGCTTAGGTGTAGCTCATGAATTCCCTGATGACCACGCACATAGCCGTTGGAATCAAGATCTTTCCGCGGCCGGTTGGTTCTGTCCGACATTTCTGAACGCTCCCCAGCCGAGCCTTTCACCTCGCCTGTTGGATTGACCATGTCCCCCTCTCCCCAGCTTGCTCGCACTAGAGTGACGAGCTTCCGCAGCACTGCGCGCGCCGAAGCGCTATTTCGGGCCATCGGTCATCAAAAAGAGCAACATGGTAAGCTGTGGGGTACATAGACTTACTTCAAATATTGTACGTCGTCGCGGCATAAGACGTAACGTCGAAATCTCTTCTACGTCCAATAGCTGGAGTAGCAAGTATGGAGGCAATCGGCCTGCCGGGATATTCTGATGACAGTTTCGATCGCGAAAGCGTAGGTCATGGGAAAGCAAACAGCAGGCGGCAGCCAAACTTCAGTTCTTCATTCAAAGGGTCCCTTAGAATGGACGAATGTCCTTGGTGTTCGCATTTCAGCAGTCAATCTCAAAAGCGCGACCGGATTTATTCAAAAAGCGATCGAAGACGGCAGGAAGGAATATGTGTGCGTTCGCGACGCACACGGCATCGTCCGCTGTCAAGATGATCCCGAGCTCCGGTCGATACATAACCGGGCGTTCCTCGTAACCCCTGACGGCATGCCGCTTGTTTGGGCGCTGAGACATGCTGGCCATGTGGAAAGCGACAGGGTCTATGGGCCGGATCTCATGCTATCCGTTTTCGATGCCGGCAGCTCCAAGGGCTTGCGTCACTTCCTTTATGGCGCAACGGCCGAAACGCTCGAACAACTGCAGGCGCGCCTTCTCGCAAAATTTCCGCAAGCACGGATCGTCGGCTCCTATGCGCCGCCTTTTCGCAAACTGTCGACGCGGGAGGAAACGGATATTGCTGACCGGCTCAATCGGTCGGGCGCCGATATCATCTGGGTCGGGCTGAGCAGTCCCAAGCAGGAACTCTGGATGGCGCGCATGCGCGATAGCCTGGAAGCATCGATGCTCATCGGTGTCGGAGCCGCATTCGATTTCCACGCCGGCCTCAAGCGGCAGGCTCCAAGGTTCATTCAAAGAAGCGGCTTCGAATGGGCGTTTCGTCTTTTATGCGAGCCGCGACGGCTATGGCGGCGCTATGCGCTCGTCGTGCCGACCTTCATCTCACTGACGGCAGTCCAGAGACTGGGGCTTCGGAAGTTTCCGATCGAAGACAAGGTTTTTGGATCAAGCGCGCCAAAAGAAGCAGCTGCAAAGGTGTAAAGCCATCATGTCCCTATTTGCGTCGCCAGCAATGACACCGGGTCCGTCGAAGGCATCCACATCAAATGACGTGACGTCGCGGACGATTCCGGCAGGTTCAGTGCCGCCCATAGCAGCTAAGACCGCCGATCCCTTTGCACAGGCAGCGATAAATATGCCCGTCGCACTACGGCGTCGGCTTGCTCGGCTTGCAACGTCGTCCTTCCTGGTCGCCGGCGACATTGCGAGCTATTTGATTGCCTATTTTGTTCTCCTCTCGGTTCTCCCCGGTGGTTTGGAGGGCACGATGGTGGAGCGTACATTCACGATCGCAGCATTCGCTGCCATTGTTCTCTACGCATCGGCCGGCCTCTATCCTGGATATCGGTTGCATGACCACGAACATCTGCGGCGACGCACCATAGCTGCCGTCAAGGTGGCTGTCCTGACGGCATTCGGAGCAATTATCCTGCCGGAGGGGGAACGACTGCTGCTTGCCGTCATTGGGTTCCTCGCTCTCGGGCTGATTGTTCAGCCATTTGTTCATTGGCTTGCACGGGGCCTGTGCTGGAAACTTGGAGGCTGGGGGGAGCGCGCGGTTGTCATAGGGGGGTGCAACCTTACTCCCGCTCTCGTGGCCCATTTCAAGAACCACTGGCAGTATGGCATCAGGCCGGAGGCCATTTCCCCCGATAGTTTGGAGGCATTGCCCGATGGCGGGCCATCCATTGCCGTGATTGGGGGCGACACAGGCGCGTTTGCACCCGATTTGGCGGCGATGCGTCGGAAGTTCGCCGAAGTCATTTTGCTGTCCGACACGCCGAGCCTAAAGGTAAGCGGATTGCGACCTGCGGATGTCGGCGGAGAAATCGGTATTCGCCTTACCAACAGCGGGAGTTCAGTGAACTCGGACCTGGTTCGCCGGATCCTCGATCTCGCAATCGCCATCCCTGCATCGATCGTCGTCGCCCCATTCATCGCGTTTGCAGCGGCCGCAATCTATGCCATCGATCCGGGCCCCGTCTTCTTCCGGCACACCAGGGAGGGGCGGTCCGGCAAGCCGGTGCACGTCCTGAAATTGAGGACGATGTATCAGGATGCAGAACAGCGCCTTGAAACAGTCTTCCGAGATGACCCTAACATGCGCGCCGAGTGGTTGAGCCACTTCAAGCTCAAGGACGATCCGCGCGTCCTTCCGGTTATAGGACATATGCTGCGCTCTTCGAGCATCGACGAGCTGCCGCAATTGGCAAACATCATTGCCGGCCAGATGGCCATCGTCGGACCGCGTCCGTTTCCAGAATATCACCTTTCAGCGATGGATAGCGAATTTCGTGACAAACGGCGTTCGGTAACACCGGGGCTGACGGGCCTCTGGCAGATATCCGAACGAAGCAATGCGGATATCGAACTGCAGCAGCAACTCGACGAGTTCTACATCGACAACCGGTCCCTGTGGCTCGACTGCCAAATTATTCTCAGCACAATCCCTGCGGTCTTCAAACGCGGGGGAGCCTACTAACCATCCTCGCTTCCGCGAGGCAACCGTCAACAACGGAGCACACCAATGCACGGACAAAAGCGAGTTATGGTAACCGGCGGCACCGGGTTTCTGGGATCATTCCTGTGTGAAAGGCTTTTGCGAGAGGGCAATGACGTTCTCTGCGTGGACAATTACTACACCGGTTCGCGCGACAATGTACTGCACCTTCTCGACGATCCCCGCTTTGAGATTCTTCGCCACGACATCACCTTCCCGCTTTATGTGGAGGTCGACGAGATCTACAACCTCGCCTGCCCGGCATCTCCGGTCCACTATCAATTCGATCCCGTGCAGACCGTGAAGACCAATGTGCACGGCGCCATCAATATGCTCGGCCTGGCCAAACGCACCAAGGCAAAGATCTTCCAGGCATCCACGAGCGAAGTTTATGGCGATCCGGCAGTCCACCCGCAGCCGGAGGAGTATCGGGGCAGTGTCAATCCCATAGGCCCGCGGGCATGCTATGACGAAGGCAAGCGGTGTGCCGAAACGTTGTTCTTCGACTATCATCGTCAGTATGGCGTGGAAATCCGGGTGGCGCGGATCTTCAACACATATGGTCCGCGCATGCAGACCAATGACGGCCGCGTCGTCTCCAATTTCATCGTTCAGGCGCTTCAAAACGAGCCGATCACCATCTTCGGCAGCGGCACGCAAACGCGCTCCTTCTGCTATGTGGACGACCTGATCGACGGCTTTATCCGTTTGATGGGGGCGCCCGCCGGGGTTACAGGCCCCATCAATCTCGGCAACCCCGGAGAATTCCAGGTCCGTGAATTGGCAGAAATGGTGGTCGAAATGACCGGATCGAAGTCCGGCATCGTCTTCAAGGATCTGCCAGTTGACGATCCGACACAGCGCAAGCCGGATATCAGCCGCGCAACGCAACAACTGGGCTGGCAGCCGAAGGTGAACCTTCGTGAGGGGCTTGAGAGGACGATCGCTTATTTCGAGTGGAAGCTTTCGGGCGGCGTAAGGAACAGGCTTAGCGCAAAGTCCTCGCAAGAGGCTTATCCGCATCTGGCGTCTGCGAACGTCGAACTCACTGCTCCTGAAGCCATTCGATAGGGACATGAATAGAAACGTTAATGATCGAAAACCACGGCTCGTTTTTTTTCAATGGGACCATCAGCCCAATGCGAACGCGGCCGGTTACCTGCTGCTGCACATGCAGCAGCAGGTCAAATGCCTCGCAACACATTTCGATGTCGTCGTCATTAACCGCGACTGCGATTATGCAGAGATATGCGACAGGTACGAGCCGGATCTGACGCTGTTTGAAAGCGGTTATCGGTCGCATGGCTCACGTCGAATAAAAATCACCAACACCAATACCCATATCGCCGTTCCGAAGCTTGGCCTGCATAACGCCGACGCATGGTGTGATCGACGCGCGGGCTTCCTTTCCGATATGGAGCAGTGGGGCATCGAGACGTATTTCGCGATCGCAACGATGACTCCGGAATATCTGCCAGCGGTGAAGGAGAATCTGTTCGTCTGGCCAAATTTCATCGATCCCGAAGTCTACCACGACTATGGCCAGCAAAAGGTCATCCCGGCCATGCTCACAGGTCAGGCCTACGGCCTTTACCCCTGGCGACAGACGGTCTTTCCGATAATCCGCGACCGCTACCCCTGCCTGGTCTCGCCGCAACACGCCTATGAGAGCAAGCTAGCTTCCCAGCTCCTGTCTGGAGAGGCTTATGCGCGTGCGCTCAACGCAAGCCTCGTCGTCCCCACATGCGGCACTATGGGCGGCGAGGTCGTACGCAAGCATTTTGAGATTCCCGGGGCAAATGCCTGTCTCGTGACCGAACGCACGGCAGCAGTGGAGGCGGCCGGCTTTGTCGATATGGAGAACTGTGTCTTTGTTGACGGCCACAACGTGGTCGAGCGACTAGATTACCTTTTTGCCCATCCCGACGAAATACGGCGTATCACGACAGCCGGTTACAGTTTGATCCATTCGTGTCATACACTGAGCCACAGGCCGCAAATGTACCAGTGGTTCATGCTGAACAAGGGCTTGCAGTTCGGCGACAAGATCATCCAGTCCGGCCCGTTCGGCGATCTTACAAAGGTCCAGCGGATCTCCAAGCAAGAGAGCGTCCATATCGTGGGGGAAGCCAGCGATCGCGCTTTACTGAAGCAGGGCGACTTGCTTCTCGAGCAGGGCAGGGTGGAGGAAGCCAAGCAGTGCTACGCACGCTGCCTGGACTATGTATCCTACCTGCCCGAAGCTAAATTCCGCCTTGCCGTCTGTGCATTGCAGGAGGGCGACGCCGATCGCGCCTATGACCTTCTGGTGGACCTGGTCAAGGTGACCATGACCGAATATGGGGCACTCAACCCGGATCCGGTCGAGTGGGCGTACTTCCTTCTCGCTTTGATCTGCAGAGGCCAGTTTGAGCGGGCGCGGAGGCTGCAAGATTTCTATCCATCTCTATCCCACGACGAATTCAGGCGCGTGCGCCTCGTCATCGCGCAACTCGGTCGCTCAGGCGATGGGGTCCTCTCGGGACGCTATGGCAGCGATCGAAAAAGCATTCATCAGATTCCCGATCGGAGCGATTCCGAGTGGCTTGCATGGTTTTCCGATATTATTGAGCGCTGTCAGCAGCCAAATCTCGCAAATGTACTTCGTCACGCTCCCGTCGGTGGAAGCGGCGCCGGCGAGAAAGTAACATTTCTACATTTCAAACGTGATGCTGGTTGGCGTCTGCGACTATATTCAGGCATCGATGGCCTGATGGTCAGACTGCGCCTGAATGGCCTGAGGCCCAATGTACCGCCGCTGCCTGAATTCCGATATTTCTGGCACCTTGCGCGCGGTCTGGTCCCCCATTCGCAAAGAGGCCCGTTGCGCAGGATCCGAATGGCGCTTTCCAGGCTTCCTATGGGCACTGGCAATTAGATGTGGGAAAATCGCACATGCAGACAGCCTCACCTGGAGAGGCGTGCATGACAAACTTTCCAGGTGAGGCTGAAGATGCTCCACCTGAAAAGTACTCGATGGCGTCAAATCGCGGACTCGGTGGCCTATTTGCCGCGCAGCCATCGAGAATGTTTAGCGCGTGCATGTGCTCGTGATGCGATGCAAGATCTGATCGGCTGACCGCATCAGCAAAGGGTGCTTGCCGCTGAGCCGCCCGAAAGATGATGCTGAAAAATATCGTTGAGCTTGAACACGACTTCCGTTCTGTTCGTCGCTTTGACCTTTTTCATAATATTGCGAACATGCACCTTTACAGTGCTTTCTCGCAGGTTGAGCTCATAAGCGATAATTTTATTCGCCTTTCCGCGTCGGAGCGCCTCCACGACCTCGGCCTGACGATCCGTGAATATGCCGGCTAGCGGGCGTGCGGTCGAGTTGCTCGAGTCCAGCAAGTGACGCATGGCGAACAGGGCGGTGGCAGGCACAAAAATTCCTCCTGCTACCGACAGCGCGATCAGCTCCATACACACGCTGACGCTGACTGAGGCGGGTATGAACCCTTTGGCTCCGTACTCAAGCGCCCTGACGATTTGGCCGAAATCGTCGCTATCAGCCAATACGATGAGTGGCGTTGATGCGAATTCCGACGAAAGCTTCCGGATCTGCTCCGATACGGCCGGTTCATCGATCTTTTTGCCGCCGACATTCAGGAGGATTGCCGAAAGCGGCGGATATTCGTCACGCTTCTGCTTCCACTCCTCAATTGATCCAAAAGCCAGAATCTGCAAATCCGCCTTCTGAGCAGCCATGCATTGCGCCAGGCATTGCCGATCGAGCTCACGATTATCGAGAATGACAAGCGAATGCGTCTGTCTTGCCGACACGACAGGTATGTTCGAATTGTTCTCCATCTTAAGGGGAAAGGCTGCGTTTTCCTGCCTTAGGTCCAAATTCGGTATAAGCGCTGAATTCACAGCTTCACCCTCCCCCTAAACACGTTACGCCACACTACGGCCCGAGTACCAACCCCTCTCATTACGGGGGTTTAGGAAACT
>Ga0209673_1002866_pt1 | contig 10986 bp, 9 predicted proteins | sample AraplaCol_mMS_r2_2_FD_184274 | JGI IMG/M metagenome (GOLD analysis project Ga0209673, IMG submission 184274) | Arabidopsis root microbial communities from North Carolina, USA - plate scrape MF_Col_mMS_r2 (SPAdes) (version 3) | ecosystem: Host-associated > Plants > Roots > Endosphere | place: USA... | reverse complement strand
GGCCCGGTCGATCGGCTCGCCAAGGCCCGCCGCCTGCATGTCGGTGTCGCGCGGCACGCTTCGTCCCGTCATCAGCATCGAGAGCTGAACGAGGCCCGAACAGTCGATGCCAAGTCCGGAGCGACCACCCCAGAGGTAGGGGGTCTCAAGAAACCGGCTTGCGACGTCGACATAGTCGCCACCTTGAGCTTCGCGGATCGGCCGCACGTGCTTTGCGAAGATCGCCGTGCCGTCTTCCAGCATCACATAGTGGTTGCCGCGTGTTTCTGCCTCACCGACAATCCGGACGCGGCTGCCCATGGATAGGATGGATTGGTACGGTTTGCGCAGCTCCGCCTCTTGATAGAGGAAAGTCCGCTGGACCGTGACGACATGTGTCGGCGCAACAAGCACGTCCGAAAGGGCGGTCTCCGGCAGATAGCCGACATAGTTGTCGCCGCTGGCCTTGACCCAGCACCATCCGTCGGCGCGATCGTAGACGGTGACCTCCTCTCCGAGGAGCAGTTCCGTATCGATTCCCTTGGCGAGATCGGGCACTGGCCGCAAACCGATGACCGGCACGGCTACCCGGGCCGGTGTGCCGGCAACGAAGCGCAGGGCTTCAACACGTCCTTCCAGTCCCGCCTCGGCGAGATCCGGTCGGTAGGCATGCAAGCGGCGATCAAGCATCGTCATTGTATCCCTTTCACGGCGTCAGGCGGCGACCTTGGTCGCGCACGAGATCGCCAAGCTTTTCCAGATAGAGCGCCCCTCCGACGGTACGCTTTATCACGACATTTCGCCGGTCGCGTTCGTCGCGCACACGGTCGACCAGACCCATTTCCCCCATCGTATCCAATGCCCGGGTGATGACAGGCTTGGTCACGTTGAGCGTCGCAGCTAGGCCGCGCACGGTATGCGGCGGCGGCACGAGATAGATATGCAGCAGGATCGCCATCTGGCGCAACGTCAAATCGCGATCATCGAGTCTGACCTGATCGAGCGTCACACCATGCCACAGGCCCAATGCCTGCGAAGCCGTCAGTGCGATCGGCATGGCTCCTCCGGAAACTCGTTACGCCCCGCGTTCCATTTTCCGGCACGTGGTCGCGCAACGCAATGGGGCGGCAAATCTGCCGCCCCAAAGGGTGAATAAAATTTTAACGATCGCGTTAACGCACACTTTGCCGGATGTGGTGATAGAGCGCACGAATGGCCTGCGCCTCGCCGCCGCCGGGGGAGTGCGGTCGTTCTGATGGCGCCCAGCCGTAGATATCGAAATGCGCCCAGCTCGTGGCGCTGGAAACGAAGCGCTTGAGGAACAGGGCGGCGGTGATTGCACCGGCCATGCCGCCCGCCGGCGCATTGGTGATGTCGGCAAACTTGGTGCGGATATCCTTTTCATAGCCGGCATAGAGCGGCAGTCGCCACAGGGGGTCGTCCGTCTCAAGGCTTGCTTCGGTCAAGTCCTGGGCGAGTTCGGCATCGTCGGTAAAGAAGGGCGGCAGGTCAGGACCGAGAGCCACGCGCGCCGCACCCGTCAGCGTCGCCATGTCGATCAGGAGGTCGGGAGCATCCTCGTCAGCGTATGCAAGCGCATCTGCGAGGATCAACCGGCCTTCGGCATCGGTATTGTCGATCTGTACCGTCAGCCCCTTGCGGCTCCGGTAGATGTCGCCCGGGCGGAAGGCGTTGGAGGAGATCGAGTTTTCGACGACGGGAATGATAACCCTGAGATCGACCTTGAGCTTGGCGTCCATGATCATCAGCGCCAGCCCCATGACATTTGCCGCGCCGCCCATGTCCTTCTTCATCAGCAGCATCGAAGAGGCCGGCTTGATGTCGAGACCGCCGGTGTCGAAGCAGACACCCTTGCCGACGAGCGTGATCTTGCGGTGACCCTTCTTGCCCCAGCGCATTTCGAGCAGGCGCGGCGCATCGGCGCTCGCGCGGCCGACCGTATGGACCAGAGGGAAGTTCTGCCGCAGATCGTCACCGCTGACGACATTGATTTCCGCCTTGTAATGGGCGGCAAGCCCGCGGAAGGCGGCTTCCAGTTCGTTCGGTCCCATGTCGTTAGTCGGCGTGTTGATCAGGTCGCGCGCCAGGAAGACGCCGGCAAGCTGTCGCTTGATATCCGCTCCGTCAGCATCGCGCGGGATCATCAGCGTTGGAGCGGACGCCTTCTCCGACTTGTACCGGTCGAAGCGATAGCTGCCGAGGCCGAAGCCAAGCGAGAGACGGTTGGCCGTCAGCGGTGCGGTTTCGATGTGCCAATCGCCGGCCGGCAGCGTGCGCGCAAGCTTACCGGTAATGTAAGGTTGCTCGGACGGATTGGTGCCGAGCCCAAACAACGCGCCCCCGAGATGACCGTCCGCTGTTGGAATGAGCAGCAGTGAGCCGCTTTCGGCCTTGTATCCCGCCTTCTTGGCCCAATCGAGCGCGATCGGGTCGATCGTGCCGGTTTCAATATGTGCCGGGGTGACGGCAAAGATCGGCAGGGTCGAGCCGCCCTTGGTGTTGAACGGGGTCGGTCTCTCGATGAACTGATAGGGTGCCATGTGTTTCCTTCGAGGCAAGTCCGGGAATCGCGTCTTAACGGTATGTTAGGGTTAACAGACTATTGCTGGAGTGAAGATTGCGTCAAAGCCTTTCCCTGTCCCGCTTTGAGGTCAGACGCCGATTCGGATCTCAGGGACACATGATGCCTGCTTCGGCCAATACTTCGCTCAAAACTCGGGTTTTTCAGGGCGCTGCGACCGCGCTCGTCGCGCTGGCACTCGCCGGCTGCACGACAACAAAGGATCGGATGACGACGGGATCGGTGCCGACCCTCGCCAAGCCGGTCGAAGCGATGAACGAAGCCGAGCTACGCAGCTCGTCCGAGCGTGTCGGACAGGCCTACGAAAAGAACCCGCGCGATGCCGTCAACGGCATGAACTATGCCAACCTCTTGCGCATGCAGGGCCGCGACGCCCAGGCGCTGGCGGTCATGCAGCAGGTTGCCATTGCCAACCCAACCGATCGAACAGTGCTCGCGGCCTACGGAAAGGCCCAGGCTGCTGCCGGTCAACTACAGCAGGCGCTTGATACGATCGGTCGCGCTCAGACGCCGGATCGTCCGGACTGGAAGCTCACATCGGCGGAGGGCGCGATCCTCGATCAGCTCGGCCGCTCTGCCGAAGCGCGCCAGCGCTATCGCGAAGCGCTCGGCATCCAGCCAAACGAAGCATCGATCCTGTCGAACCTCGGTATGTCTTATGTGCTGACCGGTGATCTCCGAACGGCCGAGACCTATCTGCGTCAGGCCGCAGGCCAGCCCACCGCCGATAGTCGGGTCCGTCAGAATCTGGCGCTCGCCATTGGCCTTCAAGGCCGGTTCCCTGAAGCGGAAAAGATTGCGCGTGGCGAGCTTTCGCAAGAACAGGCCGACGCCAACGTCGCCTATCTGCGCTCGATGCTGTCACAGCAGAATTCCTGGCAAAAGCTTGCGGCCAAGGATAGCGGTAGCGGTCCCACCGCCACGAACTGACGTTAGCGGCCGGCTAGCCCCGAGGTGACAAGCTGCACGCCGAGGCCGGCCATGACCGTCCCTGCCAGGCGATCGATCCACGTCTTCGCAGCGAGGTAAAGCCGCCTCGGATGGCTGGCCGAGAATGCGAGCGCGACGATCGTGTACCAGCCGGCTTCGACGGCAAACACGCCGATCGGCAGCGAAAAAATCAGTCCAAGCGGAACCGTCTTCGGCAACAAGGCTGCGAAGATACTGGCGTAGACGACGATCGCCTTTGGGTTGCTGAGCTGTGTCAGCAGAGCGGTGATGAAGCTGCGGGCGAGTGAGCGATGGTCGCTTGCCGCGTCGCCGATATGGATCGGCTCGCCTGCCCCACGCCAGATCTTGAGGGCGATGTAGACGAGATAGGCGCCGCCCGCCACCTTCAGCGCCAGATAAAGCCACTCGAATTGCGCAAGCAGTGCCGTCAGCCCCGCCAGCGCTAACGCGCTGAAGGCAACGCCGCCAATGCCCATGCCGAGTGCTGCCGCAAGCCCGTCCAGACGTGAACGCGACATTGCAATGCGTGAAACGAGGACAAAGCTCGGACCGGGGCTCATCGCCCCTATCGAAAGGGCGGCAATGATACTCAGGAAGATGCTTACAGACGACATCGCGGGCTCCAGCTGACTCGGAAAACGCCCGACCCTATGCCCAATGCGTGTAGATCGCCAGCCTCGTCGAAATACTAGAAGCGATCCGCGACCTGGATGCCAGCTGGCCCGAGGATGACGGCGACGAGAACCGGCAGGAAGAACAGGATCATCGGCACCGTGAGCTTCGGGGGAAGTGCCGCAGCCTTCTTCTCTGCCTCGTTCATGCGCTCGTCGCGGCCTTCCTGTGCGAGGACGCGCAGCGCCTGGGAAACCGGCGTGCCGTAGCGATCCGCCTGGATCAGGGCCTGGGTGACGGACTGCACCAGTGGGATCTGCGTGCGCAGACCGAGGTTCTCAAGCGCAACCCGCCGATCGGGAAGGAAGGAAAGCTCGGCGGTCGTCAGAATCATCTCTTCCGCCAGCGCCGGCGAGGCCTCGCCGAGTTCTTCGGATACACGACGCATGGCGGCCTCGATCGAAATACCCGACTCGACGCAGATTAGCATCAGGTCGAGCGCGTCGGGCCAGGCACGCTTGATCGAGTGCTGGCGCTTTGACATGCGATTGGAGATGAAAATGTTCGGTGCATAGAAGCCCACATAGGCGATGCCGAGCGTCACCAGGAAGCGCATCGTCGTTGGCTTGTCGGCCAGATGATCGAGACCAAAGACCCAGAAAACTGCAAGGCCGAAGAACAGGAACGGCAACAGGAAACGCGCGACAAGGAACATGTTCAAGGCATTTTCGGAACGAAACCCGGCTGCCCGGAGCTTGTTCATGGTGTTCTCGTCGACCAGTGCCTCGCGAAGGTTGAACTTCTCCACGATCTGTCGCACTGAGCGGTTGTTCTGGGTACGAAGGGAAGCTTTCCCGGCGGAATCGGTGTTCATGCGCGCGCGTTCGCGAGCGCGAATCTGCTCGCGCTCCGTCGATACGGCCTTCATGCGCTTGTTGAGGTCGCCGCGCTCGAAGAACGGGACAGCGATTGTATACAGGCTGGCGAAGACAGCGATCGCCACGAACACTGCGATCAGCATGGAGGGGTCTGTCAGTTTGGTCGCGAGGTCAGATGACACGCCCGTTCTCCACTAGATGTCGAAATTGACCATGTTGCGCATGACGAAAATGCCGATCGACATCCAGACCGCCGATATACCCATGATCAGGTGGCCGCGAGGGTCGGTGAAGAGGATCAGCATGTATTCCGGCGATGTCAGATAGACGAGGGTTGCAACGATGAACGGCAGCGCGCCGATGATGACGGCCGACGCCTTTGCTTCCATCGACAGTGCCTTGACCTTCGCCTTCATCTTCTTTCTGTCGCGCAGGACCTTTGCGAGGTTGCCGATGGCTTCAGAAAGGTTGCCGCCTGCCTGCGACTGGATCGCAATAACGATTGCAAAGAAGCTGACCTCCTGCAGAGGCATGAAATTGCTCATACGTGCACAGGCATCCGGTACACTGAGGCCTACCTGCTGCGATTCGACGACGCGGCGAAATTCGCTCTTCACGGGATCCTTGCCCTCATTGGCGATGAGCCGGATGGCATCGTTCAAGGGCAGGCCTGATTTGATCGAGCGTACGATGACGTCGAGAGCGTTGGGAAACTCATCGAGAAACTTGTTCTGGCGCCGCTTGATCAGGAAGCCCAGTACCCAGCGCGGCATGCCAAGTCCCGCAATGATGGGCAGACCGAGCACGACCATGACAGGCGCATCGGCAAGGAAGGCAACGAACATCAAGACAAGGGCAACAATGGCGCTGAACATGTAAAACCGTCCCGGCGTGGTCTTGAGGCCGGCCTGGGTCAGCCGCGACTTCAGCGACAGCTTCCTCTTGGTGTTTTCCTGCTGGCGCTTCTCAAGGTCCTTCAGGTTGTCCTGCACCGATTTCCGGCGCTTCGACATTTCCTGGACGCGGTCGCGGGCTGCCTTGACGCCGGCCTTGTCAGCCTCCGCCGAAGCGACGCGGTTGACGCGATTGGCCGACTTCTTTTCGGTTTCCATCCGCGTGAAGAGAAGGCCATAGCAAACGGCGCCAGCCGCAATGGCGGCAAGCGCGACAATGGCCAACACAACAGGATCGAACCCGAACATCTCACTAATCCTTGGATTTCGCTTCCATTTCGTCGAGTGCCGCGGCAAGGCGCTTTTCTTCGTTGAAGTAGCGTGCGCGATCCCAGAAATGCGGCTTACCGATACCGGTCGACTTGTGCCTGCCGATCAGCTTACCCGACGCATCCTCGCCGTCGATTTCGTAGCGCATCAGGTCCTGGGTGATGATGACGTCGCCTTCCATCCCGATCACCTCGGTAATCTGCGTGATGCGACGAGAGCCGTCTCGCAGGCGGGCCGCCTGGACGATAATATCGATCGAACCGGAGATGATCTCGCGTACGGTCTTTGCCGGCAAAGTGAAACCGCCCATTGCGATCATCGACTCGATACGGCTGAGGCATTCGCGCGGCGAGTTCGAGTGGATCGTGCCCATCGAGCCGTCGTGACCGGTGTTCATTGCCTGCAACAGGTCAAAAACCTCCGGTCCGCGCACTTCGCCGACGATGATCCGCTCCGGACGCATACGCAGGCAGTTCTTGACGAGATCGCGCATGGTGATCTCGCCTTCGCCTTCGATGTTCGGTGGCCGGGTTTCGAGGCGTACCACGTGCGGCTGCTGCAGCTGCAGTTCTGCCGTGTCTTCGCAAGTGATGACGCGCTCGTCCACGTCGATGTAGCGGGTGAGGCAGTTGAGCAGCGTCGTCTTGCCCGAACCGGTACCGCCCGAAATGACGACGTTGCAGCGGACGCGGCCGATGATCTGGAGAAGCGTCGCTCCCTCAGGCGTGATGGCGCCGAAGCGAACGAGCTGTTCGAGGTTCAGCTTGTCCTTCTTGAACTTACGGATGGTGAGTGCCGGCCCGTCGATCGCGAGCGGAGGCGCAATGACGTTGACACGGGAGCCGTCGGGCAGACGGGCGTCGCAGATCGGACTTGATTCATCAACACGGCGGCCGACCTGGCTAACGATGCGCTGGCAGATCGACAGCAGCTGCGAATTGTCGCGGAAGCGGATTTCGGATTCGATGGTCTTGCCGCCGACTTCGATGAAGGTCTGGCCGGCGCCGTTGACCATGATGTCGGCGATATCGTCTCGGGCGAGCAGCGGCTCGAGCGGGCCGTAACCGAGAACGTCGTTGCAGATGTCTTCGAGCAGTTCTTCCTGCTCGGAAATCGACATCGCGAAGTTCTTGATCGTGATGATGTCGTTCACGATGTCGCGGATTTCTTCGCGCGCGCTTTCTCCGTCGAGCTTGGCAAGCTGCGACAGATCGATCGTATCGATCAGCGCCGAGAAGACCTGCGCTTTCGTGTCGTAATATTCATCCGTGCGGGTCGGGCGCTTGCGCTGCGGCGTCTGCATCGGCGGCGGCGGAACCTGCTGGCGCGGGGGCTCGCGCTGCGGCTCGACCAGAATCGCAGGGGCAGACGGGGAGGGCTGTGGAACCGGCGGAGGCGGCGCGATGGTGCCGCCCGCCTTGCCAAAACCCTCGTTTCCGCGTTTTCCGAACATGCCTTATTCCAATCCGATCTTGGCGGGCGTCATTTGCGCTTCAGCAGGCCGAGCAATCCGCCCTTGCGTGCTTTCTTGATGGCAATCCGCCCGGTCACGATGTGCGATATCTGCGAGAATGTTTCCGCCGTCGGTGACTTTGCATCCATCTCCGAAATCATCCGGCCACTGTTGGCCGCGTTGCCGAAGAGGTTGGCATCGAAGGGGATGATCGCGATCGGATCGGTTTCCAGCGGACCGCAGAAATCGGCCGGACTGATCTCCGGCCGCTTCGGCATCCCGACCTGATTGAGGATCAGATGCGGCATCTTGTCGTTGGGCCGCATCTTGCGCAGCGCATCCATCATGTTCTTGGTGTTGCGCAGGTTGGCAAGATCGGGAGAGGCGCAGATGACGACCTCGTCCACGCTGGCCAGCACCGAGCGTGTCCATTCCGACCAGGCATGCGGTACGTCGAGCACGGTGATGGGGGCGTTGCGCTGCAGGACCTCAAGCACGGGCTGGAACGCCTGTCCTTCGAAATCATAGGCGCGGTCGAGAAGGGAAGGGGCCGCAAGCAGCGACAGATGCTCGGAGCACTTCGTCAGCAGGCGATCGAGAAACACTTCGTCCAGGCGTTCCGGCGCATAAACCGCCTCGGCGATGCCCTGGGTCGGGTCCTGGTCGAAATCGATATTGGCCGTGCCGTAGGGCAGGTCGAGGTCGGCCAGGATCGTTTCGGTCGAAAACAGATTGGAGATGCCGAAGGCGCAATTATGGGCGATCGTTGAGGAACCGACGCCGCCCTTGGCGCCGATGAAGGCGATGCTGCGGCCGAGAGGCTCGGCATCAGGGTCGACAAAGATCGTCGCCATCGCCATCATGATATCGGGCATGGCGACCGGCTGGACCATATACTCGGAAATGCCGTTGCGCACGAGTTCGCGATAGAGCGCGATGTCGTTGTGATAGCCGACAATGATGACCTTGGTGGACGGGTCGCAGACGGCGGCAAGCGGCGCCAGCTCGTTCAGCACACTTGCAGATACCGTCCTGGTTTCGAGAATGATCAGATTGGGCGTTGGCGCCGTGGCGAACATGTTCGCGGCCGCCGCAATGCCGCCGCTGGTGATGCGCAGGCTGACCTTCGACATGCGGCGGTCATGGCTGCAACGCTCCATCACACGCTGCAGTTCTTCGCTTTCGCAGAAGGCGTGGACCGATATGCGGGGCAAGGGCCGCATGTTCTCGAGCTCGGCCATACGAACGGCGTCTTCTGCGTTGCGCAGCTCCGTCGTATTCTTGATCTCGTATTCGACTGTACTCATCGTTCGGTCCTAAACTGATCAGAAGCTGTTGGAGCTGCTGGTGACGTCTTCAATCGTGCTTGTCGTTTCGCGATACTCTTTGATCGCAGCGTTGCGGCGGGCCGCATCAATCGGGGTCATGCCGCGAGGCGCGATCAGGTCTTCCGGGTTTGCCACTTGTGCAGCCAGGTTGTTCTGCGTTGCACAACCGAAATTGTAATAATTCTGGTTGGTGAAATCGTTGATGATGTCTCTCGGCCATTGACCGCACTGCGACGTCATTGCTGTCGTGCCGACGAAAGTCAGGCGAATGGGCGCTGCGTCACCCGCGCCGGCCGCTCCGTAGGAACTGTTGACGATCTTGGAACTTGCGATGCCGCGGGCGGAAAGCTCAGCGCGTACCTGACCCCGCAGCTGCCGTGCTGCCGCCGCATTCGGCGATCCCTCGGGCGTCAGCAGATAGACCGGCCCGGTTGCCCGCGACGTGTAATTCTGCGCGAAGCCGCGGATCATGTCGCGCTGGGCGATGTTGAGGCGGCGGTCCGTCGACGCGACCGGGATATCGACCGATTGCTCGGCTTCGGCAACCACAATCGGGTGTCGCTGGCGATAGTCGTCAGGAATACCGCCGGTCGTCAGTTGGTCGTGCGAGGCGCAGCCGGAAAGCAGGGCCGCCGCCACCGCGACCAAGGTCAGCAGCGATTTCGAGCGGCGGGAATCAAGTGCGGTGTTCTGCATGTGGGCCATCGGCTGATCTCTGTATTGTGCCATTGCTGATCCTGCCGCGCTCATTTGTAGATAAACCCGATGGAGCCATGGAATTGCGCGTCGGCGACGGGCGTTTCACGGCCGCCGTAAACCTTGTTGACGCGATTGAGCAGGAAGGTTGCCGCGTCGTTTTCCGGGCTGAAGTTGTCGTCCGGGCGGCTGAGCTGATCGCGGGCAACCGGGCGAACGAGATAGGGCGTTGCAATGATGACAAGTTCGGTCTCGTCACGCTCGACAGTGCGCTGCCGGAACAATGTGCCAAGCAGAGGGATCTTGTTGACGCCCGGCGTGCCGTTCGAGGTCTGCAAAACGTTGTCGCGGATCAGGCCGGCAAGCGCGATGGAGCCACCCGAGGGAAGCTCGACCGAGGTCTCGGCCGAGCGGCGCTGGTAGGTTGGCGTTGAGCCGGAAACCGAAGGGGCGGGCTCCGATACGTTCGTCTTGATTTCCAGGCTGATTCGGCCGGAGGAAAGAACGACGGGCTTGAAGGCGAGATTGATGCCGTAGTTGTAAGGAACGATCGTGACGTTGCCGTCATTGTCCGTCGTCGAATAGAGCACCTGGCCGCCGGAATTGAAGGTTGCTGCCTGGCCGGAAATCGCCGTCAGCGTCGGCTCGGCCAGCGTCTTCACGACCTTCGCTTGTTCAAGCGCGTTGAGATAGGTCGAGATATCGTATTTTCCGATCGAGCTCTTGAAGAGGGCCGCTAGGCCGCCGCCAACGATCGCGGCGGCGCTATCGGAGTTCGGGGAGCCCAACTGGGCAACCGACAGGCCCTTGGAATTGGAAACGAGATTGTCGAAGCCGAGCTGCTTCAGTACCTCTCTGCGAACTTCGGCGATCGTGACCTTCAGCGTGACCTGGTCTTCGCCCTGGATCTGCAGCAGATTGACGACCCGCGAGGTCTGGCGGCCTTCGGCGAAAAGGGCCACCGAACCGTCTCCGCCAGAAGCGCTGGCTGTTTCCGTACGCGTTGTTGCCTCACCACCTTTCAGGAAGACCTGGGCGAGGTCTGCGGCCTGAGCTGCGTCCTGCGGCGTGCGAACTGTGCCGGTCAGCACGATGTTGTCGGACACGATCTCGACTTTGATGCAGGAGTCGGGGATGAAGCGCCGGAGATTGGCCTCCAGGCCGGCGACGTCGCGTTCGATCGCGATATCGAGACTGACGATCTGCTGCCCATCGGCGCCGAAAATGAATATGTTCGTCTGGCCAACCTGCTTGCCGAACAGAT
>Ga0209673_1002865_pt1 | contig 10988 bp, 6 predicted proteins | sample AraplaCol_mMS_r2_2_FD_184274 | JGI IMG/M metagenome (GOLD analysis project Ga0209673, IMG submission 184274) | Arabidopsis root microbial communities from North Carolina, USA - plate scrape MF_Col_mMS_r2 (SPAdes) (version 3) | ecosystem: Host-associated > Plants > Roots > Endosphere | place: USA... | reverse complement strand
GCTGCTGTAGCGATCGCCGAGATGAGCACGAATGCATCGTGCGCCGGAGATCGCGGCGGATCAAGAGAACTATCGGCGCTAATATAGCGATAACCAAGCATAAACGATTGCGCCGGGCGCCGAGATGGCGTTAGTCATTCAAAGCGGAATTAGATACCGCGTGTCGGGCGCTCAAGCTAACAAATTCGTCTACCTGCGATGGCCGGGGGGTGTCGATATGCGAGTCCTAAGTAGCGTTTTTATTCTGGCTGCGTGCGCATTTGCGGCATCGCAGGCGAGCGCTTCCGAAACTGTCATCTATACCTATGATGCCAAGGGTCGCGTGGTGAAGGTCGAGCGATCGGGCGCGGTCAACAACGGTGTCAAATACGAATACACCCACGACAAGGCGAACAATCGCCGCAACGTGAAGGTGACCGGATCGCCGAATCCGCCACCGCCCTGAGCGACGCCCGCCAGGCGCAGTGACGCCTGATTCAATTTATCCAAACGGGGGGATCAGATGCTGAACCATGTCGGGGCCGTGCGCCCGGGCGCGCGCCGCGCCATTGCCAGATTGCTTGCCTGCTCGATCCTTTCAGTACCCGCGGTCGGCGGCCTGTGCCTGATACCTGCTGCCAGGGCGCAAGTCGCCGCCGCCGCGCCGGTGCGGCAATCGCTCGACGCGAATGGAGTGGATCTGTTCTATGGCACGATCAACGTCGACGGGCCTGCGCTTTCGGCCGGACAGGGGGAAGCGGGACTGAGCTGGTACAAGCTCATCCGCAGCAATCAGGTCTGGGGTGACAACCTTGTAGCCTCATTGTCGGTAAACGGCAGCACCGTCCATGTCGCTTTTGCCGGCAAGACCGATCGCTTCACCATCTCAGGCAGCAGCTATATCCCTACTGAGGGAAATGGGTCCACATTGTCGCTCAGCGGCAATGTATACACCTATACCCTGAGCGACGGTACCGTCATTCACCTCAACAAGGTCTATGCGGGAGCAGGGTCGTTCCAGACAGTCAGCGGCGTCGTCACCGACGTCACCAAGCCATCGGGCGAGACCCTTACCTATACATTCGAGAGCATGTATTATTGCTCGCAATCGAAGGAAGGTTCCGAAGGCCAGATCTGCACCGGACATTCCTACGCCTATCGGGTATCGTCGGTTCAGAGCAACTCCGGGTACAAGCTGACATACGACAATGCTCCCGCAAGTGTCGATCCCGACGACATCTTCAGCACCGATTGGACGGCGTGGTCCACCACCAACGGTGTGTCGCTGACCAACACCGCCGTGGCTGGCGCGAGCGCGCGCACGCAGGCTTTCGCCACCACTTTCGCCGTAAATACACGCTACGACAGCATCACGGACCCGATCGGACGGAAGACGACATTCAGGACGACGTTCAATGGAGCCGTCCAGGGGCTTGCCGGCATCAAGCGTCCGGGCAGCAGCGGCGAAGACGTGACGGTCACCTATGACGGGTCGAACCGGGTCTTCAGCGTTACGACGGCGGCAGGCACCACCACCTACACTTATGCGGACAACACGGGGCAGCGGACAACGACGGTGACCGATCCGCTGGGCCATGCGACGGCTTATGTCTTCGACATCGCGTCGCAACGGATGCGCTCGAAAACCGATCCGCTCACCCGGCTGACCCAATGGGATTACGACACCAGTGGCCGGGTGACGAAGGTGACCGCGCCAGACGGCAACTACACACAATATACCTATGACGGCCGCGGCAATGTCACCGAAACACGATTGGTCGCGAAGCCGGGATCCGGGCTTGCGGATATCGTGACGACGGCAAACTATGATCCGTCATGCACCTACGCGGCAAAATGCAACCAGCCGAACTGGACCAAAGACCCGAAGAACAACCAGACCGACTATAGCTACAACACGACCACCGGAAAGCTGGTGACCGTCACGTTGCCCGCCGCAACCAGCGGTGCGGTGCAGCCGGCCACCACCTACGGCTATACCGCGGTCAACGGCATCCAGCAGGTGAGCAGCATCTCGACTTGCCAGACCGCCGCCTCCTGCACGGGCACGGCAGACGAAGTCAAAACCAGCATCTCCTACAATGCCAATGGCCATCCGATCACGGTGACCAAGGGCGCCGGCAACGGATCGCTGACCGCAACTACTACCATCGGCTATGACGATGTCGGCAATGTGCTGACGGTGGATGGCCCGCTCTCAGGCACCGCCGACACCGTGCGTTACCGATACGATGCGGCGCGGCAGCTGGTCGGCGTCACGAGCCCCGATCCGGACGGAGGCGGCGCGCTCAAGCCACGCGCGCAAAGGTTGACCTATGATCCCAAGGGCCGTGTGACCTTGGCCGAGACCGGCAATGTCGACAGCCAGAGTGACGGCGACTGGGCAGGCTTTGTGAGCCAGCAGCAGCTCACGACCGATTATGACGGCGTCGATCACAAGGTGAAGGAGACGGTGAGCGCCGGCGGCACCACCTATGCAGTGACGCAATATGGCTACAATAACGACGGCGTGCTGGTGTGCATCGCGCAGCGGATGGATCCGGCGCAATGGGCAGGGCAGAGTGACTCATGCACCCCACAGCTCACTGGTCCCAACGGCCCTGACCGCGTCGAGCAACGCGGGATCGATGCGCTGGGGCGCGTAATCGACTATCATCGCGCGTTCGGCACGGCCGATGCCTCGCATGAATATTTGAGCTTCACCGCCAATGGACAAATCGAGACCGTCACCGACGCCGAGGGCAACAAGACGACGTACGAGTATGACGGGTTCGACCGGCTGTCGAAGACACGCTATCCGGTCACGACCGTCGCGGCAGGCACCAGCTCGACTACCGATTACGAGCAACTCGGCTATGACGCGGCGAGCAACATCACCAGCCGCCGCCTGCGTGACAGTCAGACGGTCGCCTACGGCTATGACAACCTCAATCGGGTGACGACCAAGACCACTCCAACGCATGACCAGTCTATAACGTGGAGCGTCCCGCACGACTGGAACGTCAGCTATACCTATGACCTGCTGGGACGGCTGAAGACCGCGACCGGCGATGGCTGGGCGGTCAACACATTCACCTATGACGCGCTTGGCCGGACGACGACAGAGCAATATTACAGCTTCGCCACCAATCACACCTATGATCTCGCAGGACGCCGGACGCGGTTGACGTGGAACGACGGGTTCTATGTCGATTATGACTACAACGTCGCCGGCGACATGACGGCGATCCGCGAGAATGGCGCGACATCGGGCCTGGGCGTGCTCGCGACTTATCAATATGACAATCTGGGGCGCCGCTCGAGCATCATGCGCGGTAACGGCACCACGACCAACTATGGCTATGACGCAGTCTCGCGCCTCGCCTCACTCACGCAGGATCTGTCGGGCAGCGCGTACGACTTCACCCATTCGTTCAGCTACAACCCCGCCGGGCAGATCGCTTCGCTGACCCGCAACAACGACACCTATGCATGGGCCGGCCACTACAATGTCGACCGGTCTTACGGCGTCAACGGCCTCAACCAGATGACGACAGCTGGCGCGACGGCGCTTGGCTATGACGGACGCGGCAACCTGACCAGTTCAGGAAGCGCTGCCTACACCTACTCCACCGACAATCGAATGCAATCGGCCCCCGGGGTCACCATGGCCTATGAACCGGCAGCCGGCCAACTTCTTCGCTTCAACACCGCTGGCGCTGACACCCGGTTCAGCTGGTCCGGAAGCCAAATGATCTCCGAATACGGTACCGCCTTCGTGATCAACCGCCGCTATGTGCCCGGTCCCGGTACCGACGAGCCGGTGGTATGGTACGAAGGCTCGGGCACGAGCGACCGCCGCTGGCTGCACGCCGATGAGCGCGGCTCGGTAGTGGCGGTGAGTGACGGCTCGGGCAACGCGATCGCGGTCAACCGCTACGACGAATATGGCATTCCCGCATCGACCAACATCGGCCGCTTCCAATACACCGGCCAGGCATGGCTGCCCGAGCTCGGCATGTACTACTACAAGGCCCGCATCTACTCACCGACGCTGGGCCGCTTCATGCAGACCGATCCGATCGGGTACGGCGCAGGTTTGAACGTTTATAACTATGTGAACTCTGACCCCGTAAACTATCGGGACCCAGCGGGACTTGATCCCGAGCCTCTTCCTGGCTGGCCGAATTGCTATTGGGATCCCGATACGACGACGACGACCTGCGGCGGCGATGGGGGGCATCCCAAGGACGAAGAGGGGGTTCCTTGGTGGTATGGAACGGGAGGCGGAAACGTTGGCGGCGGCTCTGGCAGCCTTGGAGGAGGTGTCGGCGGAAGTGGAGGAATTAATAGCGCTATCGTGGTGCGGGCAGCCGTGTCGCCGCAAGAGACGCCGTGTGGCGACTCCCCGGATAGCGCCCTCAATATCGTGCGCGACGGTTTGGATTGGCTGAGTGTGGGCGCAGATGGCCTTTCCATTGCAGCCACAGCGACAGGCGTTGGCGCTCCGATCGGGGGACTCGTCAAAGGTTTACAGATCGGCTTGGAAATAGGCATAGGCGGGATCAACGCATACGATGCCTACTTTAACGGAAACTACGCTCCAGGAGCAGCTCAACTTGCGGGCCTCGGCACTAAACTTATCCCAGGAGGCGCACTGGCTTCGAGAGCGGCAAGAAGTCTTAGAGGAGGACAGGCCCGTAACGCTCTCGGACAGTTTAGGAGGTCGATGCTCGATACTGCAGCGGGCCGTGAAGCTGTCGACACTGGATTAGGGAGAGCGGCAGGTGCCGCCACAGAGGGCACAATATGTCTATTCAACTGAATCAAGCTATCGTCATATTTTTTGTGTGGGTGTTTTGCTTACTGGAGGACCAGTGGTTCGATAAACTCCTTAGGTATCAGATTGAAGGCCAGGCTGAAAAGGTTGGCTCGCCTGCAAATAAAGCAATAGAGTTATACAATAAAATCAAAAATCGTTTTCTTTGGATTGCGTTGGCAACTGCATTAACGATGATCCTTTTGTCATTTCATATTGATAGCGCGACGGTGAGGATTGCGATTATTTCAATGGGCGTGTTGATTTGCCTTACTTACGTAATTCTTAAACTTATACCGTATAACAAATCGTCGAAGATGCTCGGTAAGAGTTAATCAATGCCGCAAAATACGAAATCCACTTTCGAGAAGTTTAAGGATTGCGGAATCAGGATCACATGGCATCAGATGCGACGTAGGCCCACCGTAGGTCGAATATCGCCGAACAATCCAGCCAGCGCACTTTGACCAGGAAAACCGGATCCAAACGCCCCGGCTGAGTTTGGGTAGAGTTTGGGTCGCCGTCGTTGGAGGCCCAAGTTTCAGTCAAAATCGGCGGAGAACCAATGCTCCTGCCCGCAGCCCTGAACAGCCTTCGTAATGCAGGGGTCACAGGTTCGAGTCCTGTAAGCGTCTACTTCTGGGAGTTGAAAGCGGCGAAGCTGCCTTCCGGGTCGGGCCGCTCGTAGCGGCAGCGGCGGCCCCATTTGTGGGCGTTGAATCTCGCTTCCGCTTGCGAGCGCTACTCACTCACGGAGATGATGATGATGATCGAACACTTGCCCCGATCAAATATTATTGGTTGGCAGCGGTCGCATTCTTCGGCGCGACGATTCTAGCGGCGTCGATCCGTCTGCGGCACGACCGCGCAGTAATGCGCTTGGAACGGTGACAAGGCGGCGCAGTGCCGGAGACCCGAACCGAAGCCCAGCCAGCGCCAGCGTCCAAGGATGTCGCTGCGCTGAATGTCCATTTGGGGCTTAGCGGTCCTTCCCTACCGGCGATCAACGATCGGCAGCTATTGCCGTTCTCAAGCCGAAAGAGGACAGGCGGCTTCCGGCCCAACTTTGGTCGAAGATCGTAGCGGTATGTGATGTCCGCTTATGGGGCGGGGCGAGCGCATCCCCCATGACCGGCTTTGGGGCGTTCGCGGACAGGTCGCTTTAATGAGTCTACGGTCTAAATCTCTCTAATCTGTATCGCATCTGGCGCAGGAATTGGCGATGTAACGAGCGTCGTCCCCGGTTTGCGGACGCTTCTTTCAAGTGGATTTGCAGACGCCCGGTGGCTTCCATTTACAACTCTTTACTGGCCATGTTTCCGCAGATGCGCAGCTTCCGGCTTGTACGGACTTCGCCTTTCTTCCGTGTCCCCGAGGCGCCGATGCGCCTCTGAGGGTTCTGGTGGTCGATGATGACGCGCGCATTCGACTGCAGATTGCCGGCCATCTGACCGAACGGGGGTACATGGTGGTTGAAGCTGCCAGTGCGGACGAGGCGCTGCTGCTTCTCGAGGACATTGATCGCTCGATCGACTGTGTTTTCTCGGACGTTCAGATGCCCGGCCGTTATGATGGTGTCGATCTGGCCCGCTGGGTACTCAGCCACCGTCCCGGATTGGCAGTTCTGCTCGCATCAGGGAGTTTCCAGGTCGAGGATCTTGAACCGGAGCTTCGCACCATTCTGCCGGTGCTCGCGAAGCCATATCGCGGTGAAGCCGTCGAGGCGTGCATGGCGTCCTTGGTCACGGCCATGAGGCTGAACCACGTCGACCGGCTGACAAATTCCGCCTGAAGCAGAGGCAATGGGGATTCCGGACTGAAGTTCTCTCAGTCCGCCACTCAAAGCTTTCCGCGCTGGTACTCCCGGAGCTTTGCCTCCGGATCGCCCCTAAGCCTGCGTTTCCGCCAGTAGTTTCGCCGCCGGTAAATGACGGTTGCCGCACAAGCAGCGACGGTGGCCCCACCTCCCATGACCCAGATCAGTGCGGTGCTCAGGTCCGTCGGAATCACGTCGGTCTTCTCGTTACTGCCTTGGCCTCCTGGTCGCGCTTAAACCATCGAAAGCGGAGGCAATGTAAATTGTGGTAAAGGACCGCGGAAGCCGAACGGAACCGAGGGCGGAAAGAAGGTGGATGCCCATACCGTCTTGAACCCGGTTATCGTCGATCTGGTGGTGGAGCCCCCAATATCCGGGAGGCGAAACGTGATGGATTACCATCTGGCGTCGCCATGCGGCCGCCGCGCCGCAGCGGAAATGCCGCGGTTCACAACTGGCAATCTTCACACCATTCTTCACATGATTTGGGCTTGAGAGCGATTCGCAAAAATGCTATGGAAAATTTCCCGTAAATTTCAGAGGTTTGCGGTGCGTTGAGGCGTTGCCGATGGCGAGGAGCCAAATTTTGGTACCGGCATTCGCAGGTTCGAATCCAGCCGGAATGATCGCGAAACCGCCGCTGCCCGGCGCCCTATGTCTGGGCATTGGCACGGCGCTCACACCGGGCTTGCGGTCACAGGGCTCGTGGACTCGCGCTCGATGATCGAGAACGGGATATAGACGGTACTCCCCAGGTGTCGGTCGCTTCGCGGCGGTCGAAGCTCCTCGACCAGGCGTTGTGTCGCAAGTTCCGATATCTCCACGATCGGCTGCCGAACCGTGGTCAGAGGAGGCCAGATCTTTACGGCGATCGGCGTATCGTCGAAGCCGACGACGGAAAGCTGGTCGGGAATCAGGATACCGCGACGATGGGCCTCGGAGACGACCGCAGCGGCCATGTCGTCATTGGCGCCAAAAATTGCCGTCGGGGACCGAGACAGGTCGAGGAGCTCGCGCGCCGCCACCAGGCCCGATTCATAGGTGAAGTCCCCCTTGGCAATGAGGGCGCCGTCTTCCTCGATGCCCGCGGCGGCCAATGCCGCCCGGTAGCCCGCCAGGCGCGTCGCACTCGCATAATGCTGCTCCGGCCCCTCGATCAGCCCGATCCGCACATGGCCCAGGTCGATCAGCCGCGCGGTCATCGCCCGCGCCGCATCGTAATCGTCGACGCGCACGCCCGGCATGTTCGCCAGTTCGCGTCCGGGCGACAAAGCCATCATCGGCACATCGGTTACGAACAGTCCGGGCGAACGATCCACGATCTCGCAAAAGGGCGGGGGCAGAAGCAATGCATTGGCGCCGCTGCGCACCAGCCCGTTCAATGCGGCGGCCGTGGCTTCCTCCGTCTCATCGTCGCAGCTTCGGATCAGCAGCTGGGCACCGAGCTGCGCCGACGCGTTGAGCGCCCCGACGAGAACGGCGCTCAAGAACGCGCTTTGCGGATTGCGATAAATGAGGCCGATCCTGAGCTGCGACGCGCTGGCAAGAGCGCGGGCGGCCGCGTTCGGCGTGTAGCCGAGCTCCTCGACTGCCTTGTGGACGGCTTCGCGCGTGCTCTCCAGCACCTTTTTGCGGCCTATAAGCACGTTCGACACCGTCATCGCCGACACGCCGGCGCGGGCGGCGACGTCGCTGATCGTGACGGCCGAACTTGATCGACGTGAACGCTGGCTCATGGACGATGCCTCACAGGCAACATCGCTTCGTGCCCGACCGAAATCAATGATCTAGCCCCTGGGTTGACATGCTCGTCCTTTTCGCAGAGTTACCGACAAAGGCAAGATTTAGCGCTAAACAATAATGGCGCAATGGGGAGGTCCGATCATGGAAGGTATGGACATACGCCATTCCGGTGCCCGCATTCACCGGACCTCCGACGCGCCACGGCCGAATGGGGGAGAGTGGTGATGGCGACGATCCCCGGCAAGTCCGATTCGCCGACCTGGCCCTCACCGGCGAGTGCCTGGTACGCGGCGATCATACTGATGCTCGCGAACACGCTGGCGTTCGTCGACCGGCAGGCGCTGGCGCTGCTCGTACAGCCGATCAAGAACGACCTTCAGATCTCCGACACCGCAATGAGCCTGCTTTACGGGCTGAGCTTCACCCTCTTCTACGTCGCCGTGGGTATCCCCGTGGCGCGGCTCGCCGACCGGTCGAGCCGCCGCAACATCGTCGCCCTTTCGGTATTCGTCTGGAGCGCGATGACGGCATTATGCGGCTTCGCCCGCTCCTTTCCGCTGCTGTTCGCGGCGCGGGTCGGCGTAGGGGCGGGCGAGGGCGGTCTCAGCCCTTCGGCCTATTCGCTGCTCGCGGACTATTTCCCCAAGAACCGGTTGCCCGCCGCGATGGGCGTCTACCAGATGGGCATCTATCTGGGCGGCGCCTGCGCGCTGCTGATCGGCGGCCTCATCTCCACGGTCGTCCCGCCCGGCGAAGAGGTGGTGTTGCCACTGCTCGGCGCCGTCAAGGGCTGGCACATCGTGTTTCTGGCGCTGGGGATTCCGGGGCTGCTGCTGTCGGCCCTGATATTGACGGTGCGCGAACCGGCGCGGCAGGGGACGGCGGGCGAGGCGCCCAAGGTCCCGATCCCGCAGTTCCTGTCGCATATCGGCGGACGCAAGCGCGCCTATTTCGGCATCGCGCTGGGCTTTGCGCTGATGATCTTCGTCGGCAACGGGACCGGCGCGTGGATTCCGGCCTTTCTCGAACGGAAATTCGGCTGGACCACCGCCGAGATCGGCGCTTCCTATGGCCTGATCGTCTTCTTCTGCGGCACCAGCGGCGCGCTGGCGGGCGGCTTCTTCGCGAGCTGGCTGCGCGGCCGGGGGCATGAGCGCGCGAACCTGCACACCGCGCTCATCGGCTTTTGCGTCCTGATCCCCGTGACGATCGGCTTTCCCCTGATGCCCAGCGCCGGGGCCGCGCTTGTGCTGATCGGAGTCATGAACTTCTTCGCGGGCTTCAATTTCGGCGGCGGGCTTGCTGCGTTGCAGGAACTCACGCCGAACCGGATGCGTGCATTGTTGTCGGCAATGTACCTGTTGACGATCAACATCATCGGTGCCGCTCTAGGGCCCACCGCAGTCGCGCTGATAACCGATTTCTGGTTCGGAGACCCGCAGCGCCTGCCCGAGGCATTGGCCGTGACCTGCGCCATAGCCTCGCCTCTTTCCGTGCTCGCGCTGCTGATCGGCATCCGCGGCTATTCCGACGCGCAGACCGTCCAGGAGCAAATGTGACCCTCGAAGCCCCAGACCTCATGACCGACCCGCTTGCGCTCAGCGTCGAGGACCGGGCATGGGTCGATCGCCAGCTCGCTACGCTCAGCGCCGAGGAAAAAATCGGTCAGCTCTTCATTTTCGCGGCCGAGCAGGACACGCTGGAGGAGATTGCCGAACTGGCGGCACTCAAGCCGGGCGGGATCCACCGCTTTCCGGGGCATGATCTCGACAAGGCGTGGGCGTCGACACGCGCTGCGATCGATAGCGCCACGACGCCCGTCGTGATCAGCGGCGATATCGAAGGAGGGACGATCTCGTATCGCTTTTCGACGGCGATACCGAACCAACTGGGCATCGCGGCCTGCGACGATCTGGCGCTTACCGGCGAGCTGGCACGTGTCGTGGCCGAGGAAAGCGCTGCCCTGGGTTATAATTGGTCGTTCACTCCGGTGATCGACATCAATGCTGCCTGGCGCAATCCGGTGGTCGGCACGCGCTCCTACGGTTCCGATGTCGAGCGGATCGCCGGGCAGGCGCAGGCCTATATTCGGGCCCTGCAGGCGCACGGGATCGCAGCGACGGCCAAGCATTGGCCCGGTGACGGCTATGACGATCGCGACCAACATCTCGTGACCACGGTCAACCCGCTGGACATGGAGGCCTGGGAGGCCGGGTTCGGCGAACTCTATCGCCGCGTGATCGCCGACGGAGTGATGACCGTCATGTCCGCGCACATCGCCTTGCCCGCCTTCGTCAGGTCGATCCTGCCGGATGCCGGTCGCGAAGCGTTCCGCCCGGCATCCGTTTCGCGGCTGCTCAACGAGACGCTGCTGCGCGAGCGTCTCGGTTTCAGGGGGCTGATCGTCTCCGACGCTACCGGGATGGCCGGGCTGACGAGCTGGGCCGACCGGGAAGAAAGGGTCCCCGCCGTTATCGAGAATGGCTGCGACATGTTCCTGTTCAGCCGGTCGCCGGCGTCGGACGTGGCGCTGATGACGAAGGGACTGCGCGAAGGCCGCCTGTCCGAAGCGCGGCTCGAAGCGGCGGTCGAGCGCATTCTCTCGTTCAAGGCCAGACTCGGGCTTCATCGGAG
>Ga0209673_1002856_pt1 | contig 11050 bp, 9 predicted proteins | sample AraplaCol_mMS_r2_2_FD_184274 | JGI IMG/M metagenome (GOLD analysis project Ga0209673, IMG submission 184274) | Arabidopsis root microbial communities from North Carolina, USA - plate scrape MF_Col_mMS_r2 (SPAdes) (version 3) | ecosystem: Host-associated > Plants > Roots > Endosphere | place: USA... | reverse complement strand
CTATCGATATAACGACAACAAAGGCAGCGATGTTTTCTCGAATCCGTGCCGACATCCGGTGCATCCTCGAACGCGACCCGGCCGCCCGCAGCGCCTGGGAAGTGATCACGGTCTACCCCGGCTTCCATGCCGTGGTGTTGCACCGCTGGGCGCATGCGTGTTGGACGCACGGTTTCAAGTGGCCGGCACGCTTCATTGCACACTGGGCGCGCTGGCTCACGGGCATCGAGATCCATCCGGCGGCCAAGCTCGGCGAGCGGGTGTTTTTCGACCATGCCATGGGCGTGGTGGTGGGCGAAACCGCCGAGATCGGCGACGGCTGCACCATCTACCAGGGCGTCACGCTGGGCGGCACCTCGCTCTACAAGGGCGCCAAGCGGCATCCGACGCTGGGGCGCAACGTGGTGGTGAGCGCCGGCGCCAAGGTGTTGGGCGGGTTCCTCGTTGGCGACGGCGCCAAGATCGGCAGCAATGCGGTGGTCATCAAGCCGGTGCCGGCAGGAGCGACCGCGGTGGGCATTCCCGCACGCATCATCCCGTCGAAGGCCGGTGAGAGCGCCGACGTGGCCGCGCCGCAAAAGTTTTCCGCCTATGGCATCACGCAGGACGACGACCCGCTGAGCCAGGCCATGCGCGGCCTCGTCGACAGTGCCGCGAGCCAGGAGCACCAGATCGCGCTCTTGTGGCAGGCCATCGAGAAGCTGTCCGCGCATCCCGGCACCAAGGACTGCGTGCCCTGTGACGCGGCGCGTGACGAAAGCTTCGAGGCGGAGAAGCTCACGCAGCTGATCGGCAAGTAGCCGGGGCTTTCACGCCGGCCGTTTGGCGGCCGCATGCAGCGAGCCGTGCACGTGGCCCGCGTGCTGCCCGAAGGGTTCGGCCGCGGGCGCTGCGGTGTCCAGCTCTTGCAGGATGCCGCAGTTCTGCGCCGACTCCGGGCCGCAGCATTGCTGGCGCAGCGCCTTCAGCTGCTTCTCCAGCGTCTTGAGTTCGGAGATGCGCGCGGCCACGTGGCCGATGTGGTCGTCCAGCAGCTGATTGACCTCGCCGCAGTCTTCGCCAGGCGCATCGCGAAAGCGCAGCAGGCTGCGGATTTCGTCGAGCGTCATGTCCAGCGAGCGGCAGCGGCGGATAAAGCCCAGTCGCTGCGCATGCTCGTCGTCGTAGATGCGGTAGTTGCCTTCGGTGCGCGCGGGCTGCGGCAGCAGCTGCTCGCGCTCGTAGTACCGGATGGTTTCGACCGGTGTGTTCGCGACCTTGGCCAACTCTCCGATTTTCATGATGCGGCAAGTGGGAAGTGTAGGAATCTAGCATTTGACTCTACACCTGCTTCAGGGTTTCCAATGTCTACATGAATAACGAGAACGCTCTGAAACCGGTGGCTCCGCATGCGCATGCTCACCCGCACGCCGCAGCAGAAACCACCTGCTGCGCCCACTCCGCGTGCGGCACGGCGGCGGTCGCTTCCGTCGATACGACAGACATGCCGAAGGGGTCCTTGCTCTTTCGAATTCCCACCATGGATTGCGCCGTCGAGGAATCCGAGATCCGCCGCGCGCTCGAGCCGGTGCGCGGCATCAGCGGGCTTCGTTTCCGGCTCGGCGAACGGACGATGGCGATCACCGCCGAAGATGCCGCGCTGCCCGACGCGCTCGAGGCCATCCGCAAGGCCGGCTTCAAGCCCGAGCCGCTGAACACCGCAGCCGGTGCATCGCCTGTTTCAGGCGCGGCGCGCTCGCCGCGCCTCATGACGCCAGAACTCTTGCGGCTGGTCGGCGCGCTGGTGCTGGCCATCGCGGCCGAGACCATTTCCTTTCTCGCGCCCGAGGCCATGGCGTTCACGGCCATGGAGATGGCCCTTGCGCTCGCAGCCATCGCCCTTGCCGGACTCGACACCTACAAGAAGGGCTTCGCCGCATTGGTGCGCGGCCGCCTGAACATCAACGCCTTGATGGCCGTGGCCGTGACGGGCGCGTTCCTCATCGGCCAATGGCCCGAGGCCGCGATGGTGATGGCGCTCTATGCGATAGCTGAAATGATCGAGGCGCGTGCCGTCGACCGCGCGCGCAATGCCATCCAGGGCCTGCTGGCGCTGGCGCCCGAGCAGGCCGATGTCAGGCAGCCCGATGGCCGCTGGAACACGGTGAAGGCCGACACCGTGGCGCTCGATGCCGTCGTGCGCATTCGCCCCGGCGAGCGCGTGCCGCTGGATGGCATCGTGACGGAGGGCACCAGCGCCATCGACCAGGCGCCCGTCACGGGCGAGAGCATTCCAGTCGACAAGTCGGTGGGCGACCCGGTGTTCGCGGGCACCATCAACCAGACCGCTGCGCTCGAATTCCGCGTCACCGCGGTGGCGGCCAACACCACGCTCGCCCGCATCATCCATGCGGTCGAAGAAGCGCAAGGCTCGCGCGCACCCACGCAGCGCTTCGTCGACCGTTTTGCGGCCGTCTATACGCCCGCGGTCTTTGCGCTGGCGGTGGCCGTGGCGGTGCTCACGCCCTGGCTCATGGGCTGGACGTGGATGGAGGCGGTCTACAAGGCGCTGGTGCTACTGGTCATTGCTTGCCCTTGCGCGCTCGTGATCTCGACGCCCGTCACGGTGGTGAGCGCGCTGGCCTCGGCCGCGCGCCGCGGCATTCTGATCAAGGGCGGCACATACCTCGAAGAGGCTCGCAAGCTCAAGGCGGTTGCGCTCGACAAGACGGGCACCATCACCGAAGGCAAGCCCAAGCTGGTCGAAGCGAGCCTGCTCGACAGCGCAGCGGATGAGGGCGAGATCTTTGCCATTGCCGCGAGCATTGCGGACCGCTCCGACCACCCGGTGTCCAAGGCCATTGCCGCGGGCCTGAAACGCGAGACCCGGCCGGTCGGCGACTTCACGGCCCTGCTTGGACGCGGCGTGCAAGCCACGCACGAAGGCCGCAACTATGTGCTGGGCAACCATCGCCTCATCGAAGAACAGAAGCTGTGCAGCCCCGCGCTCGAAGCCGAGCTGAAGCGGCATGAGGAAGCAGGGCGCACCGTCACCCTGCTGGCTTCCGGCCATGCGGTGCTGGCGCTGTTCGCGGTGGCCGACACCATCAAGCCTTCTTCGCAGGCGGCCATGTCCGAGCTGCGCGCACTGGGCGTCACGCCCGTGATGCTGACCGGCGACAACGCCGCCACGGCCAAGGCGATCGGCGCCCACGCGGGCATCGACGACGTGCGCGGCAACCTGCTGCCGGAGGAGAAGCTCGATGCCATCAAGGCGCTGCAGCAGCGCTACGGCATGGCTGGCATGGCGGGCGACGGAATCAACGACGCACCCGCGATCGCGCAGGCCGACATCGGCTTCGCGATGGGCGGCGCCGGAACCGACACCGCCATGGAAGCGGCCGACGTGGTCATCATGAACGACGACCTTCGGCGCATTCCCGAAACGATTCGCCTCTCGCGCCGAGCGCACTCGGTGCTATGGCAGAACATCACGCTCGCGCTCGGCATCAAGGCCGTGTTCTTCGTGCTCGCGGTGTTCGGCAGCGCCACCATGTGGATGGCTGTGTTCGCCGACATGGGGGCGAGCCTGCTGGTGGTGGCCAACGGGCTGCGGCTGATGCGCATGCCCGAGCGCACGGAAAGAGGCTGACCGCACGAACAAAACTAACATCGGGGACTTCGCCGTTCACACTGCCTCCTGCTTTCCCCATGTCCGCCACTTCTCTCCTGCTGCAACTCATCGTCATCCTGAGCACCGCGCGCATCTGCGGATGGGTGCTGCGCCACGTTGGCCAGCCCAGCGTGGTGGGCGAAATGGCGGCGGGGCTCATGCTGGGGCCGGTGGTGATGGGCGCGCTGTTTCCGTCGCTGCATGCGCAGCTGTTCTCCAAGAGCCACCTCGAAGGGCTGTCTTCGCTCTCGACGGTAGGCCTGGTGCTCTTCATGTTCGTGGTGGGCCTGGAGCTGCGGTCCACGCAGGGCGCGCGCGCGCAGCTGAAGGCTGCGGGCTACGTGGGGGCGCTCAGTGTCATCGTGCCGATGGTGCTGGGCATCGCGATTTCGCCGGCGCTGCATCCGGCACTGGCACCTGCTGGCGTGGGCTTCTGGCCCTTCGCGCTGTTCATGGCTGCGGCGCTGTCGATCACGGCCTTTCCGGTCATGGCGCGCATCTTGAAAGATCGGGGGCTCACGCGCACGCCCTTCGGGCAGCTCTCGCTCGGCGCCGCGGCCGTGGTCGATGTGTTCGCGTGGATCCTGTTGGCGCTGGTGGTGGCGTTGGCCGGTGCGGGCGAGGGCTACATGGGCCTCGTCAAGACGACGGCCGGCGTGGCTGTTCTGCTGGCCGTGCTGTTCTTCGGATTGAAGCCCGCCTTTGCGTGGCTGCTGCGCACGCGCGCGCCCGATGGCGAACCCTCCACCACCGAGATGGCCTCGCTCATGATCGGCCTCCTGGTCTGCGCCATGGCGACCGAATGGCTGCATCTGCATGCGGTGTTCGGCGCTTTCCTGTTCGGTGCCTGCCTGCCGCGAGACGACCGCCTGCTGAGTTCGCTGACGCAGCGCATCGAGCCGATTTCCATCGTCGTGCTGATGCCGCTGTTCTTTGCGCTCGCGGGGCTCGGAACCACCACCAATGCCTTCTCGGGCGCGAGCATCGGCGCCATGCTGCTGATCGTCGCGGTGGCCTCCATCGGCAAGCTGGCCGGCGGCGCCATTGGCGCGCGCATGGCGGGCTACGGCTGGCGCGACAGCCTTGCCACCGGTTCGCTGATGAACGCACGCGGGTTGATGGAACTCATCGTGATGAAGATCGGCCTGGACGCGGGCCTGATCGGCCCCGAGCTCTTCACCATGCTCTTGGTGATGGCGCTCGTCACGACCGCGATGACGGGGCCGCTCATCAATCTGGTGATGGGGCGCGCGAAGGCTGCTCCCGTCGTTGAACCCGGAGCGCAAGCGCGCGCGAAGCCATAGAAACCGTCAGCGCGCGAGCGGCACCGCAAAGCCGATGCGGGTTTCGCCCTGCGCGCTGCTCGCGAACACGCGGCCGCCATGCATGCGCGCAATGGCTTCCACGATGGAGAGCCCCAGTCCGTGGTGGCGCGCCGACCTGTCCCTGGCGGGGTCGGCGCGGTAGAAGCGCTCGAACAGGCGCGGCAGCGTTTCGGCGGCAATCGGGTCACCGCGGTTCACGACCGCGAGCGTGGCCTCGCCGGGGCGCACGCCGATCTCGATGCAGATGCGCGAGGCCGGCGCTGCGAAGCGGATCGCATTGCCGAGCAGGTTCGACAACGCGCGCCGCACCAGGGAGGCGTCGACCTCGGCCGTCGCATCGCCGGTCACCGTGACCGAGAGCCCGGCTTCTTCGAGCACGGCTTCGTGGAAGTCGATCACGTCGCGCGCCTGCGCCGCCAGGCTGGTGCCGGCCTTGGCGCGCAGGGGAGCGCCACGCTCGGCCTGCGAGAGAAAGAGCATGTCCGTGACGATCCCCGAGAGGCGGCCGACCTCCTCGAGATTGGAGGCCAGCACGGCCTGCAACTCGTCGTTCGGCCGCGGCCGCGAGAGTGCCACTTCGGTCGAGCCGATCAGGTTGGCCAGCGGTGTGCGCAGCTCGTGCGCGACATCGGCATTGAACGACTCGAGCTGCACATAAGCCTTCTGCACCCGCAGCAGCAGGGCGTTGAACTGCGTGATCCACGGATGAAGTTCCTGCGCGAACGCCGCAGGGTCAATCGGGTGGTTGATGTGGTCCGGCGTCAACGCCGCGGTGCGCTCGGCCAGCGCCTTCAATGGACGCAGCCCGCGCCGCACCAGCTGCGCGCCCGTCAGCGACACCAGCGCCGTGCCCAGCACGCAGGCGGCGAACAGCGTCCACGCCAGGCGGTGCAGCAGCTGCCGGTCTCGCGCGACGTCGATGCCGATGCGGATCGAAAGCGGCGTGCCGCCGTCGGCTCGCCCGCCGGTCGATTCGAAGTCGCGCTGGATCCAGTGGCCGCCCGTGGGGCGCGTGGAGCGAAAGAACACACCGTCGTCCGGCTGCCGCAAGATCGTCAGGCTTACGCCGTCCTCGAGCGAGAAAAAATCTTCCAGCTTGTGGCGCAGCAAGGAAGGGTCGCCATCCTGCGCGCTTTCTTCGAGCAGATGCTGCACCAGCTGGGCCTTGTGGCCGAGTTCGTCGTTCTGCTTCTGTTCGAAGCTCCAGGCCGTCACCATGTACACCGTGAGGCATGCCAGGCTGAGGCAGAAGAATGCCTGCGCCGCAAACCACGACGTGAGCCGGTTGCGTATGGAGTGCGGCCGCGGGCTCACGATGAGGAACGATCCTCGAGCACGTAGCCCATGCCGCGCACTGTGTGCAGGAGCTTGACCGGGAACGGGTCGTCGATCTTGCTGCGCAGCCTGCGTACGGCCACCTCGACCACGTTGGTGTCGCTGTCGAAGTTCATGTCCCACACCTGCTCGGCCAGCGTGCTGCGCGAGAGGATTTGGCCTCGGCGGCGCAGCAGCACCACGAGCAGCGTGAACTCCTTCGCCGTGAGGTCCAGCCGCGTGCGGTTTCGAAAGCACTTGCGGCTGGCCAGGTCGAGCTCCAGGTCGGCCAGCTTGAGCACGGTGGACTCCTGGGGCTTGCCGCGGCGCAGCAGCGCCTGCACGCGCGCGAGCAGCTCCGAGAACGAGAAGGGCTTGACCAGGTAATCGTCGGCGCCCTGCTGCAGGCCGTTGACCCGGTCTTCGACCTTGTCGCGGGCGGTGAGCACCAGCACGGGGACGTTGCTGGTGCGGCGAATTGCCTGCAGCACCGCAAAGCCGTCGATGCCCGGGAGCATCACGTCGAGCAGGACCAGCGCGTAGTCGCCCTCGGTGGCGAGATAGCGGCCCTCGATGCCGTCGCGCGCGACGTCCACCACGTAGCCGTTCTCCTCGAGACCTTTTTTCAGGTAGTCGCCCAGCTTGGGCTCGTCTTCGATGGCCAGAATTCGCATCGACGGATGTTAGCGAGGGGGTGTTGGCCGCAGGTTACGAATTCGTAATGTAGGCGGCGGAACAAACCACGTGCCGCCGATATACTTTTTGGACCATGCGCCGCTGGCTTCTCATCTTTTTGCTGTTCCTGCTTCCGTTCCAGTTCAGCTGGGCGGCGTCGGCGGCTTATTGCCAGCATGAGCGCGATGCGCAGCCGAGCCACTGGGGGCATCACGAGCACGATCAGGACCGGAGTGCCGGCGATGCGCGCAGCACCGATGACGCGCAGAAGAGCCCCGGCACCCAGCCCAACGCGGTGCTCGGCGACTGCGCCGTTTGCCACCTGGGCCATGCGCAGCATGCGCCGACATCGGCTGACTCCGCGCAAGCGCTACCCGTCGTGCAGCCGCTGCGCGCCATGCCGACGGAACATTTCATCTCGCACATCTCCGAAGTGCCCGTGCCTCCCGCATGGCCTCTCGCCCTTTGATTCGGCGAGAGAACAACCCTATTTCCTGATACCCCACATCAGCTGAGCTCTCGCCGAATTCCCTCGCCCGTTGTTTTGCAACCCAGGAGAATTCGATGCGCACGCTCTTCGTGCCGCTGGCCGTCATGGCCTTGGCGGTGTTCCCGGCATTTTCACAATCCACTGCCGGTTCCAATCCTTCGCTGCTCGGGCACGCGGCTCCAGGAGCAGCAGAGCCCTCGGGCCCGCTGGGCCTTCGCGGCGCCCTGGCGCTCGCGCGGCAGTTCAACCCGGGCCTTTCGTCCGCCTCGCGTGAACGGGAAGCGGCCGATGCGGCCGTGGTGCAGGCGGGTGCCTGGCCCAACCCGGTGTTCGAGGCGCAGGTGGAAGACCTGCGGCGCGACAACCGCACCACCACGCTGCAACTGAGCCAGCCCATCGAGCTGGGTGGCAAGCGAGCGGCCCGAGTGGCGGCCGCCGAGCGTGCACGCGACCAGGCCGCATCGGCGCTGCTCGCGCGGCGCTCCGAACTGCGTGCATCGACGATCACGCTGTTCTTCGACGTGCTGGCCGCGCAGGAGCGCTTGCGCCTGGCGCAGGACTCGGTGGGCCTTGCAGAGGCGGCCACCCGTGCAGCCGTCAACCGCGTAGCCGCCGGAAAGGTTGCGCCGCTCGAAGAAAGCCGGGCGCGCGTCGCGGAGGCGGGCATCCGGGTCGAGCTGCTGCAAGCCGAGGGTGCGTTGCGCTCGGCGCGCCGGCAACTGGCTGCGCTCTGGGGCAATGCGAACCCCCGCTTCACGCACGCGGACGGCGCGATCGACCTGCTGCCCGCAGCGACTTCGGACGCCGTGCAGGGCCGGCTTTCCGACGCACCGGTGCTGCGCCAGGCGCGGCTCGAGGTCGAACGGCGCCAGGCGCTCTCGACACTGGAGCAGGCCCGGCGCGTGCCCGACATCACCGTGTCGCTGGGCGCGAAACGCGTGCCGGCCGATGAAGGCATGGGCAGCGGCAGCGGCCGCAACCAGGTCGTGGTGGGCGTGTCGGTGCCGCTCCCGATCTTCGACACCAACCGCGGCAACGTCGCAGAGGCACTGAGCCGCGAAGAGAAGGCGCGCGACGACCTCCTGGCGGCCGAACTTCAGCTGCATGCCGATGTTGCGCAGGCCACGGAGCGCCTGCGGTCAGCGCGCGCTACCGCCGAGACGCTCCAGCGCGATGCGCTGCCCGGCGCCGAAGCTGCCTACAAGGCCGCGGCACGCGGTTTCGAGCTCGGCAAGTTCAGCTTTCTCGAAGCGCTCGATGCGCAGCGCACGCTGTTCCAGGTGCGCAGCCAATACCTGCTTGCCGCTGCCGAGGCGCATCGCTCGGCCAGTGAACTCGACCGGCTGCTGGGTACCGGCGCCGAAGAAGCCCTCCATGCGGAACCCACTCCGCGCTGACAAGGACTCCACAAATCATGAACACGCAAGAACGCAAGACTTTCGCCGACCGCGTCGGCAAGAAGCAGTGGCTGGCCATCGCCGCCGTGCTGGTGATGGGCCTCGCGGCGGGCGCAATGGTCCTGCGCACCACGCCCACCCAACCCGAAGCCGCCGGACATTCGGAGTCCGGAGGGCAGGCCGAGGGCGAGCATCATGAAGAGGGCGAAGCGCACGGCCATGAGCATGGCGAGGCCAAGGGCCACACCGGCGAGGCGCACGAAGAACGAGAAGGCGAGAAAAAAATCGTCTTCACCGACGAGCAGATCAAGGCCGCCGGCATGACCATCGAAAGCGCCGGCGCCGCGCGCATCCGGTCGTTGCTGCAACTGCCGGGCGAGATCAAGTTCAACGAAGACCGCACGGCGCACGTGGTGCCGCGCGTGGCGGGCGTGGTCGAGAGCGTGCCGGCCAACCTCGGCCAAGAAGTGAAGCGCGGCCAGGTGCTCGCGGTGCTGTCGAGCCCGGGGCTCTCCGAGCAGCGTAGCGAACTGCAGTCGGCGCAGCGCCGCCTGGCGCTGGCGCGCACCACCTACGAGCGCGAGAAAAAGCTTTGGCAAGAAAAGATCTCCGCCCAGCAGGACTACCTGCAGGCGGAGCAGGCCATGCAGGAGGCGCAGATTGCCGTGGCCAACGCGAACCAGAAGCTGCTGGCACTGGGCGCCACGCCGGGTTCGTCGGCGCTTGGCCGCTACGAGCTGCGCGCGCCGTTCGACGGCATGGTGGTCGAGAAGCACATCTCGCTCGGCGAGTCGGTCAAGGAAGACGCCAACGTCTTCACCATTTCGGATCTCTCCACGGTCTGGGCCGAGATCAGCGTGGCCGCCAACAACCTCAACCTCGTTCGCATCGGCGAGCCGGTGACTATCCGCTCCAGCGCCTTCGACCAGACCGCCAGCGGCACGGTGTCGTACCTGGGTTCGCTCATCGGCGCGCAGACACGCACGGCCACGGCGCGTGTCACCGTGACGAATCCGCAGCGCGTATGGCGGCCGGGGCTGTTCGTTAACGTGGAGCTTGCTTCGTCCGAAGTCGCAGCCCCGGTCACGGTCTCGGCCGAGGCTGTGCAGACGGTGGAAGGGAAGCCCACCGTCTTCGTCAAGGTGCCCGGCGGCTTCATGCCGCAGGCGGTGCAGACCGGACGCAGCGACGGCCAGCGCATCGAGATCGTGAGCGGCCTCGTGCCCGGCACCGCGTATGCGGCGAGCGGCAGCTTCGTCGTCAAGTCGCAGCAGGGCAAGAGCTCTGCCACGCACACCCACTGAGGACGCCGCATGTTCGAACGAGTCATCCGGTTTTCCATCGAACAGCGCTGGCTGGTCTTGTTGGCCGTGCTCGGCATGGCCGCACTCGGCATCTTCAGCTACCAGAAGCTGCCCATCGACGCGGTGCCCGACATCACCAATGTGCAGGTGCAGATCAACACGGCCGCGCCGGGCTATTCGCCGCTGGAGGCGGAGCAGCGCGTGACCTACCCCATCGAGACGGTGATGGCCGGCCTGCCGGGCCTGCAGCAGACGCGCTCGCTCTCGCGCTACGGCCTTTCGCAGGTGACGGTGATCTTCGAAGACGGCACCGACATCTACTTTGCGCGGCAGCTGGTGAACGAACGCATCCAGTCGGCGCGCGAGAGCATGCCGGCCGGCATCTCGCCGGTGATCGGGCCGATCTCGACGGGCTTGGGCGAGATCTATCTCTGGACTGTGGAGGCAGACGAGGGCGCAAAGAAGGTCGACGGCACGCCCTACACGCCGACCGACCTGCGCGAGATCCAGGACTGGATCATCAAGCCGCAGCTGCGCAACGTGAAGGGCGTGACCGAGATCAACTCCATTGGCGGCTACGCCAAGGAGTTTCAGGTTGCGCCCGATCCCGCCAAGCTGCTGGCGCACGGCCTCACCATGACCGAGCTGGTCACCGCGCTGGAGCGCAACAACGCCAATGTGGGCGCGGGCTACATCGAAAAGCGTGGCGAGCAGTACCTCATTCGCGCACCGGGGCAGGTGAAATCCGCCGAAGACATCGACAACGTCATCCTGGGCAACGCCAACGGCATTCCGCTGCGCGTGCGGGACGTGGCCGAAGTGGGCATCGGCCAGGAGCTGCGCACCGGCGCGGCCACCGACAACGGCCGCGAGGTGGTGCTGGGCACGGTGTT
>Ga0209673_1002855_pt1 | contig 11057 bp, 2 predicted proteins | sample AraplaCol_mMS_r2_2_FD_184274 | JGI IMG/M metagenome (GOLD analysis project Ga0209673, IMG submission 184274) | Arabidopsis root microbial communities from North Carolina, USA - plate scrape MF_Col_mMS_r2 (SPAdes) (version 3) | ecosystem: Host-associated > Plants > Roots > Endosphere | place: USA... | reverse complement strand
TTTTCTGTTTTTTTTTTAAAAAATAGCTGATTGATTTTCTGTATTAGAATCTAAATTCAAGATTTCTGTTTCTGTTCAATATAGTTATCTATATAAATATATTTTCAATTATAAATTTATTGATATCTATCTATAATTTTATATTAATTGACTGTTTTTATATAACCGCAAATAGTAATAACAATATATTTTTTTCTTTTTTTAAATATTTCTGTATTTCTGTTCAGTTTGTAGCTATTTTTTCTACTAGAAAATATTGTTTATTCAGTCTACTATTTTTATCTATATCTCAAAATTTTTTTTGTAAAATTTTTTCAGTTCTGTATATTTCTATATATAAAATAATATCCGAATCTGTAGAAAATAACAATAAAAAAATAATATAAATTTTTTTTCTGTTCTATTCTGATATATTCGACTAATTTTTATAATTTAGTTTTAACTAATCTAAATATCAACAATAATTCTATTCTGTTTTTAATAGATATCAAAATAAATCAGAAAATATATATTCAACTGATTTTTTGTAATATTGACTAATATATTAGTCCGAAATTTTGTTCTGATTCTATTTAGTTCTATTTAATTTATATTCAATATATTAATATTACAGTTCTATTTAACTATATTTATTGTAAATATAGTTTTTACCAGAGAATTTTTTGTTTTTACTGTTTTATAGTATTACTATCTAGATCTATTTTCGAAAAATTATATACTAATTGTAATTTTCAAAACAATAGTTGTAATTATTTATTTTGTAAATTCTGTTTAATTTTTTATCGATTCCGGTACTAATTATTTGTAGATTTCGAAAATAATAATTATTCCGATTTTATTTTGAATATTTTTTGTTAAATAAATTTCAAATATTCTATTTTATATAGTTCTGACTATTCTGATATTTTAGAAAAAATATTTTAACAGAAATTGTTTTCTATTACTATTTATTATTGTTTTATAATTATTGTTTCTATTTATTCTATTTCAGTTAATTTTAATTTTTAGAAACTGATTTTTTTTTCGAATCTATATTTACAGTTATTTTTTATAAATAATTATTTCAGTATCTATTTTTCCGATTATAGAAACAATTTTTGGAAATTCTATTATAATATTCAAAATTATATTTCTGAAATAATTTAGAAACTAAAATTCGAAAATAATTAACTATATCAGTTTCTAAAACAATATAGTCAATTTAATTTATCTGTAAAAAAAATCGGTTTTTAACAATCTGTTTTTTAATTTTTTTATATAAAATTGAAATCTTTTTTTTTCCAGAATTTTAGTATTTTCAGAAATATTTTTTTATTTTGAATTTTTGTATTTTTTTGTTTCAATAGTATTTTTTTCTATAATCGATCAATTGTAGTATATAATTTTTTTTAGTTGTAGTTTTTTGTTTTATAATTAAAAAAACTATAATAGTAATTAATTTTTTAAATAATATATATTTGTAAATATTAGTATTCCAATTATTTTGAATATTTTTTCTATTCAATATATTTTTATATTTAAATTTATATTTAGTATTATTTCCGGAAATTTTAGATAATTTATTTTAGTCTGTTTCTATTTGATTTTTTTCAATAATATATTTTATAATTATTTTTTTTCTATTTATTTATAGTATATATTATTGTATCTAAATCTATTCTATTCTATTTAAATAAATATAGATAAATCTGAATATCAAAATAGTAAATTATCTATATCAAAAACTTTTCTAATTTTTTCGGAATATTTTAAACTGATTTTCGATTATTTCAATATATTCTGTATTATAAAAAATATCTATAACTGTTTCAGATTTTTTATTTTTCTTTTCAGTAATCTAAATCTATTGATAATATTTTGTAGTATACAACTATTTAATTTTTCTAAAATATATATTCTAAATAGATAGAATTCCAGAATCCAGTACAGTCCAAACTATTTATATTCAAATTTTTTTCTATTTTTGTTCTGTATTAATATTCAGATATTTTTCTGGAAATTGATTTTTGTAACTAAACTGTTATATATATAGTTTATTCTGATTGGATAGTTAAACAATAATTTATTTATTTTGATTTATATATTCAACAGAATTTTTAGTTTTTCAGTCCGGTCTGTAGTTAGACTAAATATTATTAAATTGTTATTATCCGATATACAAAAATATATTTTATATATTAGATAGTAAAAACTATATTCTATATTTATATACTATTGGATCTATACAATAAATATTGCTGTATTCAAATATAAATTTTATAATTTAATAGATTTGTTTATTAACAGTTTTGTAAAAATATTATTGATCAGACTATTAAAATTTTCGATTTTTCTGTTGATTTATTAGATAGAAAAATATTGTTATACAATATTTTGTATTTAAATATTTGAAATAATATTCAATAGTTTCTGATATAAAACTGATATTTCAATCTGAAATTAATTCAATTAATATACTGTAATTTATTAATAAATATTTATATAAAAAACAATCGATATTTTTTTTATTTTTTTTTCTATAGTTTTAATAATAGATCAATTAATAATATAGTCAATAATTATAAAAGTCTATTTATTACTATTTAATATAATTAATAACTGTCTGATAAAATCTATATTCTACTACTAAAAAAATAGTAGATCTATTATAATTATATATTATACTATTTTTTTTTCGAATAATTTCCGGAAATTCTGCAATATCTGGTAAATCAAATATAATTATATTGTTTATTCTATATTTTATTTTAACTGTAGTTATTATATATATAGTTAAATAATATTCAATAAATCTGGAAAATCTAGATATCTATATTTTCTGTATAAATAATACAAAAAATCTCTACAGAAAACAGTTTCTAAAAACAGAATAAAAGTTCTATTATTGTAAATAAAAATTAGTTAACAATTTTTTATTTTAGTATCCAATTTTGTCTAAAAATTCAAATTTGTAATAAATTGGAATACTATCTAGACAACAAATTTATTAACTGATATTTTTTTTAAAAAAAAAAATCAGTAATTATCAATCAATTTTTTTCGGAGATTTTTATTATAGTTTATAAAAAATCAGAAATTATTTATATAGTAGTAAAAACAATATTCTATATCAGTTAGAATTTCAATATATTTATAGAATTATTTTCGATAAAATTAGATCTGTAATTTAATATATCAGAAATTACTATATCCGATTTTTTATAGTACTAAATAATTAGACTATATTTTTGAAATTTATAAATCTACTATATTAATTGTTTACTATAAATTTTTATTGTTTATAAATATTTTAGTTTTTTGTAATTAATTATAATAATAATTTGGATACTGTTTTCGATATATTGATTTTATTTATATAATATTTTTTTAATAATTAGAAATTTTTTTTTATATATAGAATAATTCAGTTTAGTATTCTAAAAATTTTTCTGTCGAATATAATTGAATATAGTTATCTGTTTTTTTTGTAACAATATTATTTCGATAATCTATTTAAATATATTTATTTCAATAGTAAATAATTTAGAATAATTTATCTAAATAAAAACCGGAATTTTGATAAATTTTTTTTAAAATATAGAAAATATTTTTATATATAACTGTTCAATTAATTGAACAAAATTTTTGATATTATAATATTCTATTAGATTTTTTGAATAGATTGTATAATAATATACAAATATATATAAAATTACAAATAAAATATCAATAATAAATTACAAAATCTATAAATTAATAAATTTTATATATATTAATCAATTTTGATTATAACTTTACAATATCAATTCTAACAGAAATAGAATATATTTTTCTATTATTAATAATACAACTATAGAATTTCGATTTATATATAATAATCAAATATTTATATAATTGAACAATTAGCTGATTTTTCTATAGTATATTTAATATAATTTATAAATATTTTCGATATTTATCAATATTCTGGAAATAGATAAATATATTGTTTAGATATATTATTATAAACTGATTTAAATAAAATTAAAATATTTTATTTATAATTATCTGAAAAATTATAGAAATATTAGTATATTTTGAATAATATTATAAATTATTTATATTTATTTCAAATAGTATTAAATATAGTTTCAGAAATAGAATTTTAATCTATATAAATCTGTCAGTATTCTAATATAAAATCAATTTTTGATAATATTTTAAATATATCTATATAATTCAATAATTTTTGAATTTTCAGTAAAAAATATCTATTTTTTTTCAGATAAACAATTCAATATATAATAATCGATATATATATACTATAATTTATTAAATTTATAAATAAAAATAATCGGAATATTTTAAATATTTAAAAATAGCTGAATTAGATTTTTACAGAACAGATTTTCAATTCAATATTTCTATTTACAGAATTTTTATTTAATAAAAAATATATATTGATATTGATTGAAAAAATATTTTCTGTATTGATTTTATAAAAAATAGATCAATCTAGAAAAAAATTAGATAATAACAATTTTTGAAATATATCCGGATAAAAATATATAATTTTTTGGATATTCGAATCTGTATATTGAAATAATTTATTATTTATAATTTATTTATTTTTTTCGATTATTTATATAATAAAAAATATAGATTTATACAGTTTTTTTGATAAAATTTTTATTGTTTATCTAATATTTATTAAATTGAAAATAAAATTGTTCGGAAAAATAGAATTGTAATTAAAAATAATATTAATTATATAAATTCGATAGTAATTTTATAATTTTATTTTAGAAATTGTTCAATTAATTTACAGATTCCGATATTTGAAAAAAAAATTTTAATACAAACTGATAATCTGGAAAATCTAGAATCTATATTTTCAGATAATTTTATTATATTTCTAAAACTATAGATATATATATTACAGCTGTAATATATAGAATTCAATAATCTAATATACAAATTTGGAAAACTATTCCGAAATATTCAAATATATTATATAGTATCTATTTTAATATTTTCAAAAAAATAAAAATATATAAAATTCTATTATTCAATAGTATATAAACAGTTACAGTATTTTTCAATAATTCAATTATAGTACAGTAAAATAATAATAAATTTTCTATAATTAACAGTAAAATCTGAATTCAAAATCTGAAAATATATAGATTCAGAAAATCCAGAAATTCTGGAACAGCAAAAATCTTTTTAGATAATTAATAAATATTTCAATATTATTAGATTTTTCTAGTTTTTCGATTTTTTTCTGACTGTATTTAATTAATTAAACTATATTTTTTGTATTCGATATTTATAATATATATATCTATATTGTTTACAGTAAAAATATATAATATTTATATAAAATTGTTTTGATTAAAATTTTTCTAAAATTACAGATATAATATTTAGATCTATAGAATTATTATTATCTGTAATTGATTTGTAATTAATATAATCGATAATTATTGTACTATATTTATAGATAATAAATTGTTCAACAATTTTATTTAGTATATTTAATTATTTATATTTTTTTTCTATTTCTGTTATAAATTTGTTTTTATATTTATAAAAACAAATTGAATAAAAATATTTTCTGTAATTATAATATTTTTATAATTAGTAATAGTATTCTGTTTATTGATAATATATTCTATAAATAATTAATTATTTTTCTATAATATCCGAATAATTTTTTTCTATTTTTTAATTTTTTTTAAAATATTTATCAAATTTTTGTAAAAATCAGTATTTAAAATTTTTTCAAATAATAATCAGATTTTCAAAAACTAGATTTTGTTGTTTTTTGTATATAATCTATATATTATTAATATATTTAATAAATATTCTATAAATATATATAATTTTATTTTTGTTTTTCAATATAGTTATTACAAAATATTTAATCTCAATAAAAAATTGTTTATAATTATATAGAAATTAATATATAGTATTATAAAAAACTGTATTATTATAATTATAAATAGATTTGTTTTTTTTAATAAAAATTTTTGATTTTATTCTATATCAATTAATTTAATAAATACAAAATCGGAGATTTCTATTCTAATACAGTTATTTTTACAATAATCAGATTTATATTTTCGATAAACTATATAAACTGTTTTATTATCTAAATATATCTAATTGTATAATTTTCAGAATTATCAAAAAATATTCAGTAATTTTAAATTATATCAGAAAAAAAAACAATAGAATCTATTCAATATTAGAACTGAAAAAATAAAAAATTTAAATATTTTGTTAAAATATTATAAATAATTGATAGTATCTAATACAAATAATTTTTTAGATTGAAAATATAATATTGACCGGAAATATTTGGATCTGATCGACTATATTTTTTTTTATTTATTTCCAGACCGATATTATTTATTTTATTTTCTGATACCGGTAGTAGAAAATCCCAATTTTTTTTCTATTTTTAGTCGGAAAAATATATTTATAGTATATTATTCCAAATATTTCGATCAATTATATCTATTGATATTGTTATCAATTATTATATTACTGATATAAATTAATATAATTATATAATTTATTCAAAATTCGGAATATCAAATTGATTTAGTTTTGCAACTGTATCTATTGTACTCCAATAGTATTGTCTCTGGTATAATATAGATATTGATAAAAGAAATAACAACAATATCTGTTTATAGATTTTCTCAATCAGAATTTTGCTGTTCTGGTAAAAAACAGAACAGATTTTTTTATTTGTAGTTGCGGCGATAAAATTTTTTTCGGATCAACCGTAGAAAATTGATTTTAGTATAATATACTACTATATAGAATCTGAGAAATAAAATTGTATATTTTGATATTGTATTCGGCTAGCAGTATTATATACAAATAGATAAATATATATCCGTTCGGTTATATACGGATATTCTGGTATTCAGAATATCTGTACGGTAGCCGTAATCTATCAAGATAGTAGTTCCAGAATCTCAAATATATTAGAAATCTGTATAATAATTTTTAATATATATAAAAATTAGACAGTCGATATATTTTTTTGATTATATAGTATATATACTGAATATATATATTAAATATAGAATTTAGAAATTATTTTGAAATTCTATAATTCTATCAGTTCTGCCAAAAATATTTTCAATATATATTGATTTTTTATAAAATTTATATTAAATAGATATTCAAAAAAATTTGTTGATTATAAAATATTGATATATTTAATTTAATTGTAAATATCAGAAATATTTAAAAAACCGAAAATTTTGATTAACTGATAACTAATTATATTATATTATATAATTATTTATAAAAATAATTACTTTGTGGATAATAAAATAATTAGTCAAAAACAGTTTTTTTTATTAATATTGAAATACAATTCTGAACTAAATTCTAATAAATTGAAAATATATATTAATTATATATTCAAAAAACAAAATTAAATTCTATATTTTTAAAATAATTGAAAAAAAAGTAAACAATATATTGATTATAGATAAATTTCGATCTGATAATCAATAAATACTGTTTTATATATTAGTTGATTGATATATTAATAAAAATTAATTGTATTAATATTTTATACTATCAACAATATTTAAAACAGTTCTGGAAATCCAATAATCTATATAAAATTATTGAACTACTATTTATATTAATAAAATTATCGGATTTATTTAAATTGAATATCAATTCTGATTCACTTTCAGTACTATTGTATATATTTTTTTTATTTATCAGAATTCTATTTATTATAATTTTATTTATATAAAAATTCTGTTTTCAATTAAAAGATTTTTCTATTCAATTAATCTGATTAGAAAAAAATTTTGATTTTTAAACAAAAAATTCAAAAATTATAAATATAGAGAAAATTTATTACAAAATCTGTAATAGATTGATATTATTCAGTCAAATTGAATATATACTAAATATTATTATATTATTAGTAAAATTATTACTACTGCTGTTTCTATTATTATTACTATTACTATTACTATTGTTTCTATTATTATTATTATTATTATTATTATTATTATTATTATTATTATTATTATTGTTGTTGTTGTTGTTGTTATTATTGTTGTTGTTGTTGTTATTATTGTTGTTGTTGTTATTATTGTTATTGTTGTTATTGTTTCCACTATTTCTACTATTTCTACTATTTCTACTATTTCTACTATTTCTACTATTTCTACTATTTCTACTATTTCTACTATTTCTACTATTTCTGTTATTATTTTGGAAATTCAGAATTATAAAAATTCTAGATAGAAAAATAGTAATAAAAATCTACAGTTATACAAAAATCGAAAACAGAATAGAGTTGACAGAAAATTTTAACTATACTGTATATTATTAATATATAAAAACTATATATAAAAAAATATTTTGATTTATTTATTGACTATATTTATTACTAGTAAATATAATTGATTAATAGATTCTGTAAAAATATTTATTGTAGATAGTCAGTTAGTTTATATTTCGATATATAAATAATTCTATATTATTTATTCGGTAATTGATAATACCAACAGTAGATCTACAGTTATATTTATATATTCAATATATATTTACAGTAACTACTGTAAATTTATTAAAAATACTGATAAAAATCGAATTGGATTTTAAAAATCTGACTGTATTGATAAATAAATCGATTAACTACAACCAGATATATAAAAATATTTATTTTTGACAGCCGGAAACAAAAACCGGGAAATTAATTATTCGGATCGGCCAAATCTTTTGCAGTAATAGTATAACAATAATTATCTGTAACTGTCTGTATATATTATACAGCAGATTTCCAGTTGGAATTGGAATCGGTAACAGAATCTGTATCGAAAATTAATATATATTTAGTATAATTAATAGATAATTTACTATAATTGTAATTATATATAGAATCGGAATTGATATCAATATTTATACTATCTATTTCAAAGAAACATAAAAGAATTTGTTTCCAGAAAAATAGATAAATATAATATAATCAGTTATTAATAATATAGTCTAAAAAAAGAAAAATAATAGAAAAAAATAATAGACAGATTCTAAACAGATATTAAACAGAAAAAGAAAAAAATAGTTGAAAAAAATAGAAGAAAAATAGAATATATATATATATATATTCTGAATATTATACTATACTATACTATACTATAGTATATTATACTATAGTAATATCGGCTATAATAATCAATACAATTACCGATAGTGGTGATATCACTAATCGCTATATGGAATCTAATAGAATTGACTATGTGACAATTCTTTCAGAACTGATCAGATAACTGATTCTATTTACTATCGTCAAATTAATATAAATAGGGCCGTTACCCCCCGATCTAGATGAAAGAAATCATCTTCTCTATTTTATTTCAATCCGAACAATTCAAAAATTTTCTATTTGGGACTACTCCCCTCTGCTACTAAGACTATTAGTCATCCCTACTACTAGTCTTCATATATATATATATATTTATATATATTTTATTATACTAATAAATAAATTTTATTTGAAAAAAACATTCAAATCAGAAAAATACTACTGCGAAAAAGAATATCACTATTAAACAAAAATATATATCTATTATATCAGTAAATATTTTCTATATAATATCTATATATATACAATTTAGTCAATATTGTTGATACTGTAATATAGTTTATATATATAGTAGAATTGAACTAATTTACTAGTATAAATATTGATGGAACAGTCTAGACAATTATAGTATTGAATTTTGTTTAATGTAAATTCTATTTATTATTGATTGTATTATTTACTGGAGATTTCTGTATTATACTATCTAGAAATTTTTTGGGTTCCAGATTGAATCTGTTTATTTTCAGAATATAGAATTATATATAGATTTTTTCTGTTTTTTATTATTTTTTTTCTAGTATTTTAATTGAAAATTTTTATTTTATTATTGTTTACTGAATTTTTTAAATTAGATAAATTTAACTGTAACTATATATTTTTGTATTTATTAATCAGTTTAATAATTTTTTTCAATTAAATTTTATTATTCTTTGTTAGAATTTATATTATTCCGGATAGAGATTTTCTATTTTTTTGATATTTATTTTCTTAAAAATAAATAAATTTATATTCAATCTGATATAATATTTTTATATTAATAGTTTTTAATCAGTTTTTTTTTATTCTGAAATAATTACAGTCTAATTAGATTTTGATTCTACAGTTAATAATAAATTTTTATAGATCAATAATTTCTGTTTATTATACAGTAATACTATTTTCAATCAATTATTAAATAATTGAATATAAATTCTGCAATTTTCTTTTCTATCTCTTTATATTAATATCTAATTATAGATATAATTTTAAATATTTTATATAATTTTATAATTTCTATTTTTTTAACTGAATTAGATTATAATCTACTAACTATAGATTTTTTTCGGATAATCGATTAATATTTGAATCCAAAAAATTATAGAAAATTGTCAGATATTTGATCAGTACTGCAATCTGAAACAGAACTAGCAGTTATGACTATTCTGATAGTCTGTTTTTTCTGTTTTGACCGGTACCGACTGTCTAATAATATAGATAATCCAGTATTCTGGTTTTCTGAATAGATAGCAACAGTATTCTGCTGGATTAGCTGGAAATTCTGATTAACGGATATCTCTGTTTCCGAATATTTTTTTTACTGTTGCTGGTTTCAATAATATTATCTTTCTGAATATTATACTATACTATACTATATACTATACTATACTATATACTATACTATACTATACTATATACTATACTATAGTATATTATACTATAGTAATATCGGCTATAGTAATCAATATAATTACCGATAGTGGTGATATCATTAATCGCCATATGGAATCTAATAGAATTGACTATGTGGCAATTCTTTCAGAATTGATCAGATGACTGATCAGATGACTGATTCTATTTACTATCGTCAAATTAATATAAATAGGGCCGTTACCCCCCGGCCTAGATGAAAGGAATCATCTTCTCTATTTTATTTCAATCTGAACAATTCAAAAATTTCCTATTTGGGACTACTCCCCTCTGCTAC
>Ga0209673_1002851_pt1 | contig 11078 bp, 10 predicted proteins | sample AraplaCol_mMS_r2_2_FD_184274 | JGI IMG/M metagenome (GOLD analysis project Ga0209673, IMG submission 184274) | Arabidopsis root microbial communities from North Carolina, USA - plate scrape MF_Col_mMS_r2 (SPAdes) (version 3) | ecosystem: Host-associated > Plants > Roots > Endosphere | place... | reverse complement strand
TCCGCTCGGTTGCTGGAATGCGAGGCCGAGCCACCACGCGGGCGACGCGGGGCCGGGCAGCCACATCGCGGCGAAGGCCAGCAGCGCAACCGCGGCGCGCCGCTTCATCCCGCGCAGCGGCAGCAGCGACAGCAGCAATGCCGCGGCGACCACGCCCCAGGCCAGCCGCGCCCACACGATCTGGTCGCCAAGTTCGGGCAACGTCACTTCACGCCCTCCGCATCGTCGATGTCATAGACCTGGTGGCCGATCGCCTGCCGCTGCGCGGTGTAGGTGACGTGCAGCTGCCGGCCGAGCTGCTGCACGCTCGGGTACGAGAACTCGTCGCCGGCCTGGCCGCGCTGCACGTCGAGCGCCGGCGTCCAGGCCAGCGCGTCGGCCGAGGTCGACAGCCGCAGCCACTGGCGTGGCGAACCGCCGGGCAGCATGTCGTTGTGCAGCATCACGTAGCCGCCGTTGGCCAGCCGCAGCGCGGCGACCGAGTCGTCGCGGTTCGGAATGTCGAGCGGCGGCAGGTCTTCCCAGTGCCGCCCGGCGTCGTGGCTCACCGCCTGCTGCACGCGGTGCGACGGGCCGATGTCGCGCATCAGCGCGCGCAGCTCGGTGCGCGACACCGGCAGCAGCGCCGGCTGCAGCGCGGTCGTCGAGCGGCCGATGCGGCTCAGCCAGCGCGGCGTGCCGTCGGCATCGAAGGCCACGACCATCGGGTACTTGTTGCGCAGCTCGAAGTAGGCCGGCAGCAGCCAGCCGCCGTCGTCGAGCCCGACCGGGTTGCTGCGCACCAGCACGCTGGTGTCGGCCAGCGGCGTCAGCGGCAGCAGGCGGCGCACCGAGAAGCTGTGCGCGGCGTCGGTCGATTCGAGCTGCACGACGCGCGCCGCGGCCCAGCCGCCCAGCCCGGTCGCGACCATGAAGACCTGCACGCGGCCGTCCGGCGCGACCCAGGCCGACGGGTTGCCGATGCGGCGCACGCCGAAGCCGAGTTCGCGGCCCAGCCCGGCGCGGTCGATCACCTTCTGCGCGGCGCTCCAGCGGCCGTCGGCCCAGCGGGCGAGGTAGAGGCTGACATCGGGCGCGCTCTCGCGCGACCCGGCCCACCAGAACGCGAGCAGCTCGCCGTTCGGCAGCACCGTCAGCGCGCTCGCATGGGCGGCCGGCACGCCCTCGGGCATCGGGATGCGTTGCGACGAACGCGGGGTGAGCCGCGGCGGCTTCGCGGGGGCGTTCACCGGCTTCACCGCGAGCCGCGGTTCGCGCGCCGTCGCACCGATGGCCGAGGCACGCTGCCATTCGGCGGCCGCGCCCAGCATCACGCAGGCCAGTGCCAGCACCAACATCCTCGACGACCGCTGCGCCCTGCTCATTCCGCGCCTCTCATTCCGCGCCTGTGCCCTTGCTTGAAAGGCGCAGATTGTGACAGCCGAGGGGCTGCCGAGCGCGATCCCGCCCGAACATGCAGAATGCGGCACGCGAAGGAGGCAGCATGTTCCCTCAGTCCCCCGCCAGCCGACGGGCCGCCGACCTGGCGTCGCCGCAGCACCTGCAGGCGATCGCGCAATCGCACGCGCGCTGCGCCGCCCTCGGGCTCGACGAGGCCGCGGTGCCCGAGCTGAACCGCGCCTCGGCAGCGCGCCTGCACGAAGCGCGCGAACGGCACCGCCGCCTGCACGAGCAGGCGATGCCGGTGATGGAGCTGCTGTTCGACCAGATCGCGTCGTCGCACAGCATGGTCGCGCTGACCGACCCGAACGGCGGCATCCTGTCGAGCCTCGGCGACGACTCCTTCCTCGAACGCGCGCAGCAGGTGGCGCTGTCGCCGGGCGTCAACTGGTCGGAGCCGGGCAAGGGCACGAACGCGGTCGGCACCGCGCTGTTCACCGAGGCACCGACGCTGGTGCATGGCGACGAGCACTTCCTGCGCGCCCACCGCTTTCTCACCTGCTCGGCCGCGCCGATCTTCGACCACGCCGGCCGCGTGATGGGCGTGCTCGACGTCAGCGGCGACCAGCGCTCGTACCACCCGCACACGCTGGCGCTGGTCGACCTGTCGGCGCGGATGATCGAGAACCAGTGCTTCGTCGACCGCTTCCGCAGCGGGCTGCGGCTGCACTTCCATGCCGAGCCGGCCTGCATCGGCACGGTGCGCGAAGGGCTGCTGGCGATCGACCCCGACGGTGCGATCCTCGGCGCCAACCGCAGCGCGCTCGCGCAGCTCGGGCTGAGCATCGGCGCGCTGCGCATGCTCGGGCTCGAAGGGCTGCTGGGCCTCGGTGTCGGCGCGTTGGCCGACCACGGCCGCCAGCATGGCGACACGCCGATCACGCTGCGCCCGGTGCTCGGCCCGGCGGCCGGTGCGCCGCTGCACATGCGGGCGGTGTTCCAGTGGCCGGCATTCTGGTCGGCCGCGAGCCTGGTCTCGCGGGCGACGCTGGCGCCGGTGGACCTGCGGGCCGGGCTGGGACGGGCGGCATCGGCCGAGACACCGGCGACGCTCGAAGCGCTGGAGACCGACGCGATCCGCCGCGCGGTCGTGGCCGCCGGTGGCAACGTGTCGCTCGCAGCGCGGCAACTCGGCGTCGCGCGCAACACCGTCTACCGCCGGCTGCGCGCGGCCGGCCCGGGGTGATCGAGCCCCCGGCCGGGCATGCAAATCAGCCCTTGTCCTACACTCCGCGCCCGCATCCGTCCCTACGATCGGCGATCGCTGTCCCGCTCACCTGAATGACCGACTCCACCGCCGCCCGCCCGGTTCCCGTCGCCGACCCGCCCGATGCGGCCCACGTGGCGGTGCTGCAGCCGCGGCCCGACCTGGTGATCTGCGAACAATGCGATGCGGTGCACGCGCGTGTGCCGCTGCAGCCGGGACAGACGGCGCATTGCCGCCGTTGCCGGGCCTTGCTCGGCCGTGGCCACCGGGTCTCGCTGCCCGGGCTGCTGGCGCTCGCGATCGCCGGGCTGCTGTGCTTCGTGATCGGCAACCTGACGCCGCTGGTGTCGATCTCGGTGCGCGGCGCGCCCGACCCGGTGACCCTGCCCGAAGCGCTGTGGCAGACCTGGGAGGCCGGCCAGCCGCTCGGCGCGATGCTGGCCGGCGCGACCGCGGTGGTGTTCCCGTTCCTCGTGATCGCGCTGCGCCTGTACCTGCTGTGGCCGATGAGCCGGCGCCGCCTGCCGCAGGGCTTCATGCCCGCGATGCGGCTGCTGCGCTTCGCGACCCGCTGGAGCATGGTCGAGGTCTTCATGCTGGGCGCGCTGGTCGCGGTGGTGCGCGCCGCCGGGCTCGCGAGCGTGGTGCCGGGGCCGGCGCTGTTCGCGTACGGCGTGCTGACGATGCTGCTGACGTCGAGCAGCGCCGCCGGGCTGCACCGGTTGTGGCAGCTGGGCAGCGAGTGGCAGGCCGAGGCCGACGCGAAACAAGCCGCGGCGGTGCCCCGATGAACGCCCGCTGCGCCCTCCTCTACAACTGCAGCGCCTGCGGGCTGGTGTCGCAGCGCATCGATGCCGGCGTGCCCGACGACCATGACGACATCGCCTGCCCGCGCTGCGGCACCGCGCTGCACCTGCGCATCCCGGACAGCCTGCAGCGCACCTGGGCCTGCCTGGCGGCCGCGCTGCTGCTGTATGCGCCAGCCAACCTGCTGCCGATCCTGGTCACCTCGAACGTGTTCGGCCGCGACAGCCATACCATCCTCGGCGGCATCGGCGACCTGTGGGACGCCGGCTCGTGGGGCTTGGCGCTGATCGTCTTCGTCGCGAGCATCGCGGTGCCGATCCTGAAGATCCTCACGCTGTCCTTCCTCGCGTTCACCGCGCAGCGCTGCAGCTGCGTGCGGGGCGTGCCGCGCACCCACCTGTACCGGCTGGTCGAGGCGGTGGGGCACTGGTCGATGCTCGACGTCTACGTCGTCGTGCTGCTGGTCGGCATGGTGCGCTTCGGTGCGTTCGGCATCGTCGAGCCCGGGCCCGGCCTGCTGGCCTTCGGGGCGGTGGTGGTGCTGACGATGCTGGCCAGCGCCAGCTTCGACCCACGCCTGCTGTGGCCCGACGAGGTCGACGACAATCCTTCCCCTGCCCATGGCTGACGACGCTTCCCCACCTGCACCCGATCCCGCGCCGGCGCCCGTGCCGCCGCCGCCGTCCCCGCCCCCTGCGCCGACGGTCGTCAGCCGCAAGCGTTCGCTGCCGTCGGTGGTGTGGCTGGTGCCGGTGATCGCGCTGGCAGTCGGGATCTCGCTGGTCGTCAACAGCCTGCTGCAGGCCGGCCCGCACATCACGATCGAGTTCCGTACCGCCGAGGGCCTGGAGGCCGGCAAGACCGAGGTGCGCTACAAGGAGGTGGTGGTCGGCCGTGTCGATGCGGTGTCGCTCAGCGAGGACCGCAAGCGCGTGATCGCCTCGGTGCGGCTGGCGCGCTCGGCTGCGTCGCTCGCGGTGGAGGACACCAACTTCTGGGTCGTGCGGCCGCGCATCGGCGTCGGCGGCATCAGCGGCCTGGCCACGCTGGTGTCGGGCGCCTACATCGGCGCCGATGCCGGCGTGTCGAGCGAAGACCGCAAGGCCTTCGTCGGGCTCGAGGTGCCGCCCTTCGTGCTGCGCGGCGAGCCCGGCCGCAGCTTCGTGCTGCGCGCGCCCGACCTCGGCTCGCTCGATGTGGGCTCGCCGATCTTCTACCGCCGCACGCGGGTCGGCCGGGTCGTCGGCTACACGCTCGACGCCGAGAAGGACGAACTGCTGGTGCAGATCTTCATCGAGGCGCCGTACGAGCGGCTGGTCAACAACCGTTCGCGCTTCTGGAATGCGAGCGGCTTCGACTTCACGCTGAACGCGAGCGGCCTGACGGTGGACACGCAGGCGCTGACCTCGGTGATCGGCGGCGGCGTCGCGTTCGAGCATTCCGACCAGGCCACGCCGGACACGAAGGACGAGGCCGAGGCCGCCGCGGGAACGCGCTTCTGGCTGTTCACCAACCGCAAGGCCGCGATCGCGCCGCCCGACGGTCCCCCGATGCGGCTGCGCTTCGTGTTCGACCAGTCGGTGCGCGGGCTGTCGGTCGGGTCGCCGATCGATTTCCTCGGGGTCGAGATCGGCGAGGTGCGCGCGATCCGCCCCGGCTACGACGCCGAGCACAAGCGCTACCCGATGGAGGTCACCGCCGACGTGCACCCGCTGCGCCTGGGCGCGGTGCGCGGTGCGCTGGTCGAGGACGGTGCGGGCCAGCGTCCTGCACCGGCCCGGACGCCGGACCAACGGCGGGCCGAGCGGCGCGAGCTGAACCTGCAGCTGTTCCAGCGCCTGGTCGAGAACGGCCTGCGCGCGCAGCTGCGCACCGGCAACCTGCTGACCGGGCAGATGTACGTCGCGTTGGATTTCATCCCGAAGACGCGCCCGGCCAGGCTCGCGATGGCCGATGGCGTGCCCGAGGTGCCGACGGTGCCGGGCACGTTGTCGGACGTGCAGCCGCAGATCGCCGAGATCGTCGCGAAGATCAACAAGGTGCCGTTCGACGACATCGGCCGCGACCTGCGCGCCACGCTGGCGCAGGCGCGCGAGGCGATCGCGAAGCTGTCACCCGAAGCGCAGCAATCGCTGGCGGAGGTGCGCAAGACGCTCGATGCGCTGCAGGGTTCGCTCGGCAAGTTCGACCGCAACCTGCTCGACCCCGACGCGCCGGTGCAACGCAACGTGGAGCAGACGATGATCGATTTGCAACGGGCCGCGCAATCGCTGCGCGTGCTGACCGACTACCTGCAGCGCCATCCCGAATCGCTGCTGCGCGGCAAGCCGGCCGATCCGCCGCTGCCGTCGCTGGAGAACGCGCGATGAAGGCGTGGCGGGCGGTCGAAGTGCGGACAACGCTGGTGCTGCTGGCCGCCGTGTCGATGGCGGGTTGTGCATCGCAGCCGCCGGTGCGCTTTCACAGCCTGCTGCCGGCGGTGTCGTCGTCGCCGGCATCGACGCCGCCGGCCGCCGCCGGCGCGCCGCTGGTCGTCGAGCTGGGTCCGGTGACGGTGCCGGCCGCGGTCGACCAGCCGCAATGGGTGCTGCGTGCCGGCGACGACAGCCTGCGCGTGCTCGAAGGCGAGCGCTGGGTCGCGCCGTTGCGCGACGAACTGCGTGCCGCGGTGATGGCGAGGCTGGCCGAGCACTTCAACGCGGTCGACGCCCGCACGCAGCCCGGCCCGGCGAGCGGCTGGCGCCTGCGCATCGAGGTGCAGCGTTTCGAATCGATGCTCGGCCGCGAGGCCTGGATCGACGCGGCGTGGTCGGCCACCTCGGTCGCGACGCCGGTGCGCACCGTGGCCTGCACGAGTCGTCTGCATGAGCCCGCGGGATCCGATGCACCTTCAATCGCTGCGGCACACCGTCGCGCGGTGCAGCGATTGGCGGATCAGATCGGCGAGCGGCTGAGGGCGATGGAGCAGCAGGCGGTGACACCGCCCGCCTGCTGAAAAGGTTCACGGAGCCTCACTCCGGCGAGCCAGCGCCATCTGCGCACGCGATACCGCCATCTGCAAATCACGACCCGGACAACTCTCCACTGACGCAAAGCGGTCCCTTTGAGAAAACTGCCGTTCGTTCGCACTGCCGCGATCGACCCAGGGAGACTGACCATGAAGCGTTGTCCCACCGCCATGACGGTGCGCCGTCAGGTTGCACTGACCTTGTTCATCTTTGGAACCGTGATGGGCCCCCGGGCACATGGCCAGGCCATCCCCAGGGATGAAGAGTTCGGCTTGATCTACAACCACGGCCGGATCCATGACGCGACGATGGGCCGCTATGCGCAGGCGGACCCCATCGGCTTGACGGCCGGAGTCGGAACCTATACGTATGTCGAGAACAATCCATTGAGCCTCATCGACCCCAATGGCCTCAAGAGCAGTGATCGCCCGTCCGAGAGCCTTTGCCTGTTCATGGGAAACAACCCCGTCGCGTGCCAGCAGGCTCCGAAGAACATTCCACTCCCGATGACGCAGGCACAGTGGCGCCACCACAGTTGCATGGCCAATTGCATGATCGGCCAGATGGCCATGTGCAGCGCATTTTCCTTTGGTGGAGCTCAGCTCGGCACCGTGGCTGGTGCACTGGTCAGCGTCCCTTCGGGCGGCGCGGTCGCGCCTGTCACGATTCCTCTGGCCGCTCGCGCGGGGTGGGTGGGAGGCCAGGCGATGTGCCGGGCAGCCGTCGATTGCGAGGAGAAATGCAAGCTCTGCGAGGCCGCTCCGTGAACACCGCGTGCCCCCGCTGCGGTGCCGCGCAGCCACTCTTGAAAATCCTGGCAACCTTGGCGGATCGATCCGGGGCGCGCTGCGGGTCGTGCGGACAGGGCTATGCGATCCGATTGCGTGAGCGCGAAGACGGCCGCCATGTCGACTTCGACGTGGCGATCATCGGCACGCTTTGCACGGTATTCGTCCGAAGCGCGTCCCTCTGGCTGCTTGCCCTCCTGGTCTGTCTTGCGTTGATGACGATCCGACGACTGCGGCTGGAGCCCCGCGAGAGCTGAACTGGATGCCTGCGAGCGGGCCGGCGACATGGAGTCCCCAGCCCATCCCCTCACCCGCCGCGACGCGCCAAGCCAAGCCCAGCAAACGCATCCTCCAGCCGATGCACCTCCCCCGCATGCCGCGCGTCATACCCCGGCAACTGGTTCGCCGCCGCGCGGAACTCCTCGCTGCCCAGCACCGCCACCAGTTGCTGCATCGCCGGCGTGTCGAAGAACGCTTCGTCGCACAGCAGGAAATACTGCTCCGTCTGCAGCGGAATGAAGTCCAGCTCGAAGCGCCGCGCCGCCGTCTCGACGCCGAAGCCCGCATCGGCCATGCCGCTGGCCACGTAGGCCGCCACCGCCGCATGCGTGCGCTCGCACGGCGCATGCCCCACCGGCCCGGCCGGGTCCACCCCCGCCTGCTGCAGCAACAGGTCGAGCAGCAGCCGCGTACCCGACCCCGGATCGCGGCTGACGAAGCGCACGTCCATGCGCGCCAGGTCCGCCATCCCGCGCACGCGCAGCGGATTACCCGCCTGCAGCATCAGCCCCTGCCGCCGCGTGCTCACATCGATCAGCATCTGCTCGCCCGGCCGCAGCCACGGCCGGTAATGCTCGACCCCCGCCGCTTCGAACTCGCCATGAGGCACATGCAACCCGGCCACGTCGCACTGCCAGCTCGTCATCGCCGACACCGCCTCGATGCCGGTGCAGTACTTCCATTCCAGCTGCATGCCGTCGGCGGCCAGCTGCTGCTGCAGGATCTCGATCGAAAAACCATGGCTCGCGTGCAGGCGCAGCACCGCCGGCGGCTCCTCCATCGCCTGCGCGATCTCGGCCTCGAGTTCCGACGCGATCGATTCGAACAGCGGCGTCAGCCGCGCCGTGATACGGCGATCGGCCCACACCAGTTTTTCGCCCAGCGGCGCGAGCGTCGAGTTGCGCCCCGGCGACATGCGCAGCAGCGGCGCACCGAACAGCGCATGCCCCTCGCGCACCATCTGCCAAGCATGGCGGTACGACAACCCGCTGGCCTCGCACGCGCGCGCCAGGCTGCCGTGCTGCTGCACGAGGCGCAGCAGCTCGATCAGCCGCGGCATCAGCGTGCCGCCGCCTTCGCGCGTCAACGACCACTGCGGCTTGATGGTGACTTTGTTCACGGAATACAGCCTTATCGTTTTCCTGCCCATGTAAGCGATTGCTTGTTCGCGGGCCTATGTCCGCGGCATCATATTGCCGCCACGCCGGCCCCTGCCTACAGTCCGGAGCTTGCGTGTCACTGCAGCATCAAGACCCGTGCGAGCCCGGCGGGATCTTGAATACCGATACTCACAAACCCGGGAGCAAGAATGTCTTCAACCACAGCGGAATCGACAACCTCCGCGCCAGCCGGCGCCGCCGGACTGCTCGACAAGGAGCGGACGATCGCCGGCCCTGGCTTCAATCGCTGGCTCGTCCCGCCGGCAGCCCTGGCCATCCACCTGTGCATCGGCATGGCCTACGGCTTCTCGGTGTTCTGGTTGCCGTTGTCGAAGGCGCTGGGCATCAAGGAAGCGATCAAGTGCGGCCCGGACGTCGGCTTCTTCGCCGAATTGTTCACCACCACCTGCGACTGGAAGATCTCGACGCTCGGGTGGATGTACACCTTGTTCTTCGTGTTCCTCGGCTGCTCGGCGGCGCTGTGGGGCGGCTGGCTCGAACGGGCCGGCCCGCGCAAGGCCGGCGTGGTCAGTGCGTTGTGCTGGTGCGGCGGCATGCTGATCTCGGCACTGGGCATCCACCTGCACCAGTTCTGGATGATGATCCTCGGCTCCGGCGTGATCGGCGGCGTCGGCCTCGGCCTCGGCTATATCTCGCCGGTGTCGACGCTGATCAAGTGGTTCCCCGACCGCCGCGGCATGGCCACCGGCATGGCCATCATGGGCTTCGGCGGCGGCGCGATGATCGGTTCGCCGCTCGCCGCCGAGCTGATGAAGACCTTCGCATCGCCGACCGACGTCGGCGTGATGCAGACCTTCATCGTGATGGCGCTGGTCTACTTCGTCTTCATGCTGGGCGGGGCCTTCGGCTACCGCGTGCCGCCGAGCGGTTGGAAGCCCGAAGGCTGGACCCCGCCGGTCGCGCAGACGAGCAACGCGATGATCACGCAGCGCCACGTGCACGTGAAGAAGGTCTGGGGCATTCCGCAGTTCTGGCTGGTCTGGCTGGTGCTGTGCATGAACGTCAGTGCCGGCATCGGCGTGATCGGCATCGCGAGCCCGATGCTGCAGGAAGTCTTCGGCGGCAGCCTGATCGGCGTCGACGCCAAGTTCGGCGCGCTCGACAAGGTGCAACTGGCGGCGATCGCCGGCGTGGCCGCCGGCTTCACCGCCCTGCTGAGCCTGTTCAACATCGGCGGCCGCTTCGTGTGGGCCAGCTTCTCCGACAAGCTCGGCCGCAAGGTGACCTATGCGGTGTTCTTCGTCCTCGGCGGCATCCTGTACGCCAGCCTGCCCGGCAGCGCCACCGCCGGCAGCAAGCTGCTGTTCGTCGGTGCGGTCTGCATCATCCTGAGCATGTACGGCGGCGGCTTCGCGACGGTGCCGGCCTACCTGGCCGACCTGTTCGGCACGCAGATGGTGGGCGCGATCCACGGCCGCCTGCTGACGGCCTGGGCCACGGCCGGCATCCTCGGCCCGGTGGTCGTGAACTACATGCGCGACTACCAGCTCGGCCTGGGCATCCCGCGCGAGCAGGTCTACAACCAGACGATGTACATCCTGGTCGGCATGCTGGTGATTGGCCTGATCGCCAACCTGTCGATCCGTCCGGTGGCCGACAAGTACTTCATGAGCGACGAGGAACTGGCCGAAGAAAAGCGCCTGGCGCATGACCGCGCGGCCGCGTCCGACGTCGGCGCGGGTTCGGGCGCCGGTGGCACCACGCCGACCTTCATGGTCGCGCTGGCCTGGGCGGCGGTCGGCATTCCGCTGGCCTGGGGCGTCTACAAGACCTTGCTGACCGTGGGCAAGTTCTTCGCCTGAAGAAGAGTTGGGAGTCGGAGAAAAAATGGCACACCAGAAGATCGAGTTCTACAAGGGTCCGGCCGGCGGCTGGGGCGCGCTGAAGAGCGTCGCGCAGCAACTGCTGCAGCACGGCATCGCGGCCAAGGGCGCGAAGACGATGCTGTCGGCCAACCAGCCGGACGGCTTCGACTGCCCCGGCTGCGCGTGGCCGGACCGCGACCACACCTCGACCTTCGAGTTCTGCGAGAACGGCGTGAAAGCCGTGGCCGCCGAGGCCACGTCCAAACGCGCGACACCCGAGGTGCTGGGCGCGCACACCGTCTCGTGGCTGGCCGAACAGTCCGACTTCTTCCTCGAGGACATGGGCCGCATCACGCACCCGATGGTGTATGACGCGGCCTCCGACCGCTACCAACCCATCGCCTGGGACCAGGCGTTCGCGATGATCGCGCGCGAGCTGCGCGCGCTGCCGGACCCGAACCAGGCGATCTTCTACACCTCCGGCCGCACCTCCAACGAGGCGGCCTTCCTGTACCAGCTGTTCGTGCGAGAGTACGGCACGAACAACTTCCCCGACTGCTCGA
>Ga0209673_1002831_pt1 | contig 11160 bp, 13 predicted proteins | sample AraplaCol_mMS_r2_2_FD_184274 | JGI IMG/M metagenome (GOLD analysis project Ga0209673, IMG submission 184274) | Arabidopsis root microbial communities from North Carolina, USA - plate scrape MF_Col_mMS_r2 (SPAdes) (version 3) | ecosystem: Host-associated > Plants > Roots > Endosphere | place... | reverse complement strand
GGTCTGCATTCTCTGAAAATTGTTTCGAATCCTAGTGCAAGAACAATACGATGCAAAGAAGGTTCTTTGGCCGCTTTCTACTACATGTATTTGCCGCCTCCGCATTAGTCGTGATGGACCCTTGAACTGCGAGTTATACCAACTGACTGCGCAGTCTCCTGCGTCAATATCGGAGAAATGTCTCTCCGATGATACCCTACAAGGTCGGGCTAAGAATGAGCATCAGGACCGGGGGCTGTGTTTGTCAGTAATCTAACGTGCGGATTTCGACAGTTAGATTCTGCGACGTACCTGTTGTAGAAGTACCCAGTTGCCCGAGTACGCTGCCAGGCACGCAATCACAAGCCACACGACGGTCATGACCATGACGGAGTGTGAGATGGATAGAATATGAGCTCGTACCCGTGAATCGGGCGCTGTCTGCTTGACCTGCCACGAATACCAACAAGTCGCACCAAGGTAGTCAGCGCAGAGAAGACAGAGTACTGCTAAGTGAAGCTGGGGGGCAACAAAGATGCCGATGACTGCAGCGGTGATTTTGGCCAAGCCTGAGCATACAGCGAGCAGAGCATAGAGAGTAACAAGTCGCTGCGGTACACCGCACACACAGCGCTGGAAGAAGATGATGCGGAGATACTATTGGAAGTAAGCTAGACTGCGGTCACTGAAGAGCGTGAGCTTCTGTGATAGGTTGTTTTCAACCTACTATTTGTGCAGACGGAAAGACCGCCGCCATATCGGATAGGGCTGGTGTCCATTGCATACCTGCATTGCCCCATCGCAAGGATACGAGAATAGCCAGCGTGACACAAAGCGACATGGATATGACCAAGTTGACCCTTCGATACACTCTGTACTGCGAGAAAGAGTGACATGATTCGACAGCTCGGATGAGACTCGCAAGGAGAACACAGGTGATGGAGATAGAATCTATCATGACGAGCAAGTCCATTGTGAGTGCGGAGTAAAAAGAGACTGAAACGTGCGAAATCAATCGGACAGGCAAGAATCGAATTATATTCATTTTGACTTCACATAAGACTCCCACGTTCATGCACCCACGCCATGCCACGAAGTTTAGCTCCCAGGAGTAGGGTGCCGGCTACTCAGAGCAAGGCCACGGTGACGTACGGGCCATACTGTATAAGTACCTAGCTACTGCTCTCCTGAATACCATCTTCGCATCATCAGACCTTCGCATTCGAGATGGCTGCTGGTCATTTGAACCCGGCCCAAAGCTGTTGCATGTCACTTCAAATCGCCCTGGAAATGCACCAAGAGACATCGCCACCGACCACTCCGAATGATACCACGAGATGCCGGAGCCTTCAGCCCGCCTTCGAATACAACCCTATGTGGAGGAACCAAGCTTCGTCCGGTGGAAGTGAACGGTCTCTGATACGACAAGAAACACTACCGCCTGCTAGTCCGGTATGTATACGACGGCCCAATGGCATGAAGAACCCTTGATCTGATTTGTATAAAGACGCTAGATTTCCGTGATTGGTTGGAGGATTGGGCGATGCGAGAGGGCCCGGTTGATGAGAGATGTAAATAACAGAACAAGACCATTCAGAGATTCAAGCACCAGCGGGAAATACACTGTAGCGACTTTTTAGTAGTCAATCCATCCGTATTCACCAAAACATGCAGGAGAACTAGATGATGCTGAAGGATGAGAAGAAACGGTACAGTATACCAGGATTCAAAGAGGGAGCATAGGAAACCAGAAGGCCTGATCTTCCAAAATGGCTGCATGAGTAGACAATTCTTTCGGCAGCCTCTGTGGCAGCCTCTTTGGCAGCCTCTTTGGCAGCCCCTTGAAGGATTTATTGGCATGATGCTCCTGGGGCAAAGGAGCGACCTCCCAGGAGAGAAATGTCTTGGAAGGACCTATGCAAAACTAATGCCTCCTGGGTGCAAAGTGTCCCTAGGAGGTATGCTATGGCTCCTAGGTGCCAGGGGCAAGGTCCCTAGGAGTCCACGCTGCGGGTCCTAGGAGCAACGCGTGGCACTCCCAGGACCCGTTTGCTCCCGGGAACCCATGCGAAAGGTCCTGGGAACGGTGACCAACAGTCCTAGGAGCTTCAACTATTGCTCCTGGGAGAGTGAATTTTGCGGAAAAGCACCCCACGGTGCTCGGTGGGTCCACATAGATTGACCCACTTGAGGTTTACATGGCTAACTGATATCGGCCAGAGATTCTTGCTATTTAATCATCGAGTCGTGCTGCTTTGAGCTCATCCTTCGTATCACCTCATCCAGGACTGTCAACACCCAACCCTTTGAGATTCTTTCAAGATACCGAAACACAATGGGCCAAGGAAACACACCAAGGCTTTGCCATTCTTCAGTACAAGGACAAAGCCATCATAATAGTGAGTCAATATCCTCATATCCCAATCGAATCAAAAACCTAAATGCCGGAAGCCCTGTCGCCAAACAAACGCAAATTCTTTGATACGCTGGCCGAAATCCACTGTGAGATCTCACACCTTCAGTCACGCAACGAGAGATTAGAAAGTTCTCTACAGAGTACCAGAGACCTTGCCTTTCGAAACATGCAGCAGATGAAGCAGACGAATCGAGGCATGCAGGAGTATATTGCGGTGCTTGAGGCACAAATTCGAGGATTGAGACGAGAAGCTGGCTATGTGGATCATCCGATGGGTCCTGCGCCAGAATCTGATGGTCATTGAATTATGGTGTTCCAACGAGGTGTTATGGGTAACCACGGGAGTCCATGGAACAAATTTGTGAGGTAGATCGTGCGGGTCATTCATACTCCTAATAGTTGGTGCGCAAGCTGAGCGAGTAAACCGTGGTAGTCCTATGATTGTGATATAAGAAGCTGAAAGATCATGGGCGATGTGCGAATATCATTTCGATCAGCAATGTCGGACCACAAGGAGGATCCTTCACAGCATAGACACCCTGAACTATCCTTCTAGACATACTAACACTCTTCATAATGACTATGACGTTATCAGAAGTGCATACCTGGCTGTCGCACCGTTCAAAGACGGAGCTGTATACAGCGTGCTGTGCCATAGTAATCTCTGCCTGGCTCTCATTTGCCATCGGCAGACATTTATGGCTGTGGGTGCAAAGCCAATGTAATAGAAACCTCTGGTGTTCGATTCACATCCACTTACCCCGTCATTGGAAGTATTTCTTGTTCATCTCTGTACCGCGCGTGTTCAGCTGGCTGGATATAGCATCGTGCCACCAGGCCCTGGTGGTGTCCATTCTCTCCGCCGCGAACATTGTCGTGTTGACTATAGGAGCAGATTCGTGGGCCACGACACAACGGAGAGCCGGTAACCTGGCGGTGATTCATATGATACCGTTGTGTACTGGATTCAACTTTGGCTTCCCCGCAAATTTGCTACTCGTAGATCGCCAGGCTCTTGCATGGATCCATCGATGGACCGGCCGTCTGTTTCTGATGCACTCCATTCTACATGGCTCACTCATAGTCTCACCTGACAAGGTACCTCTCCTGGCCACTCCCCAGTATATCCTGCCAACCACCGTAAGTTGCTACCCGAGAAAAGATATCGTGGCCCAGGCTAATGTGACAGGCTGTGGGCGCGGTCATTGTGACAGTGCTGGCGACCTGGGCACCAATCCGGCAACGCCACCCGCAAGTAGCGATGTCAATCCACCATCTGCTGGTCGCAACCGCAACTGTGGCCATTGGATACCACCTGGTCGAGAGAAAATATTCTGGCCGTTGGTATCTGATTGGTGCGATTCTATTGTGGTTAGGGTTCAGCCTCACGACTTGCTTCCGCTCCTTTCTTGCGCAACGACCGTGGAAGGGTGATCGGCGAGAAGTCATTTTAAGTTCTTCCAATGGCTTGCTTCTGCTGGAGATCGTGGCTCCGCCCGAGTGGTCTATCGGCCCCGGCCAATATCTGCAGCTCTGGATGCCCCACGGCGGCCTTCGGGCGTTCTTCCAGCTCCCCATGTTCTATGTGGCCATCTGTGACTGGGAGGACCGGTACCCCAAGAAGACCATCCGCATGCTGGCTCGTCCGCGGCCAGGCCTGACTGCCGAACTCTACCGGACCGTTTCGAGCGGGCCGGTCCACCAACCGGTGACCGTCCTCGGCCCCTATGGCCGGCCGATCTGTCTCAACCAGTATGGGACAGTGTTATTTGTGGTGGAGGATATTGGGCTCTTCCGGGTTCTGTCCTTGATTGAAATGCTGGTCAATGCGAGCATTCGGCGGGAAGCGATGGTTCGGAAATTATATGTCTTGTGGGAACACGAAAGCGCATTGGGTAAGCCCACTGTGGTGTCTGGAGCCCTGTAAACTCATTCGCACAAGACTGATGGCATTCTAGAATATCCCGAGTGGTGGAAGAGCTGGAGGCAACGGCTGTTAGATAAGGACCACCCTCGGTTTGGCGGATATGATGTAGGTGTTTCGCGATGGCAGTAGGAGCAGCATGCTGACCAACGTGCAGATTCTGAGCTTCCGTATCTTTCGAGGACAAGCCGAGGCGGGGGATGTTGGAACGCGCGTCCGTTACTGTCAGGGATCGCTTAATATCAAGGACGAGCTACCCCAGTATCTCGATCACCGGTTGGGGGCTATGGCCGTGGCAAGTGCGTCGTCTTTATTCCCGCACTTCTTGTCTCTTCCCCATTGGTCAATCTCTCAAAGCTAATGGACTGTCGGATAGTGTGTACGAGCCCCAGCATGCGTCAACGGGTGAGGAAAACGGTTCGACTCCACTTTGGTCACGGCCCGCGACTTCTGGATTTGGATCTGGGGCCCTACCATTCCTGGTCGCGCAGTGGCCATCAGGGACAAGCCAGACCTGAAATCAGAGTATAGGCTAGCAAATTGGACCTTTCTCGATGAATCAATTCTTGAACGAAGTATGTTCTAACCGGTGCTATTCGTCGTACGATGCATGTAGTACAATATGCTTTCAATGGAAGCGAAAGGGCCAAGCTGATCTCTTGGCTCTGGACACCAAGCATCAATTAATATGTTTTTTCAAATCACAAAAACGGGTATACATTTGGCATTGAACCAAGTTATGCTTCCGAGTAATCCACGGATAGGTTGCTTGGTTACCTTTATCTTGGTGGATCAATACACTTTGGCTATTCGTTGTTGTGATGTTTTGCTGATTGTGGAGTACATCACCAGGGAACAGTGTTATAATATGAAGTGCTAGCGTTTGGAGGACAGCAAGGGAATCGGATTTATTTCGAATTTCTCAGAACAGTCGATAAAATACAATACAGAAAATTCGATTCGCTAGAATAAAAACAGGCAGATGAAAAGACGAGAAGAATATAATCGTCAGTTGGAGCTGCTCTCGATAGAGGCTATTTCATATGCCGCTCAAAATCAGCTAACAATTCTAAAAGCTAAGTTACTCAATCAGGCCACGTATTTTACTCAGAACCTGCCGTGCCGCTTTTGCCTGGATATTGGCAGACACTTGCTTTTACAACCTTTGAACCAACAAAGTTAACTAAGCTTGACTCCTCATAAGCCTACGTAGGTCGAGCCATGATCCGACGATAAGAGTCTCCGGAGCAAAGTGTGATTTTAAGAAGAACGTGTTCGGCCATTTCCTAGTTTCTCTCGTCAATGCAATGCTGATCCCCATACTGTAAAGTGGACGCTCGATGTTCAGCAACTATAATCCATGATATTATGAACAAAGAATCTGGGATCAAGCGCTAGCGATATAGAGGGCCCATGGAGCGGTAAGGGCTGCTCATCATTAATCTTATAGGCCTGCGGACCTATGTCTTGTCGTACATCCACGGAGAGATGAAAACGTGAAGCCTGGTCCCTTTGAGAGATAATGTTCTGAATTTGCGCTTGCACGTGTGGTAGATTCCCGGTGAAGCATTCGATCCGTGGGAGAGGGAAGGAGTGTTGCGCAATGAAAGCTCCAGATTCTTGATACTCAGTGAGCCTAAATTCTATCCACTGGAAGTTTTCAACGAATAGAGATGCCGAGATGTAGGCAAAGACATCTTCTGCGCAGGTATCCGGTGACAATGGGTCTGGGCCGTCCCAATTCAATTGGACATTGCCTTGCAACGAGAAAAAAACGAGTTCAGTCTGACTAGAAAATACTTTTGTGAAGTGAGTGTTGAAACATGAATTTGGCTGAGCGACAGTGACAGACTGTGTGTCATCGAGACAAGGCGGTGGCAAGGGATAGCTAGTGAATTCTCTCCGAACAGTTTCGAATTCAAGGTCCTGGGAGTAATCTAGGTTGGGATGAGCGATTTGCTCTTTGTGAAAAACTGCGCGGCGAAGGAATGCCTTCATTCCTTACCAGATGGGGTAGGCAGCTCTGAAAATTCCATCGTTTTGGAAGATGAGGAGTGATGCCTATGGTATTGATTGAAATATTCAAAAACCAGTGATTGAGGGTGAGGTCGGCCAAATATTGCGGCAGAATGACAAAGTAGGTGCGGAGGCTTTGATCATATATTATAGCCCATTGATTTCTCCGCTGGCAAAGACGAGTGTCTTGATACCTCATACCATTCCTGAGAGATTACAGCGCTGAAAGTTGAAACCAAATAAACCAAATCAACCAAATACTTTGTAGCTGTATTTTACCCCAAAGGTCTTTCATAAATGTGAGACCACTTGAACGGACCAGCGATAAACGTTGAAAACAAACAAAAGCTCAACGTTCGTCGGAATACAGGCTAATCTTGTTTCGAATACGACTACGAAACATCCCATCGACCGTTGATTACCTGTGTTAGGCAGTCATTTGAATGGGTGTCAGTGTTTCTAAATCTAGATTTGCTGATACATGCAGTAGAATATAGCCTCTATGTGCTCGGCTAAACCGGGCAACGAACGATCCATCACGCTGCACATGTTGAAGCTCTCGATACTAGTTGAAGATTTCAGGCGGCAGCACCCCCACACTAGAAGCAAAAGCACTGCACAATATACTTTCAAGCCAAAACCAATGGAACTAACTTGTGATTAACACTTGACTCAGTAATCTGAATGACTCAGGAGGATCTGAATGGGTTCGAAAAATAAACCAGTTCTACGAATTATGCTTTGATGGGCCGCAATTTCTGACTCCAGAAAATTTCACTGTGCGGTTCGTTCTCGAACCGGAGAATGTCCTTATATTATTGCAGGACCCGTCGCTGTAGTTAAAACATCTCAACATGGAACTACGTTCTTTGGGTCATGTTTGCTTGTTCCTAATCATCGCTGTGGTAAGTTCTCTTTACAACTATCCCAAGAACTTACTAAGGAATTCTCCACAGCACTCTAGTGCCTTACCAATTGTTTATTTTCATCAGCTGAAAATTATAGTAAGATACCAAGCCCGTGCGCATGCACCGGTATCCGTCCTCGCTGATCTGAAATAGTCGGAGCCGGTGATCGACGGCTCATTGCATGCCCCTAGAGGGAACAAGCCCAGCATGAGATATTATGAAAGCCGAGGTAACTACAGTATATTGCTCTCGTCGTGAACTACTCTCTGATAAAAGAACCTATCTAAGCCACTTGATACGCCATTTGGTGCATGGACACAACCATAATCAGTTCCAGATGCCCCGCAGCAACGAACACTAGACCTTTCTATCAATCGTTTATCTTCTAGTAGTTACCGAAATATTTTCAGTACGCAAATATAAACAAGTCAAGAGCTTCGGCGATCTGATGAGAGTTGTATTTCAGAATGGTACTGTATGTGGGAAAGAGCTTTGTAGCGTTGGAGTTTTTGATCCCATTGGGTCCGCCTCGTAGGCCTGAATAGTCTCGTTTCAAATTCTTTATCCCATCCGATCGTTAAGAACGTGTATTTCCAGATCTCCCGGCAATTCTGGCAGAGCGACGGAGGCCACCATCTTGCGCCTGACTCGAAGAGCCTGATTGTCTTGTAGATCGGCGAACATTTCTCATTGAATCAATTTCAGAGCCTGCTCCGGTTGAATCGATAATCTGCTCGGAGCCACCAATGCCCACCTCAAATTTTGCATCATATGCCCCGTCATATTTACTAATATGGTCAACATACATTATGAAAGAAAATGGAATTGGAAATTAGAACTTACCACTGAGGGCATGTAGTGGGGGTTGCAGATTGCAACGACCCTAGCCACAGTTGCATACAACTCAAATGAACTTTCAATTGGCATCTTCCACAGTGTAAAGTCACTGGGTCATCAGTCTCACTGCCGTCATTAGTACCGTGGCAGATATAGCACTGCTCGCGATTTCGGTGTCGAGTGAAACTCTTTAATTTTAAAACTCGCAAACCGGTATTGTCGTCTCCAATCTTGAGAATCGCCGGCCTCGATGGGGATATATCGCATGGAATCCGTCCTTGTAGAAGGGTAGAGGGAGTTATTCGGTATGCTGATGTCTCGGAGGCTGTGTCATCTTCGTTTTGGGAGGAAATGTCGTCAGCCGAATCGATTGCGGCCACGGAGTCGCCGGTACGGCCATCCGTGGTATTCAGACTATATTCAACAGTCGGAGCGGAGCGATGGCTATGTTGGGTTCTTAATTGTGGACCATTGCTTCTGGATCCAGTATTCCTAGCAGATAGGTTCCGTGGGGGCACTTCAGCTTGAGGCTGATTTCTCATAGCCGCCTCATACCATTTTTGTGCCACTGAGTCAGATTGACGGTCGCGGTGCCACCTAGCGCATAGAAAATCTCGTGCTATTTCTTGCAACTGGACCTTCAAGTTGGCGCGATTCAATGGTGTTTCTGCAAGAATATCCAGGTTTTGACGGCCACTTTTGAGGGTGGTTTGCCTTATGACATTCTTGCACGGCTCCCCTTTTTGCGTGATGCCACAGCAGGAACTCCCCGTCTCGAATGGGGAGGAGCCCATTCGACATATTTCCAGCGGGTTCCACAGCCAATCAGGGTGTTCCATTCTAATCGTCGACGTCGAATACTGTGAATGAGAAGAGAAAGAGAGATGAATTTGTCGGAATAAAGAGAAACGAAGATTTCTGATCAATACAGCTGGGTGAGAATAGGACAATGGAGTTCTTATATAGGCCTTTACTCGTTGACCCAGTGTATGTATTTTCGCAGGACAGACCTATTATCTCCTATCGCTCGAAAGCATGAAATTGGCCTGGGGTCAACTGGATGCTCCTGGGAGATGTGAAAAGTCTAAAACTGTGGACTGAAATCAGGTTCCCAGGAGTAAGATCGGTAACTCCTAGGATTTAAACGTAATATTTTCTATATTTGTAAAGTTAATCTGCTCCTTGGAGTGTCAGCATATTGCTAGAGGTCTTGACCATCCGCCGCTGATATTAACAATCCCTTTGGACAGTCACCCGCGTCTCGCCTATCTTTTTCCGTTTCCTCCTGTGAAATCACATACAGTTGCTTCCTCTTCAGCTAAGACGAACAATGCTTTCTCTCTATATATATTGGATCTAAGCCCGGACAACCGCACCTTCGAAAAACCAAACTACATGTATCGTTTTACAACACCTTTGGTAGTAAGTCTTGTTGTGTTCCCTCCAGAGCTCATATCATTACTGTAAAACATCATGCTCATTTCATCATTTGATGCAGCACCCTGAGCGGTCTCATCTGCCACTTGACGAGACTGCAAAAAGGGATACAACTGCGGACACCTACCAGCGAAATAAGGAAGTTATATGCTCCCAAATGCAACCGAAATTTATCCTACCGCTTTCTTTCCTGGAGCCGTACAACGGTCATAATGCTCAGTATAGAGAGCAACATGAAAAATGGCTTCGACATGAGTTCGAAAAACTCCTTAAGGGGCAGGGAGATCGCAGTTGATGACAATCCTTCCTATCTTCTTCCTCAAGGCAATGGTTACAAGCAATGACCGGGGCTATAGTGAGCATGTGCAACGGAAGGACCTTGATGCTACATGCGCCACTTACTGCAGAGCTACTGTATCCTACGATGGATTTCTTCGGCACAGAACATTCCCAGCAAAAGTGCCCATGGCTAAGGTGGTAGTGATTTGCCATCTCACCAGCGATAATGCCATTTCTTTCCTGTAAATATTCTCTAAAGCTACAGTTTTCATTAGTTCAATGACAGGACCAGTGCTCAATATCATGGACATCTGTTCCGTAGTTCACCTGGGCTATGGCTTTGAGGAAATATTGTCCTATTTGGTTGGAATATTTAAAAGTAAAGAGAGACAGCACTTAAATTGGCGTTTTGTTTCTTTGTGTAGACCGTTCTCCCCAGAACGTGATTTTCGGTTTTTGATCTTAATGTAATGGAGGTATGTGATAACTCTAGGGCTATATTCAAGCAAGATCTATCATGCTTGATTCTCATACACGATGCGTTGAAATTTATCTCCTCACCGATCGAATAACCAAACTTGCATAACTGGGACGCCGAAGATACATCGTTGAACTGTGGATTGTATTCTGTAGCGTCATCGAATAGTCACGTTCACCTGAGTCACGTCCCTGTTGCATGGATAGAGTTCCAATAGATTTTTCCTCAATGTACTCCTTTTATGTACGTAACTGCCATTGATAAATAAACCATGATCAGCGCTGCAAGTCGCCTACAAAATCCGTCATTTGCTAATTTCATGTCTCCCTGGCATCAACTAGGCGTTTTCAACAAGTAAAAGCCTGTCTTGCGATCATAATATGCTCGGCGACCTTCGATATTCTTCACTTTGCCTGCTTTTTTTCTTCATATTGATTGAGGGATCTGTCATGTCTCCGCTGATTGCCGGCGAGGTAAATATTCTGCTACTCCTGCACCTGGTTTTGACTCACACATTTTAGACCGACTCAAAATTATGGTACGAAGGTTCTACCCAAAAAGGTATTTACTTGCTCCAACAATGCATTCATGGCCGGCATTAATTCTCTTCAGGCTCTGAATACACCTCCGAAATAGACCAAAATAGGTTAGTCCAGGCATACGCCTCCGTTTCGCACCTTTCCTTCGAAGATCAGAAAGACCGGATTTGCATGCAAATCAAAGACGAGGCGCTCATTCAATGTTATTATACAGGAAGGAACTTATAATGGAGACCCATTTGACAAAAACCCTCATACTGCCAACATCATCACCCGTCCTCGGCCTCCCCGAAAGCATTACCACTGCTGATATTTCCAGTTTCACCCAAACTCAGGTGGCTCCTTCC
>Ga0209673_1002829_pt1 | contig 11166 bp, 8 predicted proteins | sample AraplaCol_mMS_r2_2_FD_184274 | JGI IMG/M metagenome (GOLD analysis project Ga0209673, IMG submission 184274) | Arabidopsis root microbial communities from North Carolina, USA - plate scrape MF_Col_mMS_r2 (SPAdes) (version 3) | ecosystem: Host-associated > Plants > Roots > Endosphere | place: USA... | reverse complement strand
AAAAAAAAAAAAAAAAAAAACAAGCAATTCACATGGAAATCGGAGGGAGAGTAAATCAACCAGTCTAACTCGTAAAGTAAAGTACAAATTAGGGTAGTCTGGAGTCACCTGCTCCACCGCTCGCGCTTTAAGCCGAGGTTGTCCGCGGCTGCAATCCGCCGGTCAATTCCCGACATCATCGACTTTCGCTCCCTTTTAATCACCCCGGGCCCACCTTGGGATTTTGACATCAACTTATCTCTTCCTTTATTCTAAGTGTGATCGGGAAACTGTTTAGGCATCATGGTTGCCAACGCCCTCGTCTACCACCCTGCTCTCGCCCACTGGCTGCGCTTTGTTGCGACAACCGGTACGTATCTCTACCCATGTCCATTCCATCCTATCCTAGGCGACACGTGAACGTGTAGCACCACAAGCATACCATCACACTGCATCAAAGGGTCCATTGTCCATTTCTCAAAAAATGAAGAAAGAGAAAGACTGGGGGAGAGGGAAAAGTGTGCAGGCCCGTGACACTCATTAGCCCACGGCGGAGAACCTCTTTCGACAATCAACACCCGTCCATATCCTTTCGTCCATATCAAACGCCTTCTACATATCCTTAAAGTGAAAAAATAACTAATTCCTAATCTTCTGGATCTCTAGTTGGTCGCGATAAGCTTCTCCGTACCCTCCAATACTTCTCCCGCTTCTACGCCTGGTACCTGTACCGCACCAACCGCCCGCAATCGGCTATTGACCCCTACAATGCGGTCAAGAAGCAGTTCAGCACAACGCGTAAGATTATGCGTATCGGCAAATTCGCCGAGCACCTCAAGGCTGCCTCCGTCGCTCTTGACAACAAGAGCCCCATCGACCCTGTTCTGCGTTATCTCGCAGTCGGTCGTCAACTCGGCTATGCTGGCTACCTGACCCTCGACACTGTGACTGTTGTCGATGCTGTCGGCTATCGCAAGCTGGAGTCTGTCAAGAAGATCCAGGAGTACGCCTACCGCTCCTGGGGTGCTGGTCTGCTGTGCAGTGCCATCGCCGGTATCTACACTCTCTACACTCTCCATGAGAAGGAGAAGACGATTGACCGCAAGGAGGGCGAGGGCGTCGTCGAGGCCAAGAAGATTGAGAAGGAGCGTGCCGCTGCCAGGATACAGCTCATCTCTGACCTGTTCGACTTGACTATCCCCGTCTCGGCGGTTGGCCTTGCCAACCTCGACGATGGTATCGTCGGTCTGGCCGGTACCGTCAGCAGTTTGATCGGTACCTGGTCCCAGTGGCGCAAGACCGCCTAAATAGGACAATAATAGTCACTGAGTGATGTGGTTTGAGTTGGTTGATTAAGTGAGAACAGCGATCCGGCCGCGTCTGTACTGGTATGGAATGTTGGATGTCGCTGAATTTTGGGGAGAAGTGGGATCCAGAAGACTTGAAATCATGCAAGATTTCTGAGATCTGAAAGCCACCACCTCCGCGTTTATATCCCTGCGTTTCATGGACAAAGTTGTAACCTTGTTTCTTTTTTTTTTAACACCCTTTTGATGTCGATGAGATATCTAGATGTGTTTTTCCTTTGTTGTCGTATATAGTCAAATCCCACGGGATCTCTCTACACTGAGCCTTCTAGTCAAAATGTAAATGATAGTCGTAATGAGACTAGTAATTCTCACCTTTATCTAGCGTGTAAATAATTCCATATGATTACTAGTAGCTACTAAGTATTCATGCGTGATATCAATCATTCATTGCACCTAGTACTACCATATGGACAGCCTCACCCACTAACAGCATCCCATCAACCACACCAGACCACGCCGTCGTAACCTCGTAAATCACATCACTCATCATCATTCATAGTTATCTCAGCCCATCGACTTTGATCAAGGGTTTGACCAAATAAAAGGGTCCATTTAAACGGGGCAAGTCTAAATCCGTCAGATAAGTCTTCGCAAGAACCATCGATATTAACGAACCGCTCCGCAAGAACTGCAACTCTTGCCAGCACTGTCGATACCAGCACCGCACTTGGGACAGCTAGAGTGACCAGACATGATTATTGACCGTGGTGATAAAAGATGACCTGGAACATTGCGATGAGTCAGTAAGTTTGGATTGTTTTTGTTGGAAGTAACACAGGCATCTAGAACAGTACTAGTAGGACCCCAAGGGGCACAAACTTGAATGGGTAAAAAAAGAAGCTCTTACTTCAATAAGAGTGAAGAGTGTAAGATTTGGATTTGAAATGCAGGAATTTTAAGAGGAGAAGATAGGAAAAGATTCTGGTGGGAGAAAAAAGCGCGAGTTGATTTACCCCGCCGCGCCCCGCTTGACTGAGTTGGCTGTGCTACGCTGTGACTTCGTTGGATACGATGGATCTAGTTAATTACTGCTAATGTTATTAATCGGGGTGCTAGTAACACAGTGTAGTAGTTAGTAGTATCGAGAAAGGACTGCTAATGGTATATATAGCACTGACATATAGTCCTGAGATCGGGTGTAAGATATCACATATATATTCCATCGTGTATTAAATACTATGCATCATCTGGGTAGTTGGACCACATTCAACTACCCACTGGGTACTAGATCCAACTGGTAATTATAATGATAGACGCTGACGCTAGGAAAACCAATAAGACAATAACAATATAACAAACCACAGAGGATACCGACTTGACCTACTTCCCATCCCACATCACCCCCAACTGTCGAACAGCATCACCATACATCCGATCCCGAATTTTATTACCAAGAATAAAAGACGGTCTCTTATCGAATCCATGAACCACATCCTCCATCACCATCCCACTAACATGCTTCATCTGTCCATCAACAGCAAGCTGGCGCAATCGATCACGGAACGCGTCGCCCTCAGCCAATAACTGATCCCAACCACATGTGTAAATGGCAACATTCGACGGATACGCCGCGAGTAAAAGAGGTGTTGGCGCTAGACCGGGTGAAAGATAAGGATGAGACATATCAATCTCATCCGTATCCGGTCTCTTAGGCAGACTCTCAGCAAAGAGGTAAGAATCATCAAACAGCTGATAAACATGCGGTTTGATAGGTGATTTCTGCAAAGCAATGGGGTTTGTCGCATTTCGCTCGTCACGAGTCTGAGTCCAGTTTGTTGATGGGTAAAATGCGATGATCCCGGCTAATTTTGATTCCAGGTCTGTACTTTGAGACGAGTGAGTTGATGGTTTCTTCTCGCCTTGATTCTGCCTCTGCTTCTGTTTCATGCGTTCATTGTATAACATGAATGGAACGGTAAAGGCGAGATTCCCTCCAGCACTACCCCCGCTTAACACGAATCGGTTCCGATCGAAATCATATTGTTCTGCGTTATCCCATAACCACAACAATGCGTCTACGCAGTCTTCGATGGCCGTGGGGTAGGGATACTCTGGTGCGAGTCTGTACCCTACACTCACGACCACTGCATCCGGATATGTTTGAAGGACATCCCTGAACCAACGCGCATCATCGAAGGCATGACCAAGAGTGAAGCCGCCACCGTGGAAATTGATAAGAAGCGGCCGTTGCGAAGCGGCGTCTTGCGTTTCAGTGTCGGGGGAGAGATCTCTACCAGGTGCAGTGTAGAAGTAGAGTTGAATTTGACCTGGTGTCTTGCTGAGTGTTGAGGGGATGGAAATGTTGAGGTTGGCGCTTGGCGGGAACGGGAAGGAGAGGCGTCGGTCCAGAAAGGAGATTAATCTCACTAATCTGCGATATTTAACGGCTGTCTTTGCAAGTTCTGCCCGTGAAGGGGTTGAACTGGGGGAGTTCATTTTTTCTCTCTGAACAATGGGGTAGTGTACAGGTGGAAAAGGAGAGAATGAAAAGAATTCTCACGCGACCGAAGGAGTCAAGATTGCTGAAGATCTGCGTGTGTCGAGGGGGTCTTGGTTTATTGGGCAGCCGAATGACGTAGAGCCAAGTGAAGATCCCTTGCCGCGTTATTTGCCTGCGTCTTGGAAATACACAAGGCTGGAATTGACTGGTTGAGAGTCATATTATTTGATTGTGATTTTGAGGATGGAGTCTTTCTCTGGTATACTCGAATGTTTGAAGTGGAGGAGAGGAGGAGGAAATAATTGTTGATGGAAGATCCACCTGGGCACATGCTTAATTTCTGGCGACGTCAGAGGTGGCTCGCTGCAGGCAATACACACGATACTACATACAGTAGATATGTATTTGAATTTTGAGTAATGAGGATTGCCACTAAATCATTGAATGGAGAAACTGAGAAATACTTGGAGACAATAGAAACCATAGAAGGTCAACGGGCTACTATGTACATGCATCGACTGCAAAACTACATGACAGCTCTTGTGGATGAACTACCCAATCGGGTAAGTCCCGAGGTCCCACGGGGATGGTACTTTTTCGAACATCAAAAAGAAAGGCATGAAGACGAAAGTGAGAGGATCGATGATCTAATTTCTATGAATATGGAGATGCATGATTTTACAAGTGTGGGGAGTATTTTGAAGAATCTAGTTTCATTGGCCACCATAAGGGCAGTCCATGGAATAGGAAAACTCCGATTTAAGCCATCGTAACAACATGTCCATTTTCAAATGGAACGGGGCATATCAAGAAAACATGAGAACAAATTTCGGGAAACAAAGGAAATAGGAAAAAAAAAAAAGAAAAAACAACTCAAGTCCTCGCGCTTGTCCCGATTCAAGCACGGGCGTCGAGATCCGGGGGAATAGATCGTTCCGACTAAAGCAAACGCAGCACGCCATGCAAATGTGTCAAATATCAAAAACAACAATGCCAATTTTGTCAAGCACGTCCGCCAAGACTTTAGTTAGTCTGGGGAGCGGCAGCCAGGACCTCGGGGGTGGCTTCGTCGGAGTACTTCTTGAAGTTCTCGTTGAAGAGGTTGCCAAGCTTGTTGACCTCGTCCTTGAAGGAGGTGGTGGCGGTCCAGCTGTTCTTGGGGTTGAGCAGCTCATCGGGGACACCGGGGCAGGCCTTGGGGACGGGCAGGTTGAAGACCTCGTAGGTCTCGTATTCGGCGTTGGCGAGCTCGCCGCTGTGGATGGCGTCCAGGATAGCACGGGTGTACTTGAGGGGGCAACGCTTGCCACCAGTGGTAGCACCAGCGCCGACCCAACCGGTGTTGAGCAACCAGGCGTTGGCCTTGTGCTGTTGGATCTTCTCAGCCAGCATGGTAGCGTAGCGCATGGGGTGCAGAGCCAGGAAGGGCTGAGCGAAGCAAGAGGAGAAGGTAGCCTGGGGCTCAGTGACACCGTCCTCAGTACCAGCCATCTTGGAGGTGTAACCGGAGATGAAGTGGAACATGGTTTGCTCGGGAGTGAGCTTGGAGATGGGGGGCAGGACACCACGGGCATCGCAAGTGAGCAGAATGATGTTGGTGGGGTGGTTCTCGCTCTTGCAGGGGATCTTGGCGTTGTCGATGTACTCGATGGGGTAGGCGCAGCGGGTGTTCTCAGTGAGAGTGGAGTCATCGTAGTCGACGTTACGGCTGATGGGGTCGAAGACAACGTTCTCAAGGACGGAACCGAAGCGGATGGCATTGAAAATATCGGGCTCTTTCTCGGCAGAGAGACCAATGCACTTAGCATAGCAACCACCCTCGATGTTGAAGACACCAGTGTCGGTCCAGCAGTGCTCATCATCACCAATCAGCTTACGCTTAGGGTCAGCAGACAGTGTGGTCTTGCCAGTACCGGACAGACCGAAGAAAACGGTGACATCGCCCTTCTCACCCTCGTTGGCAGAGGAGTGCAGGGTCAGAACGTTGTGCTTAACGGGCATCTCGTAGAAGAGGACAGTGAAGACACCCTTCTTCATCTCACCGGCGTACTCAGTACCCAGGATGACCATCTCCTTGTCGGCGAAGTTGATGGCAACGGATGTAGCGGAGGTCATACCCTCAGTGAAGCGGTTGGCAGGGAAAGAACCAGCGTTGTAGATGACATAGTCGGGGTGGAAGTGCTCCAACTCCTCCTTGGAGGGGCGGATAAGCATGTTGCGCATGAACAGAGCATGGTAAGCACGGGCGCAGACGACACGGACACTGATGCGGTAACGCTCGTCCCAGCCGGCGAAACCATCGATAACATAGATGCGGTTGCGAGTGTTCAGGTAGTCAACAGCGCGCTCACGGTTGATACGCCAGACCTAATCGGGTAATTAGTGATGATGTCATACACGTGAAAGCCTCGGCAGCGGGGAAGGAGCGACTGGGAGGGGTTTGGTGGGGAAAAGAAAATCGGGAAAGTGCAAAGAAATGAGATAAAAAAAGGGTGCAAATGAAAAATAATGAGGGATTATTGAGAGAATCATCATGGAGAGAGAATTCCTGATTGCATCTGCTGTGGACTGCCAGAAAAGCTTGGTCTAGTCAGATGCATATGCAAGGGATCCTTGGTGGATCTCATGTAGGGCCAGTCTGCAAGGGCAACTCGCGTTTTCCATGACAGAGAAGGAATGCAATCGAGAAAGAAATCACGCATAATGATCATAGAAACGAGGCAGAGAAAATGTAGAATAAATCACTCACATCAGGAGTCATGGGCTTGTTGACAGGTCCCCACCAGACTTGGTTCTCAGAGGACTCCTCCTTGACAATACGCTTGTCGGAAGGAGAACGACCAGTCTTAGCGCCAGAGTAGGCAGTGAGGGCACCGGAAGAGGTGATAGCAGTACCAGTCTCGTAGACGAGGGCATCTTCGTAGAGAGCAGCGACAGCCGGGTTGGCAATCTGAAGGAGATGGGGTTAGTATAAAAAATGATCAAGATAGAACCTTGCGCCAACGACCATGGTCGAGTCTCATAGCGCAAGGTCGAGATGGATTCCTTACAATTGCAACTCGGTCATAGTCAATGTGCGCAGTCTCGTGCAGCTCCTCCTCCAGCTCGGTGTGACCCTTGCCAGGCCTAAGATAGAGAAGGTTAGCGATGATGATGATTTGAGGGTGGTTGTGAGGTTGTAGATAGAAAGAAAGGTAAGACATACTGGACACCACCAGGGTGCAGAGCAGTGCGATTTACAGATGTGGCAACCATATTGCGGAGTGAAGTAGAGTGATAGTTATTGTTGCGTTGTTTCGCGACTTGCTGTTGGAGGAAATCAGAAGCCAAAGGACCAGGAGAGGCCGGGCGATTGGGGGGTATATAATTCTTTCCAGCGGGGGGCATGGTCGTGACGATTCTTGGTATGAAGGGAGTTCTCGTGCACTTTGCCCCTGCAATTCTCCACAGTTCCACGGGTGATGTCGGGGCTGAGGGCCGAGCTGCGGTTGGTGATGGTTGATGCGTTGCCGTGGGTTGCGACGGCGAGGCGGAGTCCGAGTTGACCCGAGAGATGGTGGACACGAACTGAAGTCGGGTGGCCAAAGACCGGACAGTACGAAGTAGAGTAATAGTAATACGTGGGGAAGCTGATGTATTAGCTGCAACTTGAGAATATGAAGAAAGTGAGGGATATGATGAAGATGAAAGGACTGTTTTGTACGGGAACACTCTGATGCACATGTTAAGAAGCGGAACTGGGAATTAACAAGAAACTACGCAAAAGACCTAGGTTTCTACTCCGCATTCGTCGGTATCTCATGAAAAAAGTTATCACAATTAGAAAGTATGTCAACTTTTTTCTTACCTTTCTTTGCTTCGGATGAGAGGAATGACGGGGTCATGATCTCACCAGTTTTATTAACTATTGTATTTTAAAGACAAAGGTTACAGGCTAATTGAAAGTCAAGAAACTTGGATTGTATGTAAACCAGGTAAAATCTGTGTACACCGCCCGATTGGATCGTAGTTTGCGGGGGATTATGTCAGCGTCGATCCTGCCGGTTTCAGCTGTTTTTTTTTTTTTTTTTTTTTTTGGTATTTGTATTTGCTTATTATGTACATTCGGCTTCCCTCGCCCCGATTCTTTCGTGACTCTTCGGGTTTCCGAGGGAAAATTAGCGAAAGTCCTAAAAACAGATCTCCCGAAATTCTGCATTACAGGCGAAAATTGAAAAGTTACAATCTTTTCACCCGATGACGACAAGTCCGAGGCGTTCTTCGGAACGTACGAAACCAGGCTCCTCTCGACGCCGAAGTGTACTCCAATAACGGCGCTTAACCAAGCCGAGGATGATGCATTGGCAGAATCGATCGCGGCGGTCTCGGCCAATCAGCTTCCACACATTTCTACCTCCCTAAAGCTATCCGGGTGGGCTGAAGATATTCCCGGCCTTGTTGCGTCCTGTTTTCGCTGCCGGACGATAATCCATTCCTCGTTCACTGGCCTGTGCCACTGTAGGTCTCAAGAGCCCCCACCATTCTAACTGGTTGGCTCATGCAGATTACGTCGAAGATGACTCGGTCTCGACCCTAGCCCGTGAAAATGAGGCATTTCGAGAATACAGACAAACTACAGTACGCTTTCCTCGGAGGCGGTCAATTCACTGCTTTTCCACCCCGGAATTACTTTCTATGTTCTCGCTTGGGATCGGGGCTCTCGGGGTGTGATTTTTCGGCCCTGCCCCGGTCTGGGAGAGGATGATGATTAACGGACGACTCCATACAATCACCATCATAGTTAGTACATACTCCGTACACAACCCCAGATCCTCTCCCGATGGCTAGCGGCGGATCCCGACCCGGTTGTGGCCTCGGGAAGTACTCTCTTCCTTTTGAGATTCTCCCTTGTTGTCGTGACCCCAAATTCCACGTCGCTCTGAAACACGTCTATTTTGCGCGATTTATTTTCAATGGGTTACGTACGAAGTTCTATATCCAGATATGCACCTGATCTGTGCGACGCCTTGAGCCCCTTTGTCTGTCTTCAGCTGGCATCCCCCGCGTGACTTATTTATCAATGGATGTGAGAAGTCTGGACCTTAATGCCGACTCGCCCTTCGACCAAATCGAGCAAGGCTTGGTGGGGAAAGGGTTCGCCCCTGGCCCTCCGCAAAAAATAATATTGCACCAGGAGACCGCCACTCTACCCCGGCTAGACTTCTTCGACTTTGAGGCTATACTTAGAATCTTTAGACTCTACACATCGAAGATGTGGTGCACATGACCGTTGAAGTCTTATTGGACCAACCATATCGGGAAATCCTTTATCTGCTTTGTATACAACCACGCTAACAGTCGAACTAACATCGATTTCAATTTCCATTATCCGGCTCTGGTGCATTACTGTATCAATTTTGCGATACACGGCGGAATCAGTTTCCTAATTCTCCCGTGATAATAATTCCTGCTTTGTGAAGTCGGGTCTCGACCTATCAGCCGGCTACTGTCCAACCAGCATGCATTTCAACACGGGCTGGTCCGAAGTGCGGAAACAGGAACGGCGATCTGCTTGTCTCCTATTTTCTCCGAGGCGGCTTCCCGGAGACCTCACGTCATGCTGCGTCCATAACTCGTCCCAATCGACTGGACGGCGGGATTCGGATTGCTTGTCTAATCGTCCAATGGTTGGTCTTTTCTGATGCACTGACTCGCTGCCTAATAACCCGAAGGCTCGTTTCTTGCCTGTTTAGTTGACTCGAGCATATACAACCAGGTTTGTCGAGTATTTTCCCCCTCTTGGCGTCTTGGCTCTGGGGAAGCTGTCGCGTGGTCCTTGCGAATGCGGGGTATAGCGTGGAAGTGTCCCTCCACTCAGCTTTGTACAGCCCTGCATGACATCGTAATGTTCTCTTTACCGGCTGAAATGACCGGTCAACGTGATACATCTCGGTAGCCCTCCCGTCCGTGAGTAACCGTCGCTATGCTATGCAATATATCGTCGCAATGGAACCCGTTCAATGTGTCCGTGCGGTCAAATTTCGTTCTTGGGTTTCGACATGATTCAAGTGCCGATTCTTTCATCGGTACTTGGTCTGTTTCTCTGATGTAGTTCAACTACAATTCTAAATGTGAATAGCATATAGGTGCAGATGGGTTGTACCTCAAGTTCCTACTAAGAACTATATCCCTCCAGGCATATAGTGGCTCGAGTAAAAAGATAGTCTCTGCTTCAAGCAGTTTTACTATTCTTGCTCTTCCTCATATAGAGCAAGAATTGCCGGGCATTAGTAAAACTGCAAGATAGTTTGATTTCTGATACCTCTAGTTATCGCATTTAATATTAGTTGGTTAGTAGCCCTGACTTCTGGTTCATGTTCCATTTTTGATGGCACGCATAATCAATACTTCGTATCAAATAGCGTCAATAGGTAGGTACTCGAGAGAATCAATACAAGAAAAGCTCGTCTTTATCCGCCCCACTACCCTTCCACTGATCCAGCTTCTCCTTCACAAGATCAGCCGCAACCTTGGCATAGCCTGCCGGGGGAGGCGGGCCATTTGTATTGGGCTTCTTGGCTGGGTCGCCAACAACCCAGGCAGTTGGGTTAGATGCACTACCTGAGGCAGCCTTGCGAAATACCTCAATATCCTCCATCTCATAGCCACGGCCGAAAATCACCGCCCGCGCAGGACGGCTATAATCGTGAGTTCCGATATCATTGGATGCCGCAGCTTGAGGATCGCGCCCGGCGAGAAGGTGTGGAAGCTCAGCTAGCACGGCTTCGTTGGTTTGAATAAAGTGAATCACTGAAAGCGTTGATTAGTATTTGGATTGGCTTAAATCTGTTAGTTGTGGGGACAGATTTGATTTATCGTGACATGACGTACCCTCATATTCCGGCAGAAGTGCTTCGCTGACGGGCTTTCCGATCGCCGTCGTGCGGCCGCAGAGGACTACCGGCAAGGGTCCAGAAAGGGTTGACATCTTGTATGAGGGCGAGGACTTTGTGGGTGTTCTGAAAGTTGAAGGGACGGAGATCTTGCTTGGATTTAAGAGCAAGCTGCCCCTCCCTCTGGCAAAGCTACGCTAGTAGTATTTATAGACGTCAGCCCCATTCGTATTTTTAGGACTGCCCCTGTCAAGGACCTAGCAGGTATCAATATTGAGTAGAAGAAATTCGGCCTACCGAGGCAAGTAAGAAGACCATATCAGTCCCAAGTTAGAAGTCGGACTTGAATGAGATCCGTTATTCCTGTCCGTTGTGCTCTTGGGAAGGTCGATGATGACCGATGGAGTTCAAATTAGTAGCGTGCCGCGAGGTGGCTTGGCGCGTGCGGCTCTCAGTTTTATACGTGAAAGGAAGCATTCCAACCAAAATATCGTTTGAAGTTATA
>Ga0209673_1002828_pt1 | contig 11167 bp, 8 predicted proteins | sample AraplaCol_mMS_r2_2_FD_184274 | JGI IMG/M metagenome (GOLD analysis project Ga0209673, IMG submission 184274) | Arabidopsis root microbial communities from North Carolina, USA - plate scrape MF_Col_mMS_r2 (SPAdes) (version 3) | ecosystem: Host-associated > Plants > Roots > Endosphere | place: USA... | reverse complement strand
GATGGACTTGGAAGCAGGTACGCCATGAAATACCAAGATGATCAGCAAGAGACCCCAGATGAGCAGCCGCGAGGGGATACATCAGGTTGACCAGAGCCAGCTCTCCCGCACGGCGGCCAGTTTCGGTCAGGGAGTGCGGCCGGAAGAAAACCACAGTACTGTTGACAGCAATATAGGCCACATGAGTGAGAAAGCCCAGACGAGTCCAAGGGCCCACGGTTCGATGTCGGTGGAGGAGAACCGGAAGGGCAAGATGTTGCGAGAACAGAACAGACATGGGCTTGGTCCATTTCGTCAGCGTCGTCCGGGACTGAACCAGGAAGCAAACGAGAAATATGCCGCCAGCGGCAATCGCATAAAGCGATGAACCGTTCATAGTCCGTCTGGGACTTCTGAGAAACTGGCTCGACAGAGTAATCGAAGGCTTGGGAAGTCTATTTGAAAGAACATTTTCATATTCCACCTGCTACATACCGCCCTTCTGAAGAGCCTCATTTTGGTACGGACCCAATATTCGGAGGTCACATTGACAAATGTAGAACTAACACATTCACTTAACCTTCAAGTGCCCCTCTCAAGTAATGGACCGACTCAGTAAAAGAGTCACGTTGAATTTCTCGCACCTGTACTTTACGGCAGAAGTACATACTGCTTACTCGCCGCGTGCAGCTGATGCCACTTAGTTTCTGGATTAGATCAATCTCAGGTCTCGGGAGACTGAATTGTTGGACCATGAAAGTGTGTGCATTCCATCTCACCCAGTGAGATCGATGGTAATTGATGAAGTTGCTTCGGAATAAAATAGAGAATTATGGGCTTAATAGCACTTCTCTCTGGGAATGTTATGCGATGCCAGGTCACAGATGATGGCCACAATAACGAATGGAAATACACCGTGGGATGTAGCAGAATCCCGCAGTGCGCTGAAGTATCAAAGCACGTTCAGGGTTAATGCCAGGTCTCGCCAGGCTGAGTATTATCAAAGAATGTGGTTAGTAGGAGATATCGACTGGCCTCGATCCCAGAAATATAAGTCGAAAATTGCCTTTAGAACCTCCTCGCGGTGTGGATCTCATTTCCCCCTTCCCTTCATCGCTCTTACCTCAAACTATCGTCACCTCTAATTTGTGCATCTGGCATTGTAGGTAAAGCGCGGAGCTGAGAGACGTATGGCGAACACACCAATCTGATGCGCCATGCCGAAACCGACTTTGTGGCAGGCTTTCAGATGGCATGGAAAGGCTCCTAGGAACTGGCTAGAGGCTATGCCAAGATACGAAGCTAGGTAGATACCAATGTAGAAAGTTATAAATACAGCCGAGGCGAAGATCGAGCGGGCCTTTCTGAAACAGCAAATGAAGCTATGGCTAGCCACCCGAACAAAATGTCATCCACTATGCCAGCCTCTGTCTCTGAACCCCATTCTAGATATCATCGTAAGTAAGCTTGATATAGCCACTATATGAATAAGCTAACTGATGAATTCGGATCCGTTTCAATATACAGGAGCACAGCGGGAAGAATCACGTTTCCATCAACTGTTGTATCAGGCCCAAGAGCAGGTGTCGTTGCTCGAGTCCGAACAGTATCATCTCACGCTTGAGCTCGAAAGGTTGCGAAATTACTCCTGGTCCTTGTATCATGAGTATATCAAGGGAATCGAAAAGCTGGAGGAGGCGAGAAAGGAGCGGCCACCGGGCTGTTGAGAGTGATAAGCGTTTTGGGCGATGCAACAACGCCTTCGTTTTGATTTACATACAAACATGAATTATAATGCAAAGTCAGATCACCCACTCCACGAAGAGCCAGCTTCAATAAAGCAAACCCCGACTAAAACGACTCGCCTTGTCTCAAAGTATAGCGCGTTTCCAGAAACTTCTCAAAAAAAACCTCGGGTAGAAATGAATCAAGCACCCTTCACACCCAGAGCTTTAACGGCTCGCTCCCAGTATTCCTTCCGCTCGTCGGTAACAGTAGTCTCAACACAATCAGTGATATACCTCTTCCACCCCGCCTCAGAACCATCCTGCAGCGTAGAGCGCACATCCGCCGAGCACTGGGTGGTCAAGAACCAAGCGCCAGAACCAAAATCATAAGTTTCATTTCCACGCAATAGGTCAAGTAGATCTGCGGGACTACTCTCCACGGAGGAAACTTTACCTTCCAGCTCGGAAATACTCTTGGCGTATTTCTTGTTGAAGGCGGTTGATTGCATATTGCGCGCTGTTATTCATTCCAAGGTTACTATATGATTCTGCACGGTCTGTCTGAGTACACTGGGTTTCGGGTTGACTTACTGCCTTGTCCTGGGATACCTGGGAAATGATTCTTATTGTACTTGAAATCGTTACTTTCGAAGGCCATCAGGCTGAGAATTGCGGCTTGTTCGGCTTTATTGGTGACTTTGTACGTATTGAAGGATTGAGACGCGGAGTTGGAGGCTGTCTTTGCCGTAGCACATTCTCCCTTTGCTGGAGCGTCGCCGCAGGATTTTGATTGCGGAGCAATTTGAATCAGGTGGGCTTCTGTTAGATAAATATCTTCTATCGCAAGCGAGCAGGGGGCTCGCGTCGCTGTGGAGAGGAAGGTGCATGATAGGACGAGCGATGTGGTGAGGATTGGATGCATGGCGTTTAGTCGCACATGAGGTAAGACCCAAAATGATCCTGTACGAGTGGAACGTGGATGTACGAGAGTGATGAAGCGTGTATTTGGTGTAGTAGAAGGAGAGCTCTATATATATTCGAAGGATGAAAGTCTGTCCGGTGAGGCTACGTCGGATCACTAAATAGAAACTAATGAAACGGGAGCGAGAATGTTGAGGCAGCCAGAAACTAGCTATAGCAGATAATGTGGAGTGTTGGTGGTGCGATAGTCTGAATTGTACTGTATGTAAATGGAGACGGATGTAGCTTTAAGAGAAGAGGAATTGCACAAATTATAATCCATGCGCTCGATATTGCGTTCTAGCGGCATGAATAGCGGGGAATAGGAAATCGCATGTTGGAACAAGGGTATTTGGACATTATAATGGAAGCCCAATAATGCATTCATTTTACAAAAGGGAGTGGTAGAAGGTCGTTTGTTATGCGAAAGTGTACTGTAGTATGAATGCAAATACTGGCCATTTCCCCACATATACAGTATTGTAGACCGATTGAACTTAGTATCCGCAAATGTAAGTTAATGAAGAAGGCCGATCATAGAATTCTAGCTATTCAAACTTGTAATGTACTAAGAGTGTGTACAATTGGTCGATATATTGCTATTTCAATTTTATCTAGAAACTGGGAGGTATTACAGAATACGATCCGAATGGACGACGGTAACGCTGGCTATTTCTAGCCAATTAGTACCTCGTACCAGGTTAAGCATTTTGTATATCTATCTTTCAGTCGTAATTATTAGATTAGACTACGTTCTCTTGCAAGGGGTTGACTGAACGAAGAGGTCAATTTGACACTGTCGGTGATACCAACGAAAGCCTGATTTAGTTGAATCACAATAACCGTGCTAGACAAAATATCCTAGAAATTCAGACTTGAACCTCGACATACAATGTAACATCATCTACATCTTAGCTCATAGTAATGAGGGAGTGACTATGTGGTGGATGATCTTGAATTGGCCCAAGCTAATCATACGGCACTCTGAATGCCCCACAAGATTCTAGGAGCCAGCGCTGAATTTAAACCAATCATTGAACAGGGTCAGATCTTTCCAGTGCTATTATGCCCATTGCATGCACGAATGGGCCCCTCCCGCATCCATCTAGCTCCCAGGAGCTTGATGGAGATACGCATTGTGCAGATCCGGATTTAGGCACAGGCACAGAGATTCACAGAAACATGTCAGTCTTGCAATTGACTTGAGCTGTATATAAACCAAAATATCTCTGCGTGAAGGGCCTCGAAAGCTTGCCATGCCTTTTATTCAGAAGAAATACTGTAACTGTCATCTCCGCCTTCCCATCGTGGAACATGGATGCCAATTCGCTTATAATGGCACCGGAAGTTTTCATACAAGCACTGCTTATCTCATTACTTCTATTTGCCCTGATTACCCGGCTATTCTTCTTATGGTTTCTCGAAGCTGATGAGCCGTTTTTCAAGGCAGACTTGGCTCTATATGTGTCGTCATTATGTCTATCCGCTGTCTTGACAGGGTTGATCTGGGGGAAGGGCTCTTCAGTTTGGATCCATATACTGCTTGGATTCCACTCAATAAGCCCATCTATTCAAACTGTAGATATGATCACTACCCTGAACCGGTGTTACGCTAAAACCATTCTAGTTTCTCCGCCTAAGTTTCCAGCAACGCAATCATCCATATATTAAACGACCGGCACGTATCGTATCGGGTTTTTATGCTGTGGCCTCGACAATTTCAAAGATAGCAGTGGCCTTTGTCGGTGCATTGGTTCTCGACCGCACTTATTATCTCATCTCCGTCCTGCTTTTCTTGGATCACGTCGGCGAAATGGCATGGTACCTGTGGTTAGCCCAGCACGCCACGCAAGGCCGGAAAAAGCTGCGTATGATATTGGCCCAAATGTCGAGCAAAAGCCTTCTCTTGCTAGGTGCTGCTATAATCAGCGCTTGCTCAGATATAGGGGTTATTGCACTTGAGGTATTTTTTCTGTTCGTCGATACAATGTGATGGGATTGCTGACACACTGAAGATCCAGCTTGTCATTTGCGCTATGTCATCAATGTCCAGCCAGTCCATTGAGTAGTGAAAAAGGATGTAGGAGTTTTCGTCAAATGCAAATGTCACTATATCTTAATTAATCGCCTCATGTAAATTGTCCAGCCTTGATATCAGGGGACTGGTAGGTGAGGGAAGGCGGTTCGTCTGGAAGAGCCTCTGGCCCAGTTCCAGATTTTTTCTACCATGACTTATTTGAAAGTGCGAGCCTGAGCGTGTCTGAGCGTGCCTGAACGTGCCACAAGAAATAAACAAGACGTGTACAGTTTCATATCAGCTGGATAGTCTCCACAATAAGAAATCAAATTATGACCAGAGAAGCTACAAGGCTGAATTATTCAGCCTGAATGTAAATCCACTATGGGTGTGCTCTGAGCGAAAACAGCGCTCATAACTAGTGAATAAGGTGGAGTGACGAAGCAGCTACTCCTTATTCTGTAGTCTGGTGATGAATGTTGAGACGTGTAAACGCATTTTTTTCCGGCGGTATCCTAGGAGTCTTTAAACACGACTAACAGCGATGAAGATTTTAAGTATCTTCAACAACTAGAAAATTTGCAATGCCGCTCAAACATGCACAATATCAGTGATGAACTAGCTGTATCTCCACTGCCAGAATCTTTGAAACCCTTACAATTCGCAACAGCGACTACATAGAAATAAGTGCAAAGACTGGCTACATGGCTATAAGAACCTGTTCTGTAGCCACTGAGCAGTCTTTCTCCAAAATATCCTTATAAACTGAAGCGAAACCTTCGAACATTTTTCATCATCGCCAGCTGCTCTACACGTTAAAATTCCGAGCTTAGGCATTCGCGATGGCACTGACACGGTGTATTTCTTTGACACATCTGCAAACAGCAGTAAGTATAGCTATAAAACGTTGCAAATAAAGCTGATGTGGAAGGATTTTTGAGCAAACTCTCCCTGTGTCGGCGCCTAATGGGTCTCAGTGAGGGACCTACTGAGACTGGCATCATCTCGGGTGCGAGAGTAGGTAATGAGGGGATATATCGAGCTGCCTGATGGTAGTTCGCTATAGACTCACTGCGCAGACATCTTTACCGTGCAACAAGATAATCAGCAGCACAACCCAGAAACGTAAGCTAGGCCATTGTGAAAATTCAGAGGATAATGACCGTACTGACTCGCTCCAGGAAAAAAACCCCTGTCACGACTTATTTACATCTTGTAAGCGACCCAGTCACCCAGTCATCCTTGTCCATGCCAATGCATTTAGTGAATCACTTTGGGCCCTTTGCGACCATTCTTCTAATGTCTGAATAGTTTAAATTGCAACCAGACGAGCGAAGCGTGCCTACCTTGCCCTTGAAACAAAGACAATACACGGAAAACCGAGCCACCTTCCCCCGGTCACTCCCTCCGCCTACCCCCCAAACTAGGCACTCTCAACCACCTGGCAGATGCATCTTCGGAGGCCAAACCAGGGAGGCCAACACCCATGATAGGCTAAGCGGTATCGTAAGTTTTTCATCTCCTCAGCTTTATGCTATCCCGTCAAAGGCTAACAGCCGTTGCATTTGGATCCGCAGTTCGGCAATGACAGGGTCGCACCATTCGACACAAGCAAACGCCCCGAGGTGACAACCACAGAAAGTCACGGCTTCATACAGCACCGGTAATGATTCAGTAGCTGCCGAGCATCTTACCTAGAAATACTTGAGGTGGATGTGGGGAAGCAGCACGGAAAGGCACGTCACCACATAGAATGCCTCGTGAGAGCGGCTAACTCTCTAGGTACTCTTTCTCTTGTCATAGTGCTACGGTAGAGTCAATGACTGTACCATAGTGGATACAGTAAAGTCGATCTCCCTATACATTGAAAGATGTAAATCACACTGACTCCCGGCATGCGATGGCTCAGCCCCTTTGAAAGTACAGACAAACTAATGAAAATCTCTAGTGAGCCCATACTCGACATGAAAGTGCAATGATGCTGGCCAATACAAAATACGCTAACGGTGGGTGCAGTAAATCCCTAGCTGTCCCTTCGAATTTAATGAGGATACGGTACGGTGTATGGCCTTGGGAATATCCGCTTGATTTACGGAAACAAACACATCGGAGTCACAACCCCTTTCTCTTAGGCGGGAAATTACCTTCCCACCATCAGAGCTGGATGCCGAATCTGGAATGGGCAGGGTCCTCAATATGAGTTGCGTTCGCCATGGGCCGACTTGACGCTAATTTACCTTGCCAACGAACACGATAAACGCGGCCTCAGAATAAGCCCCTTCCCCCCCCCCTTGGCTTGTGCCAGAGATGATAGACACGCCTCAGCTGCCTCAGAAAGGATGTTGAATACTTGAAGAAATACCTCCAAGCCTATATCAACTCAATACAAAGCCACGAGAAAATGTCATGATACCGACAGCTGAGATGGAAAACACTGAAAGGAATCTTGTGTGGGCTTAAGGAGACACGGCATACAATAAAGCATGTATCAGGAAATTCAGGAAATTAGTGATACAGTAGTTGCCCTTTCATTTTAGCCGCCGAGTGTTATGAATGTGTGTGCGTGGGCCATCTTAGTGTCTAATAAGTTTGTTTGAGCCAATCATGCGGGCCCTGAGAAAACCCGCAACGTGCTGGCTGAGCGAGATTATTGGCCAGCGAGATCACCAGATTTCGCCCCCAATGGGCTGGGTTGGAAGATGATCAGAATGTTGTGCCCCAGATTTTCGAATTTATTGAGGCCAATCCCCTTTTCTTTCTAGGCAAGGAGCTTCCCATACCCCAGCCCATATAGTTCAAGCGGCCTGGTACGGAACTGCTATTGTTCCTTGGATGCACAATGGATGTGAAAACCATGTTCCAGAATTTTTCGGACAGTAAGAATAGAATTACTACTATGTTGCTTGAGCAATGCTAAGTTGACCTTAGTCGTTTCCTTGGATGACGCAGATGGCGATTACATGCGCCCCTCGCCGGCCCTCATGGCGGCATGCGTCCGGAAATATCCGTTTTTCCGATCCGAATCCGTCCCCGCTTGCTATATATACGTCGTTTTGGTTGAGCAGTCGGGGTATTATGCTTTGAATGAAACTCTTGGAAGGGCTTTCCAAGCTCTGCTTTGTCAACGGCTTCAAAATGCAAACTTTAGGAAAAGCCCATTGGGGGTTTTCAGCCATATTGCCCTTGCTCTCCAACGTGAAGTATTAGCGCGATGCGACGTACTCTTCGACCTGAGCTTTTTTGCGCCCCAAAATTCCGACATTATCCGCAGCGGCGGGATAGTCTGCAGAAAAGCGGTTCTAGAACGGTTCATACCCGTTTGTGAGTCGGGAACTGAGGTGCGCTCGGGGTTATTGGACTTTTCCTTCTCTAATTTTGAGCGGAAATCTCGGGCGGGCAGCCTGCAAGTACTCGCTGGGACCTTTGAATTTCTGTAATAGGCAGTGAGGTACAATAAAACTAATACTTTGGGCATCAAAAGCTTTCCAGTCTGATATAGCTATCAGTTGAAACCAGATATTTCGGTAATTAGCGTGTGAAGGTTCTTGCAGTGATTAGCTGGGGTGCTAGTTCAAACTAAAATCCTTCTCAAGCTAACACAAAACTAATCCCAGATGAGGCTGACCATGAGTTCTATGTACAAGGGTCTCTTGGAAGAAAATCTTTCATAATAGTCGAGTCGCACGCCTCGGAATTTACTTGAGCATTGGTTTTAAACGATAGATTAAAAAACGAAGCCGTATTTCGCGGGTAATTTGCAGACTCGAAATACCCATACGCTTGTCTGGTATTCATTTGACTATAATTTCCAAGATATCAAGCTCAAGCACATCAAGCTCAAGTGCGATGACGATTCAATATATCCGTGTTGAATATACCAACCTGCTGGGATCCCGGGAGATGACTGACTCTCCAACCCGTCGTGAAAACCGTGGCATGGATGGAAAGATTTACAATCAAGATGAGTGGCGTGCGAAAGTTCAGCGAGCGAGGTCTTGTAGTAAAAAGCTTCGGACACGTGAAGAACCTACCAAATGCGAATAACATTCTAGAATAGTAGCTCCCAGCCTCAAAAGTATTGATTCGGAGCTTTTTGAAAGTTTCGGAAAAACTGATCAGACTTGTCTCCGACCTCCTGCTCCTGTTTATTGACGACTGGCCGACTAAGGGATCTAGAACCCTGAGGTGGAGAGTACCGTCCGTGCCATTGAGCTTGTCCTAAGCCAAACGATCGATATCCGCCATGCCAGGGACCCGTCGCGGAACGGCCTTCGTTGCTGGAATTCAGATAAATGTAAAGGCAGGTTTGTTCATGGACACGGCCTATGCATACTACCTATAAGCAATCTCTATCCCGCCGGGCAAGCCAAGGATATTTGCCTAATTTAGAATGGAACCGGAGGTAGATATTGGTGTGCATCTTGAAGGTAGAGCCCAAGCACAGACTCAAATCGAGCAATATAAGGCTGTTGATGCACTCACTTATCCCGGCTTCTTTTTAAAGGGAATCGCGGCTGTCGGCCCGACTTTGGACTTTTATGGCCAGGGAAACTATATTCTCTTCTGCTTCTAGCCAATGGCGGTCGCCCAATTGTGCACACCAGGAAGCAAAAGATAATGTTGAGAAGATGATACCTTTTCGTACTATTAGCTGACAATATAAGTAATTGATCGTAAGTCGAACGTCATCCAATATCTACTTTTTATTAGAACGCAGTCGTTCTGATCAAGTTTCTGATTGAGACGTAACAGATCTGCTTAATATTTCATCATGAATCTAGGGCTATTGCTTGGATCCCATAGCTCTCATGAATTAAATCCACTCCAGCATATCCTCTATTCTCTTATGATGAGCCCTTCTTAAAGTAAACGTACATAGTACAAGAGGCTCACGTATCGCAAAGTAGTTTAAGCGACCTGTATCCTTTTACTTCGCTGAGGCATTCTTGATGCTTAGCAATAGCCTGGCCAAGTTGGCAATTTCGGTCATTATAAACGAAGACTGGAAAAAATTAGTGGCGATTTCTTGATCGAGCTCGGTGGTACTGTACCTGAGCACGCGAGATCAATAAATTCAACCTTCATGGAGTGAATAGTATTGTCATCAGGCATTGGAACACACAGATCGACCTGGCTGCCGTAGATACCTTCTTCACCCAAGCTCCTGCCATGGCAATCGATACTATCCCAGAGACGTAGTTGTGCATATCGGTGGACCGGGTTGTTACTTGCAACAACACTTGTCAGACTAATCAATTGTAAGAAAAGACCCACAAGAAAATGCATCTTGAAACGTATGCCCGACAAAATAGCAGCGTATGAGAAGGTTTAATATTGAGCTCAAGAGCCTATTGGGTGATTCGGATCTTAAATATACGTGCGGTGAATTGAGAGACTAACGAAATAGTCCCACAACAACAATGTGTCGTTTGGTGCGGCCTCTTGGTTAGGTTTTCAACCTTTCGTAGACTTTAATATTCGTCGTATTGGCATATCAACAAGTATAAAATGAGTACAGTAGATCAACAGCTCAAACACTTTTCGCTGAGGTTCAAGTTCGAGATTATCAATAAGAAATACGGTATTGACAATGTCCAACGAGTGACACTTCAACTGCCGGGGGGTTTACGGTCATTTCACCAACCGAGAGTTAGACGAATCAACCAGCACGCGTCACCGTTGATATTCAATGTCACAGTATGAATTTTGAAAACTTATTGCCGAAGTATGGATTCCACGCATGCTCCCAAAACCTGAAGCAATATTTTAGACCATCACCAAATACTTTCATTCAATATGTAGGTTTCCATTCTTCTTCTCCGTATTTTCAAGACCATACTTGAAGATTGAACTATCGGGGGACCTCAGTGGATTAGCGCATCTTTATTACGGCGTGAACGCAACAGATCTTGGACAGGATGAGAGCGAGCAAGGCAAAATTATTGGCCAAACCTTGAATTGCTTTCCACAATGTGGCAATTTAACCGAAGAGTTTCACTCATCATTAGGCACTGCCTGCAGAAGGTATCATGGCCACTACAGTGGAGATTTTCCATAGCCAGCCTTGCCAAAAAAAAGAAGACTACTTTTGAATCTCCATGGATGCCACGAGGAGCCATGCTTGTCGAGGCATTTCAATGTCGAGAGCCTCGAAAAGGAAGATGCATCTTGAGAGAATGACATTTACTTAGAAAGTAGGGAAGTCAAAATTGAAATCATCACAGAAGCATAATTTTTTTTATTCATTGTGAATATTTGATGAGACGATCATACAGTAGCCAATTTATTTTAGCACGTGTATAAAGAATAAATTACAGGACAATTCTGATAGAGCAAATTTTTTCCTGATCTGCACCAAACTAGTATCACATGAATGAACACCTGAAGGCTTCAGTGAGTATGAATAGATTCTGCAGAAGTGCAGCTATTTCTAGGTCTCCTCTTTTCCTTGCTTGGCCCGAAGGAGTAACACCATTATCGTCAG
>Ga0209673_1002823_pt1 | contig 11188 bp, 6 predicted proteins | sample AraplaCol_mMS_r2_2_FD_184274 | JGI IMG/M metagenome (GOLD analysis project Ga0209673, IMG submission 184274) | Arabidopsis root microbial communities from North Carolina, USA - plate scrape MF_Col_mMS_r2 (SPAdes) (version 3) | ecosystem: Host-associated > Plants > Roots > Endosphere | place: USA... | reverse complement strand
CCCCCTCCTTTCTCACACTGCCCTCCATACTGTTCCTTGCTAACGCATGATAGATGGTGGAACCCAGCCGCAGAATGGCAAAGTGCAGATCGAAGTCACAGAATCGGACAACAAAGACCATGCGTAATCACAAGACTTACAATTGAAGATTCGGTAGAATCTCGCATTGTCCAATTACAAGAGAAAAAAGCGAATTTGATTCGAGGCACGATTAATAAGGATCAGGCGGCTGCTTTGGAGAAGTTGACGCCAGAGGATATGCAGTTTTTGTTTAGAGGGTCTTAACCTCTCTCTCTCTCTCTCTTTAACCTCTCTGCTGATGTCTAGATTGTACAAGTACATGTTATTAGGTACTCTGCATTGTATGAGATTTATGATTATGATATATTGCTATTATTTTATTCTATCTTTATTTCTACTCATCTACTCTACTCTACTATACTCTATCTTTATTCTACTCTATCCATTCCAATATCCTCTATATACCCTTCGCTGTTCTACTCTATGTAATGACAGAACGCCACACTACATCGTCAATCTTCACCCGACGTCATACTGCATTGTACCTCCAACATCAACCATCAACTCTTATTTATTATTTATCCACCTATTAACATATAATTTAATTAAATATATATATACTATTCTACTATTGTTTATACTTAGAATTATATACTTACAATAATATATTTATATTATATTAATGAATGCTGTATACTATAATATTCAACAGCCCTACTCTGCTGCTCATAATTCTGCTGCCTGTAAGGCTGAAGCTTTGGTTCGCCAACCTCTACGCCCCACTCGAATATCCGAATCTCCTGAATTTCCCTCGATCTTCACTTTGTATTCCTCTCTCTAGACTTGCCCACATCTATTCTTATCCATGCGCCCCTGTCAACACGCTAAGAAGTGAGAAACTACAAATAGGAGTCCCGGAGTCCACCATGGCAAAGGTCGACCATTATGGCCCCAAATTGGTCGAAAAAGCAGACAAGCTTCAAAGTCGTCTCAGCATGAAAGATGACACCCAACCGGCCGGGGGTTTTGATTCCACTCCTATCCCGCATGCCCCGCCAGGTTATACTCTGAAATTCACCTTTCATCGCGGGATTGACTTGCCCGTCGCCGACTTTGGCAGCTTCTCATCAGACCCGTATGTCCAGGCGCAACTCACCGTGGACCTACCAAGAAGGCATAAACAGGACCCCCCCGTGAAATTTCGTACGCCAACTATCCACAAGAACATGAATCCCGAATGGAATTGTGAATGGATTGTCGCGAATGTGCCTGCCTCGGGATTCTCTCTAAAAGCGTATGTCATGGACGAGGATCCGGCGGATCACGACGATAAATTGGGAATCGCGTTTATGGAAGCGCACTCCTTATCCGAGTCGTGGCCTGGTGTCAAAGAACAAGTGTTCAAAGTGAAGAAGAGATTTGGCAGTAAACGAGTCTATGTCTTTACCAATGTGTCTGCCTTTGCCACGGGTCATCATAAGGAATCCTTCTTGGTTGTCAGTGTGGAATGTTTGGGGAGAACCCCTGGCAATGAGGGGGGTCAGATATATACTGCCGGTCCGAATCATTGGTTCAAGCATTTTTCGCCTTTGATCGGTCGTCTAGCAGGGACTAAAGATCGTATTGAGTCTCATGATGGGAGTGGCAAGTCTGTGAGTCGATACAAGTAAGTCCCAGTATATGCCCATACTCAGCTGTCTACTCAGCTGCCTGCTCAGTATATTGATGTGCTAACCTCACGACTTCAGCTTCCAAGCTATTCAGATGCAACTGTCTGGCCCAGTACCATCTCAACTCTACCATCGTTATGTAGAGTTCAAACCCTTCATAGCAGGCATGTTCCAAGCGCAAAGTCTCAGAGGTCGAATTCTACACAAGGCACTCCACCATCAACATCAACGAATCTACAACTTTGATCGATCGACTCTCCACGGCGTGTTTCCAGAACCTTGTCGGGAATTTACTCAGAAATTCCTCGAATTCGTCAGTTACGGCCAAGGAGGTCGAATCTTCACCTACGTGATCACACTAGATGGACAACTCCGATTCACCGAGACAGGCAAAGAATTTGGAATCGATATGTTGAGCAAACACACGATGCATAGTGATGTATCGATTTACATTGCTTATTCGGGAGAATTCTTCATTCGTCGACGTAAACACCGATCTCGTCACCGATCTCGTTCTCACTCTCACTCTCGTTCTCGATCTCCATCCACTCCTACAGATCCTCCCGCAGCAGATGGAATTGCCGTCGAAGAAGAAGAGAGTGTAGACGTGAATGTTCCACAAGATATTTCCACCGAACCAGGAGACTATGAACTATTCATCGACAACGATAGTGGAACCTACAGACCTAATTCCGCCATTCTCCCACAATTAAAAGACTTCCTCGAGATGAATTTCCCCGGTCTTCACATTACTACGTTGGCTAGTCAAGAAGATGCAGAAGTAATGGGTCAAATGAAAGAAGAACAGCGGAATTTCAAAAAGGAGCACGGTCATCTCATTACGTATCTACAGCAAAGCAGTGCCTCATCGTTATCGATCTCGAGTTCGGAGGAAGAAGAGTTGAATGAACGAAGTGGTGAGATGAGTGCTAAGAAACGAGGGGATTTATCTCGTCGTGTTCATGAGATGCGTGATGTTAAAGGGCAGATGATGCGGTGGGTTGAGGATGGATCTGGTGAACAACAGTCGAAGAGAGAGGTTTGTAAGGAGGGATCTGGACGTGAACGAGCTTCTTCGATGGGTTGATTGATTAATCGTGGGCTTTATCTAGCTATTTTTCCCCTGCTATTGGTTTATGATGCGTTGATTTGATTGATATTGATATTGATATCCTGGCTCGGTCTGGAACTGAGTATGAATCACGATTGTATAACATGTTATTAGTATTAATAGTAATTGTTAAGCAATAGAACTATTATTAGTATACATTTTGTTCACATACTAAGTAGATACTGATACAAATAGTTCTAGATACTACCTAGTATAGGTAATAACTAAGTACTAAACAATAGTAGAGAGTTTGTAAATAATAGTAGTAAATAATACTCCAGTACTACTATGTATAGTTACCAACATTCAGATCCATCGAACATCTTATTATATTTTATAACATTTAAATTATTGTAAAATAAAATAAAATACAATCATCCTATTATTCTAGAAATAATATAAATAATATAAATATAAATATAAATAATGTTGATATACTAAAATCTCCACCGTTCCTCCATAAGCTTCGACTCCACCTCCGCCCCTCTCTTCTTCTTCTTCTTCTTCTTCTTCCTCTCATCCACTCTCTTCTCTTCACTCTTCCGCACTTCTTCTCTTCTCTTCACTCCTCTCCCGCTTCACTCTCTTTTCACTCGAATTGGTCTCTTTCATTCAGTGCACTAGTGGTTCAGCTAAGCTGAATGACGGATTCTACCTCGGTACATCCGCCAGTGGCCAACTGCGCGCTCCATGGCCGATTGGCTTAGTGCTTCCCTCCTTCTTGCGCCGTGAGATCTTCTGCCTGCGCCATCATGGGCAATGTCGCTAGTCGCCTCGACGATACGGGAGTCTTGTTCTTCAAGGATCAAAATCGATGTACGTGATGCGCTGGACTTTCTCTTTCCTTCCTTCCTCCCCTCCCCCCCCACTTCGCATAGCTAATGAATCTAGTCTCGATCGCATCGGTTACCATCAGCAACTCCCGACGTCCCCTCTTAACGCTCTCCCCAAACGCCTTCCCTGCCATCAGATATATTGCGAAAAGAGATCCAAGCGACGATACTCCCATTGAATATATTCAGGTAGGTCCATCTCATCCACTGCTCGAGTCATATAGAGCATTTCTTGTGGGCTCAGGGCTAATAGGCATCAACAATGCAGGATCCCGATGTCCCTTCGTCTGCCTCGATCCCAACCTTTTTACTACGTCTTTCAAACGACGAGGAATTAATCTTTAACTTTACTTTCATCCTTCGCCAAACACCGACCGGAAATGTCGCGGGTTCCACCGTCAATGGCGTCGCGACCTCCCTCCCTGAAGTCGCCAATACCAATCTTACCGGTTTGACCTTTGCCCATGCGTCCAACTCTAAGGAACTAGACAACCTCATCACGCGAGAATTCCATGCAAACCCGAACCTTCAGAATAATTCAAATGTCCAACTGGTCGGGGATTTCTCTACTGATGGGACCCCTTCCGTCTCGTTTGACTGGTCATGGAAATGGAAACCCCCCAAATCAACAGAGGATAAAGGTGGTGGTTGGAGGAATAGCTGTAGCTTTTTGGATTATGATCAGAGAACAAATCGCTTGAATACCCTCGCTCATTTCTCCTTTTGGGTTCATAACTCAGTTCGCATGCCGCCGCCCAGTCCCATGATCACATCGCCAAGCCTCGAATTACCAGTTCCATTGCCTCGCAAACGTCTTCCTTCTTCTCATTCCGTCGTCTCTCAAGTGAGCGATAGCGAGAATACTTCAAATACCAACCTTCCATCCATCACCCCGCCAGAATCTGCAGATGGTTTACCAGCGCCACCTCCTCCTCCTCCGACTGCGCCCCCGCCCCCACCCCCCGTGAAAGTCGACCTCGCTTCTCGTGCTGGAGAAGATATGAATGTGGAAGATGGGCCGCTCTTCCGAGCTACAATGAAAGCGTTGGAACAAAAGACAGGAAATATGCGGTCGAAGATTAAAAAAGTCCTGAAAAAGGCAGAGGCAGCGCAGTCGGCACAGATGACTTGTAATGAGGCAATGGAAGGCTTCTTGGGCTCTTTGAATGAAGCATCCACCTCTAATGCCAACGCCATTCAACCTGCGCTGGATCACTACTTTGAGAAAATTGCTCGCCAGATTCAACACTACGAGCAGTTGAACGCTCTTCAATTACAGAAGCTCGTTATCGAGCCTCTAGTCAAGTTATATAATAATGATATCAAGCAAGCCGAAGCGAAGAAGAAGGATTTCGACGACGAGAGTCGCGACTATTATGCCTACGTCAGTCGGTACCTGGGTCAACGACAGGACTCTCTCAAGGAGAAGAAACGGGCAGAAAGTGACTCGAAATATCAAGCCAAGCGCCGCAATTTTGAACTGCGACGTTTCGACTATTCTTCCTTCATGCAAGATCTTCACGGAGGTCGCAAGGAACAAGAGGTTCTATCGCATTTGACGAAATATGCAGACTTCCAAGCCAAGAATTTCTTGGCGGCTGCCAAGAAGATCGAAGAAATGGTTCCTCAACTAGACTCTCTGGTCCATGAAGTCGGTCAGGCCGATAAAGAGTTCCAGTTTAAGCGGACTGAGCGTGAAGAATTCCGTCGAGCCTTGGAGAAGAATAGCAATCCTTACCTCGAGCCAGAAGTCGTTGCTGGTGCATCCACCGTGACTGGGACATCCACCACGGCCGCCAATGGAGGTGCTACGAACGAGACTGAACTCGGTCGAGCTGATAGTACCGGTTCTCAACTTCGGGGTGTAATCAGTAATAGCTCCTCGGTTTCATCTCAAGCCAATGCTGGATCAGTTAGCTCCGCCGCGGGTATATCTGCTCCCACTGGTAGTGCTGGGTCTGCCAGTGGATCTGGTCAAAATCGATTCAAAGGAATTCGAGACCTTGAGGAACCTGGCGCCGCTGGGGTTGATCGTACAGTTGGTCAACAACGAAAGGAAGGGCTACTATGGGCATTATCTCGTCCCGGATCACACATCGATCCAAAGGGGATCAATAAACAAGCATGGCATAAGTAAGTCGAATCTTGAACTAAAATCTTGGCATTTGCTTAGCTAGTTTCATATTCACTAACATCCCTCCCCACCAGGTTCTGGATTGTCTTAGATCAAGGCAAATTGTCGGAATATAGTAACTGGAAGCAAAAATTGGATCTTCATATGGAACCCATCGATCTTCGAATGGCATCAGTTCGAGAAGCTCGTAATGCCGAGCGACGATTCTGTTTCGAGGTGATCACTCCTCAATTCAAGCGGATTTATCAGGCTACTTCGGAAGAGGATATGGCAACTTGGATTCGATCCATCAATAATGCGCTCCAAAGTGCCGTGGAGGGACAGGGAATGCAAGCACCCCCAGTGTCATCTACTGAGAAATCCTCTACAGGCCGTGACATTGGATCGGTTCTCACGGGGAAGAGCTCGTCGGTCTCGGGTCATCATGGTTATTCCAATAGCTCCAGCAATGTCAGTGGTGTGGGTCGTCGCACTACAGTCGGTGCTAGACCGAGTTACGTCCGTCATGACAGTAACAGCTATGAGGAGAACCCGGCTCGACTACTACAAGTGGTACGTGATGCCGATGAAGGGAATAATTGGTGCGCAGACTGTGGATCACCTTCCAAGGTCGAATGGGTATCGATCAACCTCGGCATTGTCCTATGCATTGAATGCAGTGGCATCCACCGATCCCTCGGCACACATATTTCCAAGATCCGATCTCTCACTCTTGACGTGCACTCTTTTTCGAATGACATCGTCGAGATCCTATTACAGATTGGCAATCGCGTGAGTAACATGATCTGGGAGGCAACCCTCGACCAAACCCTCAAACCAACCGCAAATTCCACCCGCGAACAACGCCTCAAATTCATCACGGCCAAATACGTCGATCGAGCATACGTTGAGGGAGTCCCATCACCACGATCCCGTTTCGCAACCCCAGACGAAACCCTCCTTGCATCCGTCAAGAAAAATGATATCCAGGGCGTTTTGTACGGTATCGCTTTACGCGGTAATGTCAACGTCCCAGATCGTTCTCGCGGTACACCCGCTATATTCCTCGCTTTAGCCGCAACAGATCCAGCATCCCCATCATCAACATCAACATCAACTCCATCCCCAACAACAACAACATCAAGACCGCTCTCCGCCCGCTCAAATCCAAAAGTAATCCCCTTCCCCATGGCCGAACTGCTGGTTCAGAACGGCGCGGAGATCCCCCCACAACCCCCCTCAATCCCTCTCTCCCCAGCAGCACAACTCTACCTAAGTCAACGCGTTTCTAGAAACCCAGGCTTCGCCATCCCCCCTCCTCCTTCGGGGAAATCAGTTCCAAACGATACCCTCGGCTCACTACCTACTATTCGATCCGCGAGTAAGGATAGTTCTTCTTCTACTACGTCGACGGCTATACCTTCGGGATCGGGTTCGGAGAAAGAAAAGGAGAAATTGTCGAAACGGGGTAGTGCCGGTGCTAGATTTGCGGGTAAAGTCGCCTCTCTTGGAATTGATCGGTGATAGACCAGCTGTCACTGTCAGCACTGTCAGTATTGTCAGTACTTTCGCTGTCCTTATCATTGTACTGCCATTGTCACTGTCATTGTCATTGCTAGTATTGCCGATACTTGCTATCATTCATAACCGGTATTGATTGGATACGATTAAATATATTCTCTAATGAGATTGCATGTTCTTCCCTTTCCCCCCTTCTACTTCATGCAGTGATTGAGTAATCTTGGATAAATGTGTTCATACCTCAATTCATTGCTGTTGTTATTCCAATGGCAAATGGATTTTCTTTTGGTAGTCGAAGTGTTAGATATATGCTATGGGATAGGTATAATGAATGAGTAGCTTACATCTGGGTGGAATAATTACCTGTAGATAATCTTCCAGACTGAACTAATTCTGTGAGATTTATTTTTTGATAATAATCGTGATCTTTACTGGAGACGGTTTTAGTGAATTTATATAATTTTCTTCTGGCTAAAATGAGTCTACCTAGACTTAAAATCAAAATAGGTATTTTGATTCTATATGATGGAATGGGAGTATTTAGTAAATAAGAAGTCCTACGAATAATTTGTTATGGGCTACTGTACAATTAGTTGAAATAACCCATTCTTAGACTAGTTCGTTCAAGTTCTACAGTATACAGCAGGTCTTTGCACCATGTGTACTTGGAATGAACTAGTAGTTCATTCCATATTTTTATATATAAGGTCACGCATATCAGATAAGTATGTCACATTCTACACATAGCAGATTTTTCATATACACGATATCATATCAGATAACTTATTCATATCCTAAGTATTTAGTACTTACATAAGTACTTACCTTATGTTAAAGTCATGTCACATTCAACTCAACTCATCCGTCACATCCACATCAAATCGCCACATTGAAAATCCTTCACTGACTCATTCTTGTTACATCGCCATATTGCTGCCAATATCGCTGCCTAAGTGGCGATATATTATTCGCCGGTGGCGTCTGGCGTTTGCCAGATCTTCAGTGGATTCTTGCCAAGTACTACAGTACAGTACTGTAGAGACAGTATTTCAAATCATGAACCGTAAATGAGCTTATGTACATTCCTTTTATAGTATAGACGGTTCCGTATAAGCCGTGCCTGAATCTCTGGCCTACATAGTGAGACATGGACAAAATGGCAAATGGAGAAGCAGTGTGTATAAGTTATAGCTATACTGTACGTACATCGTATACCGTTGCTGTAGTACCGATTAGGAATAAACCCTGCCGATACATACTAATTGTCTCGATTCAACCAATTATATCTCGAGTATTACCTGATCACCTCGATCGCCCCAGTAACGTGGCTGTACAGAGTACACCGTTCCCAAATACGGTACATACAGCAGGAGATCGCCGTGTCAGACTGGATATTGATCGAAACTCCTCATACTGTACAGTATTGTGTGAATCATGGGAATTTGTACAAAACCACATACACATACATCAGTGGCGTTTATATGGGTCGGACCTTTGTTCTCTCAACCACAATTGCTCTACTGTAATACAAGTACTTTGTTGTGTTTTGGAGCTCACATTCTTAGGGCAAATCGATCTGATGGGTGAACTGGTGACGTCATGGGCTTTAAGTGGCGATGGCTGATTATGTAAGGTTGTTATTAAGGCTCGGTTATACAGTAGAGAAGTGTTAGAGTATAGTAAGAACAAACTTACATAAGTAGAGTAGAATAGAGTATAGAGTGCAGTAGCATAGCTGGGGAGACAGATGTACTCGTGGAATTGGAACTGTATAGTTGGACTAATAATAGTATCTATAGTATACGTGTGCTGGGATATGATCTATATCTCAACCTTGAGATATAGAAAGGACGCAATAATCCTTGAAGACGGGCATCTCCATAAATAAGCTTATAGTCTATACAAACTACCTGTTGTATTCTACTCTGTTTATATTTTGCTGTATACATACAACTGCTTATATACACGTGATGCGGAAAATATTTCCAGGTACTTACCCAAGTTTACAGTTACCTAACTTAACTGCAACTTGTCACACTTCTGCTTCACTACAGTCTGTCAATCATCAATCGAGGGTAGTACTGTACCCTCATCGGCCCAGTACATCATGATGCACGTTATGATGTTCCTGCGATTCCACCTATGTAAGGATTACGAAGTATGATTCAATGCCATAATACTGTGCGCGGAGCATATTGTGGCTCACTCGTTTTCGTTTCTTCATCACATCGCCACCACACCCCCTTCTCCCCTAATCGACAAGGGAGTGATCATCTACTGGGGCTCACGATTGGATGGGATCGAAAGCCGACGGTCTCCGCCAGTGGAGCCTTAGCGACCTGCAACGTCGTCTGCTTCGTCTCTCGCGCCTCAAGTTTCCATATCAGCCCATTGTGAGAATTTCCCGCCATCTCCAATTGGTTCAAGTCAACAGCCACAAGTGTACCCACTCATCCCACACACACTCACGCACGTCTTATCCAACCCTCGGTCCCAACCGGTGGGGGGGGGACCGTTCCGAAGCTGTCGTGCAAGTTCCCACTCAAATAACCCCATGAGGTCGAAATACACCTTCTGCGGCGGGTTCCCGCTGTACCCGACAGACTGGTCTGATCGACCTGGTGCCTTGGGTCAACCCGAGACTCTAAATCGGCTTCTTTCTGCTCTTCTCTGCTTCGGCTCTGTACGGGAATTGTACAATATAACCTTGCAGACCCATCACGGATTCTCCTGCAGGCCCGTTCCATGCTTCTTCCTCGGCCCAGAAACAATGTGCTTTTGTCCTAACCCTAATGTGGTAATCGCTTGGGCCCACGCCACCACGCAATTTTAACAGACCAACTCCACCCTATTTCAGGGTTGATGATCGAAACTAGTGGGAGCGTACCCTCTCATGTACCCGAGTATGTGCGCAGGTCGATATGCAAGTCTCGCCCTGTCTCCCTTGCGCCGGATAGCGCCAGTTATTGTGTCCAAGCCCATACAGTAGACTTCGGAATGCGTCAATTGGGTTAATCCCGAACCCCGAAGTGAAGCACTCAACGGTGAAATTTGTATTTTGTGTATCTCTGTTGTCTTATTTTTCAATGTACAATTGTACTATGCTGTGCTTTGCCGTGCTTTCCTGTACTCTGGTGTACATCTCCACTTCCCCTCTTGAACCCCCATCTTTATCCACCCCTGATACTGACGAACCGAATCACCGCCACAATGAATCCGATAATCATTGGACACTGGAATTTGTTCAAATCGCTAATCCCTACAAGTGCCAATCGAAATGCACTTCATCAGCCTTGGTGGAGACTCCCCAAAAAAGGTCTCCATATCAGAGTGTCAAAGTCAAGATCAGCGATTCCATTTTGCCACTGACCCTCGGGGGGGTCCTTGACAAATTCTAGTGGCATGTTGGTACCATTGGGCCCAAGTACTAGCCAAGACCTTGTTTTTCCCCCTCGTGAGAAATTCAAAATAAAATGCATGATGGATCCGCGGATCCGTCAAGCCTCACATGGTCTCCATCAAGTCCCCATCGAGGCATTTCCTATTTTCGGAGTTCACAAAAAAAAAAAAGGGAAAAAAGAAGAAGAAAAGAGAAAAAGAAAAAAAAAATAACAGCTGCTCAACTCTCCACCGTTGAATGACAAGCATTTGTCACTGCAAGAGATCCACACGTCCTAGGTGAAAATCCATTCAAATATCCAATTGATATTTGCACAACGACCCAAAGGATATACAACGGGCTATCTCCGATCCTTTTCGGTCCTATCCGCAGAGATCATCCATTCCCCTGGGTATTTCTCAGCCACATCTTGCCAAGAGAGAATCATTTGCCCAACTCCATCAAGTCTCGGAGGAAGCTGTCAGCAAGGTATCAGTGCTTGCTTTTTGGTGTGTGTGCTTTTTTTTTTTTTTTTTTTTT
>Ga0209673_1002813_pt1 | contig 11248 bp, 9 predicted proteins | sample AraplaCol_mMS_r2_2_FD_184274 | JGI IMG/M metagenome (GOLD analysis project Ga0209673, IMG submission 184274) | Arabidopsis root microbial communities from North Carolina, USA - plate scrape MF_Col_mMS_r2 (SPAdes) (version 3) | ecosystem: Host-associated > Plants > Roots > Endosphere | place: USA... | reverse complement strand
CTACGGCAGCAGCCCTCAACTTTACAATACCATAATCAATAAAAGGTCTGCGCTAAGGCATTGGCAGTGGGGCCCCATTGAAGAAAATCAGTCACTGGGGTAGAAGCAGATTTCGCTATCGACTGTAGACCGCATTGCTATGTATGAAATTCCGCAAGATGACTTTGTATTAAGTTCACTCCGAGAGTTTAGATAGTGCACGCCATATTGCATCACACCTGGTAAAAATGAAGATTTTGGGAAGATTAACAGGGCCAGAATTCGTTGAGTGGTCTGACACATAATCTTTTGGTGTCTTATATATTGGAGGTAGTACTCCATTTTTCTAAGGTGTTCAGTGTTATTCAAGAGCCTGAGGTCTCGGAAATCACTTACCACATTTTGGTACGTCGGAATAGGGCGACCTGGATGGGAATAATACTCGATAATTCTACCATCTTCTGTCTCCATTGTAAGCCAGCTTTTGATTTTGTACAAACGCCAGAAATCGTTGTGACGACGCAGCAAGTTTTCTCTTCGCTTGCGAAGTTGCTCTTTTTTCACTTGCTCGGGGGTCTTTGCCATTATGAAAGTGAGCTTCCCTCCGGTTCGAGAACACGATACTAAATATGCAAAAGTCATGTACTTGTTATAGATTGATATCCCTCACAAAGGGGCCCATGAATGAATCAGAAGTAGCCCGAAAAGTCTAGTGGTAATGGGCAAGTGGTTTAGGCTCTTGTCGTTGATATCCCACACGATGGCCATCAGCAAAAGATAGGTCTTCACCGGTGACTCGAATTGCTGAAACGAATGTCTTCCACCGCAAGCAATGTGTCAAGCCCTTACTTGGTCATCATACCACTGCTTTTCATATTATTGATTTCTCAGATAAGTGAAGCAAGCTGGCTTATGTGCCATGAATAGCCCATAAATAAACGTTGCCCAAGTTCTTTATCGTAGATACTACGGTACCTTCGTATTATTAGAAACCTTTTTGACAAGTAAAGGAGAAATTTCTCAACAGTGAATCCTGGGAGCCCCCGAGACAATTCAGAAATCTGCGGTAAACTTCCACTTTATTATAGCGCTATCTGCGGTTTCTTTTACCACACGCTCGATCTGTCTGACTCCGCGTTGAGTTTTGAGTGAGGGACCCGCAAAAATTTGCTGAGCTTGTAAAGTTACAAAAATCCCTAGAATGACTGGCGGTTGGTTTAAATGCCGTTACTTTGGATACATCAGCTGTAAACTCTCTTCGTAATTGCCAACGGTGTACCCTCGCACTGAAATCCCAAGTTTGGTTTCCAGCGAGGAGGTACATGAACAGGATACTATCCTATGCAGCTACTTGAACAACGGAGCTTTTCTACCTAAGTATCGAATGTCCTACCGTCGGGTAAGCAAGAAGACGAGATTATGGGGCTGTCGTTTGCTTCAGGCTGCGATAAAACCATCTACACGACATACTATAACACGGCCAGCCAGCCATAGATGGAAAGGATTAAGCACTTTTGCCCTCTTTAGGGCACAGAAAATGACCCAAGAGGTTCTCAAAAGCCAGCTCGCCCAACTAGGCCTTGAGCTGGAAGGAAATACAACAAATGATCTACTTCAAGGGCTGGAAAATAAATACCCAGGTTACAAAGAAATCATTCGCGCACTTCCTCATCTGGTGAACCTACTTCCGGCCAAAATACAGCCAGACACTTTGATTGCAAAGAATCCCAAGGCTTCGAGATTGATGTTCCTTTTGGCGCGACGTTTTGTCAGTAAATATGATCACCGCTACGTTAAACGGGCCATTGAATAAACTTGAAGATATTCTCGATCGCTCCCAGAATCATTGTACTGCTCGAATTGTACATAACAGCAGCCACACGTACATATCGTAAACTTGATGACGCTTGACGCATCTTCGAAAGCCAGCCAATTATTACCATACGGTAAGATATAGTTTTTATCATTTCTCTTCCGAATTCCACAGATGAATCACGCCTCAGCGAGGTGGGTGTTGTTGTAACGTTCTTGAAGCCTATGGAGCGACCGTATCCAATCATAGCGATTCGGGACAATATGATCTAATTGAGCAATAGGTACAGGGCTGCTCGAAATCAGTTTCACCTTGTTCTTTTATTCATTTTTTACTTGAGCTATATTTAAGATACGCTTTACCAAATTTGTAGTAGCCCTTAGCCTTGGCTGGCTTTTGATTCGACAAAGCTCCATGGGCTAGGTCATTTACAGACATAAGTGAATCTGGCCAAGACTTTGAAGGCTCTCGCTGTACTAGTGTAGTGGGGAGTATCGGCCTGCCCACCAGTATAGGGATTATGTAAGGACGTTGGCCTAATTTGGAAGGAGCTTATATACATTCAATTTGGATAGCATCTTTAGCATCACCCAGAGTCAATTACAAGAGTTCCAGCCTATTCGAGAGAGTGCCAGCAGTTAGCCCTAGTTGGGGTGTTGTTTACCCTCATCCTTCTGCCCCATTCGACCTGCACGTACCGACCGTGCTGCCTCGAGCATCCTATCCCGTTTCACTAGTAGATTAGTGATAGTTGCCCTTTCGGTTCGACCGCCGGGCGTTAATGAATTGTGTTTGAGTGTGTGTACAGTACATACAAAAACTATCTTCTTCAGACATCCCCCATCATACTCAATGCTACAATACATACTTGCCGCTACAGTAATCCCATCGATTGTTACATCTTAGGACCTTGCCCCCTCCGAAGAAATGACAATACCTAGAATTGTATTCTTGCTCAACATGAAGCGCTGTTAGTCAGAAAATCAAGGAGGTCGGAAAATAGCCTACGGCCAGTAATTACATTGCTCAAGGATCTACTCTTTGCAGATGATACGATCCTCATTTAGTAAAATTTTTCGCAGCAATTCAAACTCCTAGACTTAGTTGTAGCGCATGTTATTACTGTAAAAGCCATCTCACACCAGAAAAGATGGTGCTTAGGATTAATAGTGGCTGTTCTACCAAATTTCAGCTTTGATGACAAGTGTCCAGGGGTCTGGGCAAAGGCTACACACCCTCCATCTTTGAAAGCCCATGTGTCATTACTGGATTAGCCCTTTCGTCATGGAAGAGGCTAGCAAAGTCGAAAAGTGGAGTCGGTACGTGAATTGTATATTGAAGGCCACAATACTTCTGCGAGATCTCTGTACTTCACACTGTTCGTGAATAGTAATCTCCGAAGCCCCGTCATAGTAGACTGATGCTTTCCGTGCCTGGAATGTTGGTAGATGCCGACCCCATCTTATGTGAGTTTGTTGTTGCAGTGAACTTGATCAGCTGAGCGTCTAGCCAGCTTTTAGCTTCATAGTAATGGGGCGATTCTTGTATGTCTTGACGTTTCCTTTTCCCTATACTCTGGGCAGAGTTTGAGACAATAAAAGAACTTCCGGACAGAAATTCGGCTTGTAGAATTGACCATGGATTGCGAACAAAATAAGAATGGCATGAATTGTTGTCCAAAGACTTTCCGTTCTCATCTGGAATAGTGACATGAAAATGATGTTGAGTTAGATCATCAAAGAATTGCGTGATGGTTTGTTGGTCTTCTGGGAGCTTCAATGTTCGTCTTTCGTCACCAAAAATAATGTCAATCAAGTATCTCTCGTCAAGGTTCCTTGTGGGAAGATTCTGAGCTGATATTAATGGATTAAACACTTGCGAAACGGGGATGTGGGTAACCTCATTGCTCCCTGTCCAGTTATTTCCCTGGAGAATGAAGACGTCGGGGTTCCATGGCGTATTCGTGCTTTCCATGGGCTCGTCGCCAAGGTCAGCCTCAGTACCATTTTCAGACAAGTCTGTTTCACTTTCAAGGTACCGGAAAAAGGCCCTGAAGACTGACTTCCGTAGGAAGCCAGCTGTGATGCGACGTGTAAATAAGGGGCTCCGTAATGACTCCGCCTGCAGCGCAAACCTATCCACGAAAACCGAATTTTCATATGGCTTCCCGCTCCTTTGTATCTTCGGAATCTCTTTATCATCCTCATTTGGATAATCGCAAGATATGAGATTCGGCATCTCGGGTGGACGTGAAGAAACACCGTGCTCTTCAGGGATCAGAAAATGTCTTACTTTTGCCGCCCAGACAAAGTTTTGCCAAACGGTCAAAGGGTCGAGGGTATCTTGGGGAAGCGTATCCAGGTGTTCTTTATCATCCTCAGTTTTCGGAATAAGGCGTCTATGTTGTGTAAGTTCCAAATGCTTTGCAATTTCAAATCCATATTGAAAGCTAAATCTCCAGAATTCCCAGAGGTCCCGCTTGAGCATTTCCTGCATCATTGGCCTTGCCATCCGAAGATGCATATCAAATCGGGAGCAAACGGCCTCATCAATAGTTAGTGTCCTCTCTCTACTTGTTCTAAATAGCCGACTCATGACATCCTTTCCAACTTCGAGGTAGTTTCTGTCTCTGAAAAAGGTTTCGAGCGTCGGGATAGGATACTCAATTTTCTGCAAGCGTTCCCATATGAGACCACGCTGAGAATCCTCGTTCACAGCACAAAAAAGCCGTCTTTCTTCGCTGAACATCTCTTTTTCTAATGCGTTGAAGTCTTTCTCAGATATACCAGGTGCACGGGCCGCCAGTATCCGCACAGTTCGAGCATCAATCAGTGAGAGAAGCCGATCGTCTCCTCCCACAATTTCTTGAAATGTACCCAGTATGTGTTCCCAGTAGCAAGAAATTGGCTGGGGTTGATGGTTAGTTTCAAATTCTCTATTTTTCAGAGGGAGCTTTACCTCATCACATTTCATAGCTAACACTTTATGCAGTAGTCCAATATGTAAGCCATCCCAGATCCCGGGAATAACCAATAACATATCGAGTTTTGGGGGTAGTGTCGGATGTTTAAAGAAGGATTTCAAATATTGGCCTTTTTTACTTCTTCCCCCTCTTGAGAAAACCTCTAGCATCGACCACCAGTGATTCGCTGCAAGTGGATTTGGAGGAGCATCAAGTTTCCCCTCGTAGTATCGAATACGTTGGTATATCAGACCATCTGACGGCAATTTCTCGTTTGTAAAGTGTTCTTGTAAAGATCTAACGAGACTTTTTTGGACCGGGTTGGTCTCATCTATTACAAATAGGTATACAAGTTAGCCGCCGATGGACTGGTATGTATCATTATTTAGCGGATTCTTTTCAGTCACTGGCTTCTCAACAAACCTTCTTCCTCCACCACGTAGACATCAGCAATCCACCATTGGCTGTTTGGGCCTAATCGCTCCCTGGCTGCAACGATCAAGCTCTCATGGCTTTGTGCATGAACACAATGATTGATGTCGACTTCCAAGTCGGGAATCTCTCTATCTGTGTTTCTCAGGCGCACCCGGTGCTGCCAATCCACCGCAGGAATTAGTACTGGCACATGGCAATCATTCATCAATCGCTGACACCCTTGAAGTCCCATAACATCTCGAAGTCTTTTCACATTCTGGCCGTCATCCATTTGCCTCTTAATTGTTCTCGTGAAGTAAAGCCGAGATATATCAACCCTTGCAGAGCCTTTGAATCGCAACTGTTTATGTCTAAATAGGTCTCGCTCTTGACGTTCCACTTCAATTTGGCTGATGCGCATGATTTTATGTGGCGGTATTCTAAACAGGTTTTTAGTTAAAATGGTATATGAGATGGGCCCGAGCCCGAGATATGGCATTGGTTTATACAATTTCCAGTCTTTGCTCACCAGCCAGCTCGAAGAATAGAATTCAAAAAATTTTTATTCGACAGCCATACCATCTGGATCATTATATGAGGTATTCTCACCCGAATAAGCATCACAAGTATTTCATTAAGTCTTGTCGGAGATGAAGAAGGAATTTTCTAGCATTATATAGTGATATCTACTTTTCCCTTGACCACCTGTGTCGACCTGGCCAAACTACTTGAGGGCGAAAGCCTATTATCAGAGATCCAAGTGGTGATGATAGCCTAAGTCAGTTAATACATGCCTGTAAAAACTGTGGCGTACTTGCCTTCGATTTGGAAGTCCCAATCGATGGAGGAATGAGTTAAAGTTTTTCTAGTGGGGCTGAGGTAAAGAAATGCACCTGCGCTTAGCCTTTGGTAGTAGGGTTCCAGGAAAAGAGCACAATAATCCATGGGGATCGACGCAGGTTTCGCTATTGACTATGGTACTTTGATGCCTTGTTCATTAAAGACTATGTGCGCGACGCGTACTTTCAATTTTGCGGTGATATCGCTCGGAGAGTTAGAAAACTTAAGTCGTTTTCAGTATAAAGTGACGCGTTCTTGCCGCTGTCGATATGCTTCGTCCCGATATTCTAATTAGGTCTTCTAAGCTAAATATGAAATTCCATAGACTGGCCAAGTTGGACCAGCTTGTCTCTATTGGGGCTTTTTTGACATCCATTGCCACTTCAATCTGCTTGGCCGTCGTCTTTGTCGGCTGTACCTCGACCTCTGCACCCGCTAGCCTATACTTTATGAAGGTAAGAGTCCGGTTTAGACAATGGAATGAATTGCTTATATTATAATTAGGTGAACTTGACAGGCTTCCCAGCTATTGATAGCCTCCACCTTCGCCTGGCACGTGGCCTTGATGATATCGACAAATCAAGCATCACAGGAAGCACGACTGATATACTGAACGGCGCGGCGGGGGTTGCAGAGGATGGAATAAATGCGGCATCTTCGACGGTCCAGAATACGGCAAGCCAAGCCCAAGATCATGTGAACTCGTTGGTGAAACAACTCAAAAGCGATCTACCTGATTATTATTCGATTGGGCTTCTCGGCTATTGTAAAGATGATAAAGTCAAGCATACTTGGTGTTCTGCTCCAAAAACATCATTTGCTTTCAACTTATCAAACATTCTCGGGTCTATAAGCTCCGATCTAGAAAAAGCTGTTCCCGGAATAACCAATAGCACGCTTCAAGGATATCACAAAGTTTCAAAAGCAGTGATATGGCTATATATTTTTGGTTTGTCTTCAACCGTTTTTTCCATTTGCTGTGCTGCCAGAGCAGTGTTTTTTTCTGGAGGACGCAAGCTATTAGTGCTCTCTTGCACGGTAAGTTTATATTGACTTCGAACTAAATTGGCTACAATGACTGATAAAAGCAGTTTTCCACACTATTGACGGTCCTTGCAACAACAGGTATTACAGTGATTTATAGTTTGTTTACTTCCGGAGTCAATAGTGTCTTACACACTTTCGGAGCCCACGCAAACCTCGGGGCAAACACGCTTTCGGCGGCATGGCTTTCAGTTGCGTTCTCGACGGCTTCCTTTCTCACATGGGCCATTTATTCATTCTGCTGTTGTATTTGAAGTTTTGATGCATAGAGTTTCTGATATTTTCGGACTCGACATTGGCTTCCATGAGAGATACACGTAGTTGTGTTCTGGAACCCTCTGCCAAGACAGATGATCCAATCACACCAAAGACAACCAAAGGTCTGACTTGAAATTAACGCTCAAAAAGGTATAGCTGCTTCTAGTATTGGCCCAGTCTTTGGGTCCTAGATACTTTCTCTGTGTATAATATGGAAGCCAATTTCGAATTCGAGTGTAGTGGTTGTACCTTTTTGAGCATACAAAAAGGAATCTTCAGCACCAACGAAGCTTCGCGCTTACATCAGTTTGTTTTTTAGTACATTAGTCACAATACATCTTCAACCGTTCGAAAACTACTTAAGTGATATTGCATGGCTCCAAATGACTAGAACGGCAATGGAGAGCTAGACATGAATATTGGTATGAAAAACAATAGAAGCATCATTAAGCACGACTTGTTGATAGAGCATTATGAACTTGAATTTGCCAGATCTTCATATCCAATTACAACTCAATGTGACCTGGGGATAATACTACTGTATTGTATACAAGACTAAGATCAATGCGATCCGGCTGCGACCTTCACCGCTTAACTATACATGGTCGTGCAGATGTCCGATAGATTTGAAAGCAGCAACGGCAGCAAATGATGGATCGATCGGGCATATTTCTTCGCACGCCGCTTGCACATCGCAAGCTTGTTTGATAATATCGTGTATCGAGGCTCTCAGCCCTTGAAGAGCCTGGTGAACAGGATCAAACCCACAGTTGGGAGATCCAGCAAGTCCAGACTGATGGATTCGATGCAAGTCATCGGAAAACCGAGCGACCACGTCTTGTAAGCGTTTAAACAGAGAGTAGCACGATCGGTAATAAACGTTTTCACCTTGCTGCTGGCCGATTTGCCGGACGATCCGTTCAATTTCATCCATAGCAACCGATAGACAGAATCCGAGCGACCACAATTAATGCTCAAGACAGTCTTTTAAGTTTCGAAATTTTGCTTTTCAATATCACTCAGGGCATCAAAAATTTGTGATTCCCCGAGGTTTTCGTTTTAATAAAATGTGCCATTTTGATATGACGCGTTGCTCCACCTCAAAAATGAGGGGGTGAAGTACTGAATAACCAAGAAACGTTTGATTCGCATTTCCATTGAAATTGAACCTCATTGTCAAATCAGTCCTCTCAGTTACATTCGCCAATTTAGGAATATAAGTATCCTAGATTCGCCTTATACGTGAATAACATCGAACAGCTATCTCTACTTTTCCACAATGTACTCATCCGAACTTCAGCCATTACGCGACTGCGCATTAATCGCTACTACCAGCTTTTTCGGAATTTCTTATTTCACGCTCTTCGTGTTGCAATTTCTCATTCTACATCTGTCCTCTTTGCCCATCATCAATACCCTGACAGTGGTTTTTTTCGGAAGTGGTATCATACTGTGGTGCTTCTCTGGTCTGTGTTACCGATTTCTACGTGCCTTTCAGGGCGAAGCAGCCGCCGGGTGGCAGAGATTAGAGCTGGCATCATTTCTCTTGCTCATCTGGACAAGTTCCCTTCCTACTACCGTCTTCTTGTTTCCCCCACTGAGTTTCATTCAAACGGCATATATATCAATCTTTACAACTGTGACTGTTTGCAACATGCTTGACTTCTTTTTCTGTGAATCGAGCGCAAAAATCATGCGCAACCGATTTTCTTATCAATGCATCTCTCTCGTTCTACTATCATTGGTACCGACCATCTTCTCCCTGGCGGAAAGAAAGGCAAGGCCGCCATCAATTGCTTTTGAATATTGTTGGGTGGTTCTCTTAAATGTTGCCGGTGCAGGGTTTCAAATTCTTCAGCCACTTGAGCGACTTGGCGTTGTCAGAGGATGGAGACCCAGCCTTTACGTGATGTACTTGATTCTGGCTTATAGCCTTGTTAGATTATCCAAGGTGACTTCTATTACAGCGCTCACTGCATAATTTACTAGGTCGCGAGTGGTACAGCTGTATGGAAAATGATGAGCACGCTCTGGTGCAATATTTAGCAATTGCTTGAATGATTATATTGAGCTAGCTACGTTCAGTTCCACACAAATTCAAGCCTCATCATCTAATGTAACGACGATTTGCCATGCTCAGTAACTCAAGAACTATCTAAACACAGTTCGAGCTTGTCCTTGATGACAGAACAAAAGGGTCTTGTGCCCCAGACCCTGTTCAAGTTGAATTAATTTCTAACTTCGGCTGGGTAATTTTGGAAACTTCGAATACACCCCGCCATTGAATAACGTAGGTAGCGTAACTTGAACTACCACAGTCTTACTGATAGGATGGTCGTTCGCAAAGTAATGTTATACCTCTCACAAAGACGCCGAGCCACTTCCCTATTAACGGCCTCTAGGTAGATCTCAAGATTTCGTAAGGAGTATTTTGCATTGAGTGTGCCAGCTTGTGTTGATTCAACGTAGTTATTTGAAGCTTTCAAGTAAAACTGTCATCGTCAAAAGGCATCTCGATGCTTCACCCGACATTTCAAGCCTCGCTCAATGCCTACTGCTTGGTCGACGGCTTGTGGTATTTCTATCTGCGACGAGGAAGTTCCACTCTGAATACGACGAAGACCAAAGGAAAGACGGACATTTTTTTATGGAGCATGGATCATCCATCCTCGTGACCAAAGGGTGGGTCCTATCTCGATTCTAGCTTCTCGTATACTAAGCCAATCAACATGCTTGACGGGCATCAACTAGTACCGACACTAAAGGGGCATTGCAAACCCCAAATTGGAGAAGGGACGTTTTGCGCTTTTCACTCCAAGACGTTGAATGTGGACTAGAAAGCCCCTATTGTGGGCCGCTGAAGATAGCCGCTCCTCTTTAACCGCAGGATATCGCAGTCAAGACCGAAGGCCAGCGGGGGGTGTTTCCTGAGGCGCACGACGTTTGTAACGATCATGCTACACGACTATAGCCTTAAATCCACGCCGATCCGCTCAGACCGGGTTTCCATGGAAGTCTTGGCTGTCGGGTTGAGAGTCTTCAGAATATCCTGGTCCGTTGACCAACTTTGCTGCTGGTCCTAGCCAGAGATGAACTAGAGAATACGCTTGTCTTTCATGAACCGTGGAACCGTGGGTGGTGCCAGCTAGGGCAGGAGGGCCGGCCCACAGCGGGCAAAGTTGTGATCGACGGGCACGGCCTACGCCATCACGGGCCGACGATTATACTTTATCCGCTGTAAGTATCGACTACCGACGATCAACCATTAATTGTCAACAGAGTGGTTGATCCACGGCTCTTATGGTTCATTATCGCGAGCATCAGGAAACGCATCAATAATTAAAGGATGCCTAGCTAGCATATGTATACAATACGAGACACGTACCGCTGTAGCCCAGGAGTGCAATTGGATCGCGAGGACCACGGTAGTCTTAACAACGACCGGGTAAATTACTTCTATAATGGCTTAAGCTACGGAAATTATCCTCATGTATGTACAAGTCCACGATGATCTTCTGGTGCTGTCAGAGCCAACCAACTTCGGAATCAGCCAGATATTAGATCCACCAAGTAGATTGCTTCAATGCGGGAACGTCAGCTGGACATTCGTCTGTGCCCATGGGAAAGTGCCGCGGGAGTGATCCCGGAAGACCAGTCGTAAGGACCGGTATAGGTTCTATCCGATATCAACACTTTGTCACGCATCGAATGAATAGGATGGTTTGGGCATACCAGGCTGCTAGCGCATGTTGAAGATACCTTTGGCCGAACGGTTGGACGGGATTCGCAATTGACGTAACATGTTGAGGGAGTGGACGACCTTAATATTGGGGGTCCGCAGCACAATGACAGGCAGCGGCGCGAGGGTCTCCAGAGAAGATTTCCCGCGTCGAGCCATAACCGCTTGTCGCCTCTCCGCATCGCTCGCAACCGACAGT
>Ga0209673_1002806_pt1 | contig 11270 bp, 2 predicted proteins | sample AraplaCol_mMS_r2_2_FD_184274 | JGI IMG/M metagenome (GOLD analysis project Ga0209673, IMG submission 184274) | Arabidopsis root microbial communities from North Carolina, USA - plate scrape MF_Col_mMS_r2 (SPAdes) (version 3) | ecosystem: Host-associated > Plants > Roots > Endosphere | place: USA... | reverse complement strand
AATTTTTAATTTTTAATTTTTAATTTTTAATTTTTAATTTTTAATTTTTAATTTTTAATTTTTAATTTTTAATTTTTAATTTTTAATTTTTAATTTTTAATTTTTAATTTTTAATTTTTAATTTTTAATTTTTATTTTTTATTTTTTATTTTTTATTTTTTATTTTTTATTTTTTATTTTTTATTTTATCTAATAAATATAGATAATATATTTGCAATCTAATTTATTTTCGGATTCGGAATTGATTGATTTATTGAAATATAAATTTTTGATAGATAGTTTAATTAGTTTATTTTTTCAAAATCTTTTTAGAATATTTTTTATTATAATATTTCTAATATTGTATTTGGATTTTTGTATTGTTTCTGAATATTTTTATATATAATTTGGAATTATAATAACTGTATTTCTATTGAGAATAATTTTGTTCTTTATTATTTTTACAGAATTGAAAATTTGTTTTAATATTTATAAAAATTCAAAATAAATTTTTTGGAATTAATTGATTTATAATATTATTACAAATAAATTGAACTATATTAAATAATTGAATCTAGTTTATATATTATCTATTTATAAAATAATATAAATAGTTTTCTAAAATTTGATTTATTCATTTAGTCTATTTATTGATCTATAGATAGAAAACAATTGAATATCGAAATTTGATTTTTGAATAATAGTAGAATTCTGATCAGAATTTACTGATAAAAACAGATTCTCAATTTAATACAATTCTATCTGAATTTCTATATTCTAATTTAATTTGATTATAGAATAATTTTATAAATTTAGTAATATTAATTATAGTAGATATAGAAATAAATCGAAAATATTTCGTAAATCTGTTAATATTAATTATTTTTTTGATAATCTATTTTGAATAGTTTTATAATAGAATCTATTATTAATCTTTTAAAAATTTTTTGAAAAACAGAAAATAATTATAACTATCTATAAAATCAATACTATAAAATTTTGATTTTTTGACAGATTATATACAATGTAATATAATTTTATATTTTATTTAGAAGTTTTTTTCAATAGTATTTATATTAAAATAATTCAATTATATAATTTTTTTCAAAATAATCTACTAAAAGATTATTATAATAAATCTAGACCAGTCTAGATTATAGACTATCAATAATAGATATATAATTTATTAATATAATAAATCAATTTTTTGGATTTATATTCCAATATTTTCCTATATATTTATTGTTCGATAATATAATTTTTTGTTTATAAATTGTAGTATTTTTAAACTGTAATTGAATAACAAAATTTTTTTAATTTTTTAGAAAAATTTTATATAAAATATTTTCAACTACTATCACAGTAAATACAATTCTAGAAAATATAAATTGAATATATTTCAATCTTTTATAGATAATTATATTATTTTTCTAATCTGTATTTTCTATAGTAACTATTCTATAAAAATGTGTAGATATATTATTAGTTTCTATATTCTGAAATATATTAATATCGATTTCAATCTGATTTCTATTGAAATCAATTTAAAAATAATTTATATAATTAATAGTATTGTTTGTATTATTTGTATTATTTGTATTATTTATATTTTATATCTGATTTATATAAAAATATATTCTATATATACAATATTTTTATAGATTGAATATCTATATTTAACAATTTTCTGTTGATTAATATTTCAGTTTTTACTAAATATAAAATATTTTTTCTGTATTTTTTTAGAATAGTCTATTAACCATAAATACTTTTTAAATAGTAATTTTTGTTTCGAATTCGAATCAATTATAAAAGATTTCAATATTTTTTCAACAGAAAAAGATTTTTCAATTCCGGAATTTCAAAATGATTTATTAATAGAATATGTTTTATCTAATTGATATAAAATAATAAAATTAAATTAAATCAAATATAAATATTATCTAATCTATTTTCTATTAATTTTGAATTACTGTATAAACAATTTTAAATTATTATAATCAGAAAAATTTCAATAGAATATCTATTATTTCAAAATATCATTATCAATATTTAAACAATTAAACAATAATATATAGTTTTTGATCTGAGATAATATAATTATATTCTATAGATATAAATTTTTTGATTAGAATATAATTGAATATTATACATTTCTGTAGAATTGGAACAATATTTTTACTATATCAAATTCTGAAATATCTATTTCTATATAAATAGATTTTACAGAATCAAAAAATTGTAGTAAAAATATTTTTATTTATTTTTTTATTTGATTATATAAATTCAGATTTTTTTTCTATATATTTATTTTTTAAAAAGATTTAGTAATAAATAAAGCAATAAATAAATAATTTTGAATAAATTATTGATAAAATTTATAGAAATCCAGAAATATCTGTATATTATAATAAATTTAAAATAATTTCTATTATCAAATAATTTTAATTTATTATTAATCTATAATTATTTTTTATCAATCTATAATAAATCTAAAAAATTCAATTTTAGAGTGATAAAATATATATTTAATAGATTTTGTAAAAAATTGAAGTTTTTTGTAGTTTTCTAAATATTTTTTGAAAATAAATTATATAATTTTTATAGATTTTCGAAAAAAATTAATATATTATCTAAATATACAATATGAATATATTTAATAATTTTACAAATATTCTATAAATATAATTTTGAAAAATAATTGAAATATTGATAAAATCAAATAGTATAATTATATATTTATAATATCTATAATAGACACAAAATATAATTTTCTATTTTTATTTTTATTGATTCTAATATAGTAATATATATTCTAAATATTTATTTTATTAAAAAATTTAGTATCTGAAGAATATTTAAAAATTTCTGAAGTAAAAAATAAATCTATTTTATTTATTTCAAAAAAACAGAAATTTTGTTCAATTTTCAATAATCGGTATATAATCAAAAATTTCTGTTTTTTTGAAATAAATAAAATAGAAATTTCAATAGAATTTATAGAAAATCTGATTCAACTAATTTTAGATTTTTATTGAAATATTTTCATAAAATTTTTAATTCTATCTATAAAAAAAAATAAATAGATCTGTAAAAAAATACAGTATTTTTTGAAATTCGATTTTATAATCTATTTTCTTTGGAAATATAATCTCTAAATTTTGTATCTAAAATATATTTCTATATTCTATAAATTCTAAAAAGTTCGATTCTGATTTGATATCGAATTATATCTGTTTTTGTCAGAAAATATTAGATTATTTTTAAACAGTTAAAAAACTATATATATTCAAATTTCTTTCTGACAGATTTTATCAAATTGATATATTGTAAATATTTCTATTTTAGATAATTATTTTAAAATTATTGATAATTTTACTATAAAATTAATACAATATAATAATCTATTAGAATTATATTGAATAGAAATACTGAAAATCTATCAAATCTCGGATTTCTATTAATTATAATAAAGAATTATTTTATAGTTTTTTCAGTATTTTTCGAATTTCTAAAAACAATAGAAACAGTTTAAATATTATAAATAGATATTTATTTATTTTTAACAGTTTCGAAAATAGATACTGTAAATTCTGTTTTCTGAAATTAATATTTTTTTGTAAATTCAATATTAATTAGATCAATTTCTGTATATATATTTAGATCTGTATATATTTTAATATTGTTTCCAATATAAATCGGAATATAAATTTATATAACTGTTTTACTAAGAAATATAAATCTGAATTTGCAGAATCTATTTCGATTTTTTACTTTTTTTTCTATCAATTTGTATTAAAATTGTTTTTTATCTATTGTATTTTTGTAATTCATTGAATTTTAGAATATTCTGGATATATATAGTTATAATTTCTATATTTAAATCAAAATCGATGTATTTTTTTTTCCAAATTTCCGAAAGATCTGAATTAGCTGTTCTATTCTGAATAGTTTTTCAAAAATTGTTTTTAGATGCCAGTTCAATTTCGGATTCAGAAATTGAACAGAATCTAATATAAATTCAATACAATTTCTATCAGATTATCAATATATATTCAATAGAAACCGAAAACGATTTATACTGTAGTTCTGTAAAATCCGAAAAAAAAGATTTCAGAATCACTAGTAGAATTGTAACAAATAGAGAATACTATTATCTTTTTAGATAGTCGAAAAAAAATCAGAATTGTAATAGAACTAAAATACAAACTAGTATTTGTTAACTAGATAAAAATATAATAGAAAAAGAATAAAAAATCAATTAATCTATAGTAAAATACAGAAACTGATTTTTGAAAAATCTTTTAAAAATTCTATATATATAAACAATATTATTCAGCCAGTTTGTTATATAGATACTTCAATATATATTTATACCCGAGACAGGATTGTAGTACCAAAGATATTTTATTCAGATACAATAGATTTTATACTATGCTGTTTCGATAAAGATTGTTTTTTTATTGTCAGAGATCCTGTAATACTGTAATATATATTTGTATTAATAGTTGATAATTTTTTTATATAGATAATATTGTATTCTTTTTATAAATAATATTATATTGATATTCTGAATATTATACTATACTATACTATATACTATACTATACTATACTATAGTACATTATACTATAGTAATATCGGCTATAGTAATCAATATAATTACCGATAGTGGTGATATCACTAATCGCCATATGGAATCTAATAGAATTGACTATGTGGCAATTCTTTCAGAATTGATCAGATAACTGATCAGATGACTGATTCTATTTACTATCGTCAAATTAATATAAATAGGGCCGTTACCCCCCGGCCTAGATGAAAGGAATCATTTTCTCTATTTTATTTCAATCTTAACAATTCAAAAAATTCCTATTTGGGACAACTCCCCTCTGCTACTAAGACTATTAGTCATCCCTACTACTAGTCTTCACAGATATATATTTATTTATTATAATATATTGTTTTTTTTATATTTTCTTTTGTTTTATATATATTTTTGAACTGAATTTTTTCGGATATTTTCAATTATTTATTTATTTTATTGTAATTATCTATTATAATTAAATATTATTTGAAATAAATATAAAAAACTTTTCTGATCAAGATTTTTAATTATCGATATAATTATTCTGATACTAAAATTTCTAAACAGAATTTTGATTCAGTAATATCTATTTTATTTTCTGATACAATTAAATTTTTGAAATTATCAATTTTAATCAATTTAATATTGAATCAGATATTCTTTTTCTGTTCAGAATAATAATAATTTTGATTTGAAACAATTTGTTCAAATAATACTATCTAATCTATTTCTATTTTCTGATTATAAAACTTTTTCTGTTCAAATAGAAAATTTTCTATATCTATCTATTCTGTATTACTAATTTCTCTTTTATATTATTTTTTAGTTTTTGTTTCTCTCTGGATAAATTTTATACTGAATTATTTTTGATTTCGATCTTTTTGGTTTGACAATCTACCATTTTATTTTGTAAATTAACAATTCTTCTGAACAAAAAAATCCAAAATTGATTTTTTATTGTAATTATTATATAAATTGAAATTATTTTCAATGTAATAAATATATACAGAATTGTTTTATATAGATTTTTATTTAGTATTATTTATAGAAATGTCTTTAACTATAATTGATTATTAAAATAGATTAAGATTATTTTTAAAATCTTTTTCTTTTTAGTTTATTCTTATAATTATATTGAACAATTTTGTAGAATAATAATTGTATTTCTGAAAAATTTTGGGATTTTTTTTGGAATTATCAATCTAAAATTAAAAAAATAGATTTTATTATATATATTTTATTTATTGAAAATTGTCTATAGATATTACTATAAAATATTCGGAATTCAATCAAAAACAAATTTCGAAATATTCAAAAAAATATATTATTATTACTAATATTTTTTTATATCTATCTCGGAATTAAATTGTCTAAATAATTGATTTTTTTTATTGTTTTTAATAGATATATGTTACGGAGTAACATTAATAAGTGGTGGCAGACGTGCAGAATCTCAGAGATTCGGCTTTTTGGTCTTTTTGGCCTAGTGGTAGAGCCTGCCCTACTAGGTGCGTAACAATATAAACATTATTGTAAATATTATTTATATAAATTTCTGGTTTCTATATATTATATCCAAAAAAACTATTTTTTTTCTTTGATATATAAATAGAACTTTTTCTGTATTTGTTTTTTATTTCAAATTTTTTTCAATTTTCAATTTTTTGTTTTTATCTAGATTTGATATTAATAATAGTTCATCTATTTTTTATTTTTTATTTTATTTATTTAGAAAAAAAAATAGAAAATATATTATATAATTTGTTAAATTTATCTGATAATTAAGAACAATATATTTGCAATCTAATTTATTTTCGGATTGAAATAGATCAATCTATTGAAATAGAAATTTGAGATCCCAGGGCTACCATCTTGGTAGGTTACGGCCACCGTACGGGTATTCTTAGTGCCAGGGTTCCGCACGTGACCGAACGGGCCCGTGTTCATCCATCCGTATATAATATCGCTAGTCTAGTACAATATCCAAACATGCAACTTCACCCCTCAGATCACAAATTTTTTGGTATAATTTTTGAAATCCAAATTTTTGATAGATACTTTGATCAGTTTATTTTTGCAGAATCTTTTTAAAATATTTTATTGTTTTAATATTTTTGATATTGTTTTTAAATTTTTTTAAATTTTTTTTTTTAATTTCTATATATATATTTTACAATCAAATTAATTATATTTTTACTGAAAATAATTCTGTTTTTCTATTATTTTTGTAAAATTAAAAATTAGAATTAATATTTATAAAAACTCGAAATAGAATTTTTTCAATTAATTGATTCACAGTACTATTGTATATAAATTAAAATACTTTAAAAAATCAAATATAATTTATATATTATTTATTTATAAAATAATATATATAATTTATCACAGAATCCCTGACAATAAAAAAACAATCTTGTCGAGACAGTATAGTATAAAATCTATTTTATCTGAATAAAATATTTCTGGTACTACAATTCTGTTTCGGATACAAATATATATCAAAATATCTATATAAAAAACTGGCTAAATAATTTTGATTGTATATATAAAATTTTTGAAAAATTTTTGAAAAACAATTTTTCTATATTTTACTAAATAATTGAATTGATTTTCTATTTTTTTTCTATTTTTTATCTAATCAATAAATATTAGTTTGTATTTTAATTCTATTACAATTCTATTTTTTTTCCGACTATCTGAAAAAAAATAGTATTTTCTATTTATTGCAATTTTATTACTGTTTCCGAATTTTTTTTTCCGGATTCTATAAAACAATATATCAATCGATTCCGGTCTGTATTAATAATATATCAATAATCTGATACTGATTATATTTGATTTATATCCGATTCAATCCAGTTTCCAAAACCGAAATTGAATTGGTTTTTGAAATAAATATTGGAAAAATATTCAAAATAGAATAATTAATCCTGATATTTCGATTAGAAAATAAATAAAAGAAAAGTGATTTTAAATTGATAACAGAAACTGTTAACAGAATTAATAAAAATTAAATAAAATATTTGATTTCTTTGAATATATTCTCAAAAAAACAGAAATATCCAAAAAAAAATATTTCAGAAAATTGATTTTTGTATTTTGTTTTAGTATTGATTTATATTTGAAATCCAATAGAATTAAAAATATTAAATTTATAAATTTTATTTTCAAATTTATATAATAGAAACAAAAATTCTGGATTAATAATCAAAATATAATTTTCGAAAATAATCCACATATTTTTCAAATCAATAATAATAAAATCAATAAAATAATATAGTATTTAAATATTTATTATTAAATAAATAAATATTGTATTATATTTGAAAATAGTATAATTTGATTATAAATATTTGAAAATATTTTTTAAAATAAATTGAAATTTCTATTTACAATATGCAGAATTTCGAAAAAAAAATATTTGTATTAAGTATAATAAATTTTGACAGAAATTTGAAAAAACAATTATAAATATTATTTAATATCTGTATCTAAAAAATTATTCTATATAATTTTGATTTAAATTGAATCAATATTTTATTATCAAAATCGAAAATAATATATATTTGTTTTTAATTACAAATAAATATATAAATTATTATTATTTGAAAAATATTATTATTGTATAAATAAAAAAAATCTGAAATATATACAGATTTAGATATATATACAGAAATTGATATGATTAATATTAAAATTATAAAAGAATATTAATTTCAGAAAACAGAATTTACAATATCTATTTTTATAATAATTGAAAATAAATAAATATTAATTTATAATATCTGAATTATATCTATTATTTTCAAAAATTCAGAAAATATTGAAAAAATTATAAAATAATTATATTACGGATTCTGCGACGAGGGACCGCAATTTACTGATAGACCACCGAGAGCCAATCAATCTACCAGGGTTTGGAGTTACGTATACAAGACAGAACAAAGGAAATAGAAAACAGTCTTCTACAAACCGTTATATTATATACTGTATTTAACAAAATAACAGTTAGTACAAACGTCTGTATAAATATTTATTCTATCAGTACTATTATTATACCACAATACTGAATAACGGTAAAGATTTATATAATATCAGAATATACTATACAGTATATCAATAGATAGTTGGAAGAGTCCGATCTGGTATACCACCAGATATATTCTCCAATATACTATACCACGGAGAACTGAATATATAAGAATAGTTCTGTATATATATATTTAGTTTTTTGTAATCAATTCTCAATAGATTATTTGAATATATTTTTGTTTCTATACAGTATAAACTACAACTATATTCTACAAATAGAGAAGTTCTTCGGACTGATCTATTTGGTATATATCAACTGGTACGTCTACAAGACTTATTCTACAGATCCGAGTCCGTATAAAATTTAGTACAGCAACAGTACAATTGCAAGACGGTAGATTTGAGATATGTATTAGGACCACGAGGGATCAGCTTACAGTAACCAGTTTGCACCGCGTAATATTATATATTATAGTTAATAAAAATCTAAAATTTAATAGATTTTCAGTATTTTTATTTAATACGATTTTAACAGATTATTATATTGTATTAACTTTTTAATAAAATTATTCATAATTTAGAAATAAATTATTCAAAATAAAAATATTTACAATATATTAGTTTAATAAAATTTATTGAAAATAATTATATATATACAATATTTTAATTATCTGAAAATATTTAATATTTTCTAATAAATATAGGTATAATCCAATATTGAATTGAATTGAATTGAATTTTTTTAGAATTTATAAAATATAAAAATATATTTCAGATATAAAATTTATAGATTATATTTTCAAAAAAATTTTTAAATTTTAAAAAAATACTGTATTTTTATATAGATCTATTTATTTATTTTTTGAATAGAATTGAAAATTCTATAAGAATAATTAAATTAGATTTTTTATAAATTCTGTTGGAATTTCTATTTTGTTTATTTTTTCTTAAAAAAAATAATTTTTGATTATATATTAATTATTGAAAATTGAATAAAATCTCTGTTAAAAATAAATATCTTTTATTTCAAAAAATTTTGACTATTTATTAAATATCAAACTTTTTAATGAAATAAATATTCAGAATAAGATCTTAGATAGAAAGTTGTATACCCTTGTATTGTATTAGACTAGAGAAATTATATACGGTTGTTTCTATACATATCCAGATGGTTATATTGTAATAGAACTAAGATACAAGCTAGTATTTGTTGACTAGATAAGAGAATTATAGAAGAAAAGTGAAAGATCAATTAAGCAGTAGTAAAATACAGAGAAGAATTCTTGAAGAGTCTTCAAGAAATCCTATATATACGAGCGAAGTTATTCAGCCAGCTTACCACATAGATATTTCGATATATATTTATACCCGAAACGGGATTGTAGTACCAAAAATACTTTATTCAGATACGATAGATCTAATACCATACTGTTTCGACAAGATTGCTCTTTTATTGTCAGGAATTCCGTAATATATATATAGATAGTTGATGGATCCGGCTACTTGTACAGTAATCTTAATCTACTACAAAAATACTTCCGGGATTTCAAGAATATATATTACTATATTAGAATTAATAGAAATAAAAAATAGAAAATTATATTTTATATCTATTATATCTATTATATCTATTATATCTATTATATCTATTATATCTATTATATCTATTATATCTATTATATCTATTATAAATATAAAATAATATAATAATAATATAATAATAATATAATAATAATATAATAATAATATAATAATATTTTATCAATATTTTATCAACTTTTCAGAATTATATTTATATAATATTTATAGAATTGTTGAATATTATTTATATTGTATATCTAAATAATATATTGATTTTTTCAAAAATTTGTAAAAATTATATAATTTATTTTCGAAAAATATTCAAACAACTACAAAAAATTCAATTTTTTGATCTTATTGTAAATTGATAAAAAATAATTGTAAATCAATAATAAATTAAGATTATTTCCAAATAGAAATTATTTTGAACCTATTATAATATATAAATATTTCTGGATTTCTGTAATTTTTATCAGTAATTTATTCAAAATTATTGGTTTAGTATTTTATTTTTTACTAAATTTAAGAAAAGAAATATAAATAGAAAAAAATCAGAATCTGTATGTTACGCACCTAGTAGGGCAGGCTCTACCACTAGGCCAAAAAGACCAAAATACCGAATCTCTGAGATTCTGTACGTCTGCCACCACTTATTAATGTTACTCCGTAATACTGTATAATTGAATAAAAAAATTTGTATTCTATTCAAAATATTTACAAAACTACTATTATTATAATATTTTGGATTCTATAAAATATATTTATATAGAAACAGATATTTTAGAATTTAATATAATAAATATATTATTCCAATTTTACAGAAAATATAATATTCTATTATATTCTGATCAAAAAAAATATATCTGTAGAAGTATAATTATATTATTTTGGATCAAAAGTTATATATTATTGTTTAATTGTTTAAATAATATTTTAAAAAATAGATATTGTAGTAAAATTGTTTAAATATAAAATAAATATAAAATAAATATAAAATAAATATAAAATAAATATAAAATAAATATAAAATAAATATAAAATAAATATAAAATAAATATAAAATAAATATAAAATAAATATAAAATAAATA
>Ga0209673_1002800_pt1 | contig 11294 bp, 6 predicted proteins | sample AraplaCol_mMS_r2_2_FD_184274 | JGI IMG/M metagenome (GOLD analysis project Ga0209673, IMG submission 184274) | Arabidopsis root microbial communities from North Carolina, USA - plate scrape MF_Col_mMS_r2 (SPAdes) (version 3) | ecosystem: Host-associated > Plants > Roots > Endosphere | place: USA... | reverse complement strand
AAAAAACTACTTCCCTTTCTGTCTACAAGAATTGCATTGCATTACATACCTCAGGGTTTGTACAGCATGGCATATGAATTGATTTCAACTCGACTTCTACATCGATTGCGCTAAAAAGTTCGGCTTTCCCGTTCTCGCATACATACATACGCTCCTTCCAGCTCTTGTACTTTTCTTTCCATTTCTTTCTCTCCTTCTCTTTCTCCTCCTTTTCTTCTTTTTCTTTTCGTTTTTTTTTCGTTTTCTGCCTTTCTGATATCTTTCTTTCCCATGTGAAGCTTCCACCGCCGATTCCACTCCTTAGCGGGGCCACCTTTGTGACTTTGGCCCGTCCTCTCTGTCTTTATCTTTCTGGTTGTCTTTATTCCCGGCGTGATGGACATTGCTTCGCCATGTATTTGTTTCTTTCCTTGTCTTTCTCCTTTTCCCTCCACACTTGAAAGTGACCGGATGGGTATGAGTAACCTGGTCCAGATGGATTGATTTACCCTACCCTAAGGGCTAGGGAGGGTATTTAACTTATCTATCGATCGACCTGTGTCTGAATCTGTTTCTTTTCTTCTTTGATATATCCCGAGCATCTATTTGAATTCAAGGTCTTGTCTTGGTTGACCTTATTTCTGTTCTGTTTTGTTTCTGATTTTGTTTTGTGACTGTGATTGTGATTGGTATTGGATCTTATCTTTCTGCTTTTGTCTATGTCTTTGCCCTTGTATAGTCTTCTGGATTCAGAGAAATTCGGATTCGGTGGGTGATAGTCTAATTGACTTATGATTTGTGTTTCAATTTCTCTAAATATACTATATTCAACTAGTAGTTGTATAATGGACTGGAGTCTATTAAATGATGCATTCTAACCCGATGTTGAATCCGTTAATCGGAACCTTGTGATCATTTGGAAATTACCGTCGAATATTCCAACATGATCCATCATGTTGACATGGATGTAGAAGGTGAATATGCCTCAGGTCGTACTACAACATAGTATGTGGTCAGGATATCCTGGCAGAATTTGTAAACTGTACGAGAAATCCCCACTATAATATGAAGATCTACTCACAGAGCAAATGGAAGGCTGTATATTTATTAGTGAGTTGTTTCCTACTGCATGTACATACAGGAGAGTCTTGACTTGGAGTGGATCAAAGACAGATGTTGTGCAAAAAAGAACCAAGACATTATATCTGCACGGATACAAAAGGGCCATGACACTTGTATAATAGTTTAGAGATCCAAATAAGCAGGAGATCAGCGTAAATGAGATTTAGTTATTCATTGAATTGTATATTGACTAGCGGTGAAGAGTATTAGCAGTGGGATTGAACGTGGCTATTCATATGTGTAGGCTTTTATTTCATTCCTATCATCGACATAGTAGGCACTTGTCACGTACAAGAGATTGCTTATAATATTGAGACTATTGAGACGACTGGTTTAATTCATAAGAATCTCATGATAGAACCAGATTACTGTATGAAAACATTAGTGAGAACATGTCACCAAATATCGTATCCTGTGGAACCCCATTCATTCCATTTCGGATGTTGATCATGTATAGTACTCCATACTCAGTACGAGATTGTGCATATCCTCAAGTCCATTTGATGGCTTCAACTGCTGCATCTGATAGATTGGAACTCAGGCTGTTGATCTAATAACTGCATTTAGTCATGTACATGTCACTTCATGCGGTTTGAGATAATTTCTCTGGTTCAGATATGTACTTTTTCAACTAGCGTATCCTCCGTCTCGAGGTGCGGTCAAGCGCAGATGCAAATTGACGAATAAGAAGAAAAAAAAAGCACTTGTTTAACGAGCCCCTCGTAGCGGGGGTTAGAATCATCGGAGTCTGCTATTTAAAGAATCTAGATTATCTGTGTTGTGGGTGGATACAAACTGTACTTGAAGCGGGAGTTTCTTCACTCTGAGAATGCCCATCGATTGAAAGTAGCTGCTGGAGACTAGTGATAACAGGGTCGCACCACATATCATTGATGGACGCAGCTTCAGTGGTGCGTCTCTGGTCGAGGGTAATGTAACCCCATATGCTTTCTGGAATCGAAGTGATAATTCAAGAATAAAGTCCGCCAAAAAGTTCTTCAGACAATTCCTGATCTACAGTTTCCGAAGTTAGCACATGAAAGTGTGTCCAAACCGGCTGCTATTGCCATCGGGGACGAGAGAAAATAACTATATTCATGTGCATAAGGGACCCTAGCAACAAACTCAAGTTGATCTGGAGCGATACCGATGCTGAATTTGGATCAATGGAATTCCATGAGGCTTCGGGCAGCTGATTCAGACAACAAATGGGTAGACTCAGAATCAACTGACGCGCCGAGCCTTGCGATATTTAAAGGAAGACTTATTGTCGCCTTTCGTGGCGTAAATTCTACCGATATCTTGATTTCCGAAGGTTCCAACCTTCGGAAATCTTTTGGAGGGCCGAAAATCTCCGTCACTCCAGAGATGTACTAGCCAAAGGTCATCCGGCACTGTGCACTCATAAAGATCGTCTCTGCCTGGCCTATCCAAAGGAAGAAGGAGGTGTCACTTTATTATATTCAACCACGGGACCCAAGGAGGAGACAAGGACATGGTCGTGGTACGGGCTTAGCATGGCGAGTCGCGGAGATATGTTGTGGATGATTTCGAGAGCTTATGAGGACACCGGGACAATCAAATTGGTCAGTATCAACACTGGAAGTGAGAAGTACAGACATTTTACGATTGCCAATATGAGCACGACCTTGGATCCGGATGTTTTTCTATTTGAAGAGAATCTCCACGTCTCGTGGTCTGAGGCAAACCTTTGCCGCTACATCTGCTCATTTATTCCAATGAATGAGCAGATGTAGCTCGTGACGCTTTTGGGTTGTTTCAAACAAAGGGAAATGTTCCTTTCACGTTCGTTTTTATCTACTCAAATAAAAATACATTGGCCAAGAGCTGACTTCTCATATTCAAACTGCTGTATAACTATAAGTCGGTATTTATATATAGTTGTTTTCAAATTATATAATCAATAGCAAGATTGTTATTCTATATGACCCAAAGTCCATAACTTATGCAATTTCTATATCAATGGATCAAATTGGACTCAGATTCCAGTTTGGATTGGGTTCTGCCCATGTCTAGCAGGTCGTAGCTACGATGCCGCACTTCTAGTGCACAATAAGACTGGCGTTGAGTATACCGTCACTTAGTGATGTAGTGTACTACTAGTACACTAGTAGTTTGTAAGTACATTTTTTCCACAAGCTATACTGCATTAAGTATACAAAGTACTGTGACTGTGCTTATTTACGCTCAGGCCTACTCGACCAAGATCAAGCGCGCGCTAATGATAGTACTTGCAATAGTCATAGTGAGTATATCATGGATGTAGTTTGATTAGGTCATTCTACTTAGTTGTTTTCTACTACTAGTGGCAATATGAATGATGTATAAATGTATGGTATATCTATACTTATAGATGTAGCTACTCTACTAGATTAGTAACTTCTGACTCTTCTCTGTGTAAGTACAATAGTAGATAGTGCTCAACCCCCTAATAGGATGATTACTTCATAGTATAATTTCCTTCCCTACAAGACCACCCATCACTATAGAATTGGGTATTCGTCTGCTTATACCGATACGGGATTTAATACTTAACTGGTTAATCTACAACTAACTAATAATCTACTAATGATACAGAATATACTAAATATACGACTAAACTGCTGGATCTGGTAATATTAATTACCGACTCTCGAGTTTAAAATGCTCAGTCAGCAAGCAACGTGCGCCGACCGAACGCGGTGATTGGCACCTGCGAGCTCCCCACTAAACTCTTAGCTGATCTTCTACAGACTGCCACTACTGTACCGAGTAGAGTATCGGAGTATACCAGGTACCTGGCCCTGTACTCTGTCACTGAGTATTCTCGTGTACTCTCAATGCTCTAAGTAATCTTTGCAACTGGAAAGATCTTTTTTTTGCTGTCACCTGAGAACTTCCATCTTCTCTCCCACCTCGCACCTCCGCAACCTCACCTCACTTCCTCATCTCCCCGCGTTCATGGACTGTTATCGGGTCTCAACGTCCTCAATTACCTCGACTTCCACCCTCGTCCTACAGTGACACTCTTGTCCCACTCCTCCCATCTGGACCGTCCCCACTTCATTGCGGCCCCTCCTCGCCTCGAGGCCCTGCGCTTGTCTACCCAGGGCACTCTCGCTCTCTTCGCTCTCCCCCTCGTCCTTCTATCCCCTCGCTCTCTTCCCACTTCTCCCTCTCACCACACACCCACACACACACTGCTCTGGGACATCTACCAAATCTGCTCTCGACCTGAGAGCCTGCGAAGATGTGAGTGCTAGACTTCGGCCCCAACCTCTACCGCTTATCTCACTACCTTGATACTGACCACCTTGGTTTACAGGAAGTTCGGAAAGCAGATTCAGCGCCGGCAGCTTGATCTCCCCGAATATGCGGCCAGCTTCGTAAATTACAAAGCCCTGAAAAAGGTGCGTGTTGCGTGATAGATGGTTTGCGACAAGTAGCTGCAATTCCAGGCCGTCGGCTACTTTGCCTCAATTCCTGCCACCAGCAGTTACCATTGAACACTGCTAACCCCTTTACAGCTTATCAAACAGCTCAGTGCGACACCGACCATTCCTGCTCAGAGAACTGCCGAGGAAATTGCCCAAGATGGGACCTTGGATCCTCAGGCTGCGCTCCGCGCCAACAAGGAGGTTTTCTTCTTTCGCCTGGTACGTTCACTGCTCACCGAATATCAAACAGTGCTAATCCTCGTCCTTTTGTTTTTAGGAACGTGAGATCGAAAAAGTCAATGCTTTTTACCTCCAGAAAGAGTCAGAGGTAAGCCGATCTTATAGCATATGAAACACTCATACAAATGCAAGGCATCAACTCACACGCGACAGTTCTCCCTACGATTGAAAACACTAGTCGACAAAAAACGAGTGGTCCAAACTAGGACTGTGGCAAACTCCAAGGCCCCGTCCAATTTTGTAGCTCTCTTCGAAGGCCTCCAACAATTCGATGGCGATTTGAACAAACTGCAACAATTCGTCGAAATCAATGAAACCGCCGTATCCAAGATCCTGAAGAAATGGGACAAAACATCCAAATCCCGCATGAAGGAGCTCTATCTACATCGCGCAGTTGAGGTACAACCTTGCTTCAACAGAGAAGTCCTTCGTGATCTGGCAGATCGCGCGACGACTGCTCGACTAGAACTTGAGGCCTGGGCTGAGGGAGAGAACTTGCAGTTTGATACATCCCGGCAATCAGAGCGTCCAGCACTCACTTTTGGATCGGAGGAGGAAGAGCTGGACCAGCAAGTCCTGCAATCTGCATCCGCTGGGAATCTTCAGAATCTGCGGGAGTGGCTGTCTAAACTGTCTTCTGCTGCAGATGGTCGTGATCGAGCTACACGGACTTTCCTGACTGCGATCAACGGCTTTTCTGACGAGGTTCTTGCTCTGCTGTTGGAGAGCGGCCTGGTTGATATTCACGCAGAAGATGATATCAATGAGCGCAATTGCCTACACGAAGCGACTATCTCCGGACGAGACTTTGTTTTCAAGGCTGGACTGGCAGCCTCGGTCGATATTGCTCGCTCGGATGTCTACGGTCGAATTCCTCTGCATTATGCCTGTAGGAATGGCAGGGCAGAGATGGTGCGGGAACTGCTGGCAGTGGGTCCGCAGACTGTTGATTTAATGGACCATGACAACTTTACACCATTAATTCACAGTATCGTCAAGGGCCAACTTGCATGTGCCGAACAGGTGTTGAAAAGCAATGCTCGCATTGACCCTACATCCGATTCAGACCATATTCCGCTGAACCTTGCTTGTCAACACGGCTCTCTCCCAATTGTGAAGATGCTCCTCGAGCGTAAGGCACAGGTGCTGCCAGATGCAGAGGGACTCTATCCTCAACATATGGTTGCGCGTGCCTCACAATCGCCGGAGCTCCTCTTGATGCTGAAGAATCACGGAGCCGACCTCGATCAACGAGATAAACTTTATCAGTGGACGCCGCTGTTTCACGCAGCCAGCGAAGGGTGTGTACCGTGTCTACGAACACTGCTTGAGCTTGGCGTGGACGCAAAGGTTGCGGATGAAAAGGGCCTCTCGGCGATGTACTACGCCGCTTGGGAAGGACATCTGGAGTGCATGCTCCTGCTTTGGGCACAACCTTCCGAAAAGCCCATAAGCCAGCGTCCACTCGATATTTTGAATGGACTACAGTTCCAGGACCCCATGGAGGAGGACGTCTCCGTCTCTAGGCGCGCTAGCGAGGCCGAGATGGAAATGGCTGATGGCATCCCTGATCTCGAGCTCCCTCCTCCAATCATTCCTCTCCGACGGTACGGCCACAACTTCCTTGACAAGAAGGTGTTTGTGCAGCTTCTTTTCGACCAAGGAACACCTGGCTCGATCACCTTTGACCAGTCGGGTCGTCACCCCGCTGCCCGATTGACTATCTCTTCTAAACTCTCCGACCTCATCCCTCGCACAATTGTGCTACCCATCCAAGAAGACTCTCGGTCAATATCCTTCCACGTTGACAAATTGGACACCTTCACCGTGGACTTCGAAATTTTCCCTACATTTGGCTCCAAGGTTATTGCTAAGAGTGTGGCTCTGCCAATCAACTTCCGCGCTGAGCAATCTAGCACCGGATCTTGCTGCTTACCTCTGTTTGACCCTCGCTTGCGAAGTATTGGTCAGCTGCGATTCAACTACCAGGTCATTAAACCGTATCACGGCGACCCCTTGGAGATCACGCATTTTGCTACGTACTGGAAGGCCACGAACGCTCTTGATTCGGAACACAATGGCCTTGTCACGGGCTCTAGCTTGTCGGGCGACTATGTGCAGTTATTTGTACAGTTGACTCGTGATCGTGTACCGGTACTTTACCCTCAGTTCACGATCGATCATCACGGAATCGACATCCCAGTTTCTCGATTATCATACGCTCAGTTCCAGAAAATCGGCCAAGAGCGAGGCGTCACCTCTAGTGATATTATCCAATATCTACAGACCAAAGCGGCTAGCAATATGCCTCAGGCCCATCGTATCTTGGCTACATCATTCATGTCTTTACGTGATGTTCTACGGGAATTGCCAATTGACCTCAATGTCAATATATCCGTCGTTTACCCATCTGCAGTTGAAGAGAAGACATTAGAAATGTCATCGTTGGCGGATGTGAACAGCTTCGCAGACTCTATTTTAACAGACGTCTTCGATCACGCTCGTGTATCCCGCGAGAATAACCCTGATTTCATGCGTTCTGTTGTTTTCACTTCTTACAACTCGAATATCTGTACTGCGTTGAACTGGAAGCAACCGAACTGTAAGTAGCCAGCAATCCCCTCGGCTGTCTCGAGTTTGCTGATTACTAACTCCTATAGACCCCGTCCTCCTTTGCAACGATCTTGGACAGATCCGTGATCTCGCTCGCAACATCGACTCTATGCCTCACGTGGATAGTAGTGGACGGGCCTCAATGTCAATTAAGGAATCTGCCCGGATAGCACAGAGCAACAACTTTATGGGTATAATATGCCGGTCCAGTCTCTTAGTAAGTCCAGCGAAGCGCAAAATATACCTCGGGACTTCAAATACTAACCACCTTAGAACGTCGTCCCTGCCCTTGTGGAAACAATCAAAGAGCTCGGCCTTGTATTGGTCGCCGATACGTCGGACGAAACCGGCCATCCCGACGGCGATGCCGCACCTACGACAGGCACAAACAACGACACGAGTACCAGCACATTGGGTGTGGCGGACTGGGCATACCGCATGCCCGACGGTGTCAACGGCGTGATGAAAGCCAACGGCATCTTGAGATTCAACGATATGATCGATATGTAACATCCTCCGACCCAGCCATCTAGTATCCATTACCTATTTACGAGACGAGATCATGAGAACCAAGTAGCTATGCTTTATGTCCGAGTCCAGCAGTCCGCTAGTCAGCCAGGTCTATATCGATGGCAAAATATGATCAGGATTAGGACCCTTTGTGTTTCGTAGATTTTGAAGAGGGGAAAGTTCCAGAATTAAATCAGATCTACTCTATGGCTAATGTACAAATCAACTTCGCTATGCTCAACATTCTCCAAAACCTCCAAACAGCCCCATTAACACCCCCATTATTCCAAAAAAAAGAAACCCTCCAATACAATATCCAACCTCTAAATATATCCAATCACGAAGAGGTCTAACTAAGTAGACTTAGGCTTCCGCTTCCCAATATCCCACCCCCACCCCCTCAACACTTTAACAACCTTGGGCGTCACAGCAGCCGTAAGCGGAACACGCACGAAAATAAGAAGACTCTTATGAATAGCATATGCGAAAACAAGTTGTGTCCAGATACCTATGCGTTGCGTCAGTAATTGATAATGTGCCTTGCTTTGCTTTTCTGGGAAAAGATAATAGACGTACTAGCTTCGCCTTGACTTTCACCCTCACTGGTCTCGATCGCGGAACCACTTTCAGTGGCAGGGCCCTCGGTGGTGGATGTTGGAGAAGGCTCGGGCGTAGAAGAAGGCCAAAATTTACCAAAAACACCCTTCACATAACCCAATGCAACATGTTCGAAATGACCTATACGTTCAACACCGAGTAATCGTACAGCAGCGAAACAAAAGGGGAAATCTAGGGCGCTTAGTGTGAGATACACGCCTAGCGCTGCCCAGCCGTATTCTCGGGTTAATTTTTTCAAACGTGCTGAGAGGCCGGATGGTTCTTTTGAACTTGAGCTTGAGCTTGAGCTTGAGCTTGAACTTGAACCGGAGCTGGAGGAGTTTTGGCCTTGGCGGGAGTGGGAGTTGGAGGTATGGGATTGATTTTGACGAGTTGAGTTAAAGCGTGATTGTCTTTGGAAAGGTGATTGTATTTGGCGTTGAAGGTATGAGGGTCTTGGTTGGTGTTTGAGTGCGCTTGAGAAGGGGGATGCGAATGCGGTTGCGCGGAGATGGGGTTGTGGTTTTATTGTTTGTGAGAGGATTCGGAGGAGGGAGGGTTTGAAGGACATTTTCCGGGGTAGTTCTTTAGAACTTGGAGGTTGAGATGTCCAGGGTGTGTAGTGGTGGTGGTGGAGGAAAGAAGAAGAGAAGAAGAAGGATATACTGTAAGACGCGGAGGTTTCTGGAAGGAAGGAACTTTTTTTGGGGCGGCGCGGTGGTCGGTCCGTTCGGAGTTAGGCGTATTTAAGGAGGGATATACGTAGGAGTTGGTGTTTATATTAATCTAGGTTTTGGGATATTTGTTAAAATTGACGATTGGTTTTAATTTGAAGGAATTGGTTTGGTTAGATTTTATTTGGACATTATTTTATTTCTGCTTGTTTGGTATTTTTGTAGCTGATCTACGTATGGATCTGATTGTGGTTTGTACATGTGGTACTTGGCTGTATCAAAGTCGAGTGTTAGTAGCTAGATATTTTAATAGAAAGCCAGAAAGCCATATGATATTGTTCAATATATACATATAGATATACATATCTATCTACTGATATTTTGAGCAGTACTAGTATTTGTTAATATCTGATTATCAAGTTGAACCAGTTATCTGGGCAATAGGCTACATACAGTCTATCTTAAGGAGTGAACACGTCCAAGATTCGAGTTCACACAGTACGCAGAATACAAAATATACTTCTTTTTGCAATAAAAATTAACTCATCAATTAAATATTCATCAGCGCCTGCCTATACTCATCTAATTCATCTGAATATTCCTTTTGTATACTTACGTACTGCGTGACTTTGCCTCCGCTGCCTGATGACTAAGCACTACTAAAAACTTCCCTCAGCATCCACTCGAACACTGCGATTCAACCATCTTCACACCCAACCATGTCACCACGTTTAGCAGGGAAGCTCCTGCAGCTTTCCACCCCGCTGCAGCAGCAATCGCTGCTCCCCCGGATTTCCGTCCGAGAATTCGGCATTCGCTCCCTGACCGAGCCCAAACCAAACCGCTTCAATGTCGGCGCCAACCTACCAGTCCTTGAATCAAGCACGACAGCCGCCCTCCGCCGAAAAGCCAACTCACTGCCCCTTCGTACCGGTGCAATTGCGACCAAGAAAGGCATGACCGCGATTTTTGACCCGGAGACCGGAAAACGCACCGCTTGCACTGTTCTACAGCTTGATCGGGTCGAGGTTGTTTCGCACAAGACTCGACAGAAACATGGATATTTCGCGGTCCAAATTGGTGCGGGATGGAAACACCCGTCTAACATGACCAAGTCGTTGCTTGGACATTTTGCGGCGAATGGACTCTCGCCTAAGCGTCATGTGTATGAGTTCCGTGTTAAGGGTGAAGAGGGTCTTTTACCGATTGGTGAGAGTATTTATGCGAACTGGTTCCAGGAGGGACAGTTTGTCGATACCAAGTCCAATACCAAGGGTAAGGGATTTGCTGGTGTGATGAAGAGACATGGATTCGGTGGTCAGGATCGGTCTCATGGTGTTAGTTTGACGCATCGTTCGATGGGTTCTTCTGGTCCCGGTCAGGGTGGTGGTTCCCGTGTTTACCCTGGCAAGAAGATGGCTGGAAATATGGGAAATACCCAGAATACTGTTCAGAATTTGAGAATCCTCAAGGTGGATCGTGAGACTGGTGTTGTCGTTGTGAGCGGTAGGTTTTCCAATTACCCATGCCCAGTTACCCAGCCCCCCAGCCCGGGCAATTATCAAGCGTTTCAACGCATACAATAGTACCGATACTAAATTGTCACTCAATAGGCCACGTTAGCGGTCCCAAGGGCTGCGTCGTCCGAATTCAGGATGCAGTGAAGAAGCCTTGGCCTGAGGTTGGTCCTGCTGAGATCGAAGCTGCAACTGCCTAAAAGCTGTGGGCTTCAGCTGCAAGGCTTAGCTGCGAGGCCTAATTGGAACACCAGCATGTACTACTAGACTACACAATTCGTGCAATATTGTTCACTTGAGCGGCGTTTGTATATGATACATCAAATGATATCCTTTTCTTCACCAGTCTAGCAGACTGTAAATAATCCCTGTAGCCACTCCCCACAAAATGAAAACAAAAAACGCCATTCATATGCACAACAAGTTGAGTATTTGTACAAGATTTCTGTCCCTTCTCCTCTATTCTAATCCTGACGGAATGGATCGGTATCCTTGTCAAGAAGCTGCACAACCGTTCCATCCTCCGTCTCCAAACTCCACACCTCAGTCCGGAACTAAAAACAGTCAGTAACTTGCCTAACAAAAACAGCTGCTAGAGCGTAGAC
>Ga0209673_1002796_pt1 | contig 11320 bp, 9 predicted proteins | sample AraplaCol_mMS_r2_2_FD_184274 | JGI IMG/M metagenome (GOLD analysis project Ga0209673, IMG submission 184274) | Arabidopsis root microbial communities from North Carolina, USA - plate scrape MF_Col_mMS_r2 (SPAdes) (version 3) | ecosystem: Host-associated > Plants > Roots > Endosphere | place: USA... | reverse complement strand
TCGCCCAAAACTGTGCAGCGGTTTTGGGACCACGACATGCATCGAAAATGGCTGCAGGGCGGTATATAAAAGTTTGCGGCAAGGGGATGGGCTTATGGTCGCGCGTGTCAGTACGGTTGCATTTCATGGTATCGAAGGTGTGCCGGTCGAGGTCCAGGTCATGGTCGCTCCCGGAAAGGTCGGGATGCAGATCGTCGGCCTGCCTGACAAGGCGGTTGCCGAAAGCCGCGAGCGCGTGCAGGCCGCCCTCCACGCCTCCGGCCTGGCGCTGCCGGCCAAGCGGGTGACCGTCAATCTGGCGCCTGCTGACCTGCCGAAAGAGGGCTCGCATTTCGATCTGCCGATCGCCCTTGCCCTGATGGCCGCCCTCGGCGCCATTCCCGCCGATGCGCTGTCCGATTTTGTCGTCGTCGGCGAGCTCAATCTCGACGGCACGATCGCCGCCATATCAGGCGCGCTGCCGGCCGCGATCGGCGCCAATGCGCTCGGCAAGGGGCTGATCTGCCCCGCCGAAAGCGGCGCCGAAGCCGCCTGGGCAGGCGCCGAGGTCGATATCCTTGCACCCCGCAGCCTGATCGCCCTTGCCAATCATTTCCGTGGCACGCAGGTCCTATCCAGGCCGGAGGCGTCGATCCGCGCCAATGCCGCAAACCTGCCGGATCTCGCCGAGATCAAGGGCCAGGAAAGCGCCAAGCGCGCGCTCGAAGTGGCGGCCGCCGGTGGCCATAATCTGTTGATGGTCGGTCCTCCGGGCTCCGGCAAGTCGATGCTGGCGGCCAGGCTGCCGTCCATCCTGCCGCCGCTTTCGGCCGCCGAGCTGCTTGAAGTCTCGATGGTCCATTCGATCGCCGGCCAGCTCGCCGGCGGCAAGCTTTCCGATCGCCGTCCCTTCCGCACCCCGCATCATTCCGCCACCATGGCCGCCCTCGTCGGCGGCGGCCTGCGCGCCCGTCCCGGCGAAGCCTCGCTTGCCCATCACGGCGTGCTCTTTCTCGACGAGTTTCCCGAATTCACGCCGCAGGCGCTGGATGCGCTACGCCAGCCGCTCGAAGGCGGCGAATGCGTGATTGCCCGCGCCAACCACCGCGTCTCCTATCCGGCGAAATTCCAGCTAATCGCGGCGATGAACCCCTGCCGCTGCGGCATGGCCGGCGAACCTGGCCATACCTGCGCCCGCGGCCCGCGCTGCATGAGCGATTACCAGGCCCGCATCTCCGGCCCGCTGATGGATCGCATCGATATCCGCATCGATGTGCCGGCCGTCTCCGCCGCCGACCTCATCCGGCCAATGGCGGCCGAAACCAGCGCCGATGTCGCCCGCCGCGTCGCCCGCGCCCGCGCAATCCAGCAGGAGCGCTTCGAAAGCGCTGGCGCCAAGGGCATCGGCACCAATGCCCGCTGCTCCACCGCGATGATCGAGAAACTGGCCGAACCCGACGCAAGCGGCCTGCAACTGCTGCGCGACGCCGCTGAAAAGATGAAATTCTCCGCCCGCGGTTACCACCGCGTGCTCAAGGTCGCCCGCACCCTGGCCGATCTCGACGGCAAGCCAACGGTCGGCCGCATCCATCTCGCCGAAGCTATCTCCTACAGGATCGCGGGTGAGAGGTTGACGGCGGCGGCGTAAGAGGTGCAGGCGCCGATACTAAAAATTAGTGATCGGGGAGGCTCCCGATGCGTGCATCAGTGCCGAGGCCTTGGAACAGCGCTGCGGTAATACTATGGCCTTGGGGCCACTGTCGTAGGTGTTGTCTCGCCGGAGCCAGCAATCTGCGCCAATGCCGCAAACCTGCCGGATCTCGCAGCCCGGCTCCTGATCAAACGTCGACGTTCTGGCATATCCGATTGTTGCACGGTTCGGTGTTGCTAGCCCAAGATCTACTGAGACAACAACACACGCAACTTATGCGTGGAAACACGACGTTAGAAGAGGTAAGAGGCTTTCATAGATATATGGGCGATCGGACCGTACAACTGCTGCTGCTGGGTAACGCATCGCTTCTAAGAAGGTTTTTTCGAGTGATCAATGCAGTTCGTGCTTTTTTAGCTCAAGAAGATACCGTTCTATTCATCGGTTCTGGCATTTCCCTATGGTCTGGGTTGCCAACCTGGAGGAGCTTCATAACGCAGCTAGCTACCTTTCTGGATGAGAACGGAATCGAGTCTAGCTTGGTAAAATCAGAACTCGCAGCGAGTGACTTGCTACAAGCCGCCAGTTATGGTTTCGACACGCTCACTAAACAGCAAATCGCTGCATTTGTCCGGAATGCTGTGAAGCTTGGTGTCGCGAAGCCGTCGGCCATTCATGAGGCTATTGTGGCCCTTGGGCCGACATGTTTCGTAACCACGAACTATGACAACCTTCTTGAGCAGGCGCTAAGGCGTTGGAAACCAGATGAGTTTTACAGGCCCGCTATTATCAATACGCAACTGGCTGAAATAGCAGAAGTATTAGCGGCGCGCTCGTCCCACTTCATTTTCAAACCGCACGGAGATGCATCTGACAGTGGAAGCATCATTTTAACGAGGGAACAATACCGGCTGCTTTTGCCGGGTGGTGAACGCCAAGGCGCGTTGGAGGCCCTCAAAACTCTGCTTGTTACGCGGCCGGTATTATATCTGGGATTCGGTCTAAAGGATCCAGATTTCTTACTGCTTAGGGATACACTCTCGAACATATACAAGGGTGCGGTGAGAGATCACTATGCCATCATGGCGGATGTGACACAAAGCGAGATTGATTACTGGCGCCGAAATTATGGAATTCGCCTAATTGGTTACGAGACTTCGAGGAGCGCAGACGGTTCGCCAGATCACGGGGCACTGCTTTCTATGTTGCGCGATCTGTCGAAAGACGCAGTTTGTGGCATTTCAGCGCCTCAACCCATTGATTTTCGAAGTGCTGAGGTAACCTTAGCGGTTACCCGATATGCTGCTGGCTTAGCCCGGTTGATGCCTATGGATGCTCCTCTGGAAATCACCGTGGCTTCACTGCAGCGTTCGGCCACCTCACACTACGATCCACAGCCTTATGACAGATGGACCGCTGAACGTTTTTTATCCGAAGGGCCAGAAAGAGCAGTTCTCACTGGGCTTCCCGGTTCAGGGAAGTCGTTTGCTTTACGGGGCAGCGCAGCGAAGCATGCCCAAGACTTGCAACAACGCTGCATTGATGATGCGTTGGTGGAAGGTCACAATGTCTTTCCAATATTTGTCGATCTGAAACTCTATAATGGGAACCTGCGCGAACAGATTGAGGGCAATCTTCCACCAGGACTGGAGTTGGCAGCCATCGCTAGCTATTTCCGGGTAAAACTCCTCCTGGATGCGTTCAACGAAATACCCGGAAAATTCTACGATGACGGCTCATTTACGGATGAGCTTGAAAAGCTGACACAAGAGTTTGTCGGTATTAGGTATGTCGTTTCGTCTCGCACTGCAGATGGGCTTGCTGCTCTCGGTGTGCAACAATATGAGCTTGCTCAGTTCGAACCAGATCATGTCTCTAGTGCACTGCGAGCTCACAATGTCGAGCTTGGCGGGATGTTAAGCCACGAAATGCTCGACCTGCTTAGACGTCCATTTTTCTTTAGGTTGGTGACGGAGCGAAGGGTGGTTTTGCCGTCGCGGCCAACGCCCAAGGATATTTATTCGTCTTATCTTGGTCAGCTTGCGGGACAGTTTGATGCACGTTTTGGCGCAAAATTAGATTTGGTAAAGTCCCTGTCGAATGTCGCATTTAGAGCTTTAAGCAATGGGGAAGAGGCTTTCCCGCTCCAGTGGCTCGCAGACGAACTGGTGTCGAAAATTGGTTTTTCTCACACCTCCTCAGACGAAGTAATAAACTGGCTGATAGCTAGGGAGACGCTAATTCCCTACAGGAAAGGACGACTCTCGTTCGTACATCAATCTGTGACCGAGTATCTTGCGGCATTAGAGCTTGCGCGTAATCTGGAGCTTGATGACTCATGGATACGAGAAACAGCGTCACTTAAGAAGTGGGATCAATGCCTTTTCCTCGCTTTAGGCATGCTAGGACAGGACAAATCGCACGTAGCGCTGGACTATTTAGTTGGGGCAGATCTAGGTCTGGCGCTAAGCGGGGTTCGATATGTCGAGCATGCCCAAGAGGAACGAATCTCGGACCTCCTCCGGTTGATTGTTCAAAAGCATAACAAGCTTGCAGATACCGAAGTGGGCTTCGGTATCTCTCGTCTGAGATTCGCAGCGAAGCACGAGAATCTTTTGATGGAACTCGTCGCTTGCGGAGGTTCAATCGGGGGCGAGGCTGCACACGCCATAGCGAATCTTAAAGGGCCAGATATCAAGCCAGCTCTCTTAGGATGGCTGTGGGATCGGCGCGACGATTTCAATTTTGTGTGCAACGGGCTGGTACCTGCTCTCAAGCCGTTCATGCGCGAAGAAGATGTCCCCGCCATTTTAAATATGGTTGTAGATGCTAGCCGGGATTTTATTCGCGCTCACGATGATGACGAATGCGCGATTGTATATGCTGTAGGAGACCTCCTTTCTGAACTAGAATATCGAAAAGTCGCGGATGTTATTTTGGTAGATGGCAGTTCCAAGGACGTGCCAGTTCCACTCTTAAAAGTGCTATGTGGCGCGCTCGAGGATTCCAAATGCCAGGAATCGCTTCAATTGCTCGGTGATCTATTGCTTGAGAATGTTTCGCAAGCAACATATTCAACATACATACGCCTTAGGTATAAGAGCTCGATAGGAGCCACTTCTATCTTCGATAAAAGGCACGTCGAAGCCGTTTGGCAAAGTCGAACCGCTGACAATTTCTGGAGTAGCCTCTTGCAGGAGTTGTGCTCGCTAAGTGATGACCTTGCCGCTGAGGTCGAGATACTAGCTAAATCATCGAACATATTGGAGGAGGTAGCGCTCCTATCGTGCTTAAAAGACCGATCGAATGACATCTTTGTGCGACTTGAGCACCTTTTGCGTATGACGAACGCTGATCTGGACGCGCAACCATTCGACATCTATCAACTTGGGGAACTCGATTGGACCGGCCATTCAGAATTGTTTTTTCGCCTTCTTAGCCGCCGAAACCGCAAGTTGACATCGTCGATGTGTGGTTCAGGATTTCCTGTTACCGTGGAAGGCCTTAAGCAATTTTCTTTTGTTAACATACTACCTTTTGTCGATTGGTTGTCGACGTTGGACTCTGATGGGGGCTGGTGGCTGTGCCGTCAAATTGGCAGCATCGTCGGCCGATATTGTGATCAAGGCACACGATCATCAATCCTTGAGCTTTTGGATCGCGGCGGTATCGAGGCAAGAATCGCCATAAAGGAGTTCATTCTTCCCTACCTAAATGAGGTGTCGACAGACGATCTTTCGGAAAGGGCAATATCTTTGCTCCTTGCCGACTTGCCTCAACCCGGATCGGTTGATCGGTACTTTCACAATACTCTCGGCGCCATCGCAACAGAGAAGTTTGTAACTGATCAACTAATTCCGTTAGCGAGGGGTCAGTCAGAAGATTTTCTCACTAACCTGAAGAATGTGTTGAAAGTCGCTGGAGACAGGCACGGACGCCGCTACCTAATTTCAATCACTTAGTAGATCAATGGGCGCGTGACGCATAATTTCTATGAACTTGGAGGCTCTTGAGCTTTTGAGTGCTTTCGATATGAACAGTGGCAGGGTCACCGATGTTGACAGCGAGACGCTCGAAAAAGACACCAGGGCTGTCCGTTAGTTCCACTACGGAAGCTGACTGTCGGCATCAATTGGGCTTTTCCTCTAGCTTCGTAAACTGCATCGCCCGTGAAAGGCTGGCGGTTGCGGCGTGAGAAGAAGGGACGCGAAGCGCCGAGACAGTTTGCTGACGAACCTCGCTCTTTACTCGGCGTCTCCTCGGGCTTGCCGAGGATCTGTTGCCTATCAATCCAGCTACAGATGCTCGGACCAAGCCCGAGCATGATCAAAGAGGGCTACTTTATCTCAGTCTGAGACGGGCACCGAAGCCCGATATCCTTGGAATATGACTGACCGCCAAAGCCAGCCTCAGCTCCCAAGCCCTTCAAACAGCGCCGTCGACAGGTAACGCTCCGCAAAGGACGGGATGATGATGACGATGTTCTTGCCGGCATTCTCGGGACGGATGCCGACCTTGATTGCGGCGGTCAGTGCAGCACCCGAGGAGATGCCGACCGGCACGCCTTCGAGCCGGGCGACCAGGCGCGCCTGTTCGAAGGCCTCGTCGTTGGTCACGGTGACGACCTCGTCATAGATGCCGGTATCGAGGATCTTCGGCGCGAAGCCGGCGCCGATGCCCTGGATCTTGTGCGGTCCGGGGTTGCCGCCGGACAGGATCGGCGAATCCGCCGGTTCGACGGCGATGATCTTGATCTCGGGCTTGCGGCTCTTCAGCACCTGTCCGACGCCGGTAATCGTGCCGCCGGTGCCGATGCCCGAGACGACGATATCGACCGTGCCGTCGGTGTCGTTCCAGATTTCTTCGGCCGTCGTCTTCCGGTGGATCTCGGGATTGGCGGGGTTTTCGAACTGCTGCGGAATGACGGCATCGGGAAGGGAGGACGCCAGTTCCTCGGCCTTGGCGATGGCGCCCTTCATGCCCTTTGGTCCCTCGGTCAGCACCAGCTCGGCGCCGAGCAGCGCCAGCATCTTGCGGCGCTCGACCGACATCGTCTCCGGCATGGTGAGGATCAGCCGATAGCCTTTGGCGGCGGCGGCAAAGGCGAGCGCGATGCCGGTATTGCCGGAGGTCGGCTCGATCAGCACCGTCTTGCCGGGGGTGATCTTGCCTTGCGCTTCGAGGCCCTCGATCATCGCGACGCCGATACGGTCCTTCACGGATGCGATCGGGTTGAAGAATTCGAGCTTGCCGATCAGGTTCGCCACGACGCCCTTCTCCCGCGCCAGCTTGTCGAAGCGCACGAGCGGCGTGTCCCCGATGGTCTCGGTGATCGAGGAATAGATGCGGCCGCGGCCGGGCTTGTGCGACATGGGTGCTCTCCCTTTGAAATCCTGCTCCTGAAATCGAGGGGGAGAATAGGGTCAAAGGCCCGTCTAGGCCAGACCGCGTTCGACCTGGAGAGGCGATCAGGAGAGAAAAAAACCTTTGAAAACCGTTTCTTGCCGAATGTTTATTTCAGGCCGCCCGCGTGGCGATGAAGGCTGCCGTGCCCGCAAGGATGCCGGCCGCAACCCGGTTCAGCGCCTGCAAGGCCCGCGGCTGCTTCAGCATCGTGCGGGCCCGCGAGGCAAGCAGCATATAGGGCACGAGCACGACGATCAGCACCACGAAGGTGGCGGTGAGCAGGAGCGCATAGTCGCGTAGCCCGATATTGCCGATGTCGATCAGCGTCGGCACCAGGGCGACATAGAAGAGCATGGTCTTCGGATTGCCGAGCGTCACCAGCAGGCCGGAGACGAAAGACATGCCGATATTGGTGGATTTCCTCGCCGCGATATCCTGCGGCAGCAGCCCCGCCGTCCAGAGTTTCCAGGCGATGTAGCCGAGATAGAGGACGCCGGCGATCTTGATTGTTATGAACACCTCGGTGAAGGTCTGCGCCACGAAGGCAAGGCCGAGAATGACCGCCGTGAGATAGGTCATGTCGCCGAGCACCAGGCCGAGGCCCATGAAGAAGGTCTCGCGGAAATTCGAGCCGAGCGCACGCGCGACGATTGCGGTAATCCCGGGTCCCGGAATGGCCGCGGCGATGAACAGCGCTCCGGCATAGGTCAGCAAGGCGGTAAGGCTCATCTTCTTAACCCTCAGGGCTTCCACCGCCATCTATAGGCAAGCGCCGCTTCCTCATCAATGCTTTGGCGCTGATCGGTCCATAACCATAAGGAATAGGTCCGCTAGACCATGATCCACTTGGAAAGCGACCCGGCCTTGCTATTTCTCTCTCTGCAAATGCGCGATCAGCGCGGCCCGCCGCGGTTGTCCTGGCCGGTGGCGCTAGAGATTTTCATCACCAAGGAGAGATTAAATGTCCCATACGCCAGCCGAAACCCGCAGGCTTTCGCCACTCAAGACGCCGTCCAGCCTGCCGACCAACGCCATTACCGATATTTCGGCGGCGCTGACCGCACTGCTCGCCGATGTCTTTACGCTTTATGTGAAGACCAAGAATTTCCATTGGCACATGTCCGGCCCGCATTTTCGCGACTATCATCTGCTGCTCGACGAACAGGCGGAACAGATCTTCGCGATGACCGACGACATTGCCGAGCGTGCCCGCAAGATCGGCGGCACGACGCTCCGCTCCATCGGCCAGATCGCTCGTCAGCAGCGCCTTTTGGACAATGACGCGGATTTCGTCACGCCCGAAGACATGTTGTCGGAACTGCGCGAGGACAACGCTCAGCTCGTTTCGCTGCTGCGCGAGGTGCATGGCCTTTGCGACGAGCACAATGATGTCGCAACCGCCAGCCTGATCGAGAACTGGATCGACGAGGGCGAGCGCCGCACCTGGTTCCTGTTCGAAACGACGCGCCCGCAGAGGTAATGTCGGCAACCGGGCGTCTCGGCCATCCCGATCGAACGCCCGGTTCAGCTCTCTACCGCCCGCGGCCGCAGCCAGCGCGGCGTCCAGCCGAGATTCATGCCGGCGGCGGCAAGGAGAATGATCGCGGCGCCTGCGATCTGCATCGGCTGCAGGGCGTGGCCGAAGGCCAACCGATCGACGAGGATTGCCGCGATCGGATAGATGAAGGACAGAGCGCCTGTGAGATGCGTCGGCAGCCTCTGGATTGCGCCGTAGAGCAGCACATACATCAGTCCGGTATGGACGACGCCGACGGTCACCAGGATCGCCCAGGATCCGACATCGCCGGGCGGATGAGAAAAATCGGTCATCGGCGCCAGCATCAGCATGCCGGTTGCGACCTGGATCAGCGCGATCAGATGCGGCGGCGTGCCTTTCAGCCATTTCGCGGCAAGGGCGGCGAGCGCGTAGAAGAAGGCGGCACCGAGCGCCATCAGGATGCCGAGGCCGTAACCGTCAGATGCCGCCCCGCCTGTCCCCGGTTTTGCCTCGACGATGGCAATCATCCCAGCGAAGGCGAGTGTCAGCCAGAACAGCTTGGTGGCCGTGATCTTCTCGCCGAGAAAAAGCGCGCCGAGCACGAGCAGCATGAAAGGCTGGGTGTTGTAAACCGTCGTCGCGATCGAGATCGTCGCATGCGAGTAGGAGGCAAACAGCAGCAGCCAGTTCAAGACGATGGCGATACCGCCTGATATGGCGATGCCGAAGGCGCGCAGCGTGATGATGCCTGGCCGCAGCAGCCCGAGAGCACCGCAGATGACAAGCAAAGTGAGCGCGCCGAACAGGCAGCGCCAGAAGACCACGCCGCTGACAGGCTGGCCCGACATGACGACGAACCAGCCGATCGTGCCTGAGATCAGCATCGCTGCCGTCATTTCCACCGTGCCTCTTTTGATGTCACTGCCCATGATTGCCTCCATTTCGGTGGCATAAGAATATTGCGGCGATAGGCGATTTTATATAAGGATAAGAAGGAAGATGATCGACGTTGCCTAATCATAAGAGGAGAATATCTCGCCGTGGCTAATGATGTGCAATCGCTCGACGAAATCGATCAGGCCATTCTGGAGGCGCTGGCCGGGAATGCGCGGATCTCGCTGAAGGAACTGGCCCAGCAGGTCGGCCTCTCTTCGCCGAGTGCGGCCGAGCGCCTGCGGCGGTTGGAGGAGCGTGGCGTCATCAAGGCCTTCACCATTGATCTCGATCCCGCCGCTGTCGGTTATCCCCTGCAGGCGATCGTGCGCGTGCGTCCGCTGCCGGGGCAGTTGCACATCGTCGAGCGCATCATCGAGGAAATTCCCGAAATCATCGAATGCGACAAGGTGACGGGTGATGATTGTTTTATCGCCCGCCTGGTCATCCGCTCGATGGCCGATCTCGACGGCATCCTCGACCGGGTTGCCGAAAGGGCGGAGACCAACACCGCGATGATCAAAGCCTCGCCCGTCAAACGCCGCCTGCCACCGCTTTCCCGGCGGAAATAGGGGGGCGGTGAAACGCCTTTTTGTCTTTGCGCATTCCGGTCGCAAAATCGCTGCGCAGTTTTGCTGGAACTGCTCTAGAATTCCGCCATCGGCGACAACATCGCCGGAAAATCCGGGGTGGCGTGGCCGAGCCCGCGCAGCATCAACCTCGTGCCGCTCTCCAACGGTTGCGGAACACCGTCCCAGCCGAGCTTGTCGGGACGGAAAAGCACTTCGACAGAGGCGGGGGCGATCTCCAGTCCGCCAAGGATCGCTGCAAGCGACGGTATGTCAGCCGCCACGACGTCGAGGAGGCTGAAGCGGCCTGCCTCATCCATCTTCCATGCGATCGCCGCCTGCCGGTCTTCCAGGAAGCTGATGCGGATATCGGGATCGAGCCGGGTGTTGATCAGAAACATCGCCGCATTGACTGTGACCGCCAGCGAGGTCGAAACCGGGCGTCGTCTTTTCAGCAGCGATTGCAGCAGGGCAAGATCATCCGCGTTTGTCGGCAAAAGCGGCCGGGCGCGGGCGACGGAAGACGAAAGGTCGGGCGCCGCTCCCTCGTATCGGTGCAGCGCTATCGCGCGGAAACCGTAGGCTTCGTAGAGCGACGGTTTGTCGGTATAGAGGATGACGGCTTCAAAGCCCTGCTTCTCGCACCAGTCGAGCGCTTTCACCGTGACGTCGCGATAGAGCCCGCGGCCGCGCCATGGCGGCCGCACGGCGCCGGATTGCAGGCCGGCGGCATGGACGATCCTGCCGTTAAGGACGAAGGGCAGCGCAAAGGCCGAGATATTCGCCGCAAGTTCCCCTTCGGCGTCGAACCAGCCGAAGGGCATGCTGGTGGGATCAGGGCCGCCGAGCTGTAGCAGCGGTCCGATATCGATGCCGAAAATATCCCTGAGCAGGCAGACCAGCGCCGCCCAGCCGGCGGGGTCGCCGAAATAATCCTGCCGGAAGGTCAGGCCCGCGCTGTCGAGGCGCTGTGCCATCAGACGCCGGTGGAGCCGAAACCGCCTGCGCCGCGCACCGTTTCGCTTGCCTCGGTGATCTCCACCACCCGTGCCTGGGTCACCGGCGCGATCACCATCTGGGCGATGCGCATGCCGCGCGAAATGACGAAGGCTTCCTCGCCGAGATTGACGAGCAGCACCTTCACTTCGCCGCGATAGTCGCTGTCGACGGTACCAGGCGAATTCAGGCAGGTGATGCCGTTTTTGAAGGCAAGGCCGGAACGCGGCCGCACCTGTCCCTCGAAATGCTCGGGGATCTCGAAGATGAAGCCGGTCGGCACCAGCG
>Ga0209673_1002795_pt1 | contig 11324 bp, 7 predicted proteins | sample AraplaCol_mMS_r2_2_FD_184274 | JGI IMG/M metagenome (GOLD analysis project Ga0209673, IMG submission 184274) | Arabidopsis root microbial communities from North Carolina, USA - plate scrape MF_Col_mMS_r2 (SPAdes) (version 3) | ecosystem: Host-associated > Plants > Roots > Endosphere | place: USA... | reverse complement strand
TGCCGAGCAATTCGCCTTCGCCGCGCAGCTTCAGGTCCTCCTCGGCGATGCGGAAACCGTCTTCCGTCTCGCGCATGATCGAGAGCCTGGCATGACCGGTCTCGCCGAGCGGCCCCTTATAGAGCAGGATGCAGGTCGAGGCCTCGTCGCCGCGCCCGACCCGGCCGCGCAGCTGATGCAATTGCGCCAGGCCGAAGCGTTCGGCATGTTCGATCACCATGATCGTCGCATCCGGCACGTCGACGCCGACCTCGACGACGGTCGTGGCGACGAGCAGCCGGGTCTCGCCGTTTTTGAACGCCAACATCGCTGCGTCCTTCTCCGGTCCGCTCATCCGGCCATGGATGAGGCCGATATCGGGGCCGAGTGCGGCGGTGAGCGTTGCATGCCGTTCCTCCGCCGACATCAGGTCGAGCTCTTCGGACTCCTCGACCAGCGGGCAGATCCAATAGGCCTTCTTGCCCTCGGCGATCGCGCTTTGCAGCCGTCCGACGATCTCGCCTGTTCGTTCCATCGGCACGGTGATCGTCTGGATCGGCTTGCGGCCGGCCGGTTTCTCTGTGAGCTTGGAGACGTCCATATCGCCGAAGGCGGCGAGCACCAGCGTGCGCGGGATCGGTGTCGCCGTCATGACAAGCATATGCGGCGAGATGCCCTTGGCCGTCAGCCGCAGGCGCTGATGCACGCCGAAACGGTGTTGTTCGTCGACGACGGCAAGCATCAGATTGGCGTAGGTGACGCTGTCCTGGAACAGCGCATGTGTGCCGATGACGATCTGTGCAGCACCCGAGGCGATGCGTTCCTGGATCTCCTCCCGTTCGCGTCCCTTGGTGCGCCCGGTCAGCACCTCGATGCCAAGCCCGGCGGAGGCGGCGAATTTCGAGATCGTCGCATGATGCTGCCGCGCCAGGATTTCGGTCGGCGCCATCAGCACGGCCTGGCCGCCGCTCTCGATCACCGCCGCCATAGCCATCAGCGCCACCAGCGTCTTGCCGGAGCCGACATCGCCCTGCAGCAGTCGCAGCATGCGCTCGTTGCCGGCCATGTCCTTCAAAACCTCGGCGATCGCCTCGTTCTGGCTTGTCGTGAGCGAGAAGGGCAGGGTTTTCAGGATCTTGCCGCTGACGGCACCTGTCGCATGCACCGGCTGGCCCGCCACCTTGCGAAGCCTCTGCCGCACCAGGCTCAGCGACAGCTGGCCGGCGAGGAACTCGTCATAGGCAAGTCGCCGCCGGGCAGGGGCCTGCGGGTCGATATCGGTGGGGTCGCGCGGCTCGTGCAGCATGTGGAAGCTGTCGCGGATCGACGGCAGGCCCTGCTTCTGTGTCAGCGAGAGATCGATCCATTCCGGCAGCTCGGGAAAGCGCGGCAGGCCGGCGTCGATGATCTTGCGCAGCGTCTTCGGCGAGAGCCCCGACGTCAGCGGATAGATCGGCTCGACCAGCGGCAGGCTCTCCGCCTCGTCGGCCCTGACGATATAATCGGGATGCACCATCGAGGCGCGGCCGTTGAACCAGTCGATCTTGCCGCTGACCGTCACCTCGGCATCGATCGGCAGCTGCTTTTCCAGCCATGCCGCCTGTCCGCGGAAGAAGACCAGCGTCAGCTCGCCGGTTTCGTCATGCAGGAAGACGCGGTAGGGGATATTGCTTTTGCCGCGCGGCGGTACCTGATGCCGGTCGACGCGCGCCGTGATCGTCACGATCGCCCCCTGCGGCGCGCGCGCGATTCCCGGCTGGTTGCGCCGGTCGATCAGCGAAAAGGGTGCGTGGAAGAGGAGGTCGATGACCCGGCAATCCTCCAGCGTCTCGCGCCCGAGCAGCTTCACCAGCAGCTCGGCGATCTTCGGACCGACGCCCGGAAGGCCCGAAATGGGGGAAAACAGAGGATCGAGAATGGCGGGGCGCATGCGGCCAAAATGCGATGAACAATGCGGCCTTGGCAAGGCTGACAAGCCGCTTTCCAGGGTCTATAGAGGCGCATCAACAGGAAGGTAATGCCATGACAGGTGTCACGCTCACGAGTGCCGGTCTCGACCCGCGCCGCCGCAGGATCCTTTTCCGCTGCTGGCATCGCGGCATCCGCGAGATGGATCTGGTTTTTGGCCAGTTCGCCGAAGCCGAGGTCGCCACGCTGTCGGAAGCCGAACTCGACGAGTTCGAGACGATCATGGCCGAAGAGGACAATGATCTCGTTCGCTGGATCATGGGAACATGGCCGGTGCCCGAGCGTTTCCAGACACCGATGTTTGCCCGCATCGCCGCCTATAAGCCCGATTTCGACAAGCCCCTCAGGACGCCGGAATGATCCCTGGTTTCGATGCGAAGAAGCTTGCGGCCATTGCCGAGCCGCTGACGATCGGCAATGTGCCGGCAGGTCTGGAGACGCTGCTGCTCGCCGAGCTCGCTCGAACGGGAGAGCCGGTCGCCTATGTCATGTCGGATGGCCACCGCATGGCCGATCTCGAACAGATGCTCGGTTTCGTCGCCCCCGATATTCCGGTTCTCACCCTGCCGGCCTGGGACTGTCTGCCCTATGACCGCGTCTCGCCGAGCGCCGACACCTCCGCCCGCCGGCTAGCCGCACTTGGCGGCCTGATTGTCCATCGCAAGAAGCCGCATGCCGCAATCGTGCTCGTCACCGCCAATGCCATGCTGCAGAAGGTGGCGCCGCAGGATGTCATCGAGAGCCTCAGCTTTTCGGCCCGTCCCGGCAACCAGCTGCGCATGGACGATCTCGCCGGCCGCCTGGAGCGCAACGGCTTTGAACGCGTCGCGACCGTTCGCGAGGTCGGCGAATATGCCGTGCGGGGCGGCATTCTCGATGTCTTCGTGCCGGGTTCGGAAGAGCCGGTCCGCCTGGATTTCTTCGGCGACACGCTGGAATCGATCCGCAGCTTCGATCCGGCCAGCCAGCGCACGATCGGGCAGGTGCGCTCCCTCGATCTCAATCCGATGAGCGAGGTGACGCTGACGCCGGATACGATCAGTCGCTTCCGCAAGAATTACCTTTCGGCTTTCGGCGCCACCACCCGCGACGACGCGCTCTATCTCGCCGTGTCCGAAGGCCGCCGTTACCCCGGCATGGAGCATTGGCTGCCGCTCTTCTACGAGAAGCTCGATACCGTCTTCGATTATCTCAGCGGCTTCCGTATCGTCATCGACCACACGGTGCGCGAGGCGGCGGAGGAGCGCTCCAAGCTCGTTTTCGACTATTACGATGCCCGCCTGAATTCCGGCCAGCCGGCCAAGGGCCAGGTGAACCAGGGCACGCCCTACAAGCCGGTGACGCCGGGCCAGCTCTATCTCGACAGCAAGCTTTTCGTCAAAACCCTCGACGCGCTCGGCGCAATCCGCATCAGCCCCTTCAACGAGCATGAGGGCGAGGCGAGGCGGGTCGTCAATGTCGATGCCCGCCAGGGCCAGCGTTGGGCCCGTTCGAACGCCGAGGGCGGCGGCGATGCCGAACGCATCAACATCTTCGACGTCGTCGTCAAGCATATTGCCGATCGGCGTGCCGCCGGCGCGAAAGTGCTGGTCACCGCCTGGACCGAAGGTTCGCTGGAACGCCTGCTGCAGGTGCTGAACGAACATGGCCTGGAAAAGGTCAAGCCGGTCGAGGCGCTGAAGGATGTCGGTTCGCTGGCGAGAGGCGAGGCGGCCGCGGCCGTGCTCAGCCTCGAATCCGGCTTCGAGGCCGGCGACCTCGTCGTCATCGGCGAGCAGGATATATTGGGCGACCGCATGGTGCGCCGCTCCAAACGCCGCAAACGCGCCGCCGATTTCATCTCCGAGGTTGCGGGCCTCGATGAGGGCTCGATCGTCGTCCATGCCGAACACGGCATCGGCCGCTTCGTCGGGCTGCGGACCATCGAGGCGGCCGGTGCGCCGCATGCCTGCCTCGAGTTGCAATATGCCGACGAGGCCAAGCTCTTCCTGCCGGTCGAAAACATCGACCTGCTCTCGCGCTACGGCGGCGAGGGCACCGACGCCCAGCTCGACAAGCTCGGCGGCGGCGCTTGGCAGATGCGCAAGGCCAAGCTGAAGAAGCGCCTGCTCGACATGGCCGATGCACTGATCCGCATCGCCGCCGAGCGCCTGACGCGCCACGCGCCGATGCTGACGACGCCGGACGGCCTCTACGACGAATTCGCCGCGCGCTTCCCCTATGACGAGACCGAGGACCAGGATAACGCCATCGAGGCGGTGCGCTCCGATCTCGGTGCCGGCCGGCCGATGGACCGCCTCGTCTGCGGCGACGTCGGCTTCGGCAAGACCGAAGTGGCGCTGCGCGCCGCCTTCGTCGCAGCGATGAATGGCGTCCAGGTCGCCGTCGTCGTGCCGACGACATTGCTCGCCCGCCAGCACTTCAAGACCTTTTCCGAACGTTTCCGTGGCCTGCCGGTGCGTGTCCAGCAGGCCTCGCGCCTCGTCGGGGCCAAGGAGCTGGCGCTGACCAAGAAGGAAGTCGCGGACGGCAAGACCGATATCGTCGTCGGCACCCATGCGCTGCTTGGCGCCGGCATCAAATTCGCCAATCTCGGCCTGCTCGTCATCGACGAAGAGCAGCATTTCGGCGTCAAGCACAAGGAGCGGCTGAAGGAGCTGAAGAGCGACGTGCACGTGCTGACGCTGTCTGCAACCCCGATCCCGCGCACGCTGCAGCTTGCCATGACCGGCGTGCGCGAATTGTCGCTGATCACCACGCCCCCGGTCGACCGCATGGCGGTGCGCACCTTCATCTCGCCGTTCGACAGTCTTGTCATCCGAGAGACGCTGATGCGCGAGCATTATCGCGGCGGCCAGAGCTTCTATGTCTGCCCCAGGCTTGCCGACCTCGAGGATATCAGTGCCTTCCTGCAGTCGGATGTGCCGGAGCTGAAGGTGGCGATCGCCCATGGCCAGATGCCGGCCGGCGAACTCGAAGATATCATGAACGCCTTCTATGAAGGCCGCTACGACGTGCTGTTGTCGACCACCATCGTCGAATCCGGCCTCGACGTGCCGACAGCCAACACGCTGATCGTTCACCGCGCCGATATGTTCGGCTTAGCCCAGCTCTATCAGCTGCGGGGCCGCGTCGGCCGCTCGAAGGTGCGCGCCTTTGCGCTCTTCACCCTGCCGGTCAATAAGGTGCTGACGGCAACCGCCGAGCGCCGCCTCAAGGTGCTGCAATCGCTGGATACGCTCGGCGCCGGCTTCCAGCTGGCGAGCCACGACCTAGACATCCGCGGCGCCGGCAACCTGCTTGGCGAGGAGCAGTCCGGTCATATCAAGGAGGTCGGTTTCGAGCTCTATCAGCAGATGCTGGAAGAGGCGGTCGCCGAGGTCAAGGGCGTCGACGAGATCCACGACACCGGTTGGTCGCCGCAGATCTCCGTCGGCACGACGGTGATGATCCCGGAAAATTACGTGCCGGACCTGCATCTGCGTATGGCGCTCTACCGGCGTCTCGGCGAAGTCACCGAGCTCAAGGAGATCGATGGCTTCGGCGCCGAGATGATCGACCGCTTCGGCCCGATGCCGATCGAAGTCCAGCATCTCTTGAAGATCGTCTATATCAAGTCGCTCTGCCGTACCGCCAATGTCGAAAAGCTCGATGCCGGCCCGAAAGGCGTCGTCGTGCAGTTCCGCAACAAGGAATTCCCCAATCCGGCAAACCTCGTCGGTTATATCGGCAAGCAGGGCACGATGGCGAAGATCCGCCCCGATCACAGCCTGTTCCTGACCCGCGACCTGCCGACCCCGGAAAAACGCCTGCAAGGCGCCGCGGTGATCATGACGCAACTGGCCGAGATGGCGAAGTAGGCAGAGGGAGACGAAGATGGCGACATATGGCGCGACGATCGTGTGGCAGCGGAACGGCGAGACTTTCACCGACAACCGCTACAGCCGCGCCCACTGCTGGACCTTCGACGGCGGCATTGAGGTGAGGGCGTCTTCTTCCTCGCATGTCGTCCCATTGCCCTATTCGGCCGAGGACGCGGTGGATCCGGAGGAGGCTTTCGTCGCTTCGCTCTCCAGCTGCCACATGCTCTGGTTCCTGTCGATCGCCGCCAAACAGCGCTTTTGCGTCGACAGCTACACCGATGCCGCCGAGGGCATCATGGAGAAGAATGCCGAAGGCCGTCTTGCCATGACCGTGGTGACGTTGAAACCGCATGTCGTCTTTAGCGGCGAAAAGCAGCCTTCCCTAAGTGAACTCGAAGCCCTGCATCATCGCGCCCACGACGAATGTTTCATCGCCAATTCGGTGAAAACAGAGGTGCGCTGCGTTCCGATTCTGGGCTGAGCAAAGCCAAGTCTGTTGTCGGGCTTTGCCGCCTGTTAGTTCAGCCCCGATCGCGCCTCGGCCTTCGCCTTGGCGATGTCGCGCAACGCATTGGCCAGCACGTCGGGCGTCTGCGCGCCGCTGACGGCATATTGCTGGTCGAAAATGAAGAACGGCACGCCGTTGACGCCCATTTCCTGCGCCGCTTTGATCTCGGCGACGATCAGGTCGCGATCGGCGTCGGAGGCGAGCAACGAGGCGATGACCGAGCGGTCGAGGCCGGCCTTTTCGGCGATATCGAGCAACACGGCGTGGTCGCCGACATTGCGGCCTTCCTCGAAATTCGCCTTGAACAGCGCGCCAACGACCTTGTCCTGTTTCTCGCGGCCTTCGATCATCGCCCAATGGATCAGCCGATGCGCATCGAGCGTGTTGGGGCCGATCTTGATCGCCTCGAAATCGAAGGCGATGCCGACGTCGCGGCCGTAATCGGTGAGCATTTTGTGCGCTTGCGCCACGCGCTCCTCGCCGCCGAGCTTCTCAGCCAGCGCCTTCTTCTGGTCGACACCTTCCTTGGGATAGTCGGGGTTGAGCCGGTACGGCCGCCAGTTGATATCGACGCCGATCTCGTCCTGCACCTCGGCGATGGCGAGCTCCAGCCGCGCCTTGCCGAGATAGCACCAAGGGCAGACGACATCCGAGACGACGTCGATGGTGATACGCTCCATGATGATTTTCCTTATTCTCATGCGTCTCCCAAGGGAGACATTTGGCTGGCGGTTCGGCTGATTCTTACTGCACGCTCGTATCCCACCATACCGGCAGCTGATAGCCGTAGAGCGGCACGCTGTCGGGACGGCCGATGCGCTTGCTGCGCGCCACCCATTGCTGGTCGATGTGGTAGAGCGGCAGCACATAGTGGCCGGAAAGCAGCAGCCGGTCGTAGGAGCGCACCGCCGCGGTGAAATCCTCGGCCGAGCGCGCCCGAAGCAGATGGTCGATCAGCGTGTCGATATCGGGGTCGGCGACACCGGCGAAACTGTCGGTGCCTTCGCGGGTTTTGGCGGCTGAAGACCAGCGGCCGAGCTGCTCATTTCCGGGTGACAACGAAGACGTATAGGACTTGAGGATCATATCGTAGTCGAAGCTGTTCGTCCGGCTCTGATACTGCGAATCGTCGACGGTGCGGATTGAAGCGGCGATGCCGATCGTCTGCAGCGAACGCTGATAGGCGACGGCAAGCTTCTCCTGGTCGGCATTCTGCGTCATGATCTCGAAAGCGAGCTGGCGGCCGGAGGCATCGAGCATCTTGCCGCCCTGGATCGTATATCCGCCCTGTTTCAGCAGTTCGACGGCCTGCTTCAGCACATTGCGGTCGCGACCGGAGCCGTCGGTCACCGGCAGCTTGTAGGCGCCGTCGAGAATCTCCGGCGCGATTTTGTCCTTGATCGGCCCGAGCAGGGCAAGCTCGGCTGCATTGGCGGGAACCCCGAAACTCGACAGTTCGGAATTCTGCCAGAAGCTCTGCGTGCGCTTGTAGGCGCCGGAATAGAGGTTTTTGTTCGCCCATTCGAAATCGAACACCAGCGACAGGCCTTCGCGCACCTTGAGATCGGCAAAGATCGGCCGGCGCGTGTTGAACACGAAGCCGAGCATGCCGCTCGGCAGTTTCGGCGTGAATGTGTCCTTGACCACGGCCCCCGAGGTGACGGCGGGGAAATTATAGGCATTGGCCCAATGGCCGGGATTGCCGTCGGGATAGATGTCGACATCGCCCTTCTTGAAGGCCTCGAACAGCGTCGTGTCCTGCAGGAAATACTGGACGGTGATCTGGTCGTAATTGTCGGTACCGACCTTGGCGGGAATGTCCTTGCCCCAATAATTCGGGTCGCGCTCATAGGTGATGCTCTCGCCGGGCTTCACCGTCTTTACCTTGTAGGGACCGGAGCCGACCGGCGGCGTCAAGGACGAACGGTCGAAGGTTTCAGGATCGATCGCATGTTTCGGCAGCACCGGGAAAAGACCGAAGATCAGCGGCGTTTCGCGATCGGCCTTGTCGTTGAAGGTGAAGCGCACGCTGTGTTCGCCGACCTTCTCCATCTTGGCGACGACGTTGAGGCGGTTGGCGAAGGGCACGCGGCCCTTGTCGCGCATCAGTTCGAAGGTGAACATCACGTCTTCGGGCGTTACCGGCTGGCCATCGGCCCATTTCGCCTTCGGATTGAGGTTGAACTGAATGAAGCTTCTGTCGTCGTCCCATTCGACTGTCTCGGCAAGCAGCCCATAGAGCGTGAACGGCTCGTCCCTGGAGCGCTGCATCAGCGATTCGTAGACGAGATTGCCATATTCCGGATCCCACATGCCGCGCGCCGTCGTGCGCATGCTCTTCAGGATGAAGGGGTTGAGGCTGTCGAAGGTGCCGACGACGCCATAGGTGATCTTGCCGCCTTTTTTTACGTCGGGATTGACGTAAGGGAAGTGTTTGTAGTCCGCCGGCAAAGCCGGCTCACCGTGCATCGCGATGCCGTGCAGCGGCTCGGCGGCGACAGCGCCGCACAGCAGCGAGAGGACGAGGGGGACGATAATCCGGAGCATTCGGCAATCCTTGATCCGTGAAAAACGGGGCATGATTCACGCGGGAGATTATCATGGGGTCGAGTGATTCCAACACGCAGCGGCGTTTTCTTTGACGTGGCTGCGAAATTGCCTCTCAAATTGCCAAAGAAATGCTGGATATCTTGAACGCTGCGATGTAACAGGTGAACCCGAAGTTTCGGGGTCATGCATTTGCCTTATTTTTTTAAGAGGTGGAGTGCCGAACGACCCGATGGTTGGGGCGGCAAAGACGCTGCCCCGAACGGATATCAGGAGACGGAATTCGTTATGATGTTCAAGTCTGAAAAGAAAATGCGGGCAGCACTGTCCGTTCTGGCAGTGATGTTCGGCGCCGCTTCGGCTCCGGTCTCCTCCTTTGCCCAGGATGCGGCCGCACCGGCGCCTGCCGATGCGCAGGCCTCCGGTGCGCCGAAGCTCGGCTGGTACAAGACCTGCAGCAAGCAGGAAGACAACGACATCTGTGTTGTCCAGAACCTGATCCTCGCCAATGGCGGCCAGCTCGTCACGGCCGTCGGCCTGATCTCGGTTTCCGGCAAGATCAACCGCAAGCTCCTGCAGGTTTCGGTTCCCACCGCACGCCTGATTCCTCCGGGCATCATCATGCAGATCGACGGCGGCAAGGGCCAGAAGCTCGACTACGCTGTCTGCCTGCCGGATAAGTGCACCGCCGAAATCCCGCTGACCGACGCGATGATCGCCAGCCTCAAGAAGGGCAGCGACGTGATCTTCACCTCGATCAACTTCCGCCGCGCCCCGAACCCGATCAAGATTTCGCTTGAAGGCTTCACCGGCGCTTATGACGGCGAACCCGTTTCGGAATCCAAGCTCGCTGAAAGTCAGCGCAGCCTGCAGGACAGCATGCAGAAGAAGGCCGAGGAAGCTCGCAAGAAGCTGGAAGACGCCCAGAAGGCAGCCAAGGCGCAGTAATCCTGCCATCATCTTTGAACAGAAACCCGGCTTCGCGCCGGGTTTTTTGTTGCGCCACGAAAAAGGCCTCGCCGGGAGTGTGCGAGGCCTTGTTTCCTGCGGTCGGTCAGCCTGATTTAGTGGGCGAAGCTCATCTTGGGTTTGAACTGCCCTGACGGGGCCTGATCGAAAATCTGGTAGATCTGTGGGTTGCGAAGCGGCGCGCCGCTTTCGTCATTCATCAGGTTCTGCTCGGAGACATAAGCGACATATTCGCTTTCATCATTTTCGGCGAGCAGGTGATAAAAGGGTTGGTCCCTGCTCGGGCGCACCTCGGCCGGAATGGAATTCCACCATTCCTCCGTATTCGCGAACTCCGGATCAACGTCGAAGATGACGCCGCGAAACGGAAAAACCTTGTGCCGAACCACTTCGCCAATGCTGAACTTTGCTACTCTTTCTTTCATGGTACGACTTCCTTTCATCACCGAATTTGGTGATTGGTGTCGCGCAAATCAAGATTTGTGCGCGAGTTCGTCACATGAACGTCATATCCTCCTACTGCATAATTCCTTAAATCGGAAAGGATTTAGGGACAAAATTATGCAGCACTCCAAGTGCTACAGCGTCTTTTGCGCGTCTCAAAGCCGCGCGGCGCTGTGGTGGCGTCCATGACCTGGGAGGTGAAAGCCCCGGCGAACCGGGACTTTCGGTCTTCGCAGCCGATCAGGCTGAATAGTACATGTCGTATTCGACCGGATGCGGCGTCATTTCGAAACGCATCACCTCGGCCATCTTCAGCTCGATGAAGGCATCGATCTGGTCGTCGTCGAAAACGCCGCCGGCTGTCAGGAACTTGCGGTCCTTGTCCAGGCTTTCGAGCGCTTCGCGCAGTGAGCCGCAGACAGTCGGAATCTTCTTCAATTCCTTCGGCGGCAGGTCGTAGAGATCCTTGTCCATGGCCTTGCCGGGATGGATCTTGTTCTTGATGCCGTCGAGGCCGGCCATCAGCATAGCGGCGAAGGCGAGGTAGGGGTTGGCGGTCGGATCCGGGAAACGGACTTCGACGCGCTTGGCCTTCGGGTTGGAGCCGAACGGAATGCGGCAGGAGGCCGAGCGGTTGCGGGCCGAATAGGCGAGCAGCACCGGTGCTTCGTAACCCGGGACGAGACGCTTGTAGGAGTTCGTCGACGGATTGGTGAAGGCATTGATCGCCTTGGCATGCTTGATGATGCCGCCGATATAGAACAGGCAGCTCTCGGAGAGGCCTGCATATTCGTCGCCGGCAAAGGTCGGCTTGCCACCCTTCCAGATCGACTGGTGCACGTGCATGCCCGAGCCGTTGTCGCCAAAGATCGGCTTCGGCATGAAGGTCGCCGTCTTGCCGTAGGCATTGGCCACCTGATGCACGACATATTTGTAGATCTGCATCTTGTCGGCGTTGCGCACCAGCGTATCGAACTTGATGCCGAGTTCGTGCTGGGCGGCAGCGACTTCATGGTGATGCTTTTCGACGACGACGCCCATCTCGG
>Ga0209673_1002788_pt1 | contig 11365 bp, 8 predicted proteins | sample AraplaCol_mMS_r2_2_FD_184274 | JGI IMG/M metagenome (GOLD analysis project Ga0209673, IMG submission 184274) | Arabidopsis root microbial communities from North Carolina, USA - plate scrape MF_Col_mMS_r2 (SPAdes) (version 3) | ecosystem: Host-associated > Plants > Roots > Endosphere | place: USA... | reverse complement strand
TTTTTTTTTTTTTCTCTCTTCTTTTCTAAAAGAAAAGGTTCTACATTGTATTTAAATTGCTGGGTTAATTTTGGCCCCCGAGACTCTAGACAGTCGCATGTATGACTCATTTCGACTGGAATTGCCCAGCTTTGTGGCTTTTTTTTTACTTCCTCAAAAGGCAGATTGTGTCTTTTCATGGCCCTCTTTATATTTATCAAGCCTTAGCTTTTTACAGGTTGCTGTTATTCCCTTTTCCCCCTGCTCCAAATGCATGAATCTATTCCAGATTAAATCATCCACAGTGGAATGTAGACCAAGCTCTCATACTATGAGAGCTTAGTGCTAGTAACACTAAGCAAAGAACTTACTATGATACAAAAACATTAATCTGGCGCAATTCTTTTATTTAATGTGGTCCGAAATACTCCTGTAGGCTTGCTAATGCTCAACTGGCCTTCTTTATGTGCATCCCCTTTGCGCCGAGCCGCTTAGTTCTATATTTCTCCTTCACCAAGTCAACCGGGGTGAACTTTTTATAAACCGGGGATTTCACGTCGATCTTGTTGGAAGATAGAAGCAGTCTCACTGCAGCACACTCTGCTCTTAATATTGCTAAACATAGTACAGATCTGCCCTTGGAATCGCGTGAATTTGGATCAACCCGGTGATCTGCCAGCAGATCTTTCATGATCGACAATGCAGCTCCGTTTTCTTCTGTCTCTGGTCGAACATTCAATGCAGATAGTCGACTCTCGAGAGGACCTTGAAGAATACTCAACATCTCCCGCTCATCTTTCTCGTAGTTAGCGTTGATTTTCTCGCCGTTGACTCGCCCGGGAAATTTCCCGGACAACACAGCATACGCAAGTGGCGTTCGATTTGATTCACATTTGGAATTCGGATCAACTCCATCGATGGTAAGTAATAATCTCACAATACCTGGGAATCCAGCTTGAGCAGCGAGAGACAGTGGACTTCGTCCAAGATGATCGCAAGTATCAGGGTCGGCCCCTGCAGAAAGCAATAGCTGAACCGCATTCTCGTTGCCCTTCTCAGCAACATAAGAGAATGATGATCGACCCAGTGAATCGACAGTGTTTACATTGACACTCGAAGTTTTCAGAAGAAGCTCGATTATTCTGGTATGACCACCACGTGAAGCTTCCAGCAAAGGAGTATAACCCTTTGCATCAGCCATGTCTGCATCTATATCTTCTCGTTCAAGCAACATCTTCACAACGGCCTCCTGGCCATCAGCAGCAGCAACACTCAGTGGTGATTTACCATCGCCATCACGGAGATCTGCATTCCAACCCGCTTGAAAGAGAATCTGCAGTATACTTGCATGCCCAGCTTTTGCCGCCACTGACAATGGCGAGACATGGCAGGGTTTTATAACATTTGGCTTTTCCTGAAGAGAACAAAGCTTCACAAATCGCTGGCTGCCAATCCGAGCAGCCTCAAACAGGCTAATCCGTGCACGTTGACTTTGCAGAAAGACATTTATCATCTCTTCGTCTCCCAGTATGATAGCCCTCTGAAGCGCGTGGTCCAGATATCTCGCGTGGCGTCTGTCGATCAATGGTCGGTCATTGGAAAGGGATTGATCGGGCTCAGAAGGAACTGTAGAAGCTGAAGATTCCTCCTCGCTGATTGCAATTTCTTCTTCAGTCTCAGTCTCAGCCTCAGACAGATACACCGATACTTTTGCTGAATACTCCAGAAGAACCTTCACAGCTTCCAAACACCGACCACTCACTGCAAAAGGCAAAGCTTGCAGATCGTATTTGATAGTCATGATATTCCAATCCAGCAGAAGCTTAATAATTCCAACATGACCATACCAGGCGGCAAATCTCAAGGGTAGACTTAGCTCCGAGGTTGGTTCTGTGCTGATCAGCTCGAATCCATTCCAATCTCGAGAATCGAATTCGCCCTGTCGTTGCAACATCGCACGAGCAACATCCTCACGGCCATGTTGACTAGCCCACAAAATAATTCCGTTTCGGCTGGACCCTGGAGTCCGATCGTATATAAGATCACCTTGGAGGAGGGTATATAATTTCCGATTCCCTTGCATCAAATTTGCAATGCCACGGGGACTGAGATATTGCGCGATCATCAATATGATCTCGTTGGGCAGATTCGGGCGGGTCATCTATTGTGGTCAGTCGGCAGGCCTGAGTCCCTTCATTTAGATAACTCCCATACCGTTTACTCTTACTCATAGCTGGACAGCTAAGAGCCTTCGTCCTGCTTCACTTTCGCTCTATCCTGGATTGACTTCGCCCCTCTTCTTCTTTGTCTTCTTCTCCTCCTGTGGTTGTGCGTTATTCGACCGAAGGCGGAGGGAAGATCGACTGGCATTAAACGGGCGCGAGTGATAGGTCTACTAATTCCTACTAATTACAATGGAAATGGCTTGTCAAGGGTTCAATAGACCCTGCAGGGACATCCGCGGTGTAGCAAACAAAAAAAATGAAAAGCGAATTTCATTTTGTCGAGCAGGTGTTGGCCAATGGCACTTTTAGGGCTTGTTTCAAGGTCGAGTCTTGCTGTCGTGGAAGAACCAGAACATTGAGCAACATGGATAAACAGATTACCGATTACGGACTACATTTTATTCCCTGATCCGTGGAGTATATACAAGACAATGGAGTATATTCCGCTTATTCCTGGATCCATTTTACTATAAACCATGAGGTCATTCCGGTTAAGCGAGAGATCGACGGTGGAGGGTGGAGATGTACTCGGCAGAAGAGCCGCTTGTCTGGATGAAAACAAGACATTTTTTTCAAACCAGAATGAATTCAATGAAATTCAAGAGGCTGGATGGGTACATCTGTAGGAGTACGGAGTACGACGGATAGAATACATGCGGGGAGATGGAGGTACATCACCAACCTCTTTACCATGAGGGGTTGGAGGCTGGATTGATCTCGCCATCTGCACTGATTGATTGCTCATTCGCCGTCACGACCATATTGAGAAGTTGACCCACTGCCAAGTTAAAGTTGAATATTGTATGTAGAGAGGAGACTGAAGACGATGTCTTCAGAAAATCGGAGTCCATGGGTTAGTTATTTGCGAGAAGACTGTTCATTTCTTTCGTTTTTTTATTTTATATATATATATATATATATATATTGGCTATCAAGAAAAGCAGACATGCTGGTATACGATAAACACGAAAGCCACCCAGAAATAAGTGTCAAGTAGAGGATTGTCCATGTGTTGAAACACGGACGATACGCCGGGCGTCAAGATAGATAAACACCGGCGGAACCCGAGGAGATCTCACGGTCGCAGGATTGTCCTACGACGATCATAGTCTTTTCTCAAAGGGAACTCTGCAGGGCAGAGTACAAAGCAGAGGACAAAGCAGAGGACAACGCAAAGGCCGCGTGGTTTTCAACGTGGAGATCGCATCGATGTACTGTAGACGTACATTCCATGGCGTAGCGCCTGCATCTCGTACAACTCGATCGTTCTATTGATGGAATGTGCTCGGAAATTCCTAGCCACGACGATATGGTCGCCTAGCAGATGATTTGCCCATGTATTGACATCTTCTGACAGGCAAAATGATGGGATGGGCAGCTGAGAATATGCAGGTACTGACGGTGGCAAAGATGAAAATAGAAGCAAACTAGATACAGACGTACCTGTACTGTAGGGAGTACAAGACACGCATTCGTGATGGAGACTATTTTGTACAGATTAATATGGAAGACTCGATATTCTACTATGTACTCCGTACAGAGCACTTTGTACAGCTAGCCCTAATTCTATACTCCGTATACGGAGTACGACACTTCAACTTCAACCACTCCATTTTAATATACAGCATTTGATAAGAATAGAAATCTAGATGATAGGACCCTGAACCAGTGCACGACGAATGTTTGGAATTACGCGTCCCTGGCGACGTAAGAGTCTCCACATCTTTTCCATCTGTGTGGAAGATCAGCGCTCGCCCGGAATGAGCCATCACGACGGACTCCGTTGAACATTCTGTGTACATTGACAGGAGTAAAAGAATAGAGAGAAAATATTGAACATAATGTAATAAAATATGAGTAATTTAGATCATTTCAACATTCTTTCGATCAAATGTATACTGTCACTTCTCTAAGTCCAAGCGCTGAGGCGCAAGTATACGTCGTCATGGCTGCAGGAACTGATCGGCGCTGAAACAAACGAGTGGCGGGGGGTGGTTGAAGGCTGTTAGGAATTGACAAGCCAATCTTATTAAATTGGAGACTTGTCCGTCATCTCGCTGGATCACTCCACTTATTCCAGATCATCTTTTAAAAGACCCTGAAACTGCCAGTCTTGAATTTGTCGTTGCCAGTTCATTTTTTACTACAGCATTAGTATACCACTAGCATAGTACACTCCAGTGTACAGCACGGTATGTCACCATATATATCTGTTCAAGCGAATATTTCATGCTAATTTCCATTTAGATAGAATAGCGAGATATTCTTCACCACATTCGTTCCATACTCACTCGCTGCACTCGCTGCCCTCGCTGAACCCTCATCATGTCTATCGCTATCCGCCTTCTCACCACCTTCTTCCTGGTCAATTTGACCATCGCCTTCCCATTCATGAAGCGCGGCATCCAGTGGTCCTTTGACCTCTACCCCAGCACTCAATGCGACGGCGAAGGTGACATCCACCATGGCATGGGCAGCACCGGCTGCCGCGCCGACCTGAACTCCATGGCCTCCGCATACCGTTTGAACACAATCGCCCCAGGATGCCAGGTGGAATTCTTCGAGAACACCATGTGCGAGCAAAGCGAAATCTCCGGTATGATCGTGGATTTGTCTACTGGCGCAGAGACCTGCCAGGCACCATCTACAAAGCGTTATGGATCTTACCAAGTGACCTGCGACCAAGGCCATGAATTGAAGATCTAAGTGAAACATCGGAATCGTAGCAATTATCGGGAGATCCCTGAAGATCGGATTGGCTGGCATTCTTGATTATTTGAATTTGCACTTTGCTTTGATTATATAGATGCAATCGAACTGGATTCGATCTGCTGTGATAGATAATGATACCCTAGAGAATATGAATTTATGAGACCCACCTTTCCCCGACTAGGAAATTCGTACTGTACACCTTTACTCTGTACTCCGTAATGTATGCACGTGGATTCTGATATCTGAGATTGCTACTTGATAATTGGTGATTACTTTGCTGATCCTTAGTTCTGGCCTGTGATTTGCTACATCTTGTGTTTCGTCGTGTTTCAAGCCATCGCCCCAAGTAAGGGTGTAAGTGCTGCGAGCTCAGAATACTCCGTCAATCTAGATACTTCGGATACCCTTGCAAATGGCGAATTTACGAAGAGCAATTTCCCGATCAGGTCTATATCAAAGTTTGAAAGAAACTTCATCTGCTGGAAAGCGGATTCCGTCGGACGCACTCGGTAGACTACCTTTTGTAAATTGCGAATGGAGAATCTATCCCCTTGTTTCTCGTGTCTTGCGCTATCTATTAATTTTTCTGTCTGACAATGAATGTGCTTGTCTCCGTTTGGCGAACTGATCGCAGTCTTTTTGAAACACTAGATTATTTTTGCCCGGAATTTCGATAGCTCTAATATGAGAGTCCACTCTGTCAGCGTCATTCTGAGGATATTGAGGCGTGATTTTGAGTTTTCACCGGCTGTCAGATTACCCTCACCTCAAAAACATATGGATTTATAGTAAAAGATTGTCATGAAAAGACCAAGGTTGGTGCTTTAATGTCTTGAAGACAACTATAGCAAAAAGTCACGAAATATAGGCATATTTCGTGACTTATTAAAGTGATGGAGAGCAATTCATAGTAAGAACTTGGAGATACATGACTATTGATGGTCAGAAATATAGAGAGAATGAATCATTCAATTAAAGGCCTTGGAGTTGAAGTGGAAGAGGAAGGATGAGTAGCCCTGGCCGAAGAAAAGCCGGTCAAATTTTCCACCTAAAGTGCTGTTAAAATGCTACTAACTAATATGTGATAGTTACCCATCTAGCTACTGGTGACTTTTTGTAGATGTGCCTCTGAATATACAAGTCGTAACATTGTTTCTGCCGTTCGAGTTAATCTTTATATTGACGAGAACATGAATGAAAGTAGAACGAGAGAGATACGAGAGAGCAGAAGAAGTATATTTTTTCATCACTACCGGCATGTGATTGAGTCGGAAAAACACAGTACATTTTGCTCACGGTAGTCGGCTTCTGAAAATTCGAGAGAACATCTTGTAAGCACTAATAATACCTAGAGTAGTACTCTGATGGCCACAGGTAAATAAAAACCAACTGTATATAGCATTCAAAGCTTGTATTTGTTTACCCAAGTTTTCAACGCAGCACATGCCACACTTGAATGACCAATGACAACAACAATAAACGAAAGAATCAAGCTATGTACAAACAACTCAGATCAAATCCCATCACACAAGATTTAATCATGGTAGATACCCCAAGTCATATCAGCCGTGGCAACATCTCCCTTCGCACTTTGACATTCCATAGTACCCTTTGCACCAATCTTGCCATCCGTCGCGAATTGATCAATAGAGGCAGTAATGACATCAATAATGTCTGAGTTACCAATATAGGCCGTGTTGAGGTTCTTGTTGGCGCCTTGAGCACCAAAAGCACATGTACCGTATTGAGCCAGCTGGTGCTGGCTACCAGTGGCAGTGACACTCCAAGTGCCACCATTCTTGATGTTCTCGGCGAGTTGCTTGCAGTCATCCACATCGGGAGATGCATCGGAGGTCTCGTTCTCATAAGTGGATTGCTTACAATCGTTGATAGAATCTCTGGAGATGAGGCGGGCTCCCTCCGCTGGAGTCACAGTCACAGGAGAGGCCAGGGCGGAGGCTAGGAGAGTAGTAAGAGCCAGGATAGTGAACTTCATATTGACGGTGAATATTTCTGGTGTTAATTGGCAATAGATAGAAAAGTGGTCGAGATAATTTGAGAACTCTTGAACGAGGCTGTTTTGATCTTGTGTTGATAATTCAAGTTCATTCTCGAGGGAATTGAGCCCCTCTTTATACACGATCACAAGACCGTAGCCTTGTCCGATGGAGACAGCGCGAGATGAGAAATAGCAGTCGAAGCTGCCTCACTCATGGCGTTTCCAAAGATATCTCGCTTGCCCAAGCTAGCTGCCCCCACGACTGGATCTGGTTGCCAAGATTTGTACTCTTCGCCCCAAGCTGAATAGCAATCATGTTTGGTAAATCCAACTTTTACAAGGGATCAGCGTGGAAGAAAAGACCAGGAAACAGGAAATGATCATACTCATTTCTATTTTCGAAAATGTGAAGGATTCTATGGTGAAATTGTTGATGTTGAGAAGCTTTTGCGGTCGTCACTCTACCTAGCATAAGTGAAATCGAGCACCGGTATCGCCTGTAGTAGTACGAATAGAAGGCAAACAGTTGTCATGAGCAAGATTTACAATGATTCAATAGATGAGACTGCTTCGTTGTAATGAACCTACTTCTATTCCATATACTAGTACATTTTATAAAACATCTATTGCTTTGCATTGAACTGCGCTGCACAAGTTCCCATGGGTTCTTGGGGCCGAGCAAGCTACTACTATTAAGCCTAGTAAATAGTGCAATTGATATGATCTCTGATATTTGAATCGGTAAATCTAAAACTTAATCAGTATACCTGGTCAAATTAGAATTCTCACCAGACATAGCCCCCGCGGACGGGGTAACTGATCTTCATACATCCCCCATAAACATCTACCCCATTCAATCTCGCAATTCTACTCCTCAATGAGTTTAGTGCAAGGCCCATCGCCCTGACTCTGGTTGAGCAGAGACAGTTATATTACTAGTATAGCAATGCAAATGTAGATCTGTGGATTTGGCCCGGGCCCCAATGGGACTGAGATTCAAGGTTGTACCTGCGCTTGGCACTTCGCGGCTAGCGCTGGCACTTTTTATTTTTTAGTAAATCTAGACAATTTGAACCTCAATTTGTTGAAAATCGATAGTAAGTATTAGATGACCTCATAAAAAGAAAAAAAAAGGTTGCCCCAAATCCACATGTTGCATACCTATGTAGGACGGACCCTCAAGATCATCCTGGATACAAAAAATACAGAATTATTGCCACCTCGGCAGTGAATGGGATATTATTGAATGTCCCTCCGCTTAAGCTGTGCTATTTATTATTGGTTTGACCGATTGATTCAACCCGGAATTGTCGTTCTGGTGAATAAATTTGATCATTAGATACCTCGGTATACTTCGGTGTGCTAATAATCATAGCGGGTGCTAAGCGTGGGGTACACAGACCCCATTCCATGGATTCTATCTGATTACTATACACGTCATTTCGAGGCTGATTCAAGTATGACAGGCTTACTAGTAGCGCAAAACTCCTTGAAGAATTTCTTGTTGAAGCTAGCGAATGATCAATCCTGTCTGGGTATAGGCATAGTCTACGTTCTGGGGCCAAATATGTTGGCAGAGATCTCGGGCTACCTGCCAGGTAGTCCTACAAGTAGGAAGAAAGATAATTTCCATATTATGCTTGCATTGGACTATATATTAGCAAGCAAATGATACTATATGCAGCTACATATTGTGATGGCAATGGGAACGGAGATAAACAGCGATACAATGTCTGTTTATCAACGGCGTATTCCTAATTCTTTGTAGATCAAGCCTACAGATGCAAATATTTGACAGCCCAGTGAGCTTTACTCTAAAGCTCACTATTATTGATGGTTTATTTTGCAAGGCCGGCGAACCTGCCCTCGCGGACTGTCCACTTGATGAGGCATTTGAGGCATTTCATTTAGGTCGCACGAATTCTCCAGATCGAGCAATTTCTATACATTGACCATAATGATCGGCAAGGGCTTTAATGAATGAATGATAGAACTCGTGTCAGAGCGCAAATCGAACAGAGGATATTTAGTTTTCGCACTCTTTGCTACTTTGGGTATTTTTGAAGTTTGTCTGCAGATCCCATCACTTAGTATCTTGGCTATGTTGGCAGAGCCTTAAAGATCTCAGCTACACTTGAACTACTATTTAAGTACACTGGATTCTTAATCATCACAAAGTCCAAATAACTTTACGCCGAGAATTTAGTGGTAGAATCCATCGTGCTATCCTTCCTGGTGGTTACCCAGTTAAGCAAATGGATTTTCCATAAACTCCAAGAATGCCCACCAAACACGGTGATGACAGTCACAAGCTCGGCATATCGACAATTTACTTGGGCTAATTTCTCAATCTAACTTGTATATATCCATCGGATTTATAAAACAGAAATACTCTTCCGACTAAACACCCCATTCAAAGTGTAGGGATGATCACTTTTCCAAGATGCCCGGAGTTAGAGCAGATTCGCCGTTTTAGGCAATTCACCGGAAGCGTCATACTTGACGAGCTTAATAGAGTCCAAGGTTTTCCCCCGATATAATTTTTACTTCACAAGTACCAATTCCATCACTTTTCAGCCAAAATGGAGAAAGACGAGATGGATGATGTACCTCCACCTACAGCAGTGGGCTTTTTTGACCCTGCACTCAAGGAAGTACGCCGTCGCGTCTTATATCAATGGACCCGCACTATCTGCATCTTATGCCTCTTTGTACTTGGAGTCCTCTCACTCTTCTGGGGATCACAATATGCGACCGAAGCAAACTACTCTGCCCTCAAGGTTTATGTGGTTGATTTCGACGGCATTGTTGATCCCTATCGCACAGACAACCCCCTTGTTGGACCGGCCGTCACCAATGCTACCAACAACATCATCCAGTCCAACGGCCTGCACTTAGGATATGAGATCAAATCCCCGGCCGACTTTGACAATGACCCTTGGAAAGTCCGCCAGGCCATCTACGATGAGAAAGCCTACGGAGCTATCATTGTCAATCCTAATGCAACGACACTACTTCGCGCCGCCGTGACCGAGCGAAACAGTTCCTACGATCCAACCGGCGCCATCGAATCGGTGATCATCTCGGCACGAGATGAAAATACCTATTTCAACTACATTCTACCAGACCTCACCATTTTCCAAGCGACTGTTCTGTTGGAATTCGGTCCACGCTGGGCTCGAGAACTCACCTCCAACTCGACATCTATATCCAATCTTTCGCAAATCCCCCCACAAGCCATAAACCCAGCTATTGGATTCGCCAACATCGATCTACGACCCTTCTACCCAGCAGTAATTGCACCCGCTGTCACAATCGGTCTAATCTATCTAATAATCATCGCCTTCTTCAACTTCCCCTTCCTAATGGGAATCCACGCCCAATTCATGAAACCCGACAACCACCCCCCACTTAAAGTACCCCATTGGATAATCTGGCGCATTCTCTCCGCAATAACAGCCTATTTCTTCCTATCACTCTTCTACTCGCTCGTCTCCCTCTCCTTCGAAATTCCGTTCAGCAACGACTCCGCCCCAGACACTATTTCCGCAACGAATGCGAATGGCTACGGGAAAGGATCATTTGTCGTCTTTTGGATGTTGAATTGGGTCGGGATGGCGGCGTTGGGATTTCCGTGCGAGAATATGGCTATGATATTGGGGTTCCCGTGGAGTTCACTATTCTTGATCTTCTGGGTAATCACGAATGTGGCGACGGGATTTTATGCATTGGATTTGGCGCCGGGATTTTACGCTTGGGGATATGCGTGGCCTTTGCATCGGAGTGAGTCTGCCCTGCATTGTTTCTTTGAAGCACCATTTACTAATATTGATATAGTCGTCGAGGCAATTCGAACTATTCTCTTCGATACACATTCCCGGATCGGTCTCGACTTCGCCGTTCTTTTCATCTGGATCGCAGTGTCTTTGGCATTTTATCCGGTGGCAACGTTTATCATGCGGTGGAAAATGAAGCGGGGATTGGCATGATAGTTGGTAATATACGAGATTTGATATAGAATGTAGTTGATTTATTTAAAGAATGTATGGTTGAATAACTACCGAGATAGACTTGTTGCTCTAATCATCCAGATCAATCAGGTCACCCTCCATCTCGAACCGATTGGATGGTTCTTGAGTATATCCATGTACACACGAGGCATGCATGGTTCTGAAAGAATCAGTGGGTCTCAGTACCAAGGTGTAGCGTGGTAGCTTACTTTACTTCCGGCTCATTCTTTTGCATCTCCTGCGTGTCGTGGTGGTCATCGGGGTCCTCTTCACTGTAGCAAGTCAGTAATTACTAGTATGTACTCATGTAGAGCTAGCTATATTATCGGTATACTCTTAGTATAATATTGTGATATACTCACTCCTCTGGATGGCTCTGGCCAGTAGTAGCCATTACAAGCTTCGATTGGACGTTCATGATGTCTTCTTTTCTGTTGCGG
>Ga0209673_1002779_pt1 | contig 11388 bp, 3 predicted proteins | sample AraplaCol_mMS_r2_2_FD_184274 | JGI IMG/M metagenome (GOLD analysis project Ga0209673, IMG submission 184274) | Arabidopsis root microbial communities from North Carolina, USA - plate scrape MF_Col_mMS_r2 (SPAdes) (version 3) | ecosystem: Host-associated > Plants > Roots > Endosphere | place: USA... | reverse complement strand
ACCCTAAACCCTAAACCCTAAACCCTAAACCCTAAACCCTAAACCCTAAACCCTAAACCCTAAACCCTAAACCCTAAACCCTAAACCCTAAACCCTAAGCGCGATTTGAGGCGTTATTCAAAGGACCTGGCATTACTGTACCATGTACATCACTATGCAAGGTTATCACTGTGATAGCCTTGCATGTACGGGGTACTTAGCATGACATTTTGAAGTCCAGTCTGATTGGCCTGGCTAAGATAATAGGCGGAGCTAGGTGGGCAGGGTTCTACGGGATATATCTACCACGCTTTGTCCTGATTTTGCTCTGATTTCTCGAGTTTTGAAACAGCATGCTTTGGTGGTATTGAGGCCCCCTGCTCTTTGGAAGATCTTGGTTTGATTACAACTCCTTCAAGTACTCGTTCAAAGAGTTCAATTGTATGGAGCTCGCCTCTAGTATTTATGTGACGTGTGCTAACAAGTCTGAATTTTAGGCGCTAGTGACCCAGAGAGTCATTTCAGAACCTGACTATTTGGCACTTGTGACTGTTCTGTGTAATAGGGGGACATTCCAAGACGACAAGTATGCATGAAAGGCACGAAAGGTTTGCACACGGCGATTATACTGTCGGGTGGATATGTGCCTTGCCTGAGACCGAATTAGTGGCCGCTGGGGCTATGTTGGATGAAGAACACCCTGTTCTTCCAGCCGCTGATCCACAAGACATGAATTCATACCTTCTTGGTAAGATCGGCGATCACAACGTGGTGATTGCTTGTCTTCCTGCAGAAACAACGGGAAAAGTGTCTGCCGCTACTGTTGCGAAGGACATGCTTCGCAGCTTCCCGGCCGTGAGATTTGGGCTGATGGTTGGGATTGGCGGTGGAGTACCGTATAATGTTGTGCAGAGAAACAAAGATGCGGGAATCGGTGGACTAGAAAATGGCTCAGAAGATGGCTCGGAAGATGACTCGGAAGATGACTCGGACGACATGCGCGATATAAGGCTCGGTGACGTTGTTATAAGTTTACATTCAAAGTCCACTGAAGCGGTCTTGCAGTATGATTTTGGCAAGTCAGAGCAGGCCAAGGAATTTGTTCGCACTGGTGGCCAACTAAACAAACCCCCAAACATTGTCCTGAATGCGGTCTCGATGCTCCGTGGACAGCATGCAAGAAAAGGCCACAGAATCCCGGAACTACTTTCAAAGGTGCTGACAAACAATCCATTCATGGCAGTAAAATTCAGGCACCCCGGTCCAGAAAAAGATCGTCTCTTTAAGTCCGATTATATTCACAAAAAGGGGAAAAAATCGTGTAAATCTTGCTGCGGACCTGATGACATTAACCTTGTCAAGAGAAACGTCAGACCTAACAATGCCCTCCACATACATTATGGAACCATTGGATCTGCAGATCAAGTTATGAAAGATGCCATATTGAGGGATAAGTTGGCCCAGAAGGAGAATATTAGTTGCTTCGAAACTGAAGCTGCCGGTAAAGCATTTTACAACCTAAACTCGGTAGCCTTTGTATCTGACCTTCTTAGGCTTGATAGATTCGTTTCCCTGCCTTGTGATTCGAGGCATTTGCGACTATGCCGATTCGCATAAGAACAATATCTGGCAACCGTATGCTGCGGTAACCGCAGCGTCATATGCCAAAGAGCTTCTGCTCATTATTCCTGGACAAGGTGTCGTGGAACTACCGCGGATGAACCAATGTACGTAATTTTGAGTATAGATTTCACTCCTGTTTCAATGATATATGAACTTACAATGTGTAGATATTGGCGAGATCAAAGCAAACATTGAGACGATAAGATCCAAAATCGACAGGAAGGAAGACTCGGATATTCTTAATTGGCTCACACCGGTCAACTATGGCCCTCAGCAAAGCGAAAATCTTCGGTTACGACAGGAAGGAACTGGCCAATGGCTACTGGACTCTGTAGAGTACCAGAATTGGTTAAACACGAACAAGCAGACATTATTCTGTCCCGGTATTCCCGGGGCTGGAAAGACAACGCTTACAGCAATTGTGGTCAGCGAACTCCATAAAAGGTTTCACAGTGATACCAATGTCGGTTTAGCGTATATATACTGCGACTTCGCGCGGTGCACCGAACAGAACGCTGAACACTTTGTCTCAAGTTTGCTGAAACAGCTAATTCAAGAGCAGTCTTGCGTACCAGACAATGTTAAATCCCTGTACTCTAACCGCAGCAATGGACGGACAAGGCCATCATTCGGCGAAATCTCGGAAGCTCTCCACATAGTCGCTGCCATGTTTCCGAGACTATTTATTATCGTCGATGCACTCGATGAATGTCAAGTATTTGATGGCTGCAGGACCAAACTCATGGCTGAAATATTTAGCCTCCAAGCCAAATGCGGAGCAAACATATTCGCGACTTCGAGATTTTTTCCTGAGATCGTGGCGAAATTTGACGGATGTATATCAATTGAGATTCGTGCAAGCAGTCATGATGTATGGAAATACCTAGATGGTAATTTGTCACGGTTGCTACCAGACTTTGTGATCAGCAGTCTTGAGCTGCAGGAAGAAATCAAGACTAAAATTGTCAAGGCGGTCGACGGAATGTATGTGTGAGCCATGTTACTGTACGAAACACGCTGATTTTGCTAGGTTCTTACTGGCAAAACTCCACCTTGAATCCTTGGAAGGCAAAACGTCGCCCAAATCTATCCGAGCCACTCTGAAAGCACTACCGACAGGTTCTGACGCGTATGATCGTGCCTACAAGAAAGTGATTGAGCGAATCGAAGGACAACATCAAGAGCAGAAAGAACTTGCAAAGAAAGTTCTAGCATGGATCACCTGTGCAAAAAGACCGTTGACTACTGTTGAACTTCAGCATGCACTCGCAGTGGAGCTTGGCACGAGTGAGATTGATAAAGATAACTTTTCGCCAATTGAACTTATGGTTTCAGTATGTGCAGGACTAGTCACTATTGAAGAAGCAAATAGTGTCATCCGACTAGTCCACCATACGGCGCAGGAATATTTCAAGCGAACGCGGGAACACTGGTTTCCAGATGCCGACACTGATATTACAAGAGTATGCATTACTTACCTAACATTTAGCGTCTTTGATAGTGGATTCTGTAAAACTCTAGACGAGTTCTGTGGCCGGCTTGAGTCTAACAGACTTTTTGATTATGCTGCACAAAATTGGGGACACCATGCGCGTACGTTGTCTATTGAAGAGGACAAGTTTATTCTAGACTTTCTTCAAAACGAGGCCAAGATTTCTGCCTGCACCCAGGCCATGCTTGTGTCTAAGATGGATTACTGGGCTGGTAATGAAACTCAAATGACAGGACTTCATATTACGGCATACTTTGGACTTGAGCATTCGACAGAGGCCTTACTAAATGAAAGCCACAATCCAAATCACAAAGACTTTAACGATCGGATGCCACTACACTACGCCGCGGAGAATGGGCATCAGGAGGTGGTAAAGCTACTGCTGGACAAGGGCGCCAATTCCAATATTCAGGACAACTATCGTAGCCTAACACCACTACACTATGCCGTGGAGAAAGGGCATCGGGAGCTTGTAAAGCTGCTACTTCAAAATGGTGCTGATCCTAATATTGAGGGCAACGGCTATTATAACCAGACACCACTCTATGACGCTGTAGAGAATGGGCATCGGGAAGTGGTTAAGCTGCTACTCGATATGGGTGCCAACCCCAATGTTAAAAGCAAAGGTTTCTTCAGTCGGACACCGCTGCACTACGCTGTAGAGAATAATTATGTGGAATCGGTGGAGCTGCTGCTTGAGAAAGGCGCTGATCCTAACAATCACGATAGCTACCGGTTCCTAGCACCGCTACACTGCGTCGCACAGAAAGGTTATCAGGAGCTGGCAAAGCTGCTGCTTAAAAACGGCGCTGATCCTAATATTAAGCGCAGCGGCTGCCACAACCAGAGACCACTACACTACGCTGTAGAAAATGGGCATCAGGAATTGGTGAAGATACTGCTCCAAAAGGGCGCCGATCCTAACGTTTGGGATACGGACCGCAGCCTAACACCGCTAGAGTGCGCTGTAGTAAATGGGTTTCAGGAAATGGTGAAGCTACTGCTCGAAAAGGGCGCTGATCCTAACGTTGGGGATAGGGATCGCAACCTAACACCGTTACACGTGGCCATGGAAAAGGGCGATCATGGGATGGTCAAAGTTTTGCTCAATGGTGGTGCCAATCCTAATAATGTCAGCGATTCCATCTGCGGCGATAGTCAGACACCGCTATATTATGCTGCACGGAATGGCTACCGGGAGATGGTCAAGTTACTGCTCGATAGTGGTGCTGATCCCAACATTAAGAGCAGCTTTTATAAACAGACACCGCTACACTATCTTGTGCTGACAGGCCATCAGGAGATGGTCAAATTACTGCTCGATAGTGGTGCTGACCCCCAACAATAAAAGCGATCTCAGCCATGACAGCAATTTCGATGGCCTGACACCACTACAACACGCTGCAGAGAATGGCCATGACGAGGTGGTCAAGCTGTTTCTCAATCATCACACTGGCTCTAAGGTTAAGATTGCCACAGCAAAGGCTTTTGCAATACGCCGATAATCCACGCTGCCAAGAAAAGAACCGTCCGAATATCTGGACTGCTGAAATAATAGTGTTCTGGAGACAGACTGCTAATTATTCGCGATTCTATCCGATGAGCTTCGGGGTTGTCGCAGCTTGAGGATCTGGTCGGCTCACGGACGGAGTATAAATCGAAAGATTTACCTGTAGGCGGGACAGTGAGGCTTGAGTCTATGAAGCTCTCTCGGGGCTACTGTGGATATATGATTCTTGGGTCAGCATCAGAATCAGGTTGGTCAATCTCTATCCAAAGAGACCGGGTACAGTGGGTCTGACTGCAAGTCGGTGAGAGTGTTTAAGTATAGGCAGAATTGGATCTATTCGATTCCACTGTACTTTATATTCTCGATCTGACTGCAAACAGTTTTTTTTGTTCGATCAGATTCAAATTTTCGCAAATTCTAAATTGATCAAATTTTTCTCTTGTATTTTAATCTTATCTTCTTCAGTTATCTATAGTATTCGTATAAACTAATTCTAAATATCTAGTTTTCAGAATTGTATTTAATAGAATACAACCGGAAAAATCTATTTTTAGTTGTATAATTCTATATTTTGATAAATTTCAAATATATTTCTAAATATATATATTTAATATCTATACTATTTTCTATATCTCTATTATTATTAATATAATTTCTGAAATTTTTTGTATAACTAGAGAACTATTTACTATTTTTCTATTATTTTCGATTTTAATATATAAATTTTATTAAACAATTGTACAATTAAAATAGATTACTATTTATCTTCAATCTGTTTTTTACAAATATAATATTTTTTTCTATTCCAAGAGATCCGGTACAGTAGACCTGACTGCAAATCGGTAAGAGATCTTAAATATAGACAGAATCGGATCTATTTTGGACAACTGTATACTATTTTCTGAAAACGACTGCAAATACTTTTTTTTGGACAATCAGATTTAAATTCTGGTAAATTATAGACTGACTCAAATTCTTCAAAAATTTTCAGTTTTAGTTTTTCTAATTATCTGTAATAGTTGTACAAACTAATTCTAAACAGCCAGTTTTAAATATTAATTTTGATAGAATACAACAGAAAAAATCTATTTTCAGATAATTTGTTTTATAGTTTGATAAATCCTATTCCAAAAGACCGGGTACAGTAGATCTGACTACAAATCGGTGAGAGTACTTAAATATAGACAGAATTGGATCCACTCGATTCTACTGTACTTTATATTCTCGATCTGACTGTAAACAGTTTTTCTTATTTGATCAGACTCAAATTTTCGCAAATTCTAAATTGATCAAATTTCTCTTGTATTTTAATTTTATTTTCTTTAGTTATCTATAGTACTCGTACAAACTAATTCTAAATATCGAATTTTCAGAATTGTATTTGATAGAATACAACCGGAAAAATCTATTTTTAGCTGTATAGTTCTATATTTTAATAGATTTCAAATATATTTCTGAATATATATATTTAATATCTATATTATTTTCTGTATCTCTATTATTATCAATATAATTTCCGAAATTTTTTGTATAACTAAAGAACTATTTACTATTTTTCTATTATTTCCGATTTTAGTATATAAATTTTGTTAAATAGTTGTACAATCAAAACAGATTACTATTTATCTCCAATCTGTTTTTTACAAATATAATATTTTTTTCTATATTACAGAAAATATTCAGCAATATATTTTTATCTGCTGGTCAGATCGGTAAAATATTTGATTATAGTAAAATAATCAACTGTACAAATAATTTTTTAGAATATCTGAAGAATTTTCCAGTCTTCAATAATAATATCCAATACTATCGGAATTCTAATTGTTAATATATATATTATATAATCAAAAATATTAAAAAATACTAACAGATATATTATTACTGACTAGTTCTCTGATTATTCAATTTTTTTATACAGTCTGAATTTGATCAATATATTCAAAAAATTTTCTATCAGTAGTTTTTCTGTTAAAAATTTTATTCAAATTATTTTACAATTCAATCAACTGTACAAATATCAAATCTGTAATCAGAGATTTTATTAATAGATATTTTTTTCGAATAATTTGAAATCCAGTATCAGTATATATTCTATCTATTTTTCTATACAGTTAAAATTACTGAAATCAATAAAACTATTCTATAGTTCTATTATACAAAATAGATATAATATTTCGCTGATTAACTGTTAGAAATTCTGTTATTTTTTATTCAGATACTGTATTCCGATCCGGAAAATCCAGTTTTTTAGATCTGTCAGATACTAAATTATATAGTTTGTACAAATCAATAGATTGCCAAATAATATAAATATTTTATCTGAATCGAGATTATATAAACCGAAATCAATATTTTTTTCAAAATTCTACTACAGATCTATATAGATCTGAAATCGATTACTAAATATATTTATTTCTGATAATAGATTGTCTATTTTTTTGTCTATATATAATAGATTTTTAATACTAATTATCTATATTATTATTTCAATTGCTGTCAATACTATATCTGAAATATTTTTTAACAATTTATTTTGTCTACTATATCAGCAATATCTGTTGCAGAATTTTTTGATCTATTAGAAAAAAAAAATCTTGTATCAATTCCGAATTTTTTATCAAATTCTATTATCAATTATTGGAAAATATTTATTTTGATTTTTATTTTAAATTTCTGAATCAGTAAATTGAAACAGATAAATATAAATATAGTTTGATCTGTATTTTTACTGTTTTTGAAAAATCTCGAATCGGATAGCAGAATTCAGATAGTTATTTTTTTCTGTTTTCAAAAATTATTAAAATTGTTCGGTTTTTTGTTTTTGATTATATTTTTTAATTAAATCTGTATATTAAACAGATTATTCAGAATTTTTTAGACCGATATTTGTCTGATAATCAAAATTTGGCAAATCTGTTCGATAATCCGGAATATTGTTTTATATACAAAAACAAAAACTATAAAAATTTTTTATTTTCTAATTTCTATTTTCTAAATTTTTTATTATTTTTTCTATTATTATTATTTAGTCAGATTATTCAATATTAATCTATTAAAATTTTTCAAAAATAAATTTAATTAATAATAAACTATTTTATAGTTTATAATACAAATATTCTATTCTAATAGATTCTCGATTTTTATATTTTGAGATCCCGGAACTACTATCTTGGTGGATTACGGCTGCCGTACAGATATTCTGAATACCAGAATATCTGTATATAACTGAACGGATATATATTTATCTATTTATATATAATACCGCTAGTCGAATACAATATCAAAATATACAATTTTACTTCTCAGATTTTATATAGTAGTATATTCTACTGAAATCAATTTTCTATAATTGATCCGAAAAAAATTTTATCGCCGCAACTACAAACGAAAAGATCTGCTCTGTCTCTTACCAGAACAACAAAATTCTGATTGAGAAAATCTACAAACAGATATTGCTGTTATTTCTTTTGTTAATATCCAGATTGTATCAGAGACAATACTATCGGAATACAACAGATATAAATACAAAACCGGATCGAATTGATATTCCGAATTTCGAATAAATTGTACAATTATATCAGTTTATATCAGCAGTATAACAATCGATAACAATATCAACAGATATAATTGGTCGAAATATTTGGAATAATATAATATAAATATATTTTTCCGACTAAAAATAGAAAAAAAATCGAAATTCTCTATTACCGATATCCGGAAATAAAACAGATAATATCGGTCTGGAAATAAATAAAAAAAAAAAATATAGCTGACCGGATCCAAATATTTTCGGCCAATATTGTAATTCAAATCTAAAAAATTATTTGTATCAGATATTTTCAACTATTCGCGATATTTCAATAAAATATCCAAATTTTCTGTTTTTTCAGTTCTGATACTGAATAGATTTTATTGTTTTTTTTTTTCAATATAATTCAAAATTACCGAATATTCTTCAATAATTCTGGAAATTATATAATTGAATATATTTAGATAATAAAACAGTCTGTACAGTTTATCGAAAATACAAATCTAACTACTATAAAAATAATTGTATTAGAATAGAAATCTTCGATTTTGTATTTGTTAAATCGATTAGTACAGAACAAAATCAAAAAATTTTTGTTAAAAAAAATCAAATTTATTTATAATTATAACAATACAGTTTTTTATAATATTGTATATCAGTTTCTGTATAACTATAAACAGTTTTTTACTAAAATTGAATATTTTGCGGCGATTATATTGAAAAACAAAAATAAAATTATATATATCTGTAGAATATTTGTCAAATATATCAATTATATATAGATTGTATATAAAAAATAACAAAATCTAATTTTTGAAAATTCGATTATAATTTAGAAAAATTTCAAATACTAATTAATACAAAAATTTGACAAATATTTAGAAAAAACTAAAAAATAGAAAAAATTTATCCGGATATTACAGAAAAATAATCAATTATTTATAGAATATATTATCAACAAACAGAATACTATTACCGATTATAAAAATATTACAATTATAGAAAATATTTTTATTCAATTTTTTTTTATAGATATAAAAATAAATTTATAACAGAAATAGAAAAAAAAATATAAACAATTGATTATATTGAATAGAATTGTTGAATAATTTATTGTCTATAAATACAGTACAATAGTTACCGGATATATTAGTTGTAAATCAATTACAGATAGTAACAATTCTATAGATCTAAATACTATATCTATAATTTTAGAAAATCTTCAATCAAAACAATTTTGTACAAATATTGTATATTTTTACTATAAACAATATAGATATATATATTGTAAATATCAGATACAAAAAATACAGTTTAATCAGTTGGATACAGCTGGAAAAGAATTGGAAAATTAGAAAAATCTAGCAATATTAAAATATTTACTAACTGTCTGAAAAAGATTTCTGTTATTCCGGAATTTCTGAATTTTCTAGATTTGTATAATTCCGGATCTCGAATCCAGATTTTTCTGTTAGCTATAGAAAATTTATTATTGTTCTACTATACTACAATTGGACTGCCGAAAAATACTGTAATTGTTTATATATTGTTGAACAGTAGAATTTTATATATTTTTATTTTTTCGAAAATACTGGAACAGATACTGTATAATATATCTGAATATTTCGGAATAGTTTTTCAAATTTGTATATCAGATAGCTGAATTCTGTATATTATAACTATAGTATATATATTTATAATTCTGAAAATATAGTAAAATTATCTGAAAATATAGATTCTAGATTTTCCGGATTATCAGTTTATACTAAAAAAAATTTTTTTTAAATATCAGAATCTATAGATCAATTAAACAATTTTTAAAATAAAATTATAAAATTATTATCGAATTTATATAATCAATACTATTTTTAATTACAATTCTATTTTTCCGGATAATTTTGTTTTCAATTTTATAAATATCAAATAAATTATAAAAATTTTGTTGAAAAAACTATATAAATCTATATTTTTTATTGTATAAATAATCAATAGAAAAAATAAATCAATTATAAATAATAAATTGTTTCAATATACAGATCCGAATATCCAGAAAATTATATATTTTTATCCGGATATATTTCGAAAATTGTTATTATCTAATTTTTTTCTGGATTGATCTATTTTTTACAAAATCAATACAGAAAATATTTTTCCAGTCAATATCAATATATATTTTTTATTAAATAAAAAATTCTGTAAACAGAAATACTAGATTGAAAATCTATTCTATAAAAATCTAATTCAACTGTTTTTAAATATTTAAAATTTTCCGGTTATTTTTATTTATAAATCTAATAAATTATAGTATATATATATCGATTATCGAATATTAAATCGATTATCTGAAAAAAATAAATATTTTCTACCAAAAATTCAGAAATTATTGGATTATATAGATATATCCAAAATATTATCAAAAATTGATTTTGTATCGGAATATTAATAGATCTGTATAAATCAGAATTCAATTTCCAAAACTGTATTCAATACTATTTGGAACAAATATAAATAGTTTACAATACTGTTCAGACTATACAATATTTCTATAATTTTTTAGACAATTATAAATAAAATATTCCGATTCTATTTGGATTAGTTTATAATAGTATATCTGAATAATATATTTATCTATTTCCGGAATTTTGATAAATATTAAAAATATTTATAAATAATATTAGATATACTACAGAAAAATCAACTGATTATTCAGTTATACAAATATTTGATTACTATATATAAACTAAAATTCTGTAATTATATTATTGACAATAAAAAAATATATTCTGTTTCTGTCAAAATCGATATTATAAAATTGTAGCTGAAATCGACTAATATATATAAAATTTATTAGTTTATAGATTTTATAATTTACTACTGATATTTTATTTGTAATTTTGTATATATTTATATACGTTAATATTATATAATTTGTTCAAAAAATCCGATAGAATATTACAATACCAAAAATTTTATCCAGTTAATTGAACAGTTGTATATAAAAATATTTTCTGTATTTTAAAAAAAAAATTTATCGAAATTCTGATTTTTATTCAGATAAATTGTTCTAAACTATTTATTATCGAAACAGATATATTTAAATAGACTATCAGAATAGTATTATTATAAAAAAAAAATAATAGATAACTATATTTAGTTGTATTCGACAGAAAAAAATTTCAGAATATTGAACTGAATTATTCTATATATAAAAAAAAATTTTTGACTATTAAAAAAATATTGTATAAATAAAATCAG
>Ga0209673_1002767_pt1 | contig 11441 bp, 9 predicted proteins | sample AraplaCol_mMS_r2_2_FD_184274 | JGI IMG/M metagenome (GOLD analysis project Ga0209673, IMG submission 184274) | Arabidopsis root microbial communities from North Carolina, USA - plate scrape MF_Col_mMS_r2 (SPAdes) (version 3) | ecosystem: Host-associated > Plants > Roots > Endosphere | place: USA... | reverse complement strand
GACGGATCGCTGGCCTGGCTGCGCAGAAACGCCTCGATGCCTTCTGAACGCGTCGGCCCCGGCAGGACCGAGTTGACCGTGACGTTGCTGCCGCGCGTCAGCTGCGCCAATCCGCGCGAGATCGACAGCTGGGCAGTTTTGGTCGTTGCGTAGTGGATCATGTCTTGCGGAATGGCGAGGCCGGATTCGCTCGAGATGAAGATGATACGCCCCCAGTTGCGCTCCAGCATGCCGGGAAGATATGCCCGCGACAGACGTACACCGCTCATGACGTTGACGTCGAATAGATGGCTCCAATCGGCGTCGGTGATATCGCCGAAGGCCTTGCTCTCGTAGATGCCGAGATTGTTGACAAGAATATCGACCGCAGGCGCCGCATTGGCGATGATTTGAGCACCTTCGGCGCTGCTGGCATCGGCGAGCAATCCGCTCACGTCCGATTTTCCGGTTGCCCTAATGGCGGCGACCGCCGCGTCGAGCTTGGCGCCGTCGCGCCCGGTGATGATGACGCGCGCACCTTCCGCCGCGAGAGCACGGGCGATTTCAAGACCGATGCCGGCGGTGGCGCCGGTCACGAGTGCGGACTTTCCGGTAAGTTGCAGGTCCATTGCGGGGCTCCATGTGTTGTGTTGGTGAACACAATCTATGACTTTGCCGCCGAATGAACTATTGCTTTGCGAGAACATGCACCTGTGAACAAGGATCATCAATGCCACGCGTCCTGATGGAGCGCTCCGGTGAAATGGAAGTGTTTGCGCGCGTTGTGAGCGATGGCGGCTTCTCCGCCGCTGCCCGCAATCTCGATCTCACCCCATCGGCGGTCAGCAAGTTGATCGCGCGTCTGGAGGCCAGGCTCGGCACGCGGCTCCTGTTGCGCACGACCCGCGCCTTGACCCTGACCGAGGAAGGCGAAGCCTATCACCATGCAGCGCTGAAAATTCTGCAGGAGCTTGACGATGCGGATCAGGAGGCCGCGGGCGGTGCGATGAGGGGGCGGCTCAGGATCAATGCGACCATTCCCTTCGGTACGATGTTCGTGGTGCCGGCCATACCGGATTTCATTGCCCGCAATCCCGATCTGATCGTCGATCTCAGCCTGACCGACAGCATCGTCGACATGGTGGCCGAACAGACCGACGTCGCCATCCGGATGGGCAATCTGCCAGACAGCGGATTGATCGCCCGCAAACTGGGACAAAGCCGACGCGTGGTCTGTGCCGCGCCAAGCTATCTCGAACGGCGCGGATATCCGGCAACGCCGGGGGATCTCGAACAGCACGACTGCCTGACATTCAATTTCCGGCGCGCGCGACCGTCATGGCCGTTTCGCGTCGCGGGACGCGAGGTCGGCCAGCCGGTAAAGGGCAGTATCGTGGTCAACAACGGCGAGACGATGAAACAGATGGTGCACGCGGGCGCTGGCATCGCCCGCATTGGTCTGTTTCATGTGGCGGACGACATCAGGTCCGGACGCCTGGTGCCGCTGCTCGAGGAACACAATCCAGGAGACCTGGAATTGGTTCACGCGGTCTACGTGGGCGGCGGCCCGCTGCCCCACCGCGTCCGGGCCTTTATAGAGCACATGGTCGTCACCCTGGCCGGTTCGCCTCTGCTCCATGGAGAGGCGAACCGATGACCACAGCAAGGGGGGATGGCTCGTTCGACATGACATCGTAGATACAGGGCGATGCGAGGACCGCCGCGATCATGACCGCAAAGACAGCTATCTTCATTGTAATGTCTCCCTTGCCGTCCACTTAGACCAATGTCAGCTCGACGGCGATATTGCCGCGCGTTGCCTTCGAATAGGGGCATGTCTGGTGCGCATCGTCGACAATCGCGCGGGCGAGTTCGGGATCGATTCCCGGCAGGCTGATCGCCAGACGCGCTTGCAGGAAATAGGCGCCGTCGGTGGTTCCGAGATCAACCTCCGCGTTGACCGCCGTCTCGGCCGGGAGCCTGAGCTGGCGCTTGCCGGCGGCCTTGGTCATCGCGCCGATGAAGCAAGCCGACCAGCCGGCCGCGAACAGCTGCTCGGGATTCGTGCCCGGCTTGCCGCTGCCGGGAGGCGACAGGCGAATGTCGAGCTGTGCGTCGTCGCTGCGGGCAAATCCTTCGCGGCCGCCTGTGGTGTGGGTCTTGCCGGTGTAGAGAACGGTATCGATCTTGGTCATGGAACACTCCTTATGTTGCGTCGCCTTTTTTCATCGCTTGGGCGACGTTGGCTGACAGGGAGTGTTTTGATGGATCCGCGTATCCGGCATGTTTCGGAAAATGCCGGAAGTGTATCAGAACGTACGCAGCGGCTTCGCAGACATTCAGCCTTACAAAAAGCGCCCGATGATCGGCGAAGCGATCGGTTTTAGCGGAGCCGGATCTCCGCCGCCAAACCGCCGTCCGTGCGGTTGTAGAGCCGAACCGAGCCGCCGATCGTTCCGGCAAGCTGCTGGGCGATCGCCAGTCCAAGCCCTGTCCCGCCTGTGTCGCGGTTGCGCGACGTCTCGACACGGAAGAAGGGCTGCATGGCGCTCTCAAGCATATCGTCGGGGATGCCCGGCCCGCGATCCAAAATGGTGACGACGACATCGCCCTCTCCGCTCCGCTCGACAGCGATGTCGGCGCTGCCAGCGAACTTGATGGCATTGTCGATAAAGTTCGTGAGAATTCGTCGCAGAGCATGCGGCTTCGTCGACACTGTACCTTGAACGACGCCGAGCACGGTTACGGCCTTTCCCGTATCCTGATAGTCGTAGGCAATGCTGTCGATGAAGGAAGAGAGATCAATGCGCGAACTCTTTTCGCCATTGCCATGCGAGCTTCTCGCATAGGCTATGCCGTCCTGCACCAGTCGCTCAATTTCGCGCAGGTCGTTGACGAGCTTGTCTCTCTCCGGCGTGTCGTCGGCCATATCGGCGCGCAGCCTCATGCGTGTGATGGGCGTCTGCAGGTCGTGCGAGATCGCCGCGAGGATCTGTACGCGCTCCTCCAGATAATGCCCGATACGGTCGCGCATCGCGTTGAAGGCGCGGGCAGCGTGCGCGACTTCGCTCGGCCCCCGCTCGCTCATCGGCTCGCCCTTTTGGGCCGGATCAAGCGTATCGGCGGCGGCGGCAAGCGCGCTTAGCGGGCGGATGGCCAGGCGCACGGCAAACCAGGTGCATATGACGAGAAGCGCCATCTGCGCGGCGAAGACATAGGGAAGCCATTCGGCCAGCGGCATGACGCCACGCGGCGTGACGTCAATCGTCAGCGGCGCACCATCAGACAACGTCAGATGGGCCTGGAGTCTCTTGCCGTCACCTGGGATGGATTCGACCTTGAGGGGAAACTTGCGACCCGCCGCTTCCTCTACCCGTTCCGCGATCTCGGCGCCCCGGCCGGACATGTCGGAAACGCCAGGCAAGCCGGGACCAAGAACGAGGCGATAATTGCCGCGGCTAAGGCGATCGACCCAATCGGCCCGCTCATTGGCAGGCAGACGGTCGATAACGGCGATCGAGGTCGCGAGATCGCTTTCCAGCGTGCCCAGCATGACGGCCTTGGCCGACATATAGCGTTCGGCAAACAGGATGCTGAACGACAGGCCATAGGCGATTGCCAGACCGGCAAACAGGATGAGAAAGAGCCGGGAGCGCAACGAGCCCGGCCACCAGCCGATGCGAGCGCGCGCCTCGCTCATGTCCTCGGCTCCGATATTTCAACCGGAACGGAGAAGACATAGCCTTCGGCGCGCACCGTCTTGATATAAGTCGGCTCGCGCGCATCGTCGCCCAGCCGCTGGCGCACGCGGCTCACCAGAAGATCGATCGAGCGGTCGAACAGCTCCGCATCGCGGCCCTGCGTGAGATTGAGCAGCTGGTCGCGGTTGAGGACGCGTTGAGGGTGATCGATGAAGACCCGGAGCAGCCGGTATTCGGCGCCGCTCAAGGCGATCTCTGTCCCCTCCTTGTCGAGCAGATGGCGGCCGACGGTATCGAGACGCCAGTCGCCAAAGGACAAGAGCTGACCGGCCTCGGTGATTTGGAGATTGGGCGGCAGCATGCGCGTCCGGCGCAACACCGCCTTGATGCGCGCCAGAAGCTCACGTGCTGCGAAGGGCTTCGGCAGATAGTCGTCTGCGCCCATCTCAAGGCCGATAATCCGGTCCATTTCGTCGTCGCGCGCCGTTAGCATCAAAACGGGTATGGCCTTGTGCTTTCCGGCCCTGAGTTCGCGACACAGCACCAAACCGTCGTCACCCGGCATCATCACGTCGAGCACGATCAGATCGACGGAGTTGCCTTCCAGAAAGCTGCGCATCTGGCGGCCATCGGCTGCGACGGTCGTGCGCAAGCCATTCTTCTTCAGGTAGCTCGATACGAGCTCGCGAATCTCACGATCGTCATCCACGATCAAAATATGGTCGATGTGCTCCATGTCTCGTCTTTCACACGATTCGCGGCCTTAAAGTCAGCTATTAGTTTCGCGTCGGCCACCGCGAGTAAAGGAGATTTCTCGCAGGTGGCCGATCGCTTTAGAACGAGGCCACGTCGATCACAGCCTTGGCAAACGCCTCGGGTGCTTCCTGCGGCAGATTGTGCCCGATGCCACCGGTTACGTTGCGATGCTCGTAATGGCCGGAGAACTTGGCCTTATAGGCGGACGGGTCGGGATGAGGCGCGCCATTGGCGTCACCTTCCATGGTGATAGCAGGCACGGTGATGACGGGCCCCATGGCCAGCTTCTTTTCATAGGCATCATACTTCGCTTCGCCTTCGACGATGCCGAGACGCCAGCGATAGTTATGGATGGTAATGTCGACGTGGTCGGGATTGTCGAATGCGGGAGCCGAACGGTCGAAGGTCGCGTCGTCGAACTTCCAGGTGGGGGACGCAGTTTGCCAGATCAGCCGCGCGAAATCGCGGGTATTGGCCGCATAGCCGGCGCGGCCACGCTCGGTGGCGAAATAAAACTGATACCACCAGGCAAGTTCGGCCTTGGGCGCGAGCGGCTTTTTGTTGATCTCCTGACTGCCGATCAGATAGCCGCTCACCGAAACCAGCGCCTTGCAACGCTCCGGCCAGAGGACTGCCATGATGTCGGCGGTACGCGCCCCCCAATCGTAGCCTGCCACAATCGCGCTCTCGATCTTGAGCGCATCCATCAGCGCGATCATGTCTGCTGCAAGCGCGGACTGCTGGCCGTTACGTGGCGTATCCTTGGAGAGGAATGTGGTGGTGCCGTAGCCGCGAAGGTAAGGGACGATGACGCGGTATCCAGCCTTGGCGAGGATCGGCGCGACGTCGACATAGCTGTAGATATCGTAAGGCCAGCCATGCAGGAGCAGAACGGCCGGACCGTTTGCCGGGCCGGCCTCGGCGTAGCCGATATCAAGCACACCTGCGTTGATCTGCTTCAGCGCTTCGAACGACTGGTGCCCACCAACCTTCTTTGCGGACGAGGTGGCCGCGGTCTGCGCGTTTGCCAGCGTTGTGGCGCCGAATTCGACGGCGGCGACGGTCATTGCGGCGATGCCGAAGAAGCGGCGGCGATCGAGGTTGATTAAATTGGTCATGGATCTCTCTCCTGTCCGTGCTGACTATGCTCACGATAAAGCCGGCGCCGTGTATCCCCGATGTGTCGCCAGCGGACCGTTATTGAATGCGACTGTAGCGGCGGCCCGTCTGGATACATTAAGATACAATCGCCAAGCCCTTCCGCCGCCGATTGTTTCGCTCTGTAGCTCGGCCCGCGATCGCTACAGTTAGACACACTTCTCCTAGAGGCCAGACACATCCCGGATACGTCGTCACAACAGATTGCTGTCACTGCTGATCGAACCAGTGTCCGTTCAGCATCGCACCTGGTTTCAAAGGAAACGACGATGACGCTTCTTATCATTGCCTATCTCGGAGGGGCGCTGACCATTCTCAGCCCCTGCATCCTGCCCATTCTCCCCTTCGTCTTCGCTCGCGCCGGCCAGCCGTTTGTCCGCAGCACATTGCCGATGCTGATCGGCATGGCCGCCACCTTCGCGGTTGTGGCGTCGCTTGCGGCTGTGGGTGGCAGCTGGGCGATCCACGCCAATGAATACGGTCGGCTCACGGCACTCACTCTGCTCGCCGTCTTCGGCGTTAGCCTGCTCTCGCCGCGTGTCGCAAGCACGATCACGCAGCCGGTCGTGGATTTCGGCAACCGGCTGGTGAAGGCCTCGGGCAAGCCGGGCGCAGCGCCGACGGCATTGAGCTCGCTGATCCTTGGTATCGCGACCGGTCTCTTGTGGGCACCTTGCGCAGGTCCGATCCTCGGGCTCGTTCTGACGGGTGCAGCACTTCAGGGCGCAAATCTCGAAACGACCTTGCTGCTCATCGCTTACGCAGCCGGTGCCGCGACCTCGCTTGCCGTTGCATTGCTTATCGGAGGCAAGGTGTTTGCCGGCATGAAGCAGTCGCTCGGTGTCAGCGAGCGCGTTCGCCAAATTCTCGGCGCAGCCGTTCTTGCTGGCGTCGCCGCAATCGCGCTCGGTGCCGATACCGGACTACTTGCACGGCTCTCCTACGCCAGCACCACCTCCTTCGAACAGGCAGTCCTCGACCGCTTCAACGCAAAGCGCGATCTGCCCGCCCCCACCGAGGTCGCCAGCAACGGTGCAATGACCGCCGCCGCCGGCAATCTGGCGTTTCAGGCCAACCTGCCGGTCGAAGGTATTGCGCCATCGCTTGACGGTGCCGTGGAGTGGCTGAACTCGCCACCGCTGAGCGCCGAACAGCTCCGCGGCAAGGTCGTTCTTGTCGATTTCTGGACCTACTCGTGCATCAACTGCATCCGCACCACGCCGTTCGTTCGCGCCTGGGCCGAGAAGTACAAGGATCAGGGCCTCGTCGTGATCGGCGTGCACGCCCCGGAGTTCGCCTTCGAGAAGAAGATCGACAACGTCCGCAAGGCCGTCGCCGACGCCAAGATCACCTACCCCGTCGCGATCGACAACGACTACAAGATCTGGCGCGCCTTCGAGAACAACTATTGGCCCGCCCACTACCTGATCGATGCCAAGGGCCAGATCCGATACCACCACTTCGGCGAAGGCAATTATCGCCAGACTGAGCAAGCGATCCAGGACTTGATCCACGAAACCGGCAGCGCGAAAGAGGCCGCGAGCACGGTAACTCCGAATGCCAAGGGCGCGGAAGCAAGCCCTGATCTCAAGGATATTCGTTCCGGCGAGACCTACATCGGCTACGAGCAGGCCACCAACTTCGCCTCGCCGGAGGGTCTGCACGAAGACGCCAACAGAACCTACTCGGTCGGCGATCTTAGCCTCAACGAATGGGGGCTGTCGGGCGCATGGACGATCGGCCGCGAGCAGGCAACGCTCGAGCAGTCGGATGGCGGCATTGCCTACCGGTTCAGTGCCCGTGATCTCCACCTTGTCCTCGGTCCGGATGCATCGGGAAAGCCTGTGCGCTTCCAGGTGACGATCGACGGAAAGGCGCCTGGTGTCGACCACGGGGCGGATACCGACGCCGATGGCAACGGCACGGTGACGTCAACCAGGCTCTATCAACTCGTCCGCCAGGCGGGCGACGTCGAGGCGCACAACTTCCAGATCCGCTTTCTCGATCCCGGCGTCGAAGCCTACGCCTTCACCTTCGGCTGAACCTACCCCTACCCGATCTTAAATATCGATCCAAAGGAGACTAACTCATGAACCGCCGTATTATCGCCACCCTCGCCCTTGCATTCGCCACCAGCGTTGTCGCCTACGCGGCCGAGGCCGCCGAGGTGAAGAACATCGTCATCGTCCACGGCGCGCTTGCCGATGGTTCCGGATGGCGCAAGGCAACCGATATCCTGGAGAATCGCGGCTTCAACGTCACGATCGTGCAGGAGCCGATCACCTCGCTTGCCGATGACGTTGCCGCGACCAACCGCGTGCTCGACCTCCAGGACGGCCCGACGCTGCTCGTCGGCCACAGCTATGGCGGCATGGTCATCACCGAGGCCGGTCGCAACGCACATGTCGCGGGCCTCGTCTATGTGGCGGCCTTCCAGCCGGACAAGGGCGAAAGCCTGCTGTCGCTGGCAAGCTCCAAGCCGGCTGGCGGCATGAACATCCGCGAGACGAAGGACGGGCAATATCTCTACCTTGACCCCACTGCCTTCGCCAACGACTTCGCCGCCGACTTGCCGAAAAGCGAAGCTGCGTTCCTGGCAAAATCACAGGTCTTCGCAGCAAAGCAGGCCTTTGCCGCGAAGATCGGCGATGATCCGGCCTGGAAGTCGAAGAAGAGCTGGTCCGTTGTTGCGACAGACGACCGCTCGATCAATCCCGAACTCGAGCGTGACATGGCAAAGCGCGCGGGAAGTACGGTGACGGAGATCAAGGCAAGCCACGCGGTCTTCGCCTCTCAGCCAGACAAGGTCGCGGCCGTGATCGAAGCCGCCGCACACGCGGCTTTGAGGTAAGCTCCAGGTCTTAGTCAGTCATCCGGACGCGAAAGACGATGGAGGGGAGCGCTACGACAACGCGCTCCCCTCTCCCGTTCATCTAACCACTCACGACAAGTTCACAGCCAAATCCCCTTGACGCGGCGGCTGCGAGGAATAGTAAGGGCACTACCCAATAACCGTCGGCGCCGCGCGCTTCTTCGCCTACGCCGACGTTTGCCTCGAAAGCCTCCTATGACACAAAGAACTTCGCACCGCGGACTGGTCGTTGTCGCGATCATGGCAAGCATGGCGATGATCGCCATCGAAGCGACGATCGTCTCGACGGCAATGCCGCAGATCGCAGCCCAGCTCGGCCAAATCAATCTCTACTCCTGGGTCTTTTCGTCCTTCCTTCTGACACAGACCGCGACGACCGTGATCTTCGGCAAGCTCGCCGATATCTACGGCCGCAAGCCGATGCTGCTGGTCGGCATCGCGCTGTTTATGCTGGCATCCATACTCGCCGGTTTCGCGTGGTCGATGCCTTCGATGATCGCGTTTCGCCTGCTGCAGGGGATCGGTGCCGGCGCCCTTCAACCAGTCGCAATGACCGTGGTGGCCGATCTTTTCCCGGGCAATCAGCGTGGCAAGGTACAGGGATATCTGGCAAGCGTCTGGGCGCTGTCTGCCGTCGTCGGGCCGCTTCTTGGAAGTATCATCATTCACAACCTACCATGGGCCTGGATCTTCTGGATCAACATACCCGTGGGTCTTCTGGCGGCGCTGTGCTTCATTTTGTTCCTGCATGAAGAAAAGCGTCCGCGTGTCGTCTCCATTGACGTTGTCGGTGCCGCGCTTTTCGCAGTGTCGATTTCCGCGCTGATGATCGCGCTCACCGAGGTGGAGAACGGCCTCTCCAGCTATACCATTGGAGCCTTCGTCATCTTTCTGTTCGCCCTGGTAGCCTTCATCTGGCAGGAGCGCCGCGCAGAAGCGCCGATGGTCGCCCCCGATTTATGGCTGAGACGCCCGATCGCCTTCGCCAACTTGGCAGTTTTCTTCGCCAGCATGTCGATCATGGGTCTCACAACTTTTCTGCCGATGTACGTGCAAACGGTGCTCGACCGCTCGCCGCTTGTCGCCGGCTTCGCCTTGACCATGTTGCTTCTTGGCTGGCCCTGTGGCGCAACGATCGCATCACGTCAGTTCTCCCGCTTCGGTCTGCGACCGATCATGATCGTCGGGAGCCTGTTCATACCAGTCGGAACCTGCTTGCTCGTGCTATTGGCGCCGTCGAGTTCCCCGGTGCTTGCTGCTGCCGGCTCCCTGATCATGGGCTTTGGAATGGGCTTGATGAACATTGGCGCCCTCATCCTCACGCAGGAGAGCGTCGGCGCGTCCGATCGCGGTAGCGCTACTGCTTCCAACGTGTTTTCGCGCAATCTCGGCAGCACGCTTGGCGCCGCGGTCCTAGGTGCGGTTTTGACCTATGGCCTGGCGCACGCCAACAATGGGCAGGCGATCACGCCTGAGCAATTGCGGGCTTTGCTAAACGGTTCCGGCACGGTGCTTGGCGGCGGCGATGAGATCCGCCTGGCATTGCAACAGGCGCTGCACGCGACTTTCATGGTGATGATGCTTATTGCCATCCTGATCGTGCCGGCATGCCTGCTGGTACCACAGCAGCAAGCACCGCAAGCTGAACCGAAGCGCGCCTGATTGCCGACCACGCAAGACCGTCATTTCGGCGTGGTTACTCAGCGCCTTTTCCGGCCAGCACACGATTGTTGGATCGGCCACTTCGCTGGCCGATCCAAGTTTTTCGCGACGTCTTGCTGCATTAGGGCGACAGCGTGATCAGAATTCTTCCCAGTCATTTTGCGCTGCGGCGACAGAGGCGTTCCCGCTCCTGAAGCTGGACGTCAAGCGCTGGGTCAAAACCCGCGCCGGCGACGCCACGGGCCGCGAAGCTTCGGTCACGGAACCAAGCGACGCCTGTATGGGTCGGCGGCTGTGCTGATCAAGTGTGAACTGACCGAGCAATGTGTTCAGCGCACTGGCCTCCTTCGCCAGGCTGTGGCTGGCCGCATTCGTCTCTTCAACCATGGCTGCGTTCTGCTGCGTGCCCTGGTCCATGGTGTTGACCGCGGTGTTGATCTCCTGAATGCCTGTTGACTGCTCGCGCGCCGCTTCGACGATGGCCCTGACGTGCCTGGTGATCTCGGTCACCTCTGCTTCGATCTGCACGAGCGCCGTACCGGTTTCACCAACGAGATTGACGCCGGTGTTGACCTGGTTCTCGGAGGTCGTGATCAGGAGTTTGATCTCCTTGGCGGCCTTGGCAGATCGCTGCGCAAGTTCACGAACCTCCTGGGCGACGACTGCGAAACCCTTGCCGGCTTCGCCCGCGCGCGCCGCTTCAACCCCTGCGTTCAGCGCAAGCAGGTTGGTCTGGAACGCGATATCATCGATTACGCCGATAATGTTGCTGATTTCGCTCGACGACTTGGCGATCTCGTTCATGGCGGCAACGGCATTGCGAACGATGCCGCCCGACTTCTCGGCGCCAGAGCGTGTGCGCTCGACAAGCACGCTTGCCTCTTCCGCCCGCTTGGTGGAATCGCGCACGGTCGTGGTGATCTGTTCCAGTGCCGCAGCGGTCTCTTCCAGTGACGCGGCCTGCTGTTCGGTGCGGCGAGCGAGATCGTCGGCGGCGGAGCGAATTTCGGCGGCACCGGAGTTGATCACGCCCGCGTTCTTGCCCACCTCCTGAAGTGCTGCCTGCAACTTGTCGAGCGACACGTTGTAGCTGTTGCGAAGCGCATCAAGGTGATCCACGAACGGCTCGGAAATGCGGTACGAGACGTCACCGTTGGCAAGGCGGCTCAGACCAAGTGCAAGTGCTTCGACGGCCTGCCTGGTGTTGGCTGCATCCTGCTCCTTGGCGGCCTCACGTGCACGACGCTCCTGTTCCGAAAGCGAACGTCCTTCATCTGCCTCGCGTTCAAGGCGCGAGCGCTCCAGTGCATTGT
>Ga0209673_1002765_pt1 | contig 11450 bp, 12 predicted proteins | sample AraplaCol_mMS_r2_2_FD_184274 | JGI IMG/M metagenome (GOLD analysis project Ga0209673, IMG submission 184274) | Arabidopsis root microbial communities from North Carolina, USA - plate scrape MF_Col_mMS_r2 (SPAdes) (version 3) | ecosystem: Host-associated > Plants > Roots > Endosphere | place... | reverse complement strand
CAGGATGGATGTCGATGCCGGTTTGCCCGTGCGCGAGCTCGGCCACGATGCGGGCCAAGAGAGGCAGGCCCAGTTCGTAGAGCCGATGGGCAAAGCGGTGGTGGATCATCGCGAGCACGCCGGGGTAGCACAGCAGCACCTCGTCGACGCTGCGTGCGGCTGGATCCCCTTGGTAAGCCGCAAGCACGTCGCTGTCCAGCAGCCGCCGCAGGCCCGGCAGCTCACTTGCGAACTGGCGAACCGCCTCGGTTGCCGCCTGGTCGATCTCGCTCGCGGGACGCGGCTGGTGGCGCGCGTTGAAGTTGAGTTCCAGCCGCGCCTGCACCTGCAGCGACTCCAGGGCCGTATGCAGCGTATGGCCGACGTAGAAATCTTCACTCTCGTGGCGCAGCTCGGGCGGCCCGAGCCGCATGGGAAAGAGCGCGCCCTTGAGCAGTTCCACGATCTGCGCCAGGGCTTCGCGCGAAGGAAACTCGCGCGCGCCGGGCTCGCGCGAGCGGCGCTGCGAATCGCGCCACTCGTTGCGCGCATCATGCAGCTCGCGAACGATGTCGCTCACTTCGAAGTTGACCATGGTGTTCTCTCCGGGGCGTTGTAGCCGACACTGTAGAGCGGAATCCAGATGTCAGACTAATGGAACCTTGATTCCTGACAACTCGACGTTGCATAACGTGTCTTGAACCGGGAAAGGCCGCCGGGTACGTCGGACTATTGCCGAAGACATTTGAAGCTTGTCTGCCCAGCCGCGGCAGGTCAAGCTCAATCAGATTGATCGTTTGGCCGGTGCTCACCGCCTCGTTCTCTGCACAGAAGGACCACCATCAGTATGTGCGATGCAACTACGAAAAGCACTGATACCAGCCACAACCAGTGCTCAGCCGACTCCCAGTTCCAACCGCGGATGTCTTCGAAGTGGATGAAGCCAAGTATCGCCAGACCAACCAACGGAACAAGCATCAGCCCGGCGATCAGGCCGCCCGAGCCTGCCATCGTACGTTTCGAAGCCGCTACGTCCTCTCTCGCCAACTCCCTTGTCTCTTCGCCAGTTTCGTCGTGATCTCGGCACGATTGATCGGCCGGCATGTTCTTTTCCACTCAGCATCTACCCCAGATAGTTTGGAGGGATTCTGGCCGGTTGTTCGCGTTCAACTGATGTCAATAGTTAACTGGTCACATCAACTCATGTTCTCTTGAATTTCAGTCAGCGCTTCGAGAGCGGGACCAATCCGTCGCTGACAGGTAAAAAAAACCCGGCGCCAACACGGCGCCGGGTTGTTCGCGAGCTCCAGGGTCCGTCAGAGCTTGGCGATCGAAACCTCGGTGGATTTGACGAGCGCGACCACGTCGGAACCTACCTTGAGCTGTAGCTCGTCGACCGAGCGCGTGGTGATGACCGAGGTCACGATGCCCCAGGCGGTTTCGACATCGACTTCGGAAACGACGTCGCCGCGGATGATTTCGCGGACCTTGCCCTTGAACTGGTTACGGACGTTGATGGCTTGAATGGACATGATGTTTCTCTTTCGGGTTGAAGGATGGTTCGAACGGGAGTGAGCGGAAATGGAAGCGGTGCGGTTCACCCGGCGGCCGCGGCCAGCGCCTGGTCGAGATCGGCGAGCAGATCGTCGATGTGCTCGATGCCGAGCGACAGGCGTACGGTGTCTTCCGTGACACCGGCTCGGGCCAGCTCCTCGGGCGAGAGCTGCCGGTGCGTGGTCGAGGCCGGGTGCGTGGCCAGCGAACGCACGTCGCCGATGTTCACGAGCCGCGTGAACAGCTTCAGCGCATCGAGGAACTTCGCCCCGCCCTCGCGTCCGCTGCCGATGCCGAATGTCAGCACGCCGCTGGACTTGCCGCCGAAGTACTTCTTCGCAAGCGCATGGTCGGGGTGGTCTTCGAGCGCCGCATAGTTGACCCAGTTCACGGCCTTGTGTGTCTTCAGATGTTGCGCCACCGCCAGCGCGTTGCTGCTGATGCGGTCCATGCGCAGCGCCAGCGTCTCGATGCCCTGCAGGATCAGGAAGGCGTTGAAAGGCGAGATGGCCGCGCCCGTATTGCGCAGCGGCACCACGCGCGCACGGCCGATATAGGCGGCCGGGCCCAGCGCCTCGGTGTAGACGACGCCGTGGTAGCTCACGTCGGGTTCGTTCAGGCGTTTGAAGCGCTGCTTGTGCTCCGCCCACGGAAACTTGCCCGAATCAATGATGGCGCCGCCAATGCTGGTGCCATGGCCGCCCAGGTACTTGGTGAGCGAGTGCACCACGATGTCGGCGCCATGCTCGATGGGCCGGCTCAAGTAGGGCGACGGCACGGTGTTGTCGACGATCAGCGGCACGCCGTGACGGTGCGCAATCTCTGCGATGGCCGCGATGTCGGTCACGTTGCCGGCCGGGTTGCCAAGCGATTCGACGAACACCGCCTTGGTTTTCTCGTCGAACAATTTCTCGAAGCTCTTCGGATCCCGGTGATCCGCAAAGCGCGTGGTGATGCCGAACTGCGGCAGCGTATGCGCAAACAGGTTGTAGGTGCCGCCATACAGCGCGGTGCTGCTGACGATGTTGTCACCCGCCTCCGCAATGGTCTGGATCGCATAGGTCACGGCCGCCTGGCCCGAAGCCAGCGCCAGCGCAGCGATGCCGCCTTCCAGCGCGGCCACACGCTGCTCGAGCACGTCCTGCGTCGGGTTGTTGATGCGGGTGTAGATGTTGCCCGGCACCTTCAGGTCGAACAGGTCGGCGCCGTGCTGGGCGCTGTCGAAGGCATAGGCCACCGTTTGATAGATGGGTGGCGCCACGGCGCGCGTGGTCGGCTCGGGCGAGTAGCCCGCATGCACCGACAGGGTTTCGAATTTCCAGTTTTGCGACATGCGATTGCCTTTCTGTTTTGTGAATGAACGCGTTCAGATCGCCCAGCGCAGCGTGTGCGCGGAGGGCTGCAGCCAGCTTGCCTCCGCTGCGGCGGTTTCGGGCTCCCCCGCCTTCTGCAGCACGCGGTCGAGAATGCGTTTCTCAATAGCTGCAAAGGCCGGATCGCCCTGCGAGCGTGGCCTGGCAAGCGCGATGTTTTCGTCGAGCGCAATGCGGCCGTCCTCGATCAGGATCACGCGGTCCGCCAGCGCCACCGCCTCCTGCACGTCGTGCGTCACCAGCAGCGCGGTGAAGCGGTGGCGCAGCCATAGGTTTTCGATGAGGCGGTGCATCTCGATGCGCGTCAACGCGTCGAGCGCACCCAGGGGCTCGTCGAGCAGCAGCAGGCGCGGGTGATGTACCAGCGCACGCGCAAGCGAGACGCGCTGCCTTTGCCCGCCCGACAGGCGCGCCGGCCATTCGTTCTCGCGGTCGGCCAGGCCCACCTGCGCGAGCACTTCCTTTCCGCGCGCCTTCGCGTCGCCGGGCAAACCCAGCGTCACGTTGTCGAGCACGCGGCGCCAGGGCAAGAGACGCGCTTCCTGGAACATGATCCGGGTGTCGTCGTGCAGGCCGTCGATTGCCTTGCCGTCGGTGTAGAGGCCGCCAGACGTGGCCTCCTCGAGCCCGGCAATGAGGCGCAGCAGCGTGCTCTTGCCGCAGCCGCTGCGCCCCACGATGGCGATGAACTGGCCCGGCTCAATGCCGAGTTGCGTGTTGCGCAGCACCTCGCGCTCGCCATAGCGCTTGTGCAGCCCGCGGGCCTCCAGGCGAACGCCGCCGGCAATCGCCGGTTGCTGGATGTCTTTCAGAACGGCATTCATGATGATCTCAGGCTCGGTTGGAACAGCGCCACGTCGAGCGCGTTGATTTTTTGGGGCAACAGTGCGGCGCGTAATGGAAGAGGTAGTCATCTGCCCTGCCCTGCCCTCACTTCGGCTTCTTCTGGTAGCCGGGATGCCAGCGCAGCCACCATTGCTCCAGCCCGCGCGCGAACAAGTCGGCCAGCTTGCCAAGCAGTGCATACAGCAGGATGCCCACCAGCACGATGTCCGTCTGCAAAAACTCGCGGGCATTCATCGTGAGGTAGCCGATGCCGGCCTGCGCCGAGATGGTTTCGGCCACGATCAAGATCACCCACATCAGCCCCAGCGAGAAGCGAAGACCCACCAAAATGGACGACAGCGCGCCTGGCAGGATGACTTCGCGGTACAGCTGCCAGCGAGAGAGACCATAGGTGCGCCCCATCTCGATCAGCTGCGGATCGACGTTCCGAATGCCGTGAAAGGTGTTGAGGTAGATCGGAAAGAACACCGACACCGAGATCAGAAACAGCTTGGCCGACTCGTCGATGCCAAACCACAAGATGACGAGCGGAATGAGCGCCAGCGCGGGGATGTTGCGCACCATCTGGATTGTCGAGTCGAGCAGCGTCTCGAAGAACTTCACCGACCCGGTCAAGAGACCCAGCACCAGTCCCGTTCCGCCGCCGATGGCGAGGCCCGCGAGCGCCCGGCCCGCGCTCACCTTGACGTGCGTCCAGAGCTCGCCCGACACCGCCAACCCCCAGGCCGCCTTGACCACGTCCACCGGCGCCGGCAGTACCCGTGTGGAGAGCCAGCCCAGCGATGAAGCGATTTGCCAGAAGACGATGAGCCCTACCGGCACGAGCCACGGCACCAGCCGGCCCGCAACGTTGGTTCCGAAGGCCTTGAGCGCCCCGGGCGCGCTCTCTCGCGAAGGCGCGAGCGCCGGCAGTTCCTGCACTTGTTCGGTCATGATGGTCCTTAGCTTTGGGAGGCGAGGCGCGAAGGCGCATCGAGATTGGCGACGACTTCGCCGAAGGGTCCGCTCAGCGAACCACCCGCAAGCCGCGTTTGCGCCTTGCGCGAGAGCAGCGGAAACACCAGCTCCGCGAAGCGGTAGGCCTCTTCGAGATGCGGGTAGCCCGAGAGAATGAACTTGTCGAGGCCGAGCGCCGCGTATTCCTCGATGCGCGCCGCCACGGTCTTCGCATCGCCCACCAGCGCGGTGCCCGCGCCACCGCGCACCAAGCCCACGCCGGCCCACAGGTTGGGCGAAATTTCCAGGTCGACGCGCGAGCGCTTGGCCCCGCCCGCGTGCAGCGCGGCCATGCGGCGCTGTCCCTCCGAGTCCATGCGCGCAAAGGCGGCTTGGGCGCGGATCACGGTCTCGTCGTCGACGCGGCTGATCAGCTCTTCGGCGGCCTTCCAGGCAGCCTCTTCCGTCTCGCGCACGATCACGTGCAGCCGGATGCCGAACTCGACCTTGCGGCCCTTGCGCGCGGCGCGGTTGCGCACGTCGGCGATCTTCTTGGCCACTTCGGCCGGTGGCTCTCCCCAAGTGAGATAGGCATCGACCTGCTCGGCCGCGAGCTCGTGCGCGGCGGCCGACGAGCCGCCGAACCACACCGGCGGGTGGGGGGTCTGCACCGGCGGATAGAGCAGCTTGGCGCCCTTGACGCTCAGATGGCGGCCTTCGTAGTCGAAGCCCAGGCCCTCATGACTGCGCGCAAGAATCTCGCGCCAAATGCGGATGAACTCGGCCGACTGCTCGTAGCGAGCCGCATGGTCCAGGTACACGCCGTCGCCTTCGAGCTCGGCCTGATCGCCGCCTGTCACCAGGTTCACCAGCAGGCGGCCGCCGGAGAGCCGGTCGAAGGTCGCGGCCATGCGCGCAGCCAGGCTGGGCTGGTGCAGCCCGGGCCGCACCGCGACCAGGAACTTGAGCTTCTTCGTCGCGCCGATCAGGCTCGAGGCGATCACCCATGGGTCTTCGCATGAACGTCCGGTGGGGATGAGCACGCCTTCGTAGCCGAGGTTGTCGGCCGCGCCAGCGATCTGCTGCAGGTAGGCCAGGTCGACGGGCCGCGCGCCCTCGCTCGTGCCGAGGTAGCGGCTGTCGCCGTGGGTGGGGAGAAACCAGAATATCTGCATGTCGTCTTCCGTCGGGTCGGGCCTGAGCCCTCAGATGGCGAAGAAAAAGCCGCGCACGCGGGGCAGTGCGAAGCGCAGGCGCGGAAAGCCGGCACGTGTGCGCCGCTGCTGTCCGGAAATGCCCCAGGCGCGCGTGGTCGTGGCAACCACGCGTGCGGCGCGGTCTTGCAGCGGCTGCATCACGCGATGCCCGCAGCGGCGGCCTCGAGCACGCTGATCTTTCGGGGGATCAGCTTCAGTTCGAAGAAGGTGTCGGCGATCTTCTGCTGCTCGGCAAGCACGGCCTTGCTGATGGGACTGGTGCCATAGGCCGCGCGCGCCACGGTCAGTTCGGCCACCGGTTGGGGCAGGCCCCACAGCGCGGCAAACTCGGCGGCCAGTTCGTTCTTGTGGGCAGTGCCCCAGACGTCGATCTTGTTGATCTCCTCGATCGCAATGGCCAGTACGTCAGCATTCTTTGCCACATAACCGAGCGACGAGAAGTAGTAGCCGCGGTTGCCCACCACGCCCGTCGCGTCGGCCAGGATGCGGGCCTCGAGCAACTTCTCGGCGGCAGCAAGGAACGGATCCCAGATCACCCATGCGTCGACCGAGCCTTTCTCGAAGGCGGCACGCGCATCGGCCGGCGGCAGGTAGACGAGGTTCAGGTCGCTGTACGCGAGGCCGTGCTTCTCGGCCAGCTTGACGATGAAGTAGTGGACGTTGGAGCCTTTGTTGAGGGCAACCTTCTTGCCCTTCAAGTCGGCCACGGCCCTGATGGCGGAGCCCTTGGGCACCAGCACGGCTTCCGACTGGGGCCGCGGCAGGGTGGTTGCCACGTAGGCCAGCGGCGCCCCCGCGGCCTGCGCGAAGATGGGCGGCGCTTCGCCCACGTCGCCGAAGTCGATGGAGCCGACGTTCAGCGCCTCGAGCTGCACCGGGCCGGCCGTGAACTCGGTCCACTTGACCGACACGCCGAGCGGCGCCAGCCGCTTCTCCAGCGTGCCGCGGCCCTTGAGAATGCTGAGGGCCCCCTTCTGGTGGCCGATGCGCAGCTGGCGAGCCTGCGCCTGGGCCAGCGCGGCGACCGAAGGCAATGCCAGCGCGGCGGCGGTGCCCTGCAGCAGGCGGCGGCGCGGAATGGAAATCGAAGTCATGAAGGCGTGTCCTTTCAAGCCGAGATGAAACCGACGATGAGCGCAATGGCGGTCACCACGATCGTGCTGATGGCAAGGTCTCGCAGCGCGCGCCAGATGGAGCGAGGCGGCGTGTCGAGCGCGGAGTCTTCGGTGGCAACGGGGTTCATGTGTGGATTCCTTTGGGCAAAGTTGTCCCCTCGCCTCGTACGGGCGACTTCAAAAGGGGAACGGAAATGAGATTGGCTGAGCGGGGGGTTCGACGAAGAACCGGTCAGACGCTACATCGCACGCGGGAAAATGGGACTGGCTCGAAGCCGTGTGTCGCGGGCAGCTTCAGCCCTTCGGTGGCGAGCACCTCGACGGCTTCGTTGAGCCGCTCGGCCAGGTCGGCATGCACCTGGTAGGCGTTCTCGGGCGTCAGCGTGATCTGCGAATCGGTCGCGTAGACGCCCGGCAGGATGTGGCGCGCCGAAAGCGCATGCAGCACCGGCCGCAATGCGTAGTCGAGCGCGAGCATGTGATGCGGGCTGCCGCCAGTGGCCAGCGGCAGCACCGTCTTGCCCTTCAGCGCGTTCTGCGCCAGCAGGTCGAGAAAAACCTTCAGCACGCCGCTGTAGGCCGCCTTGTAGACCGGCGTGGCCACCACGACGACGCGTGCATGCGCCACCTGCGCAATGGCGCGTTCGATCGCCGAATGGTTCCAGTCGGCCAGGAGCAGCGCCTCTGGCGGCAGATCGCGGATTGCGAGCCGCTCGATCTGCGCATTGCGGCCCGCCAGGCGCTCGGCCACGGCCTCGAGCAAGGCGGTGGAGCGCGAGGGTGCTGAAGGGCTGCCGGCAATCAGGAGAACAGACACAGATGGCTTTCGTTGTTGTTTGTGGTGACGAGCGAAGCTTCGACGCGAGCAGAGGCCTGCCCGCCCCCGCAGGGGCTGGACACAGCAGCCTCAAAGTGCGCGAAGCTTCGGTCGCGCTACTTTGTGTAGATCTGGTCGAACGAGCCGCCGTCCGCGAAGTGCGCCTTGTCGGCCTTCGCCCAGCCGCCGAAGGCCTGGTCGATGGTCACCAGCGTCAGCTTGGGAAACTGCTTGTCGTACTTGGCCTTGGCCTTCTCCGAGGTCGGGCGGTAGAAGTTGCGGCCTGCAATGTCCTGGCCTTCGTCGGAATACAGGTACTTGAGGTATTCCTCGGCCACGGCGCGCGTGCCCTTCTTGTCGACCACCTTGTCGACCACTGCCACCGTGGGCTCGGCCAGGATGGAAATGGACGGCACCACGATCTCGAACTTCTCGGCGCCGAATTCCTTCAGCGCCAGGAAGGCTTCGTTCTCCCAGGCCAGCAGCACGTCGCCCACGCCACGCTGCACGAAGGTAATGGTCGAGCCGCGCGCGCCGGTGTCGAGCACCGGAACGTTCTTGAACAGGCTGCCGATGTACTCCTTGGCCTTGGCTTCGCTACCGTACTTGCGCTTGGCAAACTCCCAGGCGGCCAGGTAGTTCCAGCGGGCGCCGCCGGATGTCTTGGGGTTGGGCGTGATCACCTGCACGCCGGGCTTGACGAGGTCGTCCCAATCCTTCAGGCCCTTGGGGTTGCCCTTCTTCACCAGGAACACGATGGTCGAGGTGTAGGGGGCGGAATTCTGCGGCAGGCGCTTTTGCCAATCGGCCTTGACCACGCCGCCGTGTTTGACCAGCGCGTCGATGTCGCCGCCCAGCGCCAGCGTGGCCACGTCGGCATCGATGCCGTCGATGATCGACCGGGCCTGCTTGCCCGAGCCGCCGTGCGACTGCTTGATGGTCACGTCCTGGCCGGTCTTGGCCTTCCAGTATTTGGCGAACGCGCGGTTGTAGTCGACATACAGCTCGCGCGTCGGGTCGTAAGACACGTTGAGCAGCGTCACCGGGCCCGCGCCCTGCGCAAACGACGGCAATGCCGTCAGGGCCATGGCACCGGCCACGCCGGCCCCCAGGGAAAGCTTGATAAAGTCGCGGCGAAGGCTCATGGTGTCTGGCTCAAAAAGGCATATCAATGAAGCTACGTATTCTGAATACGACATATAGAAACTGGAACAACCGAGTTCTCAGTTCTAAATAGCAAAATCAACTAAGCAACCGCTTTCCCCACCAGAGGCATCAAAAAATGGCACGCATGGTTCAGTGCATCAAGCTCGGCAAAGAGGCCGAAGGGCTCGACTTCCCGCCCTATCCCGGGGAACTGGGCAAGCGCCTGTGGGAGAACGTCAGCAAGGAAGCGTGGGCCGCCTGGCTCAAGCAGCAGACAATGCTGGTCAATGAAAACCGGCTGAATCTGGCCGATCTGCGCGCCCGCCAGTATCTGGCCCGCCAGATGGAAAAGCACTTCTTCGGCGAAGGCGCCGACGTCGCCCAGGGCTACGTTCCCCCTTCGAACTGAGCCCGTCTTGGCCGCCGAGCCCGTCGCCTGGCGCGCCGACGGCGTGCCCTACAGCGAGCGCTTCGACGACATCTACCACACCGAAACCGGGGCGCTGGCGCAATCGCGCCACGTGTTCCTGGGTGGCTGCGGCCTGCCTGAAGCCTGGGCGGGACGGCCGCAATGGCGGATTCTCGAAACTGGATTCGGCCTGGGGCTCAATTTCCTGACAAGTTGGCAGGCTTGGCGTGCGGACGCCAACCGGCCGAGGCTGCTGCATTTCGTTTCGGTAGAGGCGCACCCGGTCGGTCCTGAAGACCTCTTGCGCGCTGCCAAGGCCTATCCGGAGCTGGCGTCGCTGGCCGGGGAACTGGCGGCGCAGTGGCACGGGCTGCTGCCGGGCTCTCACCGGCTGGCCTTCGATGAGGGCCGGGTCTTGCTCACGCTGTGCATCGGCGATGTGCAGGCCATGCTGCGCGCGCAGCGCTTCGATGCGGACAGCATCTTCCTCGATGGCTTCAGCCCGCAGCAGAACCCCGCCATGTGGTCGCCCGACACGCTCAAAGCCGTCTCGCGCTTTGCACGCCAGGGCACGGGCCTGGCCACCTGGACCTATGCGCGTCCGGTGCGCGATGCGCTTTCGCAGAACGGCTTTCAGCTCGAAAGGCGCGAGGGCCAGCCGCCCAAGCGCGACTGCCTCGCCGGCGTGTTCGCGCCTGCCTGGACCGTGCGACGCCGCGGCCTGGCGCCCGAGCACGTCGAAAAGCCCGGGCGCTGCACGGTCATCGGTGCCGGGCTGGCCGGCGCGGCCGTGGCTGCGAGCCTGGCAAGGCGCGGATGGCAGGTGACGGTGCTCGATGCGGCCGATCGCCCTGCCGCCGGCGCCTCGGGGCTGCCGGTCGGCGTGATGGCGCCGCATGCCTCGCCCGACGATGCCCTGCTGTCGCGGCTCACGCGCGCGGGCATTCGCGCCACCTGGTCCGAACTGGAACGTCTACTGCAAGAGGGCCGCGACTGGCGTGCCGACGGCGTGCTGGAGCGCCGGCCCGACGGCGACACGCGGGTGCCTGCCGGATGGAGCGACAGCGGCCCCAACGAATCTTGGCCTGCCAGCGCCGCGCAATTGGCCAAGACCGGACTGCCGGCCGACGCGCCCGCGCTCTGGCATGCCCGGGCGGGCTGGGTGCGTCCTTCGCGCTTGATCGGGGCGTGGCTGCGCGAGCCGGGCATCGAGTTTCGCGGCAATGCCGCGGTCGCGCGCCTGGCTTACGGTGCGGCGGGGTGGCAGCTGTTCGACGATGCTGGCCGGCTGCTGGCCGAAGCCGATCGCGTGGTCGTTGCCGCGGGCTACCAATCAGGCCGCTTCGCGCCCGCGCTTCCGCTGCAGCCGGTGCGCGGCCAAGTCGCGTGGGGCCGCATGACGGACGAATACGCCTTGCCAGCCACGCCCCTCAACGGCGACGGCCACCTGATCGCTCACGTGCCCGAGACCGAAGGCGCCCTGCTCTGGCTCGCCGGTGCCACCTTCGACCGGGACAGCACCGATCTCGCGCCGAACGATGCCGACGCCACCGCAAACCGCGAGCGATTGAAGCGGCTGCATCCCGCCGCAGCCGCTGCGTTGGATGAAAGCTTCGATCGCGGCGAGGTCAAGGCCTGGGTCGGCGTGCGCTGCGCCTCGGGCGACCGCCGCCCGCTGGTCGGCCCGTTGGGCGAGGTCGGGCTCTGGGCATGCACCGCGCTTGGCTCGCGCGGGCTCAGCTTCGCGGCCCTGTGTGCGGAGCTGCTGGCTGCGCAATGGCATGGGGAACCGCTGCCGCTGCCCGCCAACCTGGCGAAAGCGCTGGGCACGCCGCGTACAAAGGCATAGCCGCATATTTATCGGCATTCCGCGGCATCTGCCCAACCGTAGCAACCGCGGCCGACGCCAACACGTGAGAATGCTCCGCATGGCCATCCAATACGACATCACGCACACCACCGTCTACCGCTACAAGAAACCGGTGACCTTCGGGCTGCACCGCGTCATGTTCCGGCCGCGCGACAGCCACGACCTGCGGGTGCTGGCCACCGACCTGC
>Ga0209673_1002760_pt1 | contig 11473 bp, 10 predicted proteins | sample AraplaCol_mMS_r2_2_FD_184274 | JGI IMG/M metagenome (GOLD analysis project Ga0209673, IMG submission 184274) | Arabidopsis root microbial communities from North Carolina, USA - plate scrape MF_Col_mMS_r2 (SPAdes) (version 3) | ecosystem: Host-associated > Plants > Roots > Endosphere | place... | reverse complement strand
GGCGAGGGCGAACAGGAGTCGCTGCGGCTGGAGGCACGCATCACCAGCAACAACCAGCTGAGCCTGCAGCAGATGTGCCTGGCGGGGCTGGGGATGGCGCTGCTGACGCGGGCCGATGCGGACGAGGACCTGCGCTCGGGGCGGCTGGTTCAGTTGATGCCCGATTGGCAGACGCCGGGGATCCCGGTGTGGGCGGTGACGCCGCAGCGGGACAACCAGCCGGCGAAGGTGAGGCATGCGGTGGCGGCGTTGCAGGGGTATTTGGCGGGGGTGCCGGGGGCCTTGGTGTGATTCCGTAGGACAGGCTGGGTCCAAACCATCCTACTTTCTTCATCTGGGGAACGCACTTCATCGAGTTGCCACTCAATGGGCAGTTCATGGCAATGCACCTCATCAGCGGTTGCGTGTCTCAGATGGAATCTCATTTCCCATGCAGTACCCCACGGATCCAGACGTTCATCACCTGCGCAGACGCTTTGTCGCACTGTGCGGTGAGCTCTGCAGTGCGATGAACCAACCGTCCCCTGCGCGGATCTTCGCCGACGCAATGGTTGTTCCCGTTGACATCGACGATGTCGCGTTTGATCTTGTTCACGACACGGAAGTCGATGGGGGTACGTTCCTTGTGGAATGCGTACTTGGTCCTCCCCCTCGAAGCGAAGAGGCGTTGGTGAGCCTTCTGCAGGCCAACATGCAATTGCTCCGGCAAGAACAGGGCAGCCTCGGACTGAGGCTCGGCGATGACACGGTCTTGTTGACCTATGGCGTCTACAGATCGGTATCGGAGACGCATGCAGCGGCGTTGCATGAAATGATGAAGATCCTGGCTCAGCGGGCGCTTGTTTGGCGCGCGGAGGCGTCTTTCTGATGGCCTGCGAACTTTCTGTCACCGGGTACCGCCGTCGCTTCATCAAACTCATGCGCTCACTCTCGCAGCATGAAGTCGTGAACTATGCGGAAGAGATTGCCGGCGAGTCGAGCGAACTCCGCATCTTGATGAGCGTTTACGACGCTGATGTATGTGTGACGCACTCTGATGAGCACCCCACGAACGTTGTCATGGAGTTCGAGTTCGGCTTGCTTCCCGGCGGTCCTGCGAGGTCAGACGCCCTTCTTCAACTGCTCGAACTGAACGGTGTCTTGGATCAGCGCGGCGGAACTGGTTTCGGCGTCGACGCAGATGGTTCTACGGTGATATTCCGGGAATCGGTTTGCCTTGCAAAGACTGACCGTGATTCCATGCTGACGTTGCTTCGTGCGAGAGGCGATCAATCGGCAATTTGGTTTCAAGCGTGGCGCTCAGATAAGCGCACCGTTTGAATGAGCGATAGGTCGCACATCAAATGGTGTGGCTTCCTTTGGATAGAAAATCAACTCCCATAGCCTATCATAGTAGTATGTACAAGACTGTAAAAACGCCCGCTGCTGGTCCCGTTCCGTCCATCTACGTCGAGCCACCGCAGAAAGTGAATTCTGAGCACCGCAGGAATCTAGTTCGTCGGCGCAAGGAGATCGATGCGCAAATTGCATCGCCAGACGATCGCGTGCGCGACAAGGGAGAGGCAACACTCAGGAATTGGGGCAAGCCACTCGATTCATTCGCCTACTTCACGCAAGACAGCACTATTGACGAGTTGAAGCAAGAGCTTGCTTTGGACTCCGTCGAGCCGATCAAGGAAATGCAAAAATTCCTCCGCGGCGAGTCGGTCTCGATGCTGAAAGTGCAAAAATTCTGCGCAGCGTGGGCGAACGCGAAGAATGGTAATACCCTCAATGAGAATCACTCTTGGTATCGGGGCGTCGATCAGTTTGTTGGCAATCTATCCACGGTTGCGGCGCGGGCCGAGTTCCTCTACAGCGACTGCGCAGTTTCGGAAATAAGGCCTGAATTCGATATTTCGAAGCAGCGCGGAAGAATTGTCGAGAATCCGGCGAGTCCGTCAGGGTGGGGTGACGGAGGTGCCTCCCTCGCCCTTCAGAGCGGATTGGGACCAGAGTTCAAGGTTGCGCAGAATACTGCGTACGCACCTCATGCCAATGAAGTGGGGCATGTCGATGTCGCGGCCGCCATTGCAGTCCATGTGACTGACACGATGAAGTTGAAAGGCCGACGCGGTGAGAATTCACCCGCTGCTGTGATCAGCGTGCGTGGCACGAATCGGAACGCTTGGTACGTGCTCGGAGGCAAGGTGAAGCTTCGTTCCTTGTTCAAAGGCAAGGTCGCGTCCAAGCGGCAGGAAGAGAAACTTCGAGCCAGTCATCAGGCATATTTTTTGGGTGCCAAGGCCTATAACAAAGCACGTGAGGAAGCGAACCTGCAACCTGTTTATGATTTATCGCCCCTCCCCGTCAGTGCCAAGATCTTCGGTTATCCGCCGGAAGCGGCGGGAAAGATCTTGGTCGAAGAGGCCTTTCGTTTCATGGCCAACAATCCTCAATACAACGTCAGATTTGTGGCAAGTGGCAAGGTCGATGAATCGAAGCCCAAGACAAGAGCTCTTCGCGACGGCATTTGCAATGCCGCAGCAGCTTTTGGTGTCAATATGCGAGTTTCGAAGGGGAAGGATGCCGATGCGCTGGTGGCAATTGCGAACTGACACAGTTTACCAGGGATACAGCAAATTTCCTCGCGTTGGATAAGGTTTCGTATCTCGAGATCTTGAATATTATGACTGGACGGGATAAAAAAGGGTTCCAAGACTTCACGGTAGGAAATAATTCTGACGATGGCGTAAGGCTTTCCGGAATCCTGCGAGGATTGGAGGCTGTCACAAAGAGTGTCAAAAATATTCTTGCAGACGAGCTGATGGTCAAGGCCGCCAAGAAAAACGGAACTTTGCCTGGATTGGAAGGGTTGGGTGAGCTTTTTGATGAAAACGAAGATGTTATTCAGTGGTTGGGAACGAGGCACTGCCAAGTTAATGGGCCGCTTTCGGATGAAGAGGCGAAGAGGTTGGTCAAATTTCTGAATCAGGCAAAGAAGCTTGCCAAGCTGACTATTGAGTCAAGAACGTGGCAGTGGTCCGAGGTCGACGTGGCCTTGGGGAGCAGCGTTTTTGACGGTTGCAGAAAGCGAGTTCGTACCGCGTTCCAGTACGCCACTTTAGCTAACGGATGATGCCCGCGGGAGGCCGGCGATCAAAGCAAAATGCTGCGGTCTGCCTGTCGAATATCGGTCCTCCCGCAAAACGCCATCGTCGTGTCCAGTTCCTTCGCGATGATCTGCAGCGCCTTCGTCACCCCGGCCTCGCCCATCGCGCCGAGGCCGTAGATGAAGGAGCGGCCGATCATCGTGCCCTTGGCGCCGAGCGCGACGGCTTTCAGCACATCTTGGCCAGAACGGATCCCACCATCCATCCACACCTCGATGCGCGACCCCACCGCGTCGACGACGCCCGGCAGGGCCTCGATCGACGACAGTGCGCCGTCCAGCTGGCGCCCGCCGTGGTTCGACACGATCAGCGCATCTGCGCCGGTGTCGGCCGCGAGCCGGGCGTCTTCTGCATCCAGGATGCCCTTCAGGATCAGCTTGCCGCCCCAGCGCTTCTTGATCCATTCCACGTCGGCCCAGCTCAGCGCCGGGTCGAACTGGTCAGCCGTCCATGAGCCCAGCGACGACATGTCGGCCACGCCCTTCACATGGCCGACGATGTTGCCGAACGTGCGCCGCGGCGTGCCCAGCATCGCCATGCACCAGCGCGGCTTGGTCGCCAGGTTGATCAGGTTCGCGAGGGTCGGCTTCGGTGGGGCCGACAGGCCGTTCTTCAGGTCCTTGTGCCGCTGGCCGAGGATCTGCAGGTCCAGCGTCAGCACCAGCGCACCGCACTTCGCGGCCTTCGCGCGGTCGATCAGCCGCTCGACGAAATCGCGGTCCTTCATCACGTAGAGCTGGAACCAGAACGGCGCCTTCGTGTGGGCGGCCACGTCCTCGATCGACGCGATGCTCATCGTCGACAACGTGAACGGCACGCCGAATCTCTCGGCCGCGCGCGCCGCGTGGATCTCGCCGTCGGGATGCTGCATGCCGCACATGCCGATCGGCGCCAGCGCCACCGGCATCGCGACGTCGACGCCGATCATCTGCGTGCGCAGCGAGCGGTTGGCCAGGTTCACCGCCACGCGCTGGCGCAGCTTGATCTTCTGGAACTCGCTCTCGTTGGCGCGGTAGGTGCCCTCGGTGTACGAGCCGGAGTCGGCGTAGTCGTAGAACATGCGCGGCACGCGCCGCTCGGCGAGGACGCGAAGGTCTTCGATGCAGGTGATCACGGGCATGGGGGTCCTGGTCTCCAGAGGTGGGCGAACGCCCGCCATGCTAGTGGCGCAAGGCGCCGGCCGACCGGAAAGATCTTCCGGATTAACCCGACAGGCGCTCCGCCACCAGTCCCCGTGCCTCGGCCAGCGCAGCCGTCGCGATCTCGTCGCAGGTCTCGCGCAGCCATTGCGCGAACGCCGGGGCGGCTCCTTCATCACCGTGCGGCAGCAGCCGGTACTGCCGCGACGGCGTGATCGCCAGCGCAAACAGAGGCCGCAGCGCGCCGCTCGTGAGCCATGGCCTTGCCAGGCTCGGCCGCGCCAACGCCACGCCTTGGCCGCCGGCGGCGGCCTCCAGCGTCAGCCCCAGGTCGACCAGCTTGGTGCCCTGCGCCGGTTCGCCCCAATCGAGTCCCGCGGCACGGAACCATGGCGTCCACGGCTCGATCGGCGTGCGCAGCAACGGTGCATCGGCCAGGTCGGCCGGGGTGCGCAACGGCGGCAGGCGCTCGATCAGCGACGGCGCCGCCATCGCCATCGCCACGTCGCGCATCAGCAGCTGGCCTTCGGCGGCCTCGCCGTCGAGGTGGCGCACCTCGATGTCGGACTCGGCCCCCGCCACGTCGAGGAACGGGATCGACAGCGCGATCTCCAGCTCGACCTGCGGATGCGCGCGCGTGAAGCGCTGCAGCGCCGGCACCAGGATCTGCCGCGCGAAGGTCGGCGGTGCGGTGATGCGCAGCCGCTGCGTGCGCTGCGCCGAGCGCTGGTGCAGCGGCACCGCGGCCAGCAGCGCGAGCGCGGCCGCCACCTGCGGCAGGTACTCCTTGCCGGCCGGCGTCAGCGCGAGCGCGCGTGCCGAGCGCGTCAGCAGCACGGTGCCGAGCAGTTCCTCGAGCGTCGCGATGCGCTTGCCGATCGCGCTGGCGCTCACGTGCAGCTCGTCGGCCGCGCGCTCGAAGCTGCCGAGGCGGGCCGCGCATTCGAAGGCGCGCAGCCCGTCGATCGACGGGTAGCGGAGTTGGTCGGTGTTCACGCGCCGCGCCGCTTGCGCGGCACGAAGTTCAGCTTGCCGCTGGCCTTCAATGTCTCCGCACTCACCTGCACCGGCTGCGCCGGCTGCTCCTGCAGTTGGTCGGGGTGCCACAGCACCAGCTGCGCCGCGCCTTCCGGCACGTTGTCGATGCGGGCGATGCCGTTCTCGTCGGTCTTCGCGAACCACGGCGTGTCGGTCACATACACCTGGCCGCGCATCGACGAATGCAGGTGGCAGCCGAGCCCGATCGGGCCGGCCGCGTCGACCTTGATGTCGGCCTGCGAGCTGCCGCTCTTCTTGTTGCGCGGCGCAGCGCTCTTGTACTCGTCGTAGCCGCTGTTGCCGCCACCGGCCGCGGCCGACTCCGAGCCGTCGAGCCGCAGCTCGAAGCTCGTCACCGCCGGCATGCTGCCCAGTGGCCCGCTCGGCACCGAGCGCACATGGTGGTCGTAGCTGTCGCGGTTCAGGAAGCGCAGCGTCGTGCCGGCCGGCACCACCGTCAGGAAGGGCACGAAGCGCAGGTTCTCCTGCGCGATCAGCACCGGGGCCGCGCCAGGCTTCAGCAGCGGCTTGATCGCCGGCTCGATCAGCACGACGGTGTCGATGGCCGGCTTGCCGTCGGCATCGGTCACGAGGACCTGCACGGTGGCGGCCTGCGCGCCGAGTGCGACGAGGGTGGTGAGGGCAAGCGCGAGGACGCGCGGGATCCGTTCGAGGTGGCTCATGGGCTGTGCAATCCGTGGGGTCAGGGGGTGTTGATGATGTCGCGGTGCATCGGCGCGAGTAGCGCGAGCAGCTTGTTCTGCGCGGTGAACGCAATGCCTTGCGCGTCCATCGCCTGCTGCAGCACCTCGACCAGTGCGTTGAAATTGTTCTTGTTGATGTCCATGCCGGCATGCGCCTGTTTCATGTCCGGGCCCTTGCGCTGGCACGGGCCGCCCGACACCTGGCAGAACTGCGTGACCAGCTCGGCCTTCACGTGTGCCTGGTCGACGTCCTTGAAGAACGGGTTCATCCGCGGGTCGGCCAGCAGCCGGACCATGAAATCGTCGACCAGCTTCACCAGGCCAGGCTGCGCGCCGAGCTGCCGGTACAGCGCGTCGTCGATCTGGGTGGCGGTGTTGGTGGATTGCGCCTGGGCGCTGCCGGCCGCGATCGCGGCGCCGAGCAGCAGCGCGCGAGCGCAGAGGGATAGGGTGCGGGTCATCGGGGATCTCCGTGGCAGGGGGTCAGAACGCGATCTGCGCCGACACGTACGCGCCGGTCTGCCGGCGCGTGACAACGCCCGGCACGATCTTGCCGAGGTCGACGTACGCTGCGGTCAGCGAGAAGCTCTTGCAGGGCGCCCACGCAACGAAGAGGTCGGCCCAGTCATCTTCCTTCAATGCGCCGGCACCAAGCGCGCTGTTGTCGCGCAAGTTGTCCGGCTTCGCGCGGTATTCGATGCCGGCCGCGATGCGCTTGCTGAACAGGTAGGCGAGCGACAGCTCGGGCTGCACCCGGTAGCGGTCGTGGTCGGTGGCGCCGAAGCCGAGCAGGCCGTTCTGGTTCGCCTTGGTCGCGCGCAGCGTCAGGTTGACGAGGACGCCCTGGCCGAGGAACAGCTTGGTCGCGCTGACGTAGAGGTCGGTGCCGCTGTCCTTCGCGCCGAACGCGGTCAGCACGTCGGCCAGCGGCCCGGCGTGGGCCTTCTTGTGCTGCAAGCCGACGGCGACCTGCGGCATCCAGCGGTCGCTGTCGAGCACCGCGTCACCGGCCACGCGCACCTTCAGGCCGACGATGTCCTGCTTCAGCCGCAAGTCGTTGAACGACGGATCGCCGAGCACGCCGGCGAGCGCGCCGCCGACCGGGCCGGTGTCGAAATCCTGGTGGGCGAGCGAGAGCTCGAAGCGATCGTCCCAGGCGATCGCGACGCCGTAGCCGGTCAGGCCGTAGTCCTGCGTCTTCACGCGGGTCGCGAAGGCCGATCCGCCGAACTCGCCGGCCGTGCCGTAGCCGCCGGTCACCGCCCACGGGGTCAGGCCGCCGCCGGCCGCGCCGTCGATGCTGCTGACGCCGCCGGTCAGCAGCAGCTTGCCGCCGTGCATGCTGCTCTGGGCCAGCGCCGGCGCGCTCGCCAGCGCCAGCGGAAGGACGGCGCACGCAAGCGCCAGGCGATGCAAGGGCATGGAGTCTCCTCAAGTTCGTCCGCGGATCTACGCACTGAGGTCGGCCACGGATGCAGTCTGCCGATCGCGCAGGGGAGCATCGTCCGTTGATCGTGCAAAGTTGGCAAGATCGGCTACGGGTCCTGGTCGAACAAGGGCATCGGCGCGTAGACCGGGTCGGGCTCGTGCACCTCGGGTGCGCTGGCCGCGGGGGCCACCAGCTCGCTCAGCGTCGCCAGGTTGCCGGCACGCACGCCGAGCAGCCGCAGTCGGCGCGACAGGTCGACGCGCTTCAGGCATTCGCCGGCCGCGCGGCGGATCGTGCGGGCGTCCATCGTGTGGGCCGGCAAGGTCAGGTCGCGGGTGACGATCCTGAAGTCGTCGAAGCGCAGCTTGATGCCGATGGTCTTGCCGGCGTAGCCCTTGCGCGCCAGGTCGCCGGCCAGCTCGACGCACAGCTCGGTGAAGATGGCCGACAGCGTGGGCCGGTCGCGCACCGCATGCAGGTCGCGGTCGAAGGTGGTCTCGCGGCTGATCGACTTCGGCTCGCTGTAGGTGACCACTGGCCGCTCGTCGCGGCCGTGCGAGGCCTCGTGCAGCCACGCACCGTAGCTCCTGCCGAAGTGCTCGACCAGCCACGCCGGGTCGGCCGCGGCGATGTCGCCGATCGTGTGGAGGCCGAAGCCGGCCAGCTTCTCGCTCGCCTTCGGGCCGATGCCGTTGACCTTCTTCGCGGCCAGCGGCCAGATGCGCGACGGGATCTCGTCGAACGACAGCAGCGTCAGGCCGTTCGGCTTGTCGAGTTCGGAGCACAGCTTGGACAGCAGCTTGTTCGGCGTGATGCCGACCGAGCAGGTCAGGCCGGTGGCGTCGAACACTGCGTCTTTCAGCGAGCGGCCGAGGCTCGCGCCGGCGTCGTGCTGCGAGCCCGGCACGTCGGTCAGGTCGATGTAGATCTCGTCGATGCCGCGGTCTTCGACCACCGGCGCGATCTGCCGCACCGCGGCCTTGAACAGGCGCGAGTACCGGCGGTATTCGTCGAAGTCGACCGGCAGCAGGATCGCATCGGGCGCGAGCGCCGCCGCCTTCATCATGCCCATCGCCGAGAACACGCCGAGCGCGCGCGCCGCGTACGTGGAGGTGGTGATGACGCCGCGGCCGGTGTAGTCGCGCAGCTTCGCGTAGCGCCACGAGCCGTCGGCCAGCTGCCGGGGCTTGCTGTCGCGCCCGCCGCCGATCACGACGGCCTGGCCGCGCAGCTCGGGGTAGCGCAGCAGTTCGACGGACGCATAGAAGGCGTCCATGTCGAGGTGGGCGATCAGGCGTCGGGTCATGGTGCAGGCTGTACGGATCCACAGTATCGCGCGCCGCGCTATCCTCGGCAAATTCGCTGGGCAAATTCGCTGCGCCACCACGCCCGTCCCTCCCGATGCTGGATTTCCAAGCCCCGCCGATCGATGCAGCCCGCATGCGCCGCGCCGGGCGCGACCTGCTGTCGCTCGCGCTGATGGACGCACGCAACCATTCGCTGCGCTGGCTGCAGGCCTTCGAGAACGCGCGCGTCGAGGTGCCGGAGGCGCTGCGGCCCGAGGTCGATCCGCCGCTGTGGACGCTCGGCCACCTGGGCTGGTACCAGGAGTACTGGATCGGCCGCAACGTGCAGCGCCACCGCGGCACGCAATGCGACGAACGTGCGCCGCGGCTGGCGTCGATCGAGCCGGGTGCCGATGGCTGGTTCGATGCCTCGCTCGCGCCGGTGGCCACGCGCCGCGCACTGACGCTGCCCGATGCGCAGGCGGTGCGCCACTACCTGGCCGAAACGCTGGAGACCACGCTCGAGCTGCTGGAGCATGCGAACGACGGCGACGACGCGCTGTATTTCTTCCGGCTCGCGCTGTTCCATGAAGACGCGCATGCCGAGGGCCTGGCGGTGCTGTCGCAGCAGCTCGGCTTCGATGCCGGGCTGTGGCCGGCGCCGGGCAGCCTGCCGTCGCGGCCGCCGCTGCTGTTCCCGGCCGCGCGGGCGCGCATCGGCAGCGAAGCGGGCGAGGGCTTCGCGTACGACAACGAGCAGCCGGCGCATGACGAGCCGCTGCCGGAGTTCGAGATCGATGCGCAGGCGGTCAGCTGGGCGCAGTACGGCGAGTTCGTCGAGGACGGCGGGTACGACGAAGCGCGCTGGTGGACGCCGCAAGGCTGGGCCTGGGTGCAGGCCGGCGGGCGGCGCTGCCCGCGCTACGTCGACCAGATGCGCCAGGGCGTGCTTCAGCAGCGTTTCGGCCGGCTGACGCGGGTGCCGCTGGCGCAGCCCGCGCTGCACCTGAGCTGGTACGAGGCCGATGCCTGGTGCCGCTGGGCTGGCCGGCGCTTGCCGACCGAGGTCGAGTGGGAGCATGCGGCGCGCACCGGCGAATCGCGCGGCTTCCGCTGGGGCCAGGTGTGGGAGTGGACGGCCGGGCGCTTCCGGCCGTATGCGCATTTCGAGCCGGGGCCGGACCGCGGGCACACGATGCCGGGTTTCGACGACCGGCATCGCGTGCTGCGCGGCGCATCGTTCGCGACGCGCGAGCGGTTGCGGCACCCGTGCTATCGGAATTTCGAATTGCCGGATTGCGATACGGAGTTCACCGGGTTTCGCAGCTGCGCCGCGTAGCCCGGACGCCCATCCGGACTACAACGATGCGAAGAACGCGAGCGACGGCGCGAAGAAATACTCGCCGCCCTTCAGCGTGACGAAACCCGCCATGCGCTGCGCCAGCGTCGGTGCCTGCGCATCGCCCCAGCCGGCGCGGTGGCGGTGCTTCACCGCGCCGCCCTGGCCGGCCAGCGGGTCGACACCGGTGTGGCCGAGCACGAAGCCCTCGTCGTTGGCCCGGTTCGCCTGCGAGAACTCGAACTGCTCGACGATGCTCGCCTGGCAGGCCATGAACAGCAGCCCGACGCCATGCGACGGCGCATCGCTGAAACGCATCTGCGCATCCTGCCGCCGCTCGCCGTACGGCATGCTGCGCCGTGCCATCAGTCGCGCGCGCTCGGCGTCCGGTGCGATGCCGAATTCGCGTACCGTGTCGCCGCGCGGATTGGTCTTGCGGATGTGCGCATGGAACGGGCAGCGCAACCCCTGCGGATCGTCGGCGTAGTCGAAATCGTCGGCCCGCGGCGGCGCCAGCCCGTCGCGGCCCTGCAGCGCGAGCGGCGTGCCGTCGGCGAAGCGGCCCACCAGCATCGCGCCGGCCAGTGCCGCGTCGGCGGCCGCGCCGAGCTTGCGCAACCCGCGCGCCAGCGCGGCCTCGGCCTGCCGGAAGGCGTGCACGTTCTGCTCGAGCTTGCGGCACACCACGTACGAGCCGTGCGCGGTGGCGTCGTCGACCGCCGGGTCGCGCACCAGCACCTGCGCCAGCGGGAAGCGCGGCGACCATCGCCGGCTGGGCCCGCGGCGCAGCGCGTCGCTGGCCAGGTCCTCGTCGATCATCAACGGCTGGCTGCGGCCGGTGACGAAGCCGAAATGCTCGATGCCTTCGCCGCCGGCATTGCGCCAGGCGCGGGTGCGCTCGACGCCGAGCAGCGCGACGCCCGGCGGCAGCGCGCCGGCCCACGCCGCGAGCTGCGCCTCCACCTGCTGCGCATCGCCGGCCAGTTGCACAAGCGCATGCACCTCGCCGCGCCATGGCAGCTCCCAGCGGGCGGGATCGGGGTCGCGCAGCATCGGCTGCCGGTCCTTCAGGCCTTCGGCGAACGCCGGATCCGACGGCCATCGCTCGCGCGGCACCTGCAGCGCGCGGTAGCCGCTCGCCGACAGCAGGCAGGCGACGAACGGCGGCGTCTGCAGCGGCCTGCCGGCCGCGCGCGCGGCACGCACGCGCTGCGCATCGGCAAGCTGCACATCGGCACGGCCGATCTGCGGCAGCAGCCCGCGCAGGAAGGCGCGCCCGGCCTGCGCCGGCCCGAAGCGCAGCAGCAGGTGCGCGGCATGCGGCCGGCCGTGGCCCTTCAGCAGGTTGCCCTGCAGCTGCGCCAGCAGCGCGCGCTCGGCGGCGGT
>Ga0209673_1002757_pt1 | contig 11491 bp, 16 predicted proteins | sample AraplaCol_mMS_r2_2_FD_184274 | JGI IMG/M metagenome (GOLD analysis project Ga0209673, IMG submission 184274) | Arabidopsis root microbial communities from North Carolina, USA - plate scrape MF_Col_mMS_r2 (SPAdes) (version 3) | ecosystem: Host-associated > Plants > Roots > Endosphere | place... | reverse complement strand
CCCGTACGTAATTTCATGTTCCAAAGGACTCTATTGTATTTCTCAAGTACGTCTACTGACCTGCCATTGACTCAGCCCAATCCGCCCCAAGGATTTCTCCGCACAACAGCCACAGACGATCCGTTTATACCCCCTATCCAACTATACGTTTGGTACGAAAGAGACGCAGCCGGAAGAGGATCCTTCAGTGTTAGCCCGTTTAAAACGATTGGAAGAACATTATGATGTACATGGTATGCGACGCACCTGCGAGGGCGTCCTCGTCTGCCACGAACACAATCACCCGCATGTCCTGATGCTACAAATCGCCAATGCTTTTTTCAAATTGTACGTACTCGTCTTTGTACCAATCTATGGATTGCCATGGGAAGAAATGGGAAAGTCGCTGACATCTCAGACCCGGTGATTATCTCCACCACGAAGACGAGGAAGTGGATGGCTTTAAGAAACGCCTGAATGAGCGTCTTGCACCAGTGGGCTCGCAATTCTCCGGCGAGGGAGTCAATGAAGACTGGGAAATTGGTGATACCCTGGCGCAATGGTGGCGACCTAACTTTGAGACTTTCATGTACCCATTTCTACCGGGTCATGTTACCCGCCCCAAGGAGTGCAAGAAGTTGTATTTCATTCAGCTTCCCAAGAAAAGTGAGTTTTCTTATGCTCTTCCCCAAGACTCTGTTAAAATTATCAGAACACTGATGAATATTGCAGAGGTCCTTTCGGTGCCAAAGAATATGAAACTTCTGGCTGTTCCGCTCTTCGAATTGTACGATAACACGGCTCGGTACGGGCCCCAACTATCGGCCATCCCACACCTCCTTTCCCGATATAACTTCGAGTTCGTGGATGAGAACGACAACGTGGTAGCCATGACCCCCGGCACGCCATTGGCGGAGAACCAAATCCCCCGCACTAAGGTGTTAGCAAGTGCGGAGGAAGAACAAGATACGGGGATGACCGATGTGAAGACGGAAGGGGAGGGGAATGAGATGCAGTAAAAGTGGAGAGGAGAAGAGAGGAGTAGGAGATGAGACATACCAAGAGGCAGCATTGCAATCTATTAACGTTTTCAAGATGACATTTCTTCGGAATAATGCGAGGCACATCTCGTGCTGGAGGGGTGATATTCGATCAGCGGGTTATATCTGATCATTCGGCCATCGGAACTCCGTGGTGATCGCTAGGAGATATTTCCATGTTGGCGATAGTAGATAATCCTTCTTTTCCTGGAGTTCATCCTACAGAACATTCATACTACAGCAGTGCTTATTGTTACTGGTCGTAGGATATCTTCATGGGTAGAGTGGGCCATGGTCCACTCTACTCTATTTTACTCTAGATAACCCTTCTATGTTGACACTGACATCCATCTACTTTGCTCTATTGGTCTTGTTCACACTCTGATACTCTATCGATTACAGTCAACACTCGAATACTCAAGAATCCCCGCTGTCCCGTGTCACGTTGTTACATGCGTGAAGAACTGCAGAATGTCGATCCTTCAAGAATCCCCACCACTCAGGCGCGGCATCCACCAGTTCCGTGATTGAACACCGGACAACAAGCCTATTTCGATCATTTAATGGGCTTCTTGGCCTTCTTGGACCTGCGCTGATTATCACTTTTGGAACATGTACCCCGCTTCAGTGGTCCAGTGGTTCAACAGACTGGTATACTTCGAAGTATAAGTGTTTGGGGATGCCTTGCAATGGATCTGGTATGCTGCGAGCTGCGTGCCTGGTGCCTGGAATAATTAGTTCCTGGCTTGGCTGAGACTTTCTGTGATTGTGATTTTGGCCATCGCACATTCTCTCTTTTGATCCGGTTGAGTCAATAAGAAAGGGACAAAGACAGAAAGATGAAGACCTCCATCTCGTCTTTGCTGGCCATTGTTGCCCTAACTGTGGCCGCACCAGCTCGTCCAGTACCTCGAGGTATATCGAAATTCTCCCTGTTTTAGACAAACATTCTGTTGACATCTACAGATGTCTCATCCGATGTACTAGAAAAACTTAGCTTGTTCGCCGAATATTCCGCCGCTTCGTACTGCTCGAACAATAATAACTCGACTGGCGACTTGCTGACCTGTGCCGATGGGTATTGTCCAACAGTGCAGTCATCGGGGGCGACATCTCTCTACGAATTTGGAGAGTAAGTACATACCTGAATTCTAGGTGGTAGAATCATTACTCATTTACAATAATAATCATCTAGCTCAACCGAGTGGGGAGATGTCACTGGGTTCCTGGGAGTTGATGACACAAACCAACTTCTCGTCCTGTCTTTCCGAGGCAGTCGCAGTGCCAGTAATTGGATTGCCAATCTCGATTATGGCTTAGTCGATGCCAGTGATCTGTGCGATGACTGTGAAGCTCACGGAGGGTTCTTGAAAGCATGGAATGTTGTCGCCGATGATCTCACCGCGAAGATCGACTCTGCTCAGGATCAATACAGTGGATATACACTGGTACTGACCGGTCATAGCTTTGGTGGAGCTCTAGCTGCACTAGGTGGGACAGCTTTGCGCAATGCAGGATATGATCTGGATATTGTGAGTCTCATCCTTCTCTCTACAATGAATGTATGGTTTAGTGCATAGTTGCTTACACTCCGGCAGTATACCTATGGCCAGCCTCGTGTTGGCAATGAAGCTCTGGCAAAATATATGACAGACCAAGGAAGTCTATGGCGAGCCACGCATACTGATGATGTGGTACCTAAGCTGCCACCTTCATCATTCGGGTTTAGCCATGCCAGCCCTGAGTTCTGGATCACTAGTGGGAATAACAAAACCGTGAGCACCTCAGATATCGAAGAGATTCAAGGCGTTGGATCTAAGGATGGAAATGCTGGAACAGTCAATCCTGATATTGAAGCCCATAACTGGTATATTGTGAATATTGATGGATGCGAATGAGTATACAATGTATCCATGTATACATGTTAGTTATGTGTGATGTACGTAGCTTAGTATTTAATGAGAAAACATGAGCGATGGCAATGCAACAATATTATTTTTATTATCCTTACTCTCATCACTAAATCTAGATAGATTATATGAATTATATCAAATATAATTGTATCAAATCCATAACTGATAGTTACTTTGATTGTGTTTTGTATAGTTCAATCAAAAAAATAAAGTGGTGGGAGACCCACCGATCACCGCAACTTCAACCGACACGTTTTCCCTTCTCCAACCACATCTTCTGCTGCTCTTAAATCTTGGATCTCTCCTCCACCTTCCCCCACCTCCCAAAACCCTTGGGGACTTTTGATATCGCGAATTCCTCGGGTATTCCCGAGGACTTCTTCTTTTTGGTGCCAGTCAGCATTATGCGCTGACCCGATCCGATGCTGAATTCTCGACTATCACCATGTTATTCGCCCCGAGCGGACCACAGAGTCCCCGCCGTCGCAATCGCATCAAGGCCATTTTCCTGACCATTTTTATCGTCTTCGCGCTCTACTTTATCTTTTTTGCGGGCTCGGAATCCTCTACAAAAGCTATCAACAATGACAAGGCCCGCTATGCCCCTGCGCACGTAGCGTCCCCAGCCCCGGCGCTGGATACACCGTGGAATTCAGACAGTCCCAAGTACATGGACGAGCAGGCTCGACCCGTCGTTCGTCGACATAAGGAAATGATCGTTGCTAGTATGAAGAAAGATGACACTTCGTGGTTGCCGGATTATTTCCCGGACTGGTCGCAGAGTATCTATGTGGTGGATGACAAGTCAGCGCCATTGACAGTTACCAAGAATAAGGGGCGAGAATCGATGGTATATTTGACGTGAGTGCAATAGTTGATTCCTTTCCAGGAAACAAAGCCATTCTCCCACCAGCTTCGCACCAGGCTAACTTACAATAGCTATATTATTGACCATTACGAGAACCTCCCCGACGCAATGCTATTCATCCACTCCCAACGCTTCCAATGGCACAACGACGATCCATATTACGATGGTGTTGGCATGTTACGCAACTTTCAGCTTCCATACCTCCTGAAACAAGGATATGTCAACTTGCGCTGTGTCTGGACTCTCGGCTGTCCATCCGAAATCCATCCGAAAAGCGATACCCACCGCGACCAAGTCCACGCAGGAGAATACTTCACGGATGGCTTTAAGGAATTGTTCCCAGGGGTGCCGATACCAGAAGAAGTCGGGGCATCTTGCTGTGCGCAATTCGGCGTCTCTCGCGAAAAGGTGTTGGAACGACCTCGAAGTGATTACATGCGCTTCCGCGACTGGCTTCTCAAGACTGACTTGACGGATGATCTGAGTGGGCGTATAATGGAATATTCTTGGCATAGTAAGTTGTCCCCATATTCTAGACATCTTTGAATGGCTGATCTTGAATGCTGACGCCATGCCTTTCTTAGTGATTTTCGGTGAAAAAGCCGTGTACTGCCCAAGCGCAAAGGAGTGCTATTGTAATGTATTTGGTCTGTGTGATCTGGAATGTCCTGTCGAAGGCAACTGTGAAGGTCGATATGTTCTCCCTCCATACTCTTCATTACCCAAGGGATGGCCATATATTGGATGGAAGGGCCAGGCTCAAAATCCCAGTCAAGGCCTGCCCGAATCATAGAGCGTTTCTCCAACTCGTTGATTGATGTTATGTCGGACATTCCTCAGCATCATGGTAATTCCCGCTGGGGGATGACCACCAAAGTTGAAAAAAAGAAAATATGCATTGGGATCACCTTGAATATCTTTGTACAAGTATTTGGCGTTAATAGCGTGTTTAATCCAATCTTTTTCTTCTTTTCTCTCCAAAAAAAAAAAAAAAATGAGTCGGCGGGGGCCGAGGCACAATCGGATTCTCCCCGCATTTCTACTTGACTTCATCACTTTCTCCCTTGTAAACTCCCCAAACTACCCACTCATCAAAATGCTTATTATCGGACTGACCGGTTCAATAGCAACGGGCAAATCAACCGTCTCCTCAATACTTTCCACATCCCCTTACTCACTCCCTATAATCGATGCCGACCTGCTCGCGCGCAAGGTCGTCGAACCCGGCACAGCAGGCTACAAAGCAATCGTGAATTACTTCGGCCCCAGTACCCCAGACCTCCTCCTCGATGAAACATCCTCTTCAAATGGCACACCAGGCAAACCACTTAACCGACCAGCGCTAGGTCGTCGCGTATTCGGCGACACAGACGAGCGCAAGCGCGATCGCCAAGTTCTCAATGGCATTATCCACCCAGCCGTCCGTTGGGAGGTCTACAAGGCTTTAATCTACCATTACTTGCGTGGACAATGGGCAGTCGTTCTCGATGTACCTCTTCTCTTTGAAAGCGGCATGGATATGATCTGCGGAACAGTCATCGTCGTCGGCGTGCATGATCCTGCCATCCAAATGGCACGTCTGCGCTCGCGAGATGCCCATCTTACCGCCGAAGATGCAGAGAACCGCGTCCGTAGCCAGGGAGATGTGCGTACAAAGGCTGCGCAAGCTGAGTTCCGTGGAACGGCCACGGCGAGGGGTGTCGTTGTTTGGAATGATGCCGATAAGGAGGAATTAGAGCGTGCGGTGAAGGGGGCTATGGTGAGTATTTCGGCGTCGAGTCCGCGATGGTGGGCTTGGACTTTGCTGATTGCACCGCCTGTTGGGTTTGGAATTGCGGCGTGGAATTTGGTTGTAAATTATGCGACGCAGAAAGGCTGGGAGAAGAAGAAGAGGGAGGAAAAGGCACGTTTGTGAGTTGATGGAAGTATGGTTGAGAAGGGTATACTGGACTCTGGCTCTGAATTGAGCTTTGGACTACTTCGATTTTATACCTATTTCATTTCAAGTTGTACATTTCTAGATGATTATGGGCTCTCTGTCTGCTAATTCAGTTCAAGATGTTTTTGTGCTATCATCTGCCAAAACATGGCATTGTAACTATGTGCTCCTATAACCAACGCCGGAAAACAATGCTCAATATAACGCCATGCCATTAATCCCAGGATATCTGCAGTCATTCAATGCCTCGTATGTTCTAAGAGCTCTTACGCTTCTTCTTTTTGTCTTTCTTCGATGAATCTGAGCTAGGACGAACTTGTAAGCCCCCGCCAGAGATGCTCGTCACATGTTTCATGCTTCGATCCGGGTTGTTCTTGATCTGCTCTCTCAGTTTCTTCTCCCGACGTTTCTTTTCTCTGGTCTCCGGATCAAGCTGCTCATCATCCTCATCATCATTTTGTGGCTGAGGACGGGTCTGAACATGGTTAGCAAGGGTATAGATAGTCGATAGCTACAGCACTGAGACATACATTTTGCTTGCGCTGGAAATTACCGAATGCGCGACGACCGCCCACGGACTTGTCCTCCACATCCAGTGAGTCTGCTGCTACTGCATACGGTTGCGCAGGTCTGACATTGGCAGCTGGAATATCCAGTACCCATTGCGATTCACCTGCATCGGCGGCCTGACGCATTACAGCATCCCGTCGCTTCTGCTCCTCCGCGTTCAACGCGGCGGAGATAGCATCCAGGTCAGACTGTGGGGTTCCGGAGCTCTCCGCCTCCGTAGATAATCTTCGGCGTTTTGGAGATGGCGTATTATCGTCTGAGCCCGGCGTTTGGGATTCATTTGCAGCTGCTGTTGCTGCAGCGCGCTGCATGAACTATAGAATGATGTCAGATTCGGACTCACCAAAGCCGGGGTGAATATGATATACCTTCATGGTCAGAAGTCGCGAAGACATCCCCTTCCCCTTTCCAGGAGCTGATCCCGGTGAACTCGACATGATGGCGATTTGTTAGAGAAAAGCAAAAACAGACGAAGTTGCTTGCGCAGTGAAATTTCGCGGCAGAAAAACCCAGGTTCAATTGAAGGCGGTCAGTTGAACACGCCAATCCAAACCTCCGGCAATTCTGATGACCAGCAAAGTCCGGTACCACTTTGAACCTCGTCAATCCCCACCCACTCACCATTCCATATACATCCCCCCCTTCTCGGGACTCAATTTGCCCAGAATGATGTCCTGCAGTCGTCGCCTTACGGCTTTGGCCTCGGTTCGCCCGCGCTTTGTCGCCCGCACCTACTCCTCGACCGTCCCTCGTTTGTCCGAGAACCGTATGCAAGCCAACGACCCCAACCCGCCGGTCGTCAAGCCCAACGTGTCTGCCACCAATCTCCCTACCGACACCCAGAGCTCTTGGGACGGCTCCCTGGCTGAGGACCCTGCCGTCGCCGAGCGCATTCGCACCATGCAGGCCCCAAACCGTGCCAGCACCTGGGCTGCCAGCCAGCAGCCGCGCGAGGAGGCCATGGTTGGACCTCGTTTCGAGCAGACCATCATGCAGACCCAGGTGAGTAATATTCGCAATACTCTACCTCTACTTGGAGCCCATCTCCGAACTCAAGCAGAGCTCCAATTGAGCCGGTTGCATTTAGCGGAATTGAATCATGGTACTAATACTATCATAGCCCCAACCAATGGCCGCTATCGAGCTTATTCACAAGCAACATGTCCGCTGGACAAAGGAACGAGTCGTCAGCTGTGACGGTGGCGGTGGCCCCCTCGGTCACCCCAAGATCTTCATCAACACCGACAAGCCCGAGATTGTGCCTTGCGGATACTGCGGTGTTCCCTTTGTACGTTTTATACTCTCCATGAATATTCGCTTTATCCGAGCTTTTCTAATTGACTACAGGCTCACGAGCACCACCGCGCTTACCTCAAGTCTCTGCCCGCCTCTAGCTTCCCCCTCGAGCCCACCGAAGACCCCGCCGAGGTGAACGAGAGCCAGCGTGTTACGGACGGTGGCCTGGAGCAGCGGTAGACGACTAGCATTAGATTCCTTTTGTCGGCGTTTATCTTTTCCCACATGTATTGTGTTATTGATTTTGGGCCTGAGGCCATGTACAGAAATATCGATCAATGGATCTGCCGTTTGCCTGATATAAAAGTCCACCCATGCTAGACTATATTTACCATCTCTTTTGTTCTTTTTTTTAATTTGGCATGGTCGTTTACAAGTTATAATACCTTGTCCTTGTCCGACTCTGCTGCTTCTCCCTCTTGGCGTCTCCAGCTCATTCTCATTCACAGAGGGCTTCGTTGAGAGCCGACTTCGGAGACCTGAGCACTCATCCGTACTTCTTTATACGTCTCTATATAATCCATGAAATAGCTTTCCATCTCCTCATTTCCCCTCAATCAAATCATAAATGCTCCCGCGCATTGTCCAGTCAAAATTTCTGTCCTTGGATCGTCGCAACAACGGATCGCTCGTGCTTCATGGCACGGAATTCGAGGTACCAGATCCCTTGCCAGGTGCCAGTATCAAGCTCACCATCCTTGATAGGAATAGTAATAGAAGCGCCGACAAGCGAGGATTTAATATGAGCCTGTAAGAAGTGACTCTTTAGCAAGAGCTGCCCCGCTTCATTTCATCTGTCTAGCTAAGACAAACTTACCGGCATATCGTCCAGGCCCTCGGCTGAATGACGGTAGAGATTACCCTTGCGATCTTCAGGGGCGATGCGGTCAAGGGCATCGCTCATATCCTCACGCACGTCATCATCGAAGTTCTCATTCAGTGAGAGCGCACAGCTAGTATGCTTCACGAAGAGGTTGAGAAGACCAATCTTGTAGTCCTTGATATCAGGGACACTTCTAACCACATGGTCGGTGACGAGATAGGAGCCGCGACTGGCTCTAGGGAGTTTGAATGTTTTCTGAGACCAAGACATTGTGGGATGTTGAGTCGCAAGGAGAGTTGATCTTGTTGGAAGTGCGAAGGCGGGGGAATTCAAAATCAACGCCGATTTGATTGGCCGGTGATGTCATTTGATGCCAACTGCAGGAACATAAACATTGCACTACAACTACTTCTCGTTATATTACTTATACACGTTATGATATAATTCATATGATAGAGATAATGGAATGAATGGAGATTTTATAGTTGTTGTATTCTACCAAAAAACAGCAGGTCTAGGCGAATATCTGATAAAAATCGTTTGAAAGTGCCTTCCTTGACGGCTTGCATATAACACACAGATATACCAATGCTTTTCACTCCGATTGATGAGCTCAATCTCGTGATCCAAATATTGCACAGGTGAGCCTTTAAGATGCATCGCATACACCTGCATGTACACTTGGCGGGTTGCTCGTGGCATCTCCCCAATTCGCGGCACCAAGAGATTGCCCTGCATCAGTGCTCGGGTCCGAACGAATATAATACTGCGGATCAACATAATACCACCAGTCATCACTGCGGAATGCTTTATCCAAAGACTGACTAGCAGGATCATTCCAGCCAGTGTTACGGTCATCGAAATTAGGATGTTTCGACCACGCAACGTACACCTTGGGGTGATCATTGTTCTGCACGCCGTTGGGATCTTTGGCATTACCAGCATTGATCTCATCTGTGGTGAGGGTATTCTGAATATCACCCCAGGCTAGATTGTTGTAGCCGCTGTGTGCAGAGAGGAGAGCGCGTGATGGTGCCCAGTTGTTGCTGTCATCGCGAGAGTGAATGATAATCACTCGTTCCCAGTCGCTGGAAAAGTCAGTGGATTCTTTTTATACATTTCCTAGAATATACACTGCGTAATGAAAGGGGAATTCTCCTACTAGTCATGCCCCGTGTGAATAGCTCCAAAGTTCGCACCGTCCTTTTCATAGAAAAGATTGTACACAACTCGGACTTCAGTATCACTACATCGCTTATAGGTATAGTAAACAGGAAAAGCAGGTCCAGGATTCCCAATCGGGACATCAGGGTTTCGACAGTTACAGCCGACATCTGGATAATCACACTGTGCAGCCGGGGGAGTTTTATGATCATCATCGTAGGTATCGGGTGTATCGGGTGATCCACCAAATGCCCAGGTCGGATAACAGGGTGGCTTATTCTGGGCTTGGCCGAAGAACCAAATGGGTGCATAGCGATCTGCTAGGTCCACTCCACCGGCATAGAGAAGACCATTCATCTCATCATCACTGAGCTGCGAGACAGCTGCTGCTGTTCTGATGAGGAGGGCAAGTTGTGCCCTCTTAAGCCACATAGTGTACAGTAATGTATGGATTCGTGAAGGTTGAGTTGTAGTGATAAAATGAAAAGAATGTACTGTTTCTTTTCTCGAATAGAAAGTAATAGATTGTGCTTAAGTATCACACACACACACACAGAGAGAGAGAGAGAGAGAGAGAGAGAGAGAGAGAGAGAGAGAGAGAGAGAGAGAGAGAGAGTGACGAGGCTAGGAAAGTGGAATTCAAGTGGAGGATAAATGTGATTGAGGAATTTCCTAATCAGGCGATGAGTTGCTGATGGTCACATCAGGAGTTGCGGGAACGAGTTAGGCTGCATTGGCGTCTGGAGTACCAATGAGGCAGTGTTAAACTATCCATTGTTGTACTATACAAGGAACAGATTGAATTGTAGAATATCATTCGTAGAAAAGTACACCTTTAAGTAGATCGATGGAGCGGAGAAGTTCGACTTGTACTGTAGTTTTTCAGCCTCGGTGGACCTCGGCATAGTCAATTTCTCATAGACTCTGCTTGAACGATTTACATAGTGGAGAGAATTGGATGCTCCGCAGTATATAGTACTTCGATATAAAGATTGAGAGCATATCGTGATAATTGCTACAGCAAAACAATTAGTCCTACTAGTGGTGGTGTTCTGAATACTAAATGTATGATAATGGTTACACTATTCTAGTATTTGCATACTCATCGCCACAACTCAAACGCCCCGCAAACTTGAATCGTTCAATACAATGCGAATATAATAGTACAGTGTATGCTATACTTAGATTTCATGACCCGAATCATTCAATTTCTTGCTTCTCTCATTCATGGCAGACCATTTTGTGATTCCATCGGGGATATCCATAATTCGTTGCTCGTAAAAGATATGGCATCTAAAGAGAGTCAATGTTAGTTTTATCCCACACATTATACGCCCACACTCGTCTATTAGATTGACTCACGAAGGCTGAAATCGATTTCTTTGCTCTCTCTGTTCATCCAGTGATCCCTCAAACTCGATTAATTGCGGGAAGAGGAGACAAGTATTACGCCCTTCGTCCATGATCAAGGTATGACAATGGGCACACGACACTTTTGTCGGGGTGCTATATTCTTGTCTATTCAGCGCGGACGAATAAAAGCTCAAGCCGGTGGCCCCATGGTCAAAAGAAACATCTTCTTTATGAAAGATGGCAGCCCATTGGAAAGGAGCTCCATGCATGACTTGACATCCACGACAATGACAGAACTTGGCATCCAGAGGGCGGTCTTTTTTCAAGACGTAGGAGATCTTCCGACACTGGCAGACTGCACGATACTTGACAGGCCAAACTTTCTCATGACTCTGTCTCTCATATGGTGGGCGATGCTTCCAGGATTCACTTTCGAGGGTATCTTCCGGAGGATTGTTGGTGAAAGCCGGGGGAGGAAGGGGTCCTTCAGTGTCGACACAGCCCATTTCAGCCATTTTGAATAAGATTGAATAAAGATAAAAACAG
>Ga0209673_1002740_pt1 | contig 11581 bp, 14 predicted proteins | sample AraplaCol_mMS_r2_2_FD_184274 | JGI IMG/M metagenome (GOLD analysis project Ga0209673, IMG submission 184274) | Arabidopsis root microbial communities from North Carolina, USA - plate scrape MF_Col_mMS_r2 (SPAdes) (version 3) | ecosystem: Host-associated > Plants > Roots > Endosphere | place... | reverse complement strand
GGGGGGGGGGGGAAGGGAAATGGATTCTCAGGAGCCTCGACAGTGTCGGTCCCGGCGGGGGGTAGTCGCTAAGCGCACCCGTAAATTGGATGGAAGTACCCCTGACCGAACGAATGAGGCCTGTAGAGGAGAGGCAGTAAGAAGGAGGAAGATGGGAGGGGAGTGGGATAGTCGATGATGAAGATAAATTGATAGGAAGGAGAGAAAAGAGGAGGCGCGGACTTTGGAGGCGGACGGGATCGCCGGGGCCCGCCAAGCCTGACAGCAGCAAACATTACTATTACAGAGTATGCATTTACGAGGTATACATCGTATGTATATGAGAAGGGGGAAGATTATATTTTAAGTCATGGTTTATATGATAATTGTATCTATGAGCAGACATTCATGTATAGGTATAACACTCAAAGTATGATATCTAGAATCTGTAGGATGTGGCCAGACCTCTATTAATAGCAAGACACACGCGACCAACGGTCTTTCATATCTATGGTAGACAAACTATACCCCCCTGGAGCATGGTTCCTTTAAAATCATACTAGTATATCAGAATACCCAAATAGTGAGCATGATAATCAAGAACTACACTATTATACCAAGACCATCAAATGTAATACCTTTTGAGTTGTCCTAATTCGCCCGGTTCGGCCCATTTCCAGCCTTATACTTCCCTCTCCTATACACTGCTAATACTAGTACATGCTATTCCTCATCTTATCATACCAGTAAATTATACATGAGAGTCTCCATGGCTTTTACAATTACTATTAACACCTCACGAAATGATATAGCGTATACTTCTTAGACTCGGAAACCCCATTTCTTCAAGTGAGACACGCGGAGGCGGGTGAAACAGTGACCCGCCCCAGTTAATGCCATCTGCGTGAGGTGTCGATTTCCATGAGTATAGCCAAGATTGAGACTATGCAGGTACAAGGTATCATGCAGTCGAGTTGATCTTGTGGAGACAAAGCGTAATGAAAGAAACGATTAGAGCGAGCCTCAAGAACATTGATCAGGCTTCCAAGTCTGATCAATGTTGGGGATATTTTCCAGTATAATATTGGACAACTGAATTTGGCGGCTTCCACTAGTACTAGAAGCCATGACTCCTGCTGCTAAGTAATATAATTTGAAGAATATCAGGAAGATATATATCTGCTTCATTTTTGCATTATCAAGGTATAGATTGAAAGTGAAGCCAAAGTCATAGGGAACCCAGTGGAGACCGTTCAAATATCCATATTTTATACCCTAGGACTGCCAGGAGCAAAGACCGCGGTGCTAGTAATTCAGAAAATGGAGTTCTACTTGTGTTACACAGGAAGCTACGGTAGAAGCTTACTTCAAGATAGGAATTGTTCGAGAATGTCCAATTGACAGTGAACTATTAACATGAAGTCCCAAACATAGGAAATAATATCACCAAATCACCAGATCGTATATGTCCATATCATAAAAGCGCCGATAGACAAGAGGCAACAAAGGGAAGAAATATAACAAGAAACGAAATAAGAAAGATTTCCACCCATTTTGTTTAAAAGATTCAACAAAGAGAAAAAGGGAAAAATAAAAATAAAAACCGAATCAACGAAATAATAGAAAAACCACCCGAACAAGAAATGGCTAAGAAAAAAAAAGAAGAACAAAGGAAATGAACAAGGAAAAAAAAGAAGATCCCACGTCTTCCACGGGTCAAGACCAAATAATGTTACAATGCAGACGCTAAGGGGCAACGCAACCGGGGAAGACGGAGGATTCGCGAGCACGCTATTCGTTGGTAGACTCAGGGGGAGAGGAAAGGGTAAGGAAAAAGTATATCGAGATCTCCATCTGCAAGGGGTGAAAACTCCTGGTGCGGTGGTGGAAGAGAAAAAGAGAGCGAGAAGGGAAGAAAGGGAGGAAGAGCAGAAGAGGCTATGAGGAGGATCGTCAAGGGCATCAGGGTTCAATAGTCGGCGTGTATCATCGCTGCTTCTGCTCACGGTGACGCAAGTAGGGATTGGCGACGCGAGGCAGAGTAGCTAAATGATGATTGTTGAGATGGAGGGAAAGCAGGTGAAGATGGACCGGTCATTGGGGGTGTAGAGTTGAGGTATGAGTGGCTGAAGGTTTGTGATGTGGAACTGGAGAGACCATCAAGAGGTCCGAAGTGACTTTGGGCCGGAGTGTGTACTGTCTCCGGGCCATTTGCAGCAGCGATTTCATCACAGAGTACCCGGAGACCTGGGAGAGCTTTCTTCTGACGCTTGTGCTCGGGAACATCGATCAGAGGTCTTGGGGAGACAGTTTCAGTCTTGGGAGAGCGGAACATCTGCTCGTAGGACTTGAGCTGGAACTCGAGAGCGCGGTTGCGGTCCGCCAGTAGCTCGTTCTCGGCCTTTGCGGCGCGCAACTGTTGCTGCGTTGTTTGGTTCTGTTGCTGCAGGTTGGAGACCAGCTGTTGCAGTTGCATGCAGCGGACTTGAGGCTGCAGCTTCTCTGAAAGCTGGGGGGAGACTTGTTCTTGGCGGATAAGGTGAACGATGATAGCAAGCATGAAGTCGATCAGGTAAACAGCTCCTTGGACAATGTGTTCCTTGGACTGGGGGAGACTCTTGGAAGGGTTCCAACCGGCACGCTCCAGAAAGAAGTCATGGATACGGCTGTCCAGCTCACGGTGAAGCTGACTGAGGTTCTTGCGGCGATTGCCCTCGGCAATGCGGTGCTTCTCACGCTGGTCATCAGGGTCAGGGGAGATGGTGCTGCCCTTGCGCTTACGGCCGCAGAGCTGCTGCAGGGGCGCCTTGCGATTAATGTTCTGAGGCGCGATCAATGTCATGATCTCGGTTTGAGAGAGATCGTTAGGCCATTCTGTGGAGACACCCTTTTGGGCGGCGAATGATTCTTGCCAGGAGCTCTCGGCAGAGTTGGCTGGAGAAGGGGGAGCAACAATTTGCTCGCCGTTGGACCATGGAGATTTGAATTGGAATGATTCCTGGGCAGCACCGGGGGTGCTGGGAGCAAATGATTCTTTGGCCTGGAAAGGGTTGAAAGGCCCGCGAGGCAATGGCTCCATGCGAGGCAGAGGAGGCAATCGGCGATCCTCGCCGAGTCCAGAGCTGGACATGGTAGAGGTGGAAGATTTCAAAGAACTAGTTCGATGTTAGGATGGGGATTGCTGTATAAAATACTAGCTAGTAGTAGATGTTCAGATATAACTCACGGAAGCGAACAACGGCGCGGAATGTCATCAGTCATAGAACCCATTTCTTCATACATCGTGGTATAGTCGTTCAAATTGAAGGCGTGAAAAGATGGGGATTGTCAAAAGTGAGGATGTCGAATGTCGAACAAAAGACACCAAATCTATATACGAGTACCAAGAAAAATAGACTGAAGGGATGCCCTGACGTATTCACACGAGTTTGATAATCCACAAGAGGGGTCGACGCAAAACACAATGGCGAATGGATGTATATGCACAAGACAAAACGTGTAAACAAGGCTGGTATAGACAAATGGCGAAAGGATTCAAGATCCACGAGGCGAAGACAGTGAGTGAGACAATGAACCCAGGGATACGGGGCTGGGGAGCATGTTTATATGTGTTGATGACGGAGAGGGGAGTGTACTTTTGGCCAGTGCATCTATCAAACTGAAAAAGGTGCTCGGGACCCTCCTCCTGCTCGGGTCCCAGGAGAGGGGAACGATGAACGATCAGGGACGATCATATTCGAAGCGGATGTCATACAGAGTGACCCACGGCCACGACGGGGAAGTGAGCCTGGGCTCTGTGCAGATCGATGTGGAGGTGGAATTAAATCGAATTCAGAAAAAAAAGAAAAAAAGAATTAAGAAAATCATAAAAATAAAATCAAAAGTAATCAATTTAGATTTCTTTTTTCGTACATTTATTTTTTAGTCGAAAAAAAAAAAAGAACTCTGATATCTGTCACATCATGCACAGACGAACGCCGTCGTCACTAATGAAACGATTGGCGAATCACGCCGCCACGATCGTGCCCAAGAGGCAGGTTCACGACGAGGATCTCAAGAGATCCATGGCCCTTGATTTGTCACCAGAGTGTTGGTATCGCCGATCGACACGGGGAACTTTGGCATTATGTGTTAGCGGTACTTAGGGCCAGCACCGGCTGGCCCTTGCATCAATAGTCGCCAATTAATGGCATCGCCCAGTTTTCTCCGTGCGTGGGGAACGGTCTGGTTATTTTCCGGCGTCTCCATGTGGGTATGACTGTTTACACTGAGTCTTGGATGTACTTTGCATTGTATATATCCATTATACGTACTAACTAACGCCTATGTTGTACGTACTGTAAGTATGAAGTACATTGATGAGGGTACCTGCTTCTACATAGGACTGTATCCATTCAAATGAAAAAGAAATTTCTGACAGACTTCCAAATTTACTTGACTTGCATATTCCGGACCGAACGTCTCCTTTTCCGCAGATTATCTGGATACATCTTGAAACACCCAATGCAACATCCATCTGGGGTCTCCATCTGTTCCTGGATGCTCGATTTCTTGCATAGATATTCAGGAGAACCTACCGTGGTCGTGGTGAAAACATCAAGGGGGAGGGGAAAGACTGCAAACAATCCCTTTCCTGCGGGTCATCCCTCGAGGATGCTCCTAGGAAATCAAAAGAGTTCAAGTAGAGGAAATAAGATGAAGCAAGGACCTCCCAAAGTGTCACTATGAGACATGCGAGGAGGTTCCTCTCATTTAGTCTGTGAAGAATATTTACTAGATACAGTCTAGTAAGAGCAGCCTCGTATATACTAACTTACTAACTGAAATTAAGTACTAATAATTAATACTTCAGCTCGCTAATGCCAGAGCCGAGAATTTGGAATATGACATCGGCAACGCCGAACAATATGATCGACCGGGGAAATAACAACAATGGCGTAATGATCAAAAGGCTACCGATAATCAGTACGACTGGAAAAAGGATGCGCAGTCGTCGATTGTTTAATCTCGTTAATCTCCAGGGGCGACAGGGCAAAAAGGAAACACGAAGTGATCGCTCGAGGAATCCATCGAGTTGGGACGGAGCGAGACCCAGCGACCAGGATACGTTTCCTGTCAGTCATCGAATCATGACGATCAGAAGTATTTGGAATAGAACTGTAGTGGTACACGGACGTTGGCGCGTTAGAGCTTCTGGACGAGTCAGAGTGAAGGAAAACAATAGTCCCGATGGAGTCGAGCCCTAATCCGCGATCAGTTGCACGTTCCCTTATGTCTGCCCCTAATGTTATGACCCGCTATTTCGATAATTTGGCCTCTTCCCAAAGGCCCATCCCTGCAATAACATTGCTATAGGCCCATATATGCTGGCCATCCCGTGCTGCCTGTTCGCTAAACTCTCGTGGTGGGTCCTTGCAAGGACCGGGGCACTTGAGATCAGAGCTGTCATATTCTAGCCGTGCCTCGGACCCAGGAGCTCCATTTAGCGGCGTACTAGTCCCCACGTTCTCCTGAACGCACACAAAGGAATTCGCTTTGGAATACTGGTGGAAGCTTGAGGGTTGAACAAATACAGTCGAGTCGGACGGCAACGGCAACGCTTTACGTTAGGGCTGACTTTGACCATTCTCGTATCTTACCCGTAGTAATATAATTCAATATCACCAGGTAATATGGTCAATGAGATACTAGGTCAATGGTCAATGCTACATAGTCCAGTATCCCCAGGACTTTTCTTCTCTCCGCTTCTCTCCTTTCATCGCCACCACCATGGTTGCGTTTCATCTAGTGCAAACCCACTGAAGCCAATTTGCAATACTTGCATAAGATCAGTACTTTCTCAATTCTCCCAAAGATCCCGCGGCTGCGCCTAAGAGCAGTTTGCAGCAAGCACGCAGGAGCGGCTGCAGGCTCACTCAAAGGGACAGACTCAAATACGAACCATTGTGGGATCAGAAGAATTAGTCAAATGGGAAAATAGAACAGAAAAAGAAAAGAAAAGATTCAAAACTTAGATCAAGCCTTCCGAGTCTTCCCCGGACCCCATCTATTCCATGTACTGAGAGATCTGCCAATTCTTGCGTCTCCCTGCTTGCCATTTCCAGTGACATGCAGCCAATCCCTCCACCTGGAGATGCACTCCGGACAATCGGAAAGGCATATTCGGTGGCCAAATGGTCGGGATAGAGTTTCAAGATCAGAGATTGGAGGTAGAACCTGATCCCTGGGTCAGATTCTGAGTTCGTGCCTTCTAGCATGCTTTCCTGTTCCTGCTTAAGCATCGTGAGATCGATCGTATGGGACATGAACACCTTGCCAATGTCTACAATATACTGTACTCCGTACTTCTTTTCTCTATTGTGATAGAGCTGACTGATTTCAAACTCAACTAGCACAGCATCGGGCCGTGCGGCTCCGCAGTGCAAGGACCAGGGTTATTTGGATTTTGTGCTGTTGTTCGCCTCCACAGGCAGTGTCACTGTGAATCCCCGGACCAATGGCTGACCTCAGCTAGCCTCCTCACGCCAGTTATTCCCAATAGTATCCAGTAGTTGACTCAGCCGCTGACCCGCTGTACCTGTCAAGTCTTGACGTTGTCAGAAAACGTAAGTGGGGGGAAACACAGAGAGATAGGGAGGTCCGTTAAATCTTCCCGTCCAGAGAACAGACGCAAAAATATCAAATATAGATGGATTGATGGTGAATTATCTCTTGTATCCCCAATCAATTCGAATTGCCGCTAGAGAAGAACTTGACTGCACAATGCAGCCTCGATCTCTATCCCGCGATGGAGCCTGATCTGCGCAGAACAATGCGTTGCAAAAGTACCGGTTCATGCAATTGCAAGATTTATACGTATCCTCGCACTCTGCGGAACTCTGTATAGCGGATTTTGGTTACAGCAGCTACTCATGTACCTCTACCCACTGTTGTGGAATCCCCTCTTTCCGACTCCTCTTTTACTGTAGTACGTACAAGGTACTGTACATTGTACATGCTGTAGTGGCGGATGCAAGCATCCATTTCGATCGGTTTCTTCAAGTTGCAGATCAGATATGTTTGGCTCAGCTTTTCCCTTCTTGAGATGAACGTACTGTATGTGGCCCCTCTTGCCTCATCCTGAAACTGATATCATGCAAACATGTGTTCTCCGTACTATGTATGTACAGTGGATTTATGTGCGTGCTTCTGGCCTCGAGGGGATTCGCTCCTGTTATGCTTCTGCTTCCACGTATCCCCTCCCTGTGGCAAGGATGGATGCGAACTCGTGTAAGGTCCAATTTGGATGCATAGACCGTAGAAAATCCCATTTCGTGGTCTGGCTTGGCTGTTAGTGCCAGCATTACTAGTAAAAGTGAATTGGCGATATTTCATCGTTCCCCGGCACTAGCCCTTCCTATGACTCTTGACAATAGACTTACGCCGTCAAAGAAAGTTTCATTGATCTAGTATACGATAATACATGCTGACTGGCTCGGGCAATTATCAATATATGATGATAGTCATAAATAATTCAAGTCCAATCTATTAGTTCATATCAGAGAACGGCAGCAAGGGTAAGGGGAATCATAATAGACCATTATCCTTGCGGATCATGATCCGTACAGTACATACAGTAGTAGAGCATCATAACATATTTAATTTGTGGGGCGGAAGCATCCAAAGTACGCGATCTACTTCCGAATCAGAATAAGGAAAGGTAGAAAGGGAAAAGGGCTGAAAAAGGAAAAACGAGGATGTTTCCCAACAAATCGTTCAAACACCTGCACCAAGCCAGACACGAGAAGGGAATAGAACCCTGAATCAATTCCCCGACTGGCACCACCGGGACCGGCAAGTGGTCCCTAGCTGCGTTATGCGTTGGCCATCACTATAGAACGGGGCAGTTAATAGGATAAACTGCAAGGACTACAGGTACCATACAGCTCTAGCGACGTCTGGGCGCATATGAGAGGCGACAAGGTACTATTCTAGGCCCCGTCTTCTTCGGAACTCAAATTCGCCGCATCTGACACATCTAGCTATCTCACTTCCCCGGCAGACTTGCAGTCCCGTGGAGCTCGCCACTAATCGTACATGGTACAGAGTACTTGTACTTCGTACAGTGTACAGCTACAATGGGTGGGACCTAGATTACGAGTGCATGCTCTTGTACTATTGTTGCGCGTTCCTACAGGGTGCGTGGTGATCAATGCTCGAGCTCAGGGACCGAGATTCCCCATTACCTGGATCCCAAGTTGCCTTCTATGCAAGGCGAATGTAAAATATATCGTTGTGGGTCAGACTATGCATCAGCTTCATTCAGGTACCCTTTTTGGTAGTAGTAGGCTCCAGAGTATGTACATACTCCATTCGATATGAATCGGAGAGTCGGAGATCTGGGGGAGATCTAGGGAGATCTAGGAAGATCTATGGATGTGAGCCGGACAGATATGAGTCTGAGAAAAGGGGGAGATTATGCGAGAGTATGGTGTAGTTTGTAGTGTATAGAGTACACCAAGACCATAAGTTACATAGGAGTACCTCATCCTTTCCCACCCTCTACCGGATTGTATACATGCATTTTCACGAGACATCAGTGCCAGTGCTCGTCCCAACTTACCAATTTTCTCCCCTCCTCGAAAATCTCCACGATTATTCCCCACTGTCCAATGGCCCACGGCGGGCACGCCCGCTTCGCATCTTTAGAGATTATGGATACCCCTGCAAGACAAATCCTTCTTCCCTCGTTAGCATTGTGGCACTCGCTGTGTTGTCCCATTATCCACAATATATCCACATAGCAAGAGGTCAGAAATATCGAGAGTCAGCAAGAGAGATCCAAAATATCCAAAATTTATCGACCAAATCCCGACCACCGACAAAGCTTTACCTCCCATCAATTGACACTAGGATAAGTGCAAGTTCATTCCCCGGTTCTCTGGGCCAATTGACTGAGCCATTTTTACCTTTAAAGCTCTAGCCCTAAATCATACAGTTTTCTCTACGAGAAAGTTCGAACCGATTCCCCGGGTAGTTGACTCGACAGGGTCTACTAACAGATCAACGATCCTTTTGCCAAGAAGATATTCCCCCACTCAGCCTCAGATCGTCACCGATTCTATTCAACAAGTCCACAAAACAGCTCAGGCCACGTCCCAAGCAGGACATCTACCAGTATTTTTTGTCAACTCCATGACATTGAGCGGGATCATGATGATGGCTAGCACATTTTTCGATTTTGCACGAAGGTCCCAACCGCTTGGGAAGAAATTTTGGTTAGTTTCTGGATCTGTCACCGCGACACTTTGCACAAAGTTAGTCTTGCAGCCACGGGCCAACCGGTGGGGGAGTTCAGTTGACAAAGTACTCTTCCAGCCTCGCTCTGCGAACGCGATCAGCATATCTCCTCGTTTCCCTGCTTTGCATCCCCTGTTCCTGCTTCTCTTCATGCATGATGATACTATAGTGGCTTCATTCTGCGCTTTCGCCTTTGCGATCTAGATCGCAATACTTTGTACACTGTACTCCGTTCGGAATGCATTTTATACAAAGTTCTCCATACTGTTTGTCTACTACGGAGCAATACTTTCAGTTTAAGATTGAGAGTTCTTCCTTCCAGCCACTCACGTCTATAATTCGGCGATCATCCAGGTGACCACTTCAACCATTTACCCTAGGGCAGAGCCCGGTCCCCGCCAGCCCCATGGTTCAAAATAATAATAATAATAAAAAATAAAAAAAAAAGCAAAGACAAGACCAACGCGTCTATCCAAACCTTGATCTCCCATCCCTATTCCTATTCCCATCTTCTTTGCCTTACCTCAAGCCCTACTCCCAAAAGAGATACCATTCTCATTTATCCATTATCTTTTCTTTCTTTTCCGCTAGATCCAATTTCCAGCCTTCTGCATGAACCCAAAATCGAAAAAGAGAGAATGGCCTTCCCCTCACAAGCCGAATTCCCATTCTGATCCTCCTATCGGAAGTCGACGCGGGCACTAACCTCGCACTAAAAATTATGGCGGCCCCGTAGAGACCCAGCGGGGCGGACTCGACACATCCACAGTGCCCCGAGGGAATGGTTGGTCTCGATCTCGTCCTGCTGCATGACACCAGCACTTGAGACGCACATGGACGGAAACGAAACAAGCGGGGAAGAGAGGAATCGTTTTCTTTTCTTTTCTTTTCTTTTTGGTCTTAGGTCTGTTGGACTGGTTGTAGCTGTGTCTTTTTATTGCAGTTGTGTTTATGTGGGCTTACTGAGGTAGTTGAGAATAATTGTATCAGTTCTGGTAAATATAGTGGTCTCTTACTACCTAGATAATACTATTATATGGAGCGACAGTGTCTTCACATAACTCAGCACGTTATGCTAGCTTGTATTGATCCTATACTAATACATAAAGTACGATGTGTGTTTCGTAGTACCATGCAACCCTAATATATCATACACATCCACCGCAAACCTCCGGGCTACCAACGATGACTCAACTTTCGCAATGTCAGTTTGAACAACATCACATTGAGATTCACTACTATCAATCGTCTACCCTACTTCATGGCCGGGAGATAATTCCAAACTTTCGATCTGGCCGATCTGCCACAGTCACAGTCCACTTCGTTCGAACTCTTCACGACCCGCTGGACATCGATTCAGTTCCACTTCAATTCCCCAACCACCTCCACCACTTCCACCAGCGAAATTCTGACTCCTCAGCGGCATCTCATACAAAACCTCCATACTCTGTCTGGTCTAGTCTATACATACTCAACAATCGGGATTTGCCATGTTCTCACCGAAAAAAAACTCAAACATCAGCTCTAAACCGCAAATCGCCGTAAATGGCAAAAGTAGATCTAATTGATAGACCCGATTCAAGCGAGCGGGGTATTTTACAGAGCAATGCTATATGGAGTTTCGTAACCAGTTACTCCTTCGCTTCTATCCTCAATTTTTTTTCTCACTAATGCACAAGTCCGCATTAGAAGGGAACGGGATGTACTTTAGTATTCCCAATGCATTGTACCCAGCCTGTCGTTCGGAGCATTCGCTAATTCTGAAACAAAGTCAAAGAATTTGCAAATCTGATCTGATCTGATCTGGTGATCGGCGCTTGCAGAGGTCAAGGTTCTGATTTTTTCTAGACTCAGGTTCAAAGTTGCTTCCGGTCGTGCATGGTGCGGAGTATTGAGTCTGAAACCCGGTTTCTGGGTACTAACGCTGTCGCTCATATTTTACGCAAATGACGAAGGTAGAGGTGATTTTCTGGGCGGTTTATTCATCGAATTTTTTCTGCTTATTCTTAGTAACCTCGTCACTATTTCCCATAATCTTCTCACCTTCATAGCTTATACAATTCCCAAATGTCGACTAAATCTAGCCTTAAATATCCCGAAGACTACTCAGTCGAGAATACATATCGATAAAAATGAGTGAAGGTTGTATAAACAGGAGTACCAGTTAGTAGTTGGCCATTCCAGCTTCTCAAAGGTGTTCCGGGGGGCCCAATATAATTCATAAGCTAGTCCTACAGAGCACCCATCTTCTGTCTTAGTCTATGGTATCTAGATAATCTTACTAGTATTTATCGCCTCAGAATGTCTTCCTCTCAGCTTTTAA
>Ga0209673_1002738_pt1 | contig 11593 bp, 10 predicted proteins | sample AraplaCol_mMS_r2_2_FD_184274 | JGI IMG/M metagenome (GOLD analysis project Ga0209673, IMG submission 184274) | Arabidopsis root microbial communities from North Carolina, USA - plate scrape MF_Col_mMS_r2 (SPAdes) (version 3) | ecosystem: Host-associated > Plants > Roots > Endosphere | place... | reverse complement strand
GATGGCATTGGTGGTCTCGTGGATGTTTTCACCCCAGACAATGGTGCGAATAGGCAAGGTCTTGCTCCTTCATGCAGATGGTGGATCGACCTCGATGGGAGGCGAGGCGGATCCTGTGGTTTTGGGTAGATGTCAGGCCGCGCCTTTAAGGAACACCCTCTCGAGCGCGCGTCCGGATTGGTCGAAGCGATGAACACGGTCAGCCATCGGGGAAACCCCGAGTTTCTGGCCGGGCTGGTGGCCGGAGACGCCCGTTTCCCGCACGACAAGCGGCTCTGATGTGCCGATGTCGAGATAAACGAAGCTGTCGGAGCCGAGAATTTCGGAATGAATGACGGTGCCGCGCCAGGCGGCGTCCTGCTGAACGATCTCCATATGCTCGGCGCGAACGCCGATGGTGTGGGCATTGTAGGGTGCCGAGAACTCACCGGTCAGGAAGTTCATCTTCGGCGAACCGATGAAGCCGGCGACGAAAACAGAATTCGGCGTCTCGTAGAGTTCGAGTGGCGTGCCGACTTGTTCGACGACGCCGTCCCGCAGAACGCAGATGCGGTCGGCGAGCGTCATCGCCTCGACCTGGTCGTGGGTGACGTAGATCATCGTCGTGCCGTGCATGCTGCGGTGAAGCTTGGCGATCTCCAAACGCGTCGCGACGCGGAGGGCTGCGTCGAGGTTCGACAGCGGCTCGTCGAACAGGAACACCTTGGGATCGCGGACGATGGCGCGACCGATCGCGACACGCTGGCGCTGGCCGCCCGACAGTTGGCGTGGCAGACGCTCCAGGTAGGGCGACAGCTGCAGCATGCCGGCTGCTTGTTCGACACGAGCCTTGCACTCTTCCTTCGTGCGTCCCGAGAGCTTCATTCCGAAGGCCATGTTTTCGAACACGGTCATGTGCGGATAGAGCGCATAGGATTGGAAGACCATGGCGATGCCGCGCTTCGACGGCGCGTAGCGGTTGACCGCCTCGCCATCGAAGGAAAGCGTGCCCGAGGTGATGTCCTCCAGCCCGGAGATCAACCGCAGCAGTGTGGACTTACCGCAGCCGGACGGGCCGACGAAGACCATGAACTCGCCCTTGCGGATATCGAGCGAGACGCCCCTGATGACTTCAAGCGCACCGAAGCTCTTGCGGATATTGTCGAGTCGAATCTGTGCCATATCGTGCTTTCTTCAACCTTTGACGCCGCCGGCGGTCAGGCCGGAAATGATGCGCCGCTGGAATATCAGGACCAGGACAACGACAGGGACCGTAACAATGACGGATGCTGCCATGATGTTGCCCCACGGGATTTCGAACTGGCTGCCGCCCGAAAGCAGGGCAATGGCAACCGGCACCGTTCGCTGAGCGTCCGATGAGGTGAATGTTAGGGCGAAGAGGAATTCGTTCCAGGCTGTAATGAAGGCAAGCAGACCGGTCGTGACTAGAGCCGGCCACATCAGCGGCATGAAAACCTGGGTGATGATGACCCACGGTGAGGCGCCGTCGACGATCGCCGCTTCCTCGATTTCGATCGGCAGATCGCGCATGAAGGTGGTCAGAACCCAGACCGTGAAGGGCAGGGTGAAGATCATATAGGAGAAGATCAGCGCGAAGGGCGTGTTGAAGATGCCGATCCAACGGATCAGCTCGAACAGGCCAGCGAGCACGGCGATCTGCGGGAACATCGAGACCGACAGGATCGTCAGCATCAGCAGCGCGCGGCCGCGGAAATTGACGCGGGCAAGCGCATAGGATGCTGTGACGGCCAGCAGCAGCGAGGCTGCGACAACGAGGATGGCGACGAGCAGCGAGTTTCCGAGGCTGCGGATGAAGCTGCCGGTGGTCAGCACCGACGTGTAGTTGGTGAGCGAGATCGAGGTCGGCCAGTAGTTGACCTCGAAAAGGGCAGTGCCGGCTTTGAAGCTCGTCAGGATCGCATAGTAGAACGGGAAAACCGCGATTATGACGATGACGGTGACGAGCAGATAGAAGAGCGTGTTCTTGGTCAGGGTCAGCAGCATCAGCGGTCGCTCCCACCGAGTTTGACGCGACCGAGCCACATGTAGAGCACGGTGATCGTCGCGATGATAAGGAAGAGCACGGTCGACGCCGTCGCCCCATAGGCGAACTTGTCGAAGTCGAAGAGGTTTTCGCGCGCCATGACGGACATGGTCTTGGTCTGAGCATTGTTCGGCGTCAGCACATAGATCAGGTCGAAGATGCGCAGAGCGTCGAGCATGCGAAAGATCACGGCGACCATGATGGCCGGGCGGACCAGCGGCAGGGTCAGGCGCCAGAATACCTTGATCGGATTGATGCCGTCGATCTTTGCCGCCTCGTAAATATCGGCAGGTACCATCTGCAGACCGGCGAGGATGAGAAGCGCCATGAAAGGCGTCGTCTTCCAGATGTCGACGATCAGCACCGCGATCATTGCCGTCTCGGGATTGGCGGTCCAGGCGATCTTCTGGCTGATCAGGCCCATGCCGAGCAGGATGTCGTTGAGGATGCCGAACTGGTCGTTGAGCATCCAGGCCCACATCTTGGCGGAAACGATTGTCGGGATTGCCCAGGGAATGAGGATGGCGGCCCGGACGATGCCACGGCCAGGGAAATTCGCGTTCAGTACCAGGGCGACGATGAGGCCGAGGATGGTTTCGATGGTCACCGACAGGAACGCGAATTTCATCGTGTTCCAGACCGCCTTCCACCAATTCGGGTCGGCGAGCAGGCCGCTATAGACCGTGCGCCCGCTCTTCAGCGTGATCCAGGAGAGGTAGTTCTTGAAGCCGACGAACTCGGCGCCGCTGAGGTTGGTGAGCGATGCGTTCGTGAAGCTGAAATAGATCGTCCTGAAAAGGGGCCATCCGGCGACGACGGCAAGAATGAACAGGGTGGGGGCCAGGAATATCCAGGCGGAACGGATGCGCTCGGCGCGCAAGTCCGACGAGGTATTGACGGCGCGCGCTCGCGATCCGACGCTTTGGGAAACTGCGGCTTCAGTCATGTGGTACCCGCTTCTTGAGGCGATTGACGGTGGCGTCTCAGGGAAGGGCAGCGGCGGGACGTCCTCCGCTGCCGATGCCTTCGATTACCAGTTCTCGCCCTTCAGCGATGTCAGGTCGGCCTCGAGAAGCTCGAGGTTTTCTGCGGACGTGCCGTTGCCCGAAAGCGAGTTGTGAACGGCGGTCCAGAACTTCGAGGAGACTTCGTTGTACTTGACCTTGGCGGATGCCGACGGACGCGGAACGGCGTTCTGGAAGATTGGTTTCCAGTTCGGCATGAACGGCTGTGCCGTGGCGATGTCCTTGTCGTCATAGAGCGCCGACAGCGTCGGCAGGTTGGAGAGCTCGATCGCCCGCTGTTTCTGGCTCTCCTTGGAGGTCAGGAACTTGGCGAGCGCGATCGCGGCGTCCTGGTTCTCAGAGTATTTGGAGACTGCGAGATTCCAGCCGCCGAGCGTCGATGACGGCGAGTCGCCTTGCTTGGCAACCGGAAGCGTCGTTACATCGAACTTGCCCTTGACGGCACTGTCTGCGCCATTGCCGAGGGAATAGGCATAGGGCCAGTTGCGCATGAAGACGGCATTGCCGGTCTGCCAGACGCCGCGGGACTCTTCTTCCTGATAGGCGAGGACGCCGCCGGGCGAGATCGTCCCGATCCATCCCTTGGCGCGGTCAAGCGCTGCCGCGGCATTCTCGTTGTTAATGGAGATCGTGCCGTCCGGTTCGATGATCTGGCCACCGCCCGACGACTTCACCCATTCGAGCGCGTTGCAGGTCAGGCCTTCGTAGGCATTGCCCTGGAAAACATAACCCCAGAGGTCTTTCTGGCCGGCGGCGCGTTCCTTTTCCTGGATTTCCTTGGCGGTTGCCGCCATTTCGTCCCAGGTCTTCGGCGGCTGCTTGCCGTATTTGTCGAGCAGGTCCTTGCGGTAGTAGAGCGCCGGCGCGTCGGTGTAGAGCGGTAGCGCCACGAGGCGACCGTTCACGGTCTGCGAAGCGATGATTGACGGGAAGAAGTCGCCGACGACATCCTTGGCGGCATCCTTCAGGTCGACGAACTGATCCGCCAGCTGCGGCGCCCAGATGACGTCGGTCTGATAGATGTCGACGTCCTTGTTGCCGGCGGCGAGCCACAGGCGGTACTGCGAGAACTGCTCGGTCGAGGAGGACGGCATGGTCACGATGCTGACCTTGTTGCCGGTCTCCTTCTCGAAGGCGTCGAGCTGCTTGCGGAGGAGCTCCAGGTTCTTGCCTGTGGAGCTGGCGGAAATGCTGATATTTGCGGCGAAGGACGGTTGTGCGACGCCAATCAACGCGGCCGCGACGGCGACCGCTGTGAAACGAAACTTCATATCTTCCTCCCAAAAGAACCAAACATTGGAAAAATTGAAAACGGTTTGGCTGGAAAAAGTTGTCAGAAGGTCGATATTGAGTCAAGCGGGCACTCGTGCCAAAGTCGCACAACCGCGATCACATATTGATAACAAAGCAAAATCATAGAGATGCTGCTCAATTTGGTTGTGGGTAAAGGTCGAAATACCTCTTCGGGGAATATCCAAAATTGAAAACGGTTTGGTTGCTTGTAAGCTGCTATGCTTAGTCCATAAGCAAGACCAGCACTTGGCGGCGATCAGCCAGATGGACCAGCACGAAAGACGCAATGTTGAATGAAGCTTAAAGAGTTCGCGAAACAGGTCGGATTGTCTCCAACGACAGTCAGTCGTGCGCTGAGTGGTTATCCTGAGGTGAGCGAGACCACGCGTGCACGCGTTGCGGAAGCCGCCGTCAGACTGGGCTACAGCCCGAATGTCAACGCGGTGCGGCTGAAGACGGGTCGGGCGGGCGCGATCGGCGTGGTGATGGGGCGTGCCGGCGAGTTCCACTTCGCCGAATTCATGGCCGGCATGGCGGAGCGGCTGGTGGCGGAAGAAACCGACATTCTCGTCATCCCGATGGCGGATCCGAACCAGGAAGACGAGATGCAGCTTTACCGCCGACTTGTGGAGAGCCGGCGCGTCGACGCGATCATCGTGCATTCGCCGAAACCGAATGACGAGCGCATCGCGCTGCTCCACGAGCTCGGCATGCCCTTCCTCGTGCATGGCCGGTCGGCCATTGACGTGCCGCACGCCTGGCTTGATATCGATAACGAAGCTGCGATCATGCGCGCGACCTCGCACCTGATCGATCTCGGCCATCGGCGAATTGCGATGATAAACGGTCGGCCGGGCGCGACCTATGCCCTTCACCGGGACAGCGGCTTCCGCAAGGCTCTTCAAAGCCATGGCATCGAGCCCGATCCGCAGCTGATGGCGAGCGGGAATTTCACCGACGAGCTTGGCTTCCGCTTCGCTCGATCTTTCCTCGAACAACCCAACCCGCCAACTGCCTTCGTCGCCGGATCCATGATGACGGCGCTCGGCGTCTATCGGGCGGCCCGCTCGCTCGGGCTGCAGATCGGCCGGGACGTTTCGGTCATCGCTCACGACGACGTCTTTCCGTATCTGACGGCGGACAACATGGTGCCGTCGCTTTCGGCAACGCGGTCTTCGATGCGCGCGGCAGGAACGCGATGCGCCGATCTTGTCCTGCAATTGCTGTCAGGACGGTCTCCGCTGGAGATCCACGAATTGTGGCCCGTCGAACTGATCCTGCGCGAGTCGACGGGGCCGGCCAGGCAGTCTACGTCCTGACGTCATAACTACGGATGCCGCTTCCCCCGGGACGGTTGCTGGTAGAATATCGCGCGTTTTTCCAAAACGATGGAAAGATGATTTCCGCCTCAGCGGAATTTCGGTGCCTAGTTGATTGAGCGGACGGCGCCAAAATCGCATATTGACGGCAGTTGCTCACGCATGTCGACCATCCTCCCGGTCGATGGGCAACTGTTCCCTCTGGAGGTTTTGACCTTCGAACTCCCAGCCACCGTGAATAGCGGTGGCTTTTTTTTGCCTATCGCGCCGTCGACGTGCCTCGGAACATTCGGTTGCGGCCGCTCGTTTCCTCCGGAAGAAGAGTTGAAGGAGAGCGTCATGCAGGTCGTCGGCACGCAGGTCATTCCCGAGAAGGGTGGCAAACTCGGTTTCACAATTGAATTCGTGGGCGATGGAGGGGAGATCGTTTCCGTCCAATTGCGCAATGACGAGAAGCAAACCCTCAACTCAAGGAACGCGGTTGAACGAGCCCAGGCTGTCATGGCGGAGATGGCTACGGCCGACACGGAAGAGGCCAGCGTCGGCCGATTGAAGGCACGGCCGAGCGCTCGTGCCGCCGGCGATCAGACCGCAATGGAAGAACAGCTGGACGAGGGATTGGAAGGCACATTTCCAGCCAGCGACCCAGTCTCGGCAACTGGTTCCAGCATTCCGACCAGATCGGCAAAACACTGAGGACAGCGCCTGAAGGGCGTCGGCGGTTCCGCTTTGGCCCGATCAGGTTGCAAACGAGGAAAAAATCTGGCGCTCGCGGCGGTGCGCCGGAACTTTTTCGCTTCCAATCCATTGAATCCCTTCGTTGCCGAAGCAGGCGGGTGATCAGGTGCCTCAGATCCGGAAAATTGATCGCAAGAGCAAGCAGGTGGATGCCCGGGATAGGCTGATCATCGCGCTTTATGCTCAGCTCAAGGCCGAGCGTCAGACTCGCGAGACGCTGGAATGGGTTATTCGGAATGGGGGACTCTCGGACGAAGTCCTGGAGGCGATCGCGTCCGATCCGGTTCCAGTCGTCACCAGCGACGACATCGCCTCCGTCGAGAAGATCATAGCCATTGACCAGCGACGCAAACGCAAACTGCAAAACGACAACTGAGGGGGAATGTCATGGCAGCGCGGGCACGCTGGAAAGGCCATCTCAAGGTCGGAGACCTTGTCTGCAGCGTAGGATTATATACGGCGGTTTCGACCTCGGACCGCATCTCGTTCAATATCATCAACCGGAAGACCGGCCATCGGGTGGAACGGCAGTTCGTCGATAGCGAGACGGGCAAGGCGGTTGAGCGGGATGACCAGGTCAAGGGATACCAGCTGGACAATGGCGAATACATCGTCATCGAGGGCGAGGAGATGGCTGGCGTCATGCCGGAAAGCGACAAGGTCCTCAACGTCCAGAATTTCGTACCCTACAGCGAGATCAACAAGCTCTATTTCGACAAGCCCTACTACCTGGCGCCCGTCAGCGAGGATGATGAGGAGGCGCTCGGTCTGATCGCCCGCGCCATGCGCGATCAGAAGGTCGCCGCGATCGCGGAAGCAGTGCTCTTCCGCCGCAACCGTACCGTCCTGATCCGGCCGCAGGACGACTATATCATCGCAACGACGCTGAGCTTCGATTACGAGGTGCGCAAGCCGGAGACGGTCTTCAAGGACATTCCGGAGATGAAATTCGACAAGGAAATGCTCGAACTGGCCGGGCACATCATCGGCACAAAGAAAGGCACCTTCGTTCCACAGGAATACGAGGATCGATACGAGATGGCGCTCTCGGAGCTGGTCAAGGCGAAGATCGAGGGCAGGGAGCTACCGAAGGCCAAGCCGAAGCCGCAGGGCAAGGTCATCGATCTCATGGACGCTCTGCGCCAGAGCGCCAAGCTGAGCGCCAAGCCGCGAGCCGGAAAGGCAGCGCGGGCAGATAGCGGACAGACGAAGGCGAGCTGACGATGGCTCTGCAGGCCTATCAAGCCAAACGCAATTTCAAGGTAACACCGGAGCCGCGCGGGAGCAGGCGTGTCGGCAAGCCTCCAGCGCAGGCCGCGCTCCGTTTTGTCATTCAGAAGCACGACGCGTCGAGGCTCCACTATGACTTCCGGCTCGAGCTCGACGGCGTGCTGAAAAGCTGGGCCGTTACGCGCGGTCCAAGCCTCAACCCCGATGAAAAGCGCCTTGCCGTCCATGTCGAGGACCACCCGCTTGATTATGGCGACTTCGAAGGCATCATCCCGAAAGGCCAGTACGGAGGCGGCACCGTGCTGGTTTGGGATCGCGGCACATGGACGCCAAATGGCGATCCGCACAGGGGCTATAAGAAGGGCCATCTCGAATTCGACCTTGACGGCGAGAAACTGAGCGGCCGCTGGCATCTGGTCCGCATGCATGGCAAGCCGGGTGAACGCCAGGAAAACTGGTTGCTGATCAAGGCTGAGGATGCCGAGGCCAGCCACAAGGGCGACATTCTCAAGCAGCGACCTGAATCGGTGAAAACGGGCCGCAAGATCGAGGAGGTGGCGAAGCACCCTGACGCCACCTGGAACTCCCATCCCAAGGGAGCGTTAAAGTCCGCCTCTTCAAAGCCCGCAGCGAATCAAGCAAGACCGAAACGTCAGGTGTGGCCGAAGGGGGCCGAGAAGGCGGCGTTGCCTGCCTTCATCGAGCCTGAACTTGCCAAGCTCAAGGCCAAGCCTCCGTCGGGAGAAGGGTGGATTCACGAGATCAAGTTCGATGGGTACCGGTTGCAGGTTCGGCTTGAGAAGGGCAAAGCCACTCTGCTGACCCGCAGCGGGCTCGACTGGACCGACAAATTTGGCCCGGAAATCGTCGCGGCCTTCACGGCACTGCCGGCGAAGGCGGCGATCCTCGACGGTGAAATCGTCGTCGAGCGTGAAACCGGCGCCTCGGACTTTTCGGCCTTGCAGAATGACCTTAGCAAAGCCCGGCACGATCGGTTCGTGTTCTATGCCTTCGATCTGCTTTACCTCGATGGATACGACCTGCAGCAAGTGTCACTGACCAATCGCAAGGCCTTGCTCGCGGACCTGCTCGCCGACGTCGACGCGCGACTTCGCTATAGCGAGCATTTTACCGAGAAGGGTGCCGTTGTGCTGGAACACGCGCGCCAGCTCGGGCTCGAAGGCATTGTCTCGAAACTGGCTGACAGCGAGTACGTGTCGGGACGTACCAGCGACTGGGTCAAATCGAAATGCCTGCAACGGCAGGAGCTGGTGATCGGCGGCTATGTGCCTTCGAGTGCGATGAACAACGCGATTGGCTCGCTGGCAATGGGCGTTTACCGCAAGGGAAAGCTGGAGCATGTTGGCCGGGTCGGAACGGGCTTCAGCGTCAATGTCGCGCACGAACTCTATGACACGCTGTCGGCGATGGAGCAGACGGAGAGTTCTTTCGACGACGAGCTCACCCCCGAGGAGCGTCGCGGGCTGGTCTATGTGAAACCGAAGCTTGTTGCCGAGGTTGAGTTTCAGGCATGGTCGGCGGACAACAATTTGCGGCACGCCGCGTTTCGCGGGTTGAGAGAAGACAAGGCGCCAGAAGAAGTTATGCCCGAAGCAACAACGACGACTGCGCAGGAACTGCCTCAATCCAGCGTTACGCTCACCCATCCCGATCGGATCTATTGGCCGGAGGAGGGGATCACCAAACAGGGACTGGTCAGCTATTACGCACGGGTATGGCGCTTCATTGAGCCCTATGTGACCAAGCGGCCATTGGCATTATTGCGTTGCCCCGACGGCATTGCCGGCCATCAGCGGTTTTTCCAGAAGCATGCCTGGAAAGGCATGAACGCCAATATCGAGCAGATCACCGATCCGAAGGACAGGGGCGGCGAGAAGTTGCTGCGCATCACCGACTTCGACGGGATGGTCGCGCTCGTCCAATCGGCCGTGCTGGAGATCCATCCCTGGGGGGCGACGACGGCGAGTTGGGAGCGACCGGACATGATCACGATGGACCTTGACCCGGCCGAAGACGTTAGCTGGGCCGAGGTGATCGCCGCTGCCTACGAATTGAAGGAGCATTTGGAAGCCGCGGGCCTGGCGGCCTTTGTCAAAACCTCCGGCGGCAAGGGGCTGCACGTCGTAAGCCCGCTCAAACCGAAGGCCGGCTGGGCGCCGGTCAAGGCTTTCGCCAAGGCGCTGGCCGACGGCATGTCCAGGGATCACCCCGACAAGTATCTCGCGACCGCCACGAAGGCGAAGCGGAACGGCAAGATCTTCATCGATTATCTGCGCAACGGTCGCGGCAACACGGCCGTCGCCGCCTATTCGACGCGTGCGCGGCCCGGCGCTGCTGTTTCGATGCCGCTTGAGTGGAACGAACTGACCGATGAAATCGGTCCGGCCTATTTCACGGTCGACAACGCTCCGGCACGTCTCGATGCCTTGCGCAGCGATCCATGGGCGGATTTCTTTGCCGCCGCCGTTCCCCTTGAGAAGCGAAAGTAGCGGAGGCGGCTGCGGTCTCTCAATGAGATTTCGGGCGTCCCGTTTCCTTGGCGAGGCTCTTTTTCAGGGCGTCCATGATGTTGACGACATTGCCCGTCGGCTTGGATGCCGGCCGCTTGGATGAAGGCGGTGTGGCTTTGACAAGGCTCTTCTGCTTCGCACGGATCATGGCTCGCAAGCGCTTCTGGATCGGATCCTGCACCATGGCGGGCTGCCAATCCTCCGTTCGATCCTTGACCAGCTTCTTCATCATGGAGAGCACCGTGTCATCCACTTTGCCGTGGCTATCCAGTGTCGCGGCCGGCGGGCGAACTTCGTCGCCGAAATGCAGTGTCCAGAGGATGATGCCCTTGCCCTGCGGCTCCAGGAGGACGGCGCGCTCACGTCGGTAGAGAACAAGTCGCGCAACGCCGACGACATCGTTTGCCTTCATCGATTCGCGGATCACGCAGAAGGCTTCGGTGCCGACCTTGTCCTCCGGCGTCAGAAAATGTGGTTTGTCGTACCAGATCCAATCGATCGAGCCGCGCGGCACGAAAGTGTCGATGTCGATCGTCTTCGTGCTTTCGAGCCCGACTTCATCGAGTTCCTTGTCCTCGAGAATCACATAGTCGTCCTCGCCACGCGGATAACCTCGGGCCTGATCCTTGTCGGCGATCGGCTTGCGGGTGACGCTGTCGACGTAGCGGCTTTCGACGCGGTTCTTCGTCTTTCGGTTCAGGACGTGAAATCGAAGCTGGTTGCTATCCGTCGTCGCCGGTGTCAGGGACACTGCGGCCGTGACGAGTGACAGTTTGAGATAACCCTTCCAATACGTCTGACGTGCCATTCGCGCCCTGGCGCCCTGGCGCCATCTCCCGTGGCCGCATTCGCGGCAATCCTCCATAACGGTGTGAGCAGCCGTTTGGTTCCATTGCGCGCGGACAGCCCATTGAGCGCCTTGAGCCAGCGGAGCACGGCGATCTCCTCCTGATTCATCCAGCGCAGCAGTCGCACGCTTCGGCTCGGTCGGGCGTTGGCGAGACTGGCAAGGTCGCCGGTCTCAAAGCTTTCGAATATCTTTGGATGGATATAGGACGACCGGCATACTGCGCGCGTGTTGACCAGGCGCGCGGCAATTGCGTCGATGACTTCATTCACCTGCCGGGCGCGCCCTCGCTGGCTTTCGTGTGGTTCAAGCGAAGCCAGCCCGGTCGCAGCCATTTGCGTTGCTCCCCAAGTGCGGAATTGGCGGGACGTGAAATCGGCTCCGGATGCTTGCCGTATGTAGCTGTTGACGTCCTGTGATTGGATGGGGTGGCAGACACTATCGTCATCGATGTACTGGAAAAGCTGTTGCCCGGGCAGCTCCTGGAGCATCTGCACGGCGCGCGTGATGCGACGGTCGCTATGACTGAGGCGCCATTCCTTTCCTGACTTGCCCTTGAAGCGGAA